>Ga0310697_10001830_pt1 | contig 23745 bp, 20 predicted proteins | sample 172DNAGHGlowgp2_FD_203883 | JGI IMG/M metagenome (GOLD analysis project Ga0310697, IMG submission 203883) | Sheep rumen microbial communities from Palmerston North, Manawatu-Wanganui, New Zealand - 1728 DNA GHGlow gp2 (v2) (version 2) | ecosystem: Host-associated > Mammals > Digestive system >...
GGACGGAACATGAGCGCGGTGTTTCTGAAAATCCTGAACATGGGTATTGCCGCGGGCTGGCTGATCCTGGCCGTGGCGCTGGCACGGCTGCTGCTGAAAAAAGCCCCCCGCTGGCTCGTATGTCTGCTGTGGGCGCCGGTGGGCGTCCGGCTGGCGCTCCCCTTTTCCCTGGAAAGTGCGCTGAGTCTGATCCCCAGCCGCGAGACCCTGCCCGCCGACATCGCCAACTTGCAACAGCCTGTGATCCACTCGGGGGTCCCCTTCGTCAACGCTGCGGTGAATCCTGTACTGGCCCAGTCCCTCTCCCCCTCCCCTGTGGCCAACGTCAACCCCTTGCAGGTCCTGCTTCCGCTCTTCGCCCTGCTCTGGCTGGTTGGGATTGCCGTTCTGCTGGTGCTTGCGATGTTCCGCTACACGAAGCTGGTCGAGCGCGTCTCCGTCTCTGTGCCGCTGGGCGACGGGGTCTATGCCTGTGACGGACTCCCCACGCCCTTCCTCCTGGGTCTTTGGAGGCCCCGCATATATGTACCCTCCGGCCTGGACGGGGAGACCCTGGACCATGTGCTGCGGCACGAGCGGGCCCACATCCGCCGCCGGGACCACTGGTGGAAGCCCCTGGGCTATCTCCTGCTGGTGGTCTACTGGTTCCACCCCCTGTGCTGGCTGGCCTATGTGCTTTTTTGCCGTGACATGGAACTGGCATGTGACGAGGCGGTCATCCGGGATATGGACCGCAGCCAGCGGGCGGCCTATTCCCAGGCCCTGCTGGATTGCAGTCTGCCGGGGACGCGCTTTGCCGCCTGCCCTCCGGCCTTCGGCGAACTCGGCGTGAAGCAGCGGGTGAAGCGCGTCCTGCACTACAAAAAGCCCGCGTTCTGGCTCATCCTCGCGGCCCTGCTGGCTCTGGCTGTGCTGCTGGCGGGCTTTTTGACCGACCCCAAAACCGCGCCGCCGCCGGAAGCCCAGGCCCTGTCGGACCCGTTCGGTAAACAGTACCGGGTGGCGTATGCCGTCTATGACGCGGGCCGGGACGTTCTCTTCCACAGTGTGGAGGACGCGCCGCTTTACTGGCTGACGGAGGAGCGGGAACTTCGGATCGCGGAGGACCCGGAGGCCGGCGCCTGGCTGAGCGCGGGCGTGCTGGAAGAGACCGAACTGTCACGGGAGCTGTTCAACCTCTATTACAGAGGACTGAAGGGCACGGACAGCCGTCTGTATCGGGAGAACGCGCGGGCCTGGCGGCTTCTGATTCCCGATCCTGCCCAGCCGGTCTTCTACGATCTGCTGCAGCAAACGACAGGCGAGCTGTTTCTGTGCTGCGGATCCTATGACTACGGGGAAGCGGGCGATCTCTACTCCGACGATTCCTCCGTGAAATGGGTGGTCAAGCTGGAACGGGACGCGTCGGACCTCCTGTCCGATCCCGCGCCCGATCTGGGCCTGCTGCGGGCGAAATACCCGGAATACTTCGACCTGCCCACCGGGAAGGGGCTGGAGGTCTACGTCTGGGCCATGTCGCCCAGCTCTTATTCCTTCGGCTTGCTGCCCGGAACGAATCGGGAGAAGACGTATCAGGAGCTATGGAATCTGAAAGGGGCCAGTCTGACGGAGATGCGGGCCATTCTCTCCAGCTATGCCATCCCGGAAGACCAGGTCGCGGTCATCCTGTTCCACCATCCGGTATCCAGCTACGCCTTCCCCCTCGCGGAAGACGAGATCGTCTCGCTGCGCCGGTTGCTGTTCCCGGCGCTCACGGTGAACACGCGTCTGGCCTATGCCGGGTACACGGAGAACAGTGCCGTTTATTCCGGCAGCCTCAACCGGCAAAGCATGGCGATCAGCGCGATCCAGCACCTTCCGGTCTATAAATTTGACACCGGAGCGGAACTGGAACAGTTTGAAGCCGCGTTCCGGGATGTCTTGCTGCTGGACCAAGGTTATGCGGAAGTCCCCTCCTTTCGGGACGCGACCTCTGGATATGACGAGACGTTTTTCGCGGCGCACAGTCTGGCGTTGGTCTATGTTCCCTCCGACAGCGGCTCGTTCCGGTACGGACTCCAGGAGGTTTCCCTGCGCGGCACGTCCCTCACGCTGTACATTGTCCAGACCAACACTCCGGAGGTCTTTACCGCAGATATGGCCGGATGGTTCGTTCTAGTGGAACTGCTGGATGCCGAGATCGGGCACTGTACCAGCTTTGACGCACAGCTTGGAATGCCACTCGGATAGACTCGCTTAGCAGGGTGAGCGACGGTCTCCAAAACCGTAGGCCGATGTTACAAGCCTCTTCATCGCAAAGGGCAGCGCGCAGTCAGAGGGCAGCATCCCCCCCGGCTGCGCGCTCTGCGTTTCCGCCCCGGTTCCGAAAATGAGTCAAAAAGAACCGTCCCTTTTGACTCATTTTGACTCAAGGAAAAGACCCCCGACCTTCATCGGGGGTCTGCGATGCCTGTGGCGTGCCGGGGCGGGAGGGGCTGGGTCGGCGCTTCCCGGCGGAAGGACAGGCCCTGCCAGCGTGGGGCGGCATTGCGTCGGGTTTTTCTGGCCCGTTCGGCCCGCAGGGCCAGCAGCAGCGGGGTCACCCAGCCCAGGCGCAGCAGGACCAGTTCCGTCCTGGGCTGCATGGGCAGCGGCTCCGGGTCCAGGCGTTCCAGCAGCCCGGTCCGGCGGAAGTCTTCGCGCAGACGCCGGGAGATCTCCAGCACCGGCGCGTCCTGCTCCGCCTCCCGGTGTACCACGCGCAGGACCTGGTCGGCAAAATAGTCGTTCATCTGTCGATCCACTGACAAACTGTTGCCCCCGATGGCGGCGCGGAGGTGGGTATACAGACGCGCAAAATGGTCCAGCGGGTCCTTTCGGGCGCGTCTCGCGGCGAAATCCGGCCTTGTCCGGTCACATTCATACAGCAGTTCCCCGCAGACGGCCAGGGACTTGGCAAAAAACAGACACTCGAAGCTCTGGGCGGCGTCCGCGCCGAGGACCGCCGTCTCGTCCGTAAAGCGGTGGGCCAGCAGGTACTCCCGGCGGATGGCCTTGCAGAACAGCGGCAGCGGCACCCCCGGCTCCCACCAGGCGCCCCGCCGGTCCGAGATGAAGTAGGGCAAAATCTCCCGGCGCATGGCCTGGCGGTCATAGTAACCCGCCGCAAAGCGCGGCGGCGCGTCCTCGTCCCTGTCCCGGTCATGAATCCGATAGCCGAACAGCATCAGATCCGGCGGCTGGGGCGCGGCGTCCCGGACGGCGGCCAGGCGTTCGGCCAGATGGGGCGAGACCGTGTCGCCGCTGTCCACCAGACAGACATACTCTCCCCGCGCCGCCTCGATGCCCCTGTTCCTGGCCCGGACCAGACCGCCGTATTTCTGATGGATGACCTGCACCCTGGGGTCCAGATCGGCGTAGCGGTCGCAGAGCTTCGGGCAGCGGTCCGGCGAGCCGTCGTCCACCAGAATCAGTTCAATATCCTCCCTCGTCTGGGACAGGATGCTGTCCACGCAGCGGGGCAGATAGGCCCACGCCCGGTAGACGGTTACGACAAAGCTCAGCATGTCACGGTTCCTCCAGCTCGGCGGCGTTCTCCGTCCGACAAAAGCCCCCCGCCCGGCGCGGAACCCCAAACCGATCCGGCATGACTTTCTCTTTTGTCTTACGGAGACTGGACTTTATGATTACGAAATTTTCTTATATTAAAAATATCACAAATCATTTCGTTTGTCCACAGGCGTTTTGTCATTTTATGGTAAATTATCTGTGAATTTTCAGGCTTCCAGTCTGCCGTCCCGGGTGCGGTAGACCAGGTACTCCCGCCCCTCGATTTCCCGTTGCTCTCCGGGGACGCCGGCCGGGATGCGCTCGTCCCCCAGGGGCAGGGCGATGAGGCTGTGAACCCCGTCGAAGCAGACCAGCGCTCCGTCCGGGGAGGCAAACCAGTCCAGCGGCTCTTCCTCCGGGGTGTTCGCCTGTTCCCGGGCTGCACTGGCGTCTGCGGGCTGCGGCTCAGGCTTGGATTCCGGCTCCGGGCAGCTCTTCGGGGTATCCGGCTCCGGCGGGGACTCCGGTTCCGGGCAGGGTTCCTGCACGTCCGACTCCGGCATTGTCTCCGGTCTGCGTTCCTGCGCGTCCGGCTCCGCTGCGCGCTCCGGCTCCGGACAGAGTTCCGCGGAATCCTTCTCCATTGCGGTCTTCGACATCTGGACGCCCTCCGACGCTTCCTGCGCGGGCGCTGCCTCCGGCTCCCGCTGCTCCGCGGGTGCCTCCGGCTCCCCCGCTTCCGCCGCCGCGTCGGGGACTTCCGGGGGCAGTCCGGCGCGCTCCACCCGCTCGATCTCCTGGGGAAAGTCCCGCAGCTGGCTTCTGCTGAACAGACGGTGCAGGGTCAGGCGCTCCCCCTCCGGGGCCAGCAAGCCCAGGTAGCCCTCCCGGCCCCCGCCGTAGACGGAGATGCGCAGCAGGTCTGGCCGCATGGCGCACTCCGCGTCAAAGGCTGTCCGGGGGCCCTGGCGGTCCACCGTCAGCTTCCCGGCCAGCGCGCCGTCGATGATGATCGGATAAGTTTCCATCTTCCCCTCCATAGAAAAAAGCTTCTCATACCATCGTATGAGAAGCTTTTGGAAAACATACCGAATTGCGCTCAGCCGAGAGTGTACTCCCCGGAGACCAGCAGATAGACCTCGCCCGCCGCCAGCACGCCCGCGCCGGGGTCCCGGCTCAGGTAGAGGTGGTTGCGCTCCAGGACCTCCCCGTCGTAGACCGTGGCCCCCGCCGTGACATCGGAGAGCTTGATCTGCGCCGTGGCGGAGCCGAAATAGAGCAGCGCTTCCGTCCCCACCGGGCACTGGATGCTCTGGCCCTCCTGCAGGATCACGGTGCGGAATACGCCCGCGTTGGGGTCCTCGGGCAGCTCAGCCAGGGCGTTTTGCAGAGTCTGCTCCAGCTCCGGCAGCACCACCTTGTCCAGATAGCTTTTGGTAATCAGCGGGTCGCTCTGGCTGCCCTGGTTGCCCGCAGCGTAGACGCCCACGCCCACGCCCGCCAGCAGCAACAGCACCAGACCGGCGATCAGGATCTTCTTTTTCATATGTACCTCTCTCCCCTCTCCCCTCCGGCGTCGTAGCCGGGGGGAAATCGCTCTGCACATCCTCACAGCCCGAAGCTGACGGAGATGGCGCTGTTCACCTGCTGCATGGTGGCCTCGTCCAGGCGCCCCATGCGCTCCCGCAGCCGGGATTTGTCGATGGTGCGGATCTGCTCCAGCAGGATCACACTGTCCCGGCTGAGGCCGCAGCGGGACCCGCTCAGTTCGATGTGGGTGGGCAGCCGCGCCTTGCCCAGTTGGCTGGTGATGGCCGCCGCAATGACGGTGGGCGAATGGCGGTTGCCCGTGTTGTTCTGGACGATCAGCACCGGCCGCATCCCGCCCTGCTCCGAGCCCACCACCGGGCTCAGGTCCGCAAAATAGATGTCCCCGCGTTTCACTTGGTTCATGTCTGTTCACGCTCCGTATGTGAGATTCTGTGATACAGTCTCACCAGCGGACAGGCAAATTATACCCGAGGCGGCGCGGGATTGCAAGAGGAAAAGCGGCGCGACCCCGATTCGTCAAATGGCGAAATTCCCGTCCACGAACACGGGGACCTCCTCTCCGTCGTGGGTGGTGCCGACGATGGAGAGGTCGGGGGTGCCGATCATGAAGTCCGAATGCTGGATGGAATCGTTCAGGCCGTGGGAGAGCAGTTCCTCCCGCGTCATGTCCGTCCCGCCCCGGATGCACTCGGGATAGGCCGCGCCAAAGGCCAGGTGGCAGCGGGCGTTCTCGTCGAAGAGCGTGTCGTAGAACAGCAGGTCCATGTTGGAGATGGTGGAGTCATAGGGCACCAGCGCCACTTCGCCGAAGTAGGAAGCGCCCTCGTCCAGGGAAATGGCGGCGCGCAGGTATTCCTCGCCACGCGCGGCGTGAAATTCCACGATCTTGCCGTCCTGCACGACGAAGTGAAAGCCCTCGATGATGTTGCCGTTTTCCACCAGCGGGAGCGCGGCGCATACCACGCCGTTGACCCCCGTGCGCACCGGCGCGGTAAAGATCTCCTCCGTGGGCATGTTCGGCACGAAAAACTGCCCCCTGGGCGTTTGGGAGCCGCCCGCCACCCAGAGATGGTCATCCGGCAGCTCCACCCGCAGATCGGTGCCCAGGGCGTTCGTGTAGTGCAGACTCTTGAAGCGCAGGGCGTTGAGCCTGTTTTTGCGCGCTTCCAGCAGGTCCAGATGCGCCCGCCAGCGGTCCATGGCCTTGCCGTCGCCGGTGACGCGCACAGAGGTGAGGATCGCGTCCCAGAGCTTTTCCATGGCCTCCCCTTCCGGGCAATCGGGGAACACCGTTTTCGCCCAGGCAGGAACCGGGATGGATGCGATGCACCAGGGGACGGCGTTGCCCATATAGAGCTTCCGATAGCGCTCCAGCGGCTGCTCGGCGGCACGGCGGGAGCGCGCCAGGCGCTCGGGCGCGACGCCCCGCAGCGCCTCCGGGTCGCTGCCGCCGATGCGCAGGCTTGCCGCGCCCGCCTCGGCATAGTCGGTCAGGAACCGGGTACGCCATGCGGGGAATTCGTCAAACACTTCGTCGGCGGCGCGCAGGAACTTTTGACGCATAATCGCCGTATCGTGCCAGTCCACCACGACCTCCCGGCAGCCCAGGTCGTAGGCCGCCTCGGCGCACAGGCGGGCGAACCAGGCGTGTTCCACCGGGCAGTCGAGCACCAGCGTTTGACCCTTCTGCACGCGCAGGCCCACCTCCACCAGCAGTCTGGCGTATTCGTTCATTTTTGCTTCTCTGTTTTCCATATTATTCCTCATTTGTATCAAGCTGTTTCTCTTCGGGGAACGGACTCACAGATACACCCTGGGGACGTGCTTGCTGACGGAGCAGAGCAGCTCATAGGGGATGGTGCCCGCCGCCTCCGTTGGTATTCAGATCCATGGTGATTCCTTCTCTATGTGTCTTGAAAGTCTGTGATCGTGCAGCGCAGCAGCTCCCGGCCCTCCTCCCGCAGGGAGGCAAACACCGGGCGCAGGGTCTCCGCCTCGTACCAGACCGTCCAGCCCAGGGTCTCGCTCTGGTAGAGCTCCGCCGCCAGCAGCCGGGTCTCCCCGTCCTGTTCCTGCCAGGCGCGGACCACATGGCCGTGGCGCAGGGCCTCGGTCAGCATGGACATGGCCTCCGCCGGGCCCATCCGCTCCAGCAGCCCCGCGCCCAGGGACATGGCCGTGTCCCCGTAGGACACCGTGGCCTTCCCCGTCCCCAGCACGGCCCGCAGCCCGGCCAGTTCCTCCGGCGCGGTGACGGTGAAGGCCGTGTCCTCCGGTCCCGCCTCCACCGTCAGGGTGCATTGAAAGACCTCGGTCTCCAGGTCCTCGGTCAGCTCCGCCGTGTAGCGCAGGGTCTCCGCTTCCGCCCAGCGGTCCCGCTGGGCTTCGATCCGTTCCTCCGCCCCTCCCCCGCAGCCGCAGAGCAGGAGCAGCATCATCAGTGCAGGCAGCAATGCCCGCTTCATAGGCTTATCCGTCCTCCAACATGAGCTTGGTCGCCGCCGGGAGACAGTCGATCAGGTCCCCGGCCAGCATCGCGTATTCCCCGCAGCGGTCCCGTGCCAGGTCCCCGGCCAGGGAGTGGAGCCACAGACCCGTCAGCACCGCCCGCTCCGGCGGGAGCTGGCAGAGCATGGCCGCCAGCACGCCGGTCAGCGCGTCGCCGCTTCCGCCCTTGGCCATGCCGGGGTTGCCCCGGGTGCAGCAGAACACCCGCCCGTCCGGGAAGGCCGCCAGACTGCCGTGGCCCTTCAAAATCAGGCAGCAGCCGTGGGCCTCCGCAAAGCGCCGGGCGTCCGCCGTCCGATCCCCGCTGAGGCTGCCCCCCAGGCGCAGGAATTCCCCGTCGTGGGGCGTCAGCACCGTGGTCAAACCCCGCCGGGCGTCCAGCAGCTCCAGATGCCCTGCCAGGTCGTTCAGCCCGTCTGCGTCGATGACCAGGGGCTTTTCCCAATCCCGCAGCAGCCGGGAGAGCAGCGCCGCGCCGCCCTCTCCCCGGCCCATGCCGGGGCCGATGGCCGCCACGTTGCAGACCCGCAGCTTCTCCGCCAGCGCCTCCGCCGCCGACCCATCGAAGCCGCCCCCCGCCGCCGGGAGGGGAAAGGGCATGGCCTCGTCCAGCTTGACCGCCACAATCTCATATATAGGCGCGGGAACGCCCAGATAGACCAGCCCCGCCCCGCTCCGCAGCGCCGCCCGGGCGCAGAGGCAGGGTGCGCCGGTGAAGCCCACGCTGCCCCCCAGGAGCAGGGCGCGGCCGTAGTCTCCCTTGTGGCTGTCGGCCCGGCGGCGCGGAAGGGTCAGCATCCCGTCCCGGAGGGGGATGGCGTTCTTTGATTTTGCAGTCCAAATATCCATATTTCAATATTATAATCTCTTTTCCGAATTAGTCAATTTGTCCTTGCTATTTTTTCCTGGTCGGTCTATAATAGTGTCCGTTATCGGCTTGGAAGGGGAAAAGAGCGCTGTCAGGCCATGCAGAGAGCCGCGGTCGAGGGCTGAAAGCTGCGGTATGGTTTGCGCGTTCGGTTCGCCCCGGAGCCCCGGCCAATCCCCGGCGGGTTCGCGCCCGTTACAGCGCGGGCGAGTGCGGCGCACAAAAAGCGCCGAATGCGGGTGGTACCGCGGAAGCTGATCTATGCTTTCGTCCTGTTTGGGGATGAAGGCATTTTTCCATTTGTGAAGCAGAAATCATATCGAACGAGGAGAGAACGCACATGAAAGAACTGTTGCGCGAGCTGCGCGGAAGGGCCCTCTCGGCCATCGAAAAGGCCGAGAACGCGGAGGCGCTGGAGGCGCTGCGGGTGCAGTATCTGGGCAAGAAGGGCGAGCTGACCGCCGTGCTCAAGCAGATGGGCAAGCTGAGCGCGGAGGAGCGCCCGGTGATGGGGCAACTGGCCAATGAGCTGCGGAGCGCCGTGGAGAAGACGCTGGAGCAGCGGCGGACCGCCCTGGCGGAGGCCCTGTTGCAGCGGCGGCTGCGGGACGAGGCCGTGGACGTGACCATCCCCGGCGAGCCCCACCGGATGGGCCACCGGCACCCCATGTACGCGGTGCTGGACGAGATCAAACAGATCTTCATCGGCATGGGCTTTGAGATCCTGGACGGCCCGGAGGTGGAGCAGAGCGTCTACAACTTCGACAAGCTGAACACCGACGAGGGCCACCCCGCCCGGGAGTGGAGCGACACCTTCTACTTCGCCGAGGACTCCAGCCGCCTGCTGCGGACCCAGACCAGCCCCATGCAGGTCCACGCCATGGAGACCCGCCCCCTGCCCATCCGCATGGTGGCCCCGGGCCGGGTCTACCGGAAGGACGAAGTGGACGCCACCCACTCCCCCATGTTTCATCAGGTGGAGGGCATGGTCATCGACAAGGGCGTGACCATGGCCGACCTGAAGGGCACCCTGGACCAGGTGGCCAAGCGCCTGTACGGCGAGGGCACCGTCACCCGCTTCCGCCCCCACCACTTCCCCTTCACCGAACCCAGCTGTGAGATGGACATCCAGTGCTACAAGTGCCACGGGGCCGGCTGCCCCACCTGCAAGGGCGAGGGCTGGATCGAGCTGCTGGGCGCGGGCATGATCCACCCCCGTGTGCTGCGCATGAGCGGCATCGACCCGGACGTGTATTCCGGCTGGGCCTTCGGCTTCGGCCTGGAGCGCATGGCCATGGGCCGCTTCAAGATCGGCGACCTGCGGCTCATCTTTGAGAACGACGTGCGCTTCCTGGAGCAGTTCTGAGCCCCCAGACGACAGAAAAGGAGTTTGCGATCTATGGACTTGTCTAGAAACTGGCTGAACGAATTCGTGGACCTGGCCGACATAAGCGACCGGGATTTTTCCGAGGCCATGACCCTCTCCGGCAGCAAAGTGGAGCTCTACGCCGACCCGGCGGCGGGCATCCAGAACGTGGTCGTGGGCCGTATCGTTGAAATGGTACGCCACGAGAACAGCGACCATATGTGGGTCTGCCAGATCGACGTGGGCCGGGAGGCCCCCGTGCAGATCGTCACCGGGGCCCAGAACCAGAAACCCGGCGACCTGGTGCCCGTGGCCCTGCCCGGCGCGGTGCTGGCCGGGGGCCAGACCATCTCCGACGGCGTGTTGCGCGGCGTGCCCAGCCACGGTATGTGCTGCTCCTGGCTGGAGCTGGGCATGACCGAACGCGACTGGCCCCACAGCCCCGCCGACGGCCTCTTTGTCCTCCAGACCGACCCGGACGTGATGGCGGAAGACCCGCAGCCGGGCGATGACATTACAAAAGCACTTCATCTGCACGACACGGTGGTGGAGTTTGAGATCACCCCCAACCGCCCGGACTGCCTCTCCGTCATCGGTCTGGCGCGGGAGGCGGCGGCCACCTTCGACCGCCCGCTGCGCCTGCATGAGCCGGCGGTGCGCGGCTGCGGCGGCGACATCCGGGAGCTGGCGAGAATCGACATCGCCGACCCGGCCCTCTGCCCCCGCTACACCGCCCGGCTGGTGAAAAACGTCCGCATCGCCCCCTCCCCCCTCTGGATGCGGGAGCGGCTGCGCGCCAGCGGCGTCCGGCCCATCAACAACATCGTGGACATCACCAACTACGTCATGCTGGAGTACGGCCAGCCCATGCACGCCTTTGATTTCAGCTGCGTGGACGGCGGGCACATCATCGTCCGCACGGCCCGGCCCGGCGAGAGCATCCAGACCCTGGACGGCAAGGACCACACCCTGACGGAGTCTATGCTCTGCATCTGCGACGAGGGAAAACCCGTCTGCGTGGCGGGAGTCATGGGCGGCGCCAACAGCGAGATCGTGGGCGACACGGCCATGGTCCTGTTCGAGAGCGCCAACTTCAACGGCCCCTCCGTCCGGCGCACCGCCGCCGCCCTGGGGATGCGCACGGACGCCTCCGGGCGCTTTGAGAAGGGCCTGGACCCCCAGAACACCGTGAAGGCCGTGAACCGGGCCTGCGAGCTGGTGGAGCTGCTGGGCTGCGGCGAAGTGGTGGACGGCCTGCTGGACGTACTGCCCGCCCCGCTGCGGGAGACCACGGTGAAGCTGGAGCCGGAAAAGGTCAACGGTCTGCTGGGCACCGCGCTGCCGGAATCTGAGATGCGCTCCATCCTGGAGAAGCTGGGCTTCACCCTGGCCGGCGAGCTGATCCACGTCCCCTCCTGGCGCGGCGACGTGGAACACTACTCCGACATCGCGGAAGAGGTGGCCCGCTTCTATGGCTACAACAAGATCCCCGTGACTCTCATGCGCGGGGACACCACCTGCGGCGGCTACAGCGAGGAGCAGAAGGCCGAGAACTTGCTGGGCGAGGTCTGCCGCGCCCTGGGCTATGACGAGATCATCACCTATTCCTTCATCAGCCCCAGCTACTATGACAAGATCGGCTGGGCCAAAGACGACCCCCGGCGGGACAGCCTCAAAATTCTGAATCCCTTGGGCGAGGACACCAGCATCATGCGCACCACGGTGCTGCCCAGTATGCTGGAGATCCTGGCCCGGAACTACAGCTTCCGCAACAGTTCCGCCCGGCTCTATGAGCTGGGGCGGGTGTACCGCAAGCGCCCGGACGGTCTGGCCGACGAGCCGAAGATGCTCTGCCTGGGGGCCTACGGCGGTATGGACTTCTACAAGCTCAAGGGCGCGGTGGAGGCGCTGCTCCGCGCCCTGCGCGTGGACGCTGTGCGCTTCGTGGCGGAGCGGGAGAACCCCAGCTATCACCCCGGCCGCTGCGCCCGGGTCTATGCCGGGGAGCGGGAACTGGGCGTGTTGGGTCAAATCCACCCGCTGGTGGCCCGCAGCTACGGCGTGGAGCCGGAGATGTACTGCGCGGAGCTGTCCTTCGACGCGCTCTACGCCAGCCGGGGGGCCACGGCGGTGTACCGCCCGCTGCCCCGCTATCCCGCCGTCACCCGTGACCTGAGCCTGGTCTGCGCCGAGGCCGTCACCGTGGGCGAACTGGAAGGGGTCATCCGGGATTGCGGCACACCCTATCTGGAGCAGGTGGACTTCGTGGAGGTCTATCGCGGGGCCCCCATCCTGCCGGGCTTCAAGTCCGTCACCTTCTCCCTCCGGCTCCGGGCCGAGGACCAGACCCTCACCGTGGACCACGCCGACGCCGCCATGGCGGCGATTCTGGAGGGGCTGAGCACCCGTCTGGACGCCACGCTGCGCTGAGGGAAACGCTCTCGCTTTCGGCTGCGCGCAAAAATATTTTCCCGAAGCTCTTTACAGTCGCGGAATATTTGATATAATAGTTGTATATTCTCATTCAAAAAGGGGGGGGCACCTGCAATGGAAGATTCCACCATCCGATTCGCGGCCATCGAAAACAAGACACAGATCCGGGAGATCCTGTCCTCCGTTTACAATGCGCTGCTCGTCAAGGGCTATAACCCCATCAACCAACTGGTGGGCTACATCCTTTCCGAGGACCCCACCTATATCACCACCTACAACGGTGCGCGCAAGCTCATCACCCGCGTGGACCGGGATGAGCTGCTGCAGGAGCTTTTGATCAGCTATCTGGGGAAATGAGCGGCGTCTCCCCTACCCCCGCGCTGCACAAAAATCGAAACAACGGCGTCCGCCCCGTCTTTGGGGATGGACGCCGTTGTGCTGTGGAAAGGATGACGCTGTTCAGTTTGCCGCCGCCAGGCGGGCGCGGAGGGTCTGGTAGATCAGCTTCTGGCCGCTGCGGGAGGGGTGGATGCCGTCGTCGCAGAGCAGCGGAGCCAGGGCCTCCGGCTGGGCCGGGAAGGCGGCGCGGATGTCGATCAGTTCCGCCTGTTCCTCTTTGGCGATCTCCCGCACGATGTCGTTGTAATGGGATTGCCAGCGGCTGATGTGCTCCACGTCCCCCAGCCAGCGGAGGATGTTGTCATAGCTGAGTCCGTTGCGGCAGAGGAAGCGCAGATAGCGCTCGGAGTGGATGGGGGGAAGGGTCAGCATGACAATCCGCCGCCCGCTGCGGCGCAGCAGCGCAATGGCCTCCCGATAGCGGCTGCGGAACTCCTCCGGCGGGGTGTTGCACAGGTGTTCTCCCTCCGGGTCTGCGGAAATCGCCGCCCAGTCGTAGTCGCAGTCGTTGCCGCCCAGTTCCAGCACCGCGTCCTCCCCCTCCGCCGGCTGCGCGCTGTGGCGGCGGATGGCGGCCATGGCCTTGCCGATGGTGCAGCCGAAGCGGGAGCAGTTTCGGATGGTCAGGCCGCACTCGTCGCTGAGGCGGCGCTCCCAATCATGGTTGATGCTGTATCGTCCGTTCTCCAGCACGATTCCTTTCAGAATCGAATCTCCAAATACAGTAATGTTCACGTCTTCACCTGCTTTCATCTAATTCTTCATCTAGTTCATGAAACCATATTAAATCATTTCCGCGATTTTGTCAAGGGCTTCTTTCAAAAATAGATTGTACCCGGAACGGGGCTGTGTTATAATCGAGAAAACAAAGAAAACGGTTCGGAGGTGTGGATATGCCGGAAGCCGACGCACTTCGGCGGCTGCCCCGCTGGGCGGAGCTGCCCGATCTGGAGCTATATATGGACCAGGTGCTGGGCCTGGTGGCCCGCTCCCTGGAGCCCTTTCCCGGCTTTGACGAGAAGGGTCTGACCGCCGCCATGGTCAACAACTATGTGAAGCTGGGGGCCCTGCCGCCCCCGGTGAAGAAGCGCTATCGGCGGGAGCATGTGGCGCGGCTCATCATCCTCTGCCTGATGAAGTCCTCCTTCCCCATCTCCGCCATTGCCCGGCTGCTGGAGGGGGTACAGACCCGGCACAGCCCGGAGGAGGTCTACAGCATCTTCTGCGAGCGCTTTGAAGCCGCCGTAGCCGAAACCGTCGCCGCGCCGGACGAGGCCGGGGACTCCCCCTACGCCGCCGTCCTCCGGGCCGCCCTGCGTGCCCAGGCGGAGCGGGCCCTGGCGCTGCGGATGTTTGGGGCGGCGTTCCCGGAACGGGAGGCGGAGAAGAGCTGACCGGATCTGCGTGGATACGGGGTTCATCTGGTCTGCGGAAGGGGCAAGCCCCTTCCCTACAGGGTGTGGTTTTCTTTTTTGAGAAACACCACATTTTGTGGGGAAGGGGCTTGCTATTTTCTATCTGTATCGTTTTTTATTCCTCCGCGTCCAGCACCGCGTCGCAGTAGCGGCAGCGGTATTGGCCTGCGGCGGTGCGGTAGAACTGCTGGGGCAGCTCCTGCTCTACGGTGGAGATGCAGCGGCGGTTGCCGCAGCGTCGGGGCAGGGACAGGGTCTCCCGGCCGGGACGGGCCGGGGTCTTGCGCTCGTTCAGGAGCTTGAGGATCAGGGCCATGCGCATATATTTGCCGCACAGGGCCTGCTCGAAGTAGGCGGCCCGTGGGTCGTCGTCCACCGCTACGGCGATCTCGTTGACCCTGGGCAGCGGGTGCAGGACGGTCAGGCTCTCCTTGGCCGTCCGCAGCTTCTCGGGGTCCAGGATATAGCTGTCTTTCAGGCGCGCATAGTCCTCCGGGCGCTCGAAGCGCTCCCGCTGGATGCGGGTCATATACAGCACGTCGAGCTCCGGCATGGCTTCCTCCAGGGAGGAAACCTCCCGGTATTTCACCCCGGCCGGGTCCAGAATCTCGCTTTTCAGATAGTCCGGGACCCGCAGTTCCTCCGGGGAGATGAACACAAAGCGGACCTCGGGATAGCGGCTCATGGCGGCGCAGAGGGAGTGGACCGTCCGGCCATATTTCAAATCGCCGCAGCAGCCCACGGTCAGGCCCCAGAAGCGGCCCTGTCTGCGCCAGATGGTCAGCAGGTCCCCCAGGGTCTGGGTGGGGTGGTGGTGGCCGCCGTCCCCGGCGTTGATGACCGGGACCCCGGCTTTGCGGGAGGCCACCAGCGGCGCGCCCTCCAGGGGGTGACGCATGGCGATGATGTCCGCGTACAGGCCCACGATCCGGGCCGTGTCCGCCACGCTCTCCCCCTTGGCGGCAGAAGAGCTGTCCGCCCCGGAAAAGCCAAGCACGCTGCCCCCCAGTTCCAGCATGGCCGCCTCAAAGCTCAGGCGCGTCCGGGTGCTGGGCTCGAAAAAGAGGGTGGCCAGCTTTTTGCCGTGGCAGGCTTCGGCGTAGTCCTCCGGGTGCTCCATGATGCGCTCCGCCGAGCCGATCAGGGTGTAGAGTTCCTCCACGTCCAGGTCCATAAAGTCAATGAGATGTCGCATCGTCCGCTCCTTTGCCTCTCCCGCTGTAGGGCGGGGGCTTGCCCCCGCCGCATCGTACTTCGCCATTCAGATTTCGCGCCATGCCGGGTCCTCCGGGCAGTCCCGGAAGCGCAGCAGCCGCTGCACGTCCTCCGGGCGGATATAGCCCTCCGCCGCGGCCAGCCGGGCCACCGTGTCAAAGTCCGTCAGACTGTGGTTTTCCACCTTTGCGTCGGCCAGGCGCTTCAGACCCTTTTGCATCCCGTAGGTGAAGATACTCACCACTCCCAGCACTTCCGCCCCGGCAGCGCGGAGAATCTCCACCACTTCGATGACGCTTCCGCCGGTAGAGATCAGGTCTTCCACCACCACCACTTTCTGACCGGGCAGCAGCCGCCCCTCGATCTGGTTGCGCCGCCCGTGGTCCTTGGCCCCGGCGCGGACGTAGCCCATGGGCAGGCCCATCAGATGAGCGGTGATGGCGGCGTGGGCGATGCCCGCCGTGGAGGTGCCCATCAGCGCCTCCGCCGCCGGGTAGTGGGTCTCGATCAAACTGCGCAGCCCTTCCTCCACGTCCGTCCGCACCGCCGGGTCGGACAGGGTCAGGCGGTTGTCGCAGTAGACCGGGCTTTGGATGCCGCTGGCCCAAGTGAAGGGTTCCTCCGGGCGGAAGAACACGGCCTGGATTTTCAGCAAATGCCCTGCGATGCGTTTGTTCAGCTCCATCTTCTCTCTCCCCTGCATTTTGTTATGTATCGACAAATTCCGCCAGGCAGCGCCGCCAGGCTGCCACCGGGTCGGCGGCTCCCGTGATGGGTCTGCCCACCACGATGTAGTCGCTGCCCAGTTCCCTGGCCCGGGCGGGGGTGGTGACGCGGCGCTGGTCGTCGGCGGCGCTGTCCGCGAAGCGGACGCCGGGCGTCACGGTCAGGAAGTCCGTCCCGCAGCGCTTGTGGACCGCCGGGGCCTCCAGGGGCGAGCAGACCACCCCGTCCAGCCCCGCCAGGCTGGCGTTTTCCGCGTAGTGCAGAATGACTTCCTCCATCTCCTCCCGAATCCAGAGGTCCCGCTCCAGATGCATCTGATCCGTGCTGGTGAGCTGGGTCACGGCCAGGAGCAGCGGGCGCGTGCCGTCGGGCCGCGTCAGGCCCTCCAGGGCCGCCTCCATCATGGGGATGGTCCCCGCCGCGTGGAGGTTGCAGACGTCCGCCCCCAGACCGGACAGCACCCGCATGGCGGCGCGCACGGTGTTGGGGATGTCGTGCAGTTTCAGGTCCAGAAAGATGCGGTAATCCCGGTCTTTCAGCTCCCGCACGATGTCCGGCCCGGCGCTGTAAAAAAGCTCCATGCCGATCTTGAGGAAAGGCTTGCGCGCCTCCCCCTCGAACCGCTGCAAAAAGTCCAAAACCTGCTCCCGTCCGGGGAAATCGCAGGCGATGATCACATCTTTACCCATGTGCGCCTCCTATGATGTCTCTCAGGCTCTCGATGCCATAGCGTTCCATGGCCACCGGCAGGGCCGCCACGATGTCCCGGCAGGCATAGGGGTCCGTCAGATTGGCAGCCCCCACCTGCACCGCCGTGGCCCCGGCCAGCAGCATCTCGATCACGTCCTCCGCGCTGGAAACCCCGCCCATGCCCACCACGGGCAGGTCCACCGCCTGGCTGACCTGCCAGACCATCCGCAGGGCCAGGGGGAAGACGCCGGGGCCGCTCATGCCGCCCGTGCCGTTGGCCAGGATGGGGCGGCGGCGGCGCAGGTCGATGCGCATCCCCAGCAGGGTGTTGATCAGGCTGAGGCCGTCGGCTCCCGCGTCCGCGCAGGCACGTGCAATGGCGGTGATGTCCGTCACGTTGGGGCTGAGCTTCACCAGCACCGGCTTGTCCGTCACAGCCCGCACCGCCGCCGTCACCGCAGCGGCCTGGCGCGGGTCGGTGCCGAAGCTCATGCCGCCGCCGTGGACGTTGGGGCAGGAGATGTTCACCTCCAGCCAGCCCACCTGGGGACAGGGGGCCAGCTTTTCCGCCACGGCCCGGTATTCCTCCAGGGAAAAGCCGCTGATGTTGGCCAGAATCGGCTTGCGGAAGACCTTTGCCAGCCTGGGCAGTTCCTCCGCCACCACCGCGTCCGCGCCGGGGTTTTGCAGGCCCACGGCGTTCAGCATCCCGCCGGTGTACTCCGCGATGCGGGGGCTGGGGTTGCCGAAGCGGGGGGCCAAGGTTGTGCCCTTGCAGGAAAAGCTGCCCAGGCAGTTGATATCGTACAGCTCGGCGAATTCGTAGCCGTAGCCGAAACAGCCGCTGGCGGGGATCACCGGGTTGTCCAGCTCCACGCCGCAGAGCGTCACATGCGTGTCCCTCACCATAGGAGTTCCTCCTTGTTCAGCACCGGCCCCTCCCGGCAGATGCGCTTCGGGCCGCTTTTGGTCTGGCAGCTGCAGCCCATGCAGGCTCCGAAGCCGCAGCCCATGCGCTCCTCCAGGCTGAACTGCCCGCCGGTGGCGCACTGGGCGGATACGGCACGCAGCATGGCCTCCGGGCCGCAGGCGCAGACGTGGCTGTAATCTTCCACCCGGTCCATGCCGTCCGTCACCAGGCCGCGCAGCCCGGCGGAGCCGTCCGCCGTGCAGAGGGTCACCGGGACGGCCAGGGCCGCGAAGTCCTCCGTCAAAATCGCCTCCGCCGCCGTGTTGAAGCCCAGCACCGCGCAGGGGCTTTTCCCTTGGTCAGTCAGGCATTTCGCCAGGCCCAGGAGGGGCGGAACGCCCACGCCCCCGCCCACCAGCAGGGGGCGAGCTCCGCAGCGGGGCAGGTCGTAGCCGTTCCCCAGCCCCGTCAGGGCGTCCAGCGCCGCGCCCGCCGGATACGCGCTCAGCGCGGCGGTGCCTTTGCCCTGGACCTTGTAGACCAGGCGCAGCCAGTCCTCCCCCCAGTCGCAGACGGAGATGGGGCGGCGCAGATAGAAGCCGGGAAGCCGGAGGTTTACAAACTGGCCGGGGGCGGTGATGGCGGAGGCGTCCCCGGAAAGGCGCAGGTCGTAGATGTCCCGGGCGATGGGGCGGTTGGAAACGATCTCAAAAGTTACCTGTTTCATGGCTTCTCAGCTGTCGATGGTGCTGATGGGGAGGGTCATCTCCTCCAGCACGTCCAGGACGATGCGCACGGTGTCCAGGCTGGTGAACATGGTGACGCCGTTTTCTACGGCGCAGCGGCGGATCGCCTCGCCGTCGTGGTAGTGGGTGCCGGAGGTGATGGTCCGGGTGTTCACCACATAGCTGACGTAGCCCGCCCGGATGGATTCCAGAATTTCCTGGCTGCCCTCGCTGAGCTTGCCCCGAATCCGGGTGCGGATGCCATGCTCCCGGAGAAAGGCCGCCGTGCCCGCCGTGGCCTCGATGTTGAAGCCCATATCGTAGAAGCGCCGGACCAGGGGCAGGGCCTCGGCCTTGTCCTCAGACGCGATGGTCACCAGCACGGTGCCGTAGCCCCGTAGCTTCATGCCCGCCGCCTGGAGGCTCTTGAACATGGCGCGGTAGAGCTTGTCGTCATAGCCGATGGCCTCGCCGGTGCTCTTCATCTCCGGGCTGAGATAGGCGTCCAGGCCCCGCAGCTTGGCGAAGGAGAAGACCGGGGTCTTGACATACCAGCGCTTTTTCTCCTCCGGGTACAGGGCGAAGATGCCCTGTTCTTTGAGGCTGCGGCCCAGAATCACCTCCGTGGCGATGTCCGCCAGAGACCAGCCCGTGGCCTTGCTCAGGAAGGGCACGGTGCGGCTGGAGCGGGGGTTGACCTCGATGATATAGACATTGTCCTGCCTGTCCACGATGAACTGGATGTTGTAGAGTCCTTTGATGCCCACGCCCAGGCCCAGCTTTTTCGCGTAGGTCAGGATGGTGCCCTTCACTTTGTCGGAGATGGAGAAGGCGGGATAGACGCTGATGGAGTCGCCGGAGTGGACGCCGGTGCGCTCTACCAGTTCCATGATACCCGGTACGAACACGTCCTGGCCGTCGCAAATGGCGTCCACCTCCACCTCGCGGCCCGCCAGGTACTTGTCCACCAGCACCGGCTTGTCCTCGTCGATCTCCACGGCGGTCTTGAGGTAGCGCCGCAGCATGGCCTCGTCCGCCACGATCTCCATGGCCCGACCGCCCAGCACAAAGGAGGGGCGAACCAGCACGGGGTAGCCAATCTCCTCGGCGGCGCGGACGCCGTCTTCGATGTTGGTGACGGCGGCGCCCTTGGGCTGGGGGATGCCCAGCTTCAGCAGCAGCTTTTCAAACTGGTCCCGGTCCTCCGCCCGGTCGATGGCCTCCACGTCGGTGCCGATGATCCGCACGCCCCGCTCCATCAGGGGCCGTGCCAGGTTGATGGCAGTCTGGCCGCCCAGGGAGGCGATGACGCCCTCGGGCTGCTCGTAGTCCAGGATCGCCATCACGTCCTCCGGCGTCAGCGGCTCGAAGTAGAGCTTGTCCGCCGTGGTGTAGTCCGTGGAGACGGTCTCCGGGTTGTTGTTGATGATGATCGCCTCGTAGCCCGCCCGGCGGATGGTCTGGACCGCGTGGACGGTGGAGTAGTCGAACTCCACGCCCTGACCGATGCGGATGGGGCCGGCCCCCAGGACCACGATCTTCTTTTTGTCCGTCAGGCGGCTCTCGTTTTTCAGCTCCGGGTCCAGCAGGTGCAGATAGCTGGAGTAGAGATAGGCGATGTATTTCCCGGTATGCAGGGTGTCCACCATGCGGAACACGGGAGTCAGGCCCGCGGCCTTACGCTGACGGTAGACGTCCAGCTCGTCCCGCTCCCAGAGCTTGGCGATGAACTTGTCGGAAAAGCCCATGGTCTTGGCCGCCAGCAGCGCCCGCTCGTCCCCCGGACGGCTTTGCAGGATGCGCTCCATCTCCACGATCCCGGACAGGCAGTCCAGGAAGGTCTCGGTGATCATGGTGACCCGGTGCAGCTCCTCGATCGTGTGGTCCCGGCGCAGCAGTTCCGTCACGGCGAAGATGCCGTCGTCCCGGTACTCCCGCAGGTAGTCCAGAATGGCTTCGTCGGGCATGGACTCGAATTTCGGGCTGTACAGGTGGCAGACGCCGGTCTCCAGGCTGCGAACGGATTTCAGGAAGCTCTCCGCCAGGGTGCTGCCGATGCCCATGACCTCGCCGGTGGCCTTCATCTGGGTGCCCAGGGTGTTGGGCGCGCCCGCGAATTTGTCAAAGGGGAAGCGGGGGAATTTCGCCACGATATAGTCTAAGGAGGGCTCCATTGCAGCATTCCCCCCGGCCACGGGGATCTCCTCCAGGGTCATGCCCACGGCCACCTTGGCCGTCACCCGGGCGATGGGGTAGCCGCTGGCCTTGCTGGCCAGGGCGGAGGAGCGGGAGACCCGGGGGTTGACTTCGATCAGATAATACTCGCTGCGCTCCGGGTTCAGGGCGAACTGCACGTTGCAGCCGCCGCAGACCCCCAGGGCGCGGATCAGCTTCAAAGCGGAAGCGTTCAGCATGTCCAGGTCGGCCTGGCTGAGGCTCAAAATCGGGGCCACCACGACGCTGTCGCCGGTGTGGACGCCCACCGGGTCCACGTTCTCCATCCCGCAGATGGTGATGGCCCGGTCCGTCCCGTCCCGCATGACCTCGAACTCGATCTCCTTGTAGCCCCGGACGCTCTTTTCCACCAGCACCTGATGGACCGGGGAGAGGGCAAAGCCGTGCATGGCCACTTCCTCCAGCTCGGCTTCATCGTTGGCAAAGCCGCCGCCGGTGCCGCCCAGGGTGAAGGCCGGGCGCAGCACCACGGGATAGCCGATGCGCTCTGCCGCCGCCTTGGCCTCCTCCACGGAGTAGGTGATCTCGCTGGGGATGACCGGCTCGCCGATGCGCTGGCACAGTTCTTTGAACTGCTCCCGGTCCTCCGCCATTTCGATGCTGGCCGAGGGGGTACCCAGCAGCTCCACCCGGCACTCGTTCAGAATGCCGTTCTTCTCCAGGGCCATGGCCAGGTTCAGGCCCGTCTGCCCGCCCAGGCCGGGGATGATGGCGTCCGGGCGCTCCCGGCGCAGGATGCGGGCCACATATTCCAGGGTCAGCGGCTCCATATAGACCTTGTCGGCGATGGAGGTGTCGGTCATGATGGTGGCGGGGTTGGAGTTCACCAGCACCACCTCGTAGCCCTCCTCCTTCAACGCCAGACAGGCCTGGGTGCCCGCGTAGTCAAACTCCGCCGCCTGTCCGATGACGATGGGGCCGGAGCCGATGATGAGAATTTTTTTGAGATCCGTCCGTTTCATTGTGCGCCCTCCATAGTATCCGTAGTATCCCGCGTAATGCTCCCGTCATCCCAGACGACGGCCCCGCCGCACACGGTCATGCGGCAGCGCCCGGAGACGTGCCAGCCCGCGAAGGGGGTGGCACGCCCCCGGCTGAGAAATTCCGCCGGGTCGATGTCGTATTCCGCCTCCAGGTCCCAGACGGAGAAGTCCGCCGGGGCGCCGGGTTCCAAAGGACTGCCAAGCCCAAACAGGGACTGGGCCCTGCCGCAGAGCAGTTCCATGAGCCGGGCCAGAGAGATGGTTCCCGGCTTCACCAGGTAGGTGTAAAGCAGCGGGAAGGCGATCTCCAGGCCCACCACGCCCATGGCGCTTTTCTCCAGGCCCCGGCTCTTTTCCTCCGCGCTGTGGGGCGCGTGGTCCGTGGCGACCAGGTCGATGGTCCCGTCCCGCAGCCCCTCCAGCAGCGCCGCCCGATCCGCGCCGGAGCGCAGCGGCGGGTTCATCTTGAAGCGCCCGTCCTCGCGCAGGTCCGTCTCGTCCAGCAGCAGGTAGTGGGGCGCAGTCTCGCAGCTCACGGGCAGGCCTTCGGCCTTGGCGCTGCGAATCAGCTCCACGCTCTCTTTCGTGGAGACGTGGCAGACGTGATAGGCGCAGCCCGTCTCCCGCACCAGCTCCAGGTCCCGGGCGATGGGGCCCCATTCGCTCTCGGAGCAGATGCCCCGGTGCCCGTGGGCGCGGGCGTAGGCCCCGTCGTGGATGTAGCCGCCCCGGAGCAGGGCATTGTCCTCGCAGTGGGCGGCGATAATTTTCCGCAGCCGTTTCGCCTCCTGCATGGCTCTGCGCATCATGTCCCGGCGCTGAACCCCTTTGCCGTCGTCGGAAAAGCCCGCCACATGGGGGGCCATGCCCTCCATGTCGGACAAGTCCTGGCCGAACTCCCCTTTTGTGATCGCCCCATAGGGGACGCAGCGAATCACGCTGTCCCGCCGGATGAGGGCAAGCTGGGCCTCCAGATGCGCGGCGCTGTCCGGCACGGGTTTCAGGTTCGGCATGGGGCAGACCGTGGTATAGCCCCCCCGCGCTGCGGCCCGGGACGAGACGGCAATCGTGTCCTTATACGAAAAACCCGGCTCACGGAAATGCACATGCACGTCCGTGAAGCCGGGAAAAACGCTGAGGCCGTGAAGATCCAAAACGGGAAAACTGTGCCCCTGGGCGGAGATGAGTCTGCCCTGGGAAATGCACAAGTCCCGACGGACCGTGCGCCCGTCGTTGGCGTCGAAAACCGCTGCACCGTGCAAAACTGCTTCCATCCGCGCTCCGCTCCCTTTCAACAAATCAAATTTTTGCAAGAATACCACAGGAAAGGGGAGAAATCAAGCGCGATGCCAGGCTTTTTTGCAATCTTGTCAGGATTGCACAATCCGCGCCGTCTCGCCCGCGTCCATTCCCGTCAGGACATGGATTTTGCGCTCCGCCGGGCCCTTTCGCATTGACAAGGCTTCTTTTTGTTTGGTATGATAAGAACCGCAAAGGTTTTCCGGCCCTGTCCCCCTTTGGCCGCGCCGGGTCGAAACCGGGAGGTGTGCATGAAAAAAGTCGGAATCGTCATGGGCAGCACCAGTGATCTGCCCGTCGTGGAAAAGGCCATTGCCGTATTGCAGGAATACGGCGTCCCACTCGAAGTGCGCGTTTTGTCCGCTCACCGTTGTCCCGAAGAGGCAGCAGCGTTTGCCCGTTCGGCGCGGGGGAGCGGTTTTTCTGTTTTGATCGCGGCGGCGGGCATGGCGGCGCATCTGGCCGGGGCCCTGGCTGCCAACTGCACCCTGCCGGTCATCGGAATTCCCTGCAAGGGCGCAGTGCTGGAGGGCATGGACGCCCTGCTGAGCACCGTGATGATGCCCCCCGGCGTCCCGGTGGCCACGGTGGGCGTGGACGGCGGGAAAAACGCCGCGCTGCTGGCTGTGGAGATGCTCTCCCTTTCCGATGAAGCCCTGGCCGCCAAACTCGAAGCAGCCCGATCCGAAAACCGGGCAGCCGTGCTGCGCAGCGACGAAACGCTGCGTGCGCGCTATCACTGAATTTTCTTTTTCTACGGAGGAACTGATATGGAACTCGTCTACACTGGAAAAACCAAGAATGTGTACAAGCTGGACAACGGCCACTACCTGCTGAAGTTCAAGGACGACTGCACCGGCAAGGACGGCGTCTTCGACCCCGGCGAGAACTCCG
>Ga0310697_10001834_pt1 | contig 23732 bp, 22 predicted proteins | sample 172DNAGHGlowgp2_FD_203883 | JGI IMG/M metagenome (GOLD analysis project Ga0310697, IMG submission 203883) | Sheep rumen microbial communities from Palmerston North, Manawatu-Wanganui, New Zealand - 1728 DNA GHGlow gp2 (v2) (version 2) | ecosystem: Host-associated > Mammals > Digestive system >...
CCACCGTGGCGGCCAGGGCCGTGGTGACCGCCTGGAGGGGCGTCACCTCGCCCGCCCCCGCCTTGGCGGAGCGGAACATCTTGCCCACGGTGTTGCGGAGCATATAGCCGAAGCGGCTGAACTGCACTGCGCCGGTGCGGATGGTCAGATAGACGCCGCCGATGATGGCGAAGGGCAGAAAGATATAGAGCCACGCCACCGTGTTCAGGGTCCCGGTAAAGAACCCTACAATGTCATTGAGCACTTGCATACGCATCCTCCCCATTTTCGAAAGAACTGTTGATGGACCCGCCATCGAATAAATTAACCAAATGTTAACACAGATGTCCCCGTGTAGCAAGCAATTTTCTCCACCCGGCACACATTTTGTGCCAAACGGAGATTTTTTGCAGAAAAGCAAGCACGTTCTTTGTCACGATTGGACAGGAAGCGGGGGCAGGCAAAAAGCACCCCGGCGGCGCCTCTCCATGAGAGAGAAGCGCCGCCGGAATCTGTTCCGATGGGTTTGCCTCTGTTCAGATCTCTTTCAGCGTCTCGGCAAAGGCCGCATAGCGGGCGATCTTTTCCTGGCAGAGCGCCTGGCTGGCGTCCCGGACCAGCAGGTAGATCTTGATCTTCGGCTCCGTGCCGGAGGGCCGGATGATGAAGCTGCTGCCGTCGGCCAGCTCGAAGTAGAGGACGTTGCTGCCCCGGATGTGGGTCTCCCCCACCACGCCCAGGCCGTGGACGCTGACGCTGCCGTTCTGGTAGTCCCGGACCCGGTTCACCTCCACCCCGGCGATCTCCGCCAGGGGCTCCCGGCGCAGCCGGTCCATGATCTGCCGCATCCGGTTCAGGCCGTCCAGCCCCGGCATCACCAGGTTCAGGGTGCGCTCGGCGTAGTTGCCGTACTTTTCATAGAGGGCGTCCATGGCGTCCAGCAGGGTCATGCCCTGGCCGCTGTAATAAGCGGCCATCTCCGCCACCATCATGCTGGCGGTCACCGCGTCCTTGTCGCGGACGTAGTCGCCCATCATATAGCCGTAGCTCTCCTCATAGGCGAAGAGATAACGGAAGCTGTCCTCGCTCTCCCACTGGGCGATGCGCTCGGCCATGAACTTGAAGCCGGTGAAGGTGTCCTCGATGTGGACGCCGTTGCGCTCCGCCACCGTCCGGGCCATTTCGGTGCTGACGATGGTTTTCAGCGCGCCGGGCCGCTCCGGAAGGGTGCCGGTGCGCCGCTTGGCCTGGATCACATAGTCCAGCAGCAGCACGCCCATCTGGTTGCCGCTGATGGGCAGATAGTCGTCCCCCCGCCGGGCCAGGCAGCCGATGCGGTCGGAGTCCGGGTCCGTGCCGATGATCAGGTCGCTGTCCACCTGCCGGGCCAGCTCCACCGCCAGAGCGAAGCCCTCCGGGTTCTCCGGGTTCGGGGAGACCACGGTGGGGAAGTCGCCGTCGATGACCATCTGCTGCGGCTCCGGGAAGAGCTGCCGGATGCCCAGCCGCCGCAGGGCCTCCGGCACCAGCTTGTGGCCCGCCCCGTGGAAGGGGGTGTAGACGATTTTCAACTTGTCCGCCGCCTGGGCCACGGCTTCGTGGTCGATGGCCTGGGCCAGCACCTGCTCCAGAAACGCCTCGTCCGTCTCCGCGCCGATATACTCCAGCAGGCCCTGGTCCTGGGCGTCCTGGGGCTCCATGCTGCGGAAGCCGGTGAAGATGTCGATGCGCTCCATCTCGGCGGCGATGGCTGCGGCCTTGGCCGGGGGCAGTTGGGCCCCGTCGGACCAGTAGACCTTGTAGCCGTTGTATTCCTTCGTGTTGTGGCTGGCGGTGACGTTGACGCCCGCCTGGGCCCCGTAGTGCCGGATGGCAAAGGACAGCTCCGGCGTGGGCCGCAGCGCGTCGAAGAGGCGGACGTGGATGCCGTTGGCCGCCATGACGCAGGCCGTCTCCAGGGCAAAGCGCGCACTGTTGTTCCGGCAGTCATAGCAGACCACCACGCCCGCTGCCCGGGCCGCAGCGCCCTCCGCCGCGATCACGTTGGCAAAGGCCTGGCTCGCGTGGCGGACGACGTGGACGTTCATGTGGTGGAGTCCCACCTTCATGGTACCCCGCAGTCCGGCGGTGCCGAACTCCAGGGGGGCGAAAAAACGTCCCTCGATCTCCTTTTCGTCGTTCTGGATCTCGTTGAGTTCTCTCCACTCGCACTCGTTCAGGGCGGGGCTGTCCAGCCAGCGCTGGTATTCGGCTCTGTAATCAGTCATTGCTGTCCTCCCATTCAAAATCCGCTTCCATCAGATCCTTCGCTTTTGCATACAGGGTCTCCGGCACATAGAGCGCCGAACCGGTGCCGCTCATCCCCAGGACCACCTTGCCGAAGGCCCCGTCCCCGGGATAGCTGCGCAGGACGGGGACGCCATAGGCCTCCAGCAGATTGATGAGAAACACGTCCGCCATGTCCACGCTGGACCGGGTGGCGAGATAGCGCGGGGCCACGAACTCCCCGGCCTCGTCCCTGGGCCAGCGCCGCTGCAAGTCCCCCGGCAGGGCGCTCCAGCCGAACGCGCTTTCCTTTTCCACCATACAAACTCCCTTTCCGTCCTTATTTATGATACCGCATCCCCTCCAGGATGGTGAAGGCGCGGTAAAGCTGTTCCACAGCCATCACCCGGAACAGGTGATGGGGGAAGGTCATGCGCGATACGCTCAGGCGCGCTTGCGCCCGGCGTTTGAAGTCCTCCGAAATGCCGTTGGAGGAACCGATGACGAAGCAAAGCTTCCCCTGCCCTCCGTCGCGCCATTGGCCGAGCTGCGCGGCCAGTTCCTCGCTGCTGAAGGCTTTTCCCTCCACGCAGAAGCAGCAGACCGCCGCTCCGGCGGGGATGTGCCGGGTCAGGGCCTCCGCCTCCCGGGCCAGGGCTGCGTCGATCTCCCGCTTTGAGGGCTGCTCCGGCAGGCGCTCCTCGGGCAGTTCCTCCAGCTCAAAGCGGCAGAAAGCCCCCAGGCGCTTGCGGTATTCCTCCACCGCCTCCCGGTAATAGCGCTCCCGCAGACGGCCCACGCACAGCAGCTTCACCAGCAGCATGGCAGGGCCTCCTCCGTCTCCAGGGTCAGGCGCTCACTCGCCGGGGCCACGAAGACCCCCGCCGCGTCCCCCAGGGCAGACCGCACGGTCCGCAGCGCCAGCTCCGGGCGGTTGTTCTCCTGGCTCAGGTGGCCCAAAATCAGATAGCGCGTGCCGGACTCCTCCAGCTCCCGCGCCAGCGCGGCGCAGGCGGCGTTGGAGAGGTGGCCCCGGTCGGAGAGGATACGGCGCTTGAGGGAGACCGGGTAGGGGCCATAGCGCAGCAGCTCCACGTCGTGGTTGGCCTCGATGAGCGCCGCGTCGGCCCCCAGGAGTCCCCGGCGCACCGGCTCCGTCACCGTGCCCATGTCCGTAGCCAGGGCGAAGCACTCGCTCCCCTCCACCCGCCAGCCCACGCTGTAGGCTGTGTCGTGGGGCGTGGGGAAGCAGCGCAGGCGCAGGCCGGAGAATTCCGTGGGCGTGTCCAGGGGCAGCTCCCGCAGGCAGGACTCCACCCCCGCCACGCACTTTCGCAGTTCCCGGGCCACGCCCGCGCTGGCCAGCACCGGCAGGGGACAGGCCCGCAGCAGCACGGCCAGGCCGCAGATGTGGTCCCGGTGGCTGTGGGTGATGAGGACGCCGCTGAGGCTTTCCGGCTCCAGGCCGGACAGGCGCAGCTGCTGGCGGATGCGGCGACAGGAGATGCCCGCGTCCAGCAGCAGATGCACCCCGTCCATGCTCAGCAGGGCGCAGTTGCCGCTGCTGCCGCTGGCAAAGGTGGTCAGGCGCATCAGCAGGCCGACTCCTGGCTGCTCTGGCGCACCCGGCCCGGCTCGTCCGGCTCCGACACGGCGGCGATGTCCGCCCCCAGTGCCCGGAGTTTGCCCACGATGTTCTGATAGCCGCGCTCGATGTAGATCACGTCCTCGATGACGGTGGTGCCCTCGGCGCAAAGGCCCGCCACCACCATGGCGGCGCCGGCCCGCAGATCCCGGGCGGCCACCGGCGCGCCCATCAGGCTGCGGACGCCCTCCACCACGGCGGTCTTGCCGCTGACGGTGATCTCCGCGCCCATCTTTTTCAGTTCGTTGACGTATTGATAGCGGTTGTCCCAGACACCCTCGGTGATGACGCTGGTACCCGCCGCCAGGCAGAGAACCACGCAGATCTGGGGCTGCATGTCCGTAGGAAAGCCGGGGTAGGGCAGGGTCTTCACATTGGTGCGCTCCAGCGGGCGGTCCCGGCGGACCACGATGTAGTCGTCCCCCTCGGTGATGGCCACGCCCATCTCCCGCAGCTTGGCGGAGATGCACTCCAGGTGCCGGGGGATCACGTTGTTCAGGCGCACCTCGCCCCCGGCGGCGGCCACGGCGGTCATGAAGGTGCCCGCCTCGATCTGGTCGGGGATCAGGGAATAGCTGCCCCCGTGGAGCCGCTCCACGCCCCGGACTTTGATCACGTCGGTGCCCGCGCCGCGGATGTCCGCGCCCATGGAGTTCAGGAAGTTGGCCAGGTCCACGATGTGGGGTTCCCGGGCCACGTTTTCAATGATGGTCATGCCCTTCGCCGTGGCCGCCGCGATCATCACGTTGATGGTGGCCCCCACGGAGACTTTGTCCAGGTAGATGCGCGCACCTTTCAGCCGCCCCTCCGGGGACTCGGCCTGGATCAGGCCCTTGCCGATGTCGATGGTGGCACCCAGGGCCTTCATGCCCTTGATGTGCTGGTCGATGGGGCGGACGCCGAAGTTGCAGCCGCCGGGCATGGTGGTGCGGGCTTTGCCGAAGCGGCCCAGCATACTGCCGATCAGGTAGTAGCTGGCGCGGATGGAGCGGGTGTAGCGGAAGATGCGGTCGGAAAGGCTGACGCCGCTGCAGTCGATGTCCACGGTGCCGGGGCTGACGTAGCGCACCTGGGCCCCCATCAGCTCCAGGATGCGCAGAAGCTTCTCCGTGTCGCTGATCTGGGGCAGATTCTCGATGCGGCATACGCCGTCCACCAGCATGGCCGCCGGGATGATGGCCACCGCCGCGTTTTTCGCGCCGGAGATCTCCACCTCGCCATGCAGGGGTTTCCCGCCTTTAATGATATATTTATACAAGCGTTTCATCCTCCTCCTGCGGCTCCCGAAGGAGCCGGGCTGCGGGTCAGGTAGACATAATATCAAATCTTGCCATTGTTTTATCATTTTAACACAGTGCGGGAAAAAAAGCAATCAAATTATGGATTTCCGGGCGTTTTGCGCCCAAAAAAGCCCCGCGCCGGACGAGCACGGGGTTTTTCTCGGCATACTGTACAAAACTCAGACTTGCAGTCTGACAATTTGCCCGGTCTCGGCGCTCAAATAGCATTCACCCGTATCCATTACCAGCCGCCAGACCGGCTCCAGGGCGCTTTCCCCGCTGAGGCCGACGCTCATCTCATAGCCCGGCGTCAGCTCCGTGAGGCGCGAGCAGATGAGGCCCTGATTTTTCACCGCGGCGGCAAAGGCGGTGAGGATGCTCACCGCATCCATGCCCCGGACGGGGCTGCGGGCCGTCTCCCGGTGGAACACCGTGGTGCCCGTCACCAGTTCCAGTTTGTCCCCGGCATAGCTGAACGTCAGCACCGCGTTGAACACCGGACTGCCGTTCCAGCAGCAACAAAAGGGCAAATCCGTCCCCGTCGGGTCCTGGCCCGGCGGCGTCCAGGGCTCCAGGCCGGAGGCGCGCAGCAGGGCCAAAGACTGCTCCCAGGCGCTGCCCCGGCGCTCCGCCGTCTCCCCCAGGGGCAGGATGGTCAGCTCCCCGGTGCCGTGCATCATGATCTTGCCGAGCTCGCTGCCGTAATACCAGATGCCGCCGCCCTCGTCGGCGCGCACATGCTCCCCCAGAATGCCCTGCATCCGCTGGTCCTCCAGCTCCAGATCCCGGACCACGGTGCAGCCGTGGGGGGAGACCTGGCCCAGATCCAGGTCGGGGGCCAGCTCGATGCCGCTGTCCGCCAGAAGCTGGCGCAGCATCTCCTCCCGCGCCCGCTCCGCCGACGCCTCCGTCACCCGGTCCCCCAGGAGCAGGCCCAGCAGCACCGCGTTCACCAGCAGCAGGATCAGCAGGATGATCCGTTCCAGTTGTCTTGTCTCCATCAGCCGTTCACCCACAGGCAGCGAAAGCCCTCGCCGCGTTCCAGATAGCAAAGGCGCAGCCCGCCGCCCTCCCCCGCCGCGGCGATGGCGGCGGCAAAGCGCATGGGGGGCACCGTCTCCGCCTCCGCCGACGCCCGGAAGCTGCGGGGCAGCAGCTGGGCCGTCACCAGACTCCCGTTCCGGAAGCGCAGCACGACAGCGCGCCCGGCGGCCAGCTCCACCGGCACGCCCTGCACGGCGTAGTCCAGCTCCACCGTTGCCAGCTCCCCTTCCCGGCGCAGCCCGACGAACCGCAGCCGGGCGTCCCCGCAGAGGGCGCCGACCGACTCTTGCGCCAGTCGGAGGGCATAGGCCGCCAGTTCCTCATCGGAGCTGCCGCCCCGCCCGGCTGCGTCGCAGCGGTAGCGCACCGTGCCGTCGGCGGCGATGCGCAGGGTCTTCTCGTCGTCGATGTAGACCCGGGTGCCGTCGCCCTCCCGGTAGCCGGAGGCCACATAGCTGTTCATGCCGAAGGCGCGCATCAGCGTCTCCGGGTTGGGGTTGACGGCGGCCTCGATGCGCGGCGGGGCGTTCCGGTGCGCCGGGACGATCAGATAGGGGGAAAGCCGGCTGAGGGCCGGGTCCTCGTAGGCGAAGACCGCCTCCACTCCCTCCCCCTCGTTCAGACGGGCGCGGAGGGTCTCGGAGCTGGTGGAGGTGGCGCAGCGGGCGAAGGAGCCGTCGGGCCGCCGGTAGCGCAGCTCCGCGCCCTCGACGCCCGGAAGCAGCAGGAGCAGCTCCGCCGTGTCCGCGCAGCGCCCCTTTGCCCCCAGCGCCCCGGCCAGCAGTCCCAGGGGGCAGGCCGCGCCCAGATCGACAAACAGCCCCTCCCCCGTCAGGCCCACGCGGAAGTCCGCCTCACTGAGCGCTTCCGCCGCGCCCGCAGTGCCCAGGGCCTCTCCCAGCAGGGCGGCAAAGGGGGAGAACAGCCGCTCCGTCTCCGCCTGGTCGCAGAGGGCGGCCCGGCGGTGGCCGTCGGCCCGGGAGATCAGCACCCCCCGGGGCCAGAGGGCCGCCGCGCTGTCCCCCGTCTGCGGCGCGGTGGGTGCGGCCGCGTGCCCCGGGGCGTCCCGGTTGGGTGTCAGGCTGAGATAGCCCGTCTCCAGCGCCAGCAGCAGGGCCGTGACGCTCAGCACCACCAGGCACACCCGGCGGAAAATGTCGCGCCCGCGCATCGCCTTATCCATGCTGCGGCCCTCCCACGGGCAGCCAGACCGTGATGGCCGTGCCCTTGCCGGGCTGGCTTTGCAGTTCCAGACGCCCGTCGTGCCGCTCCACGATCTCATAGGCGATGGACAGGCCCAGGCCGGTGCCGCCGCTCTCCCGGGAGCGGGCCTTGTCCACCCGGTAGAAGCGCTCAAAGACCCGGCTCTGGTCCTCCTGGGGGATGCCCACGCCGTTGTCCGTCACCGTGCAGAAGACCCGGTCCCCCGCCGCCCCCGCCGTCATGCGGATGCACCCGCCGTCGGGGGTGTATTTGATGGCGTTGGAGACCATGTTGATCAGCACCTGTTCGATGCGGCTCCGGTCCCCCCGGATGTCGGGCAGATCGTCCCGGACTTCCAGCCGGAAGTCGTGGCCCCGGCGCTGGGCCTCCAAAAGCTGGGCGTCAAAGACGCTGCGGACGGATTTCTCAAAGGAGAACTGCTGATAGTCGAAGCGCAGATTGCCCGCGTCGAAGCGGCTGAGCAGCAGCAGGTCCTGGACAATCTTGCTCAGGCGGTCGCTCTCGCTGACGATGACCTCCAGGAAGCGCCGCTCCGTCTCCCCGTCCAGGGTCCCCGCCGCGTCCCCCAGGGTCTCCGCGTAGGAGCGGATGCTGGTCACCGGCGTGCGCAGCTCGTGGGACACGTTGGCCACGAACTCCCGTCGGGTCCGCTCGGCGTTTTTCAGGCTCTCGATGTTGGTCTCCAACTGGTCGGCCATGTCGTTGAAGGTGCGGGCCAGGACGCCGATCTCGTCGGCGGTCTCGTTTTCCACCTTTTCGGAGAAGTCCCCAGCCGCCACTTTCTCGGCGGCCCGGGTCAGGTGCTGGATGGGGGTCACCACCGTCTTGGCCAGCAGCATCCCCAGCAGGCTGCTGATGAGCAGTCCCACCGCAATGGCCCGGACCACGATGCCCATCAGCTCCGCGTTCAGCCGGGTCACGGTCTCCTTGTTGTCGATCACATAGAGGATGTAGCTGCCCCCCGCCCCGCGCAGCGGCAGGGCCATGTCCATAAAGTCCTCGTCCGGGTCGGAGGCGTAGCCGTCGCCCCCCGCCAGGGCGGTGAGGATGTTGCGGGTGACAGTCAGATGTTCCCCCTCCGCCATGTTGGACCCGGCCAGGCACTGGCCCGTCTCCCCGTCCAGGACGAAAAAGCTGCGGGTGGTGGCGTCCACCCCCAGGCGGCCCATGTTGGCCCGGAGGATGTCCGCCAGCAGTGCCGCGCCGCCCTCGCCCTCCGCCGCCGCCCGCAGGTCCGCGGCCACGTCGGCGCTGGCGAAGACCTCCCGCATCTGATCATAGAACGCGCTGACGTAGAAGTTCCGCACGCCGCTCATCAGAAAGGCCCCCACCACCAGCAGCAGCGCCACGATCAGCACCAGGATGATGGCCACCAGTTTGATATAGATGCTCTTGACCATCCGCCGCCTCCTCTCTTCCGGGCGTTCCTCACTTCATCAAATAATACCCGGCCCCCCGGCGGGTCATCACATATTCCGGGGCGGCGGGGTTGCGCTCCATCTTCTCCCGCAGACGGCGCACGGCCACGTCCACGGCCCGGAGGTCGTCCCCGTAATAGTCGTACTGCCAGACCTGGCGCAGCAGCTCCTTGCGGCTCAGCACCTTGCCCGGGCTCTGGGCCAGGCATTTCAACAACTCAAACTCCCGCTCGCTCAGGTCCAGCTCCTGCCCGGCCCGGGTGGCCACATGGCGCTCCAGATCCAGGCACAGTTCCCGGACCGTGATCTGCGCGCTCCTGTGTCCGCTCTCCCCGCCCGCGCTCTGGGCGCTGCGGCGCAGATTGGTCTTGACCCGGGCCAACAGTTCCCGCATGGAGAAGGGCTTGGTGATGTAGTCGTCCGCCCCCGTCTCCAGGCCGAAGACCTTGTCCCGCTCCTCCTCCCGGGCGGTGAGCATGATGATAGGCACATTGTCGCCCTCCTCCCGCAGCGTCCGGCAGACCGAAAAGCCGTCCAGCTTGGGCAGCATCACGTCCAGCAAAATCGCGTCCGGGTTCCCCTCCCGGGCCAGACGCAGACCTTCCGCGCCGTCATATGCCTTTAAGGTGTCATAGCCCGCTTTGCGCAAGTTGAAGTCCAGAATCTCTACAATGGCTTTCTCGTCGTCCACGATCAGCACTGTGCCGGGCATGGGCGCGCCTCCTCTCCCGCCAGAAAGCGTCTGGCCCGCCAGACCAACGTCACGGTCTTGGCGTCGTGCAGTTCATTGCGCAGCACCATCTCCTCCAGCTCTGCCAGGCTGTGGCGCTCCACGTCCAGGAACTCGCCGGGGTCCAGATGGGCCCGGCCCGGCTTCAGCCCGGTGGCCAGAAAGAGATACAGCACCTCGCTGCAATAGCCCGGAGAGGGGTAGAGCCAGCCCAGGGGCACCAGGCGCCCGGCGGTGAAGCCCGTCTCCTCGCTCAGTTCCCGCAGGGCGCAGTCTTCCGGCCGCTCCCCCGGCTCCAGCTTGCCCGCCGGGGCCTCCAGCAGGCTTTTTCCATAGGCATAGCGGTACTGCCGCACACAGTAGGCATAGCCCTCCGCGTCCACGGGCAGCACCGCCACGCCCCCGTGGTGGTCCACGATCTCCCGGCGGCTCCGGGTCCCGTCGGACAGCTCCACCTCGTCCACATGGACGCGGATGATCCGCCCGCTGTAGATCTCCCGGCTTTCCAGCATCGTTTCCGTATAGTCCATCTCGCACCTCATATTCGGTCCGTTTTCCATTTGCTGTTTCCTTCCGCCGCTCTTCCCCCAGTTCGACGGGGACGGCAGGGTTTCGATTTGATTTTATCACATTTCTGCCCGCATTACCATAACTTTTCTATGGAACGCCGGTTTTTTCAGTGGTATCATGGGGCATGGAGGCGATGCGGAGTGGAATATCTGGTGATGCGTCTGCCGGAGGGGCTGAGCCTCACCGACGGCGCGGCGGCGCTGCTGCTGCGGGAGGGCCTGTGGCGGTGGCGGCGCTGCTGGAGCGGAGCCGCCCTGGAACTGTACGCCGGCGCCCACGGGTCCCTGCTCTTTGCCCGGCCCAAGGGCTGCGCCGTGCGCCTGGCCCCCTACGTCCGTCCCTTCCTTCACAAATAATTCACGAATTAGACCTTTTTTTTCCGGGCAAATGTGCTATAATCTTCTCAGTACCGAAAAAAAGGAGGTGTCGTCCGCCATGCCCAGGGCGCAGGGGATCAAATCCGTAGCCAGCAACCGCAAAGCGTTCCACGATTATTATGTGCTGGAACGCTGCGAAGCGGGCATCGAGTTGGCCGGCACCGAAGTCAAGAGCATCCGGGCGGGCACCCTGAACCTCAAGGACTCCTTTTGCACCATCAAAAACGGGGAGCTCTTCGTGCGCGGGATGCACATCAGCCCCTACGAAAAGGGCAACATCTTCAACCGCGACCCGGACCGGGTGCGGCGGCTGCTGATGCACAAAAAGGAGATCCGCAGACTCCAGGCCCGGGTGATGCAGGACGGCATCGCCCTGGTCCCCCTCTCGGTCTACTTCAAGGACAGCCGCGTGAAAGTGGAGTTGGGCCTGTGCAAAGGCAAGAAGCTCTACGACAAGCGCGACGCCGACGCGAAGCGCCAGGCCGGGCGGGACATGGAGCGCGCCCTGAGACAACACTGAGGAGGAATCGCAATGAATCCCATCGTCACCATCGAAATGGAAAACGGCGGCGTCATGCGCGCCGAATTGTACCCCGACATCGCCCCCAACACCGTCAACAACTTCATCTCCCTGGTCCAGAAAGGCTTTTATGACGGGGTGGGCTTCCACCGCATCATCCCCGGCTTCATGATCCAGGGCGGCGACCCCCAGGGCACCGGCATGGGCGGCCCCGGCTATTCCATCAAGGGCGAGTTCACCGCCAACGGCTTCCAAAACACGCTCAAGCACGCCCGCGGCGTGCTCTCCATGGCCCGGACCATGATGCCCAACTCCGCCGGGAGCCAGTTCTTCATCATGCACGCCAAGGCCCCCCACCTGGACAACCAGTACGCCGCCTTCGGCAAGCTGATCGAGGGCCTGGAAGTCCTGGACCAGATCGCCGACACCCCCTGCGATTTCAGCGACCGGCCCAAAACGCCCCAGGTGATGAAGCGCGTCACCGTGGACTGCTTCGGCGTGGACTATCCCGCGCCGGAGACCATCTGAGTATGCTACATCGGGGGAACCGCCCCGGCGGCTCCCCCGCCCCCCTCCCCTCGCGTGATCCCATACTATATTATATATGGGGATGTAACGGTTTCGACGGGGGTGTGGAGGTTGGAATAGCGGGTGGATGCGCCCGGCATCCTGAAAACGGGCACCTTATAAATTAAAGAACAACACTGAGTTTGTTCCTGTCGCTGCCTGAGCAGTGACCGTCTGACCGGAGAGGACCACGGCTCCGGATCAGGCGTCGATCAGTGGTGAACGTGCGTGCGCTAAGCTTTGCGCGCACCATGCATCATGAAGCTACCAAGCCGCCCAGTGTGACAGCTCACGGAGCGGCAAGGGAATGCAAAGAACTGTCTGCACCCGGAGAAGTTCCTCCCAAAGCGCTTTCGGACGCGGGTTCAACTCCCGCCATCTCCACCAACGGAAAAACCTGTCGATGATTGTCGGCAGGTTTTTCCTTTCGCCTTTTTTCTCCAACCCTTCGTCACGAAAAAGCACACCGGTTCTTGCAATTTGTTATGGTTCAGATTATAATGTTGTAAAAAAGGCAAACAGGAAGTGAGTGGATGTGCTGTTCCAATGGGGAGAAGTTTTTGAATGGGATTCGGAAAAAGAAGCCGCCAATTATTGGAAGCACCAAATCCACTTCATGACGGCAACCGCTGTGTTTGATGATGAGAACCGCATAGAATGGTTTGACGCGGCGCATAGCATGGATGAAGACCGATATAATACCATTGGAAAAGTAAACGATGTGTTGTTCGTCGTCTATACGGAACGCGGAGAGAGAATCCGTCTGATTTCCGCACGAATGGCGACTCCTGCTGAGAGGAGGATTTATTATGCTGGTTGTATATAAGCGAAAGCGCGGCACGCCGCTGACGCCGGAACAGACCGCAGAAATCGAGGAAGCAAAAAAGCATCCCATTGTTTTTGACGAGGATTGTCCTGAGATGACGGAGGAACAGCTGCGTCAGTTCAAGCCCGTGAGTTCCCGTCACCGCGCACAGGTTCCGTGATTGGCTGTTTCCATTCCGACAGGATTCATCAGAAAGGACAAGAAGATTGGAATCCTATCCCGAACGAAAGGTGGAGCCTGTCCGGTATCATATGGTCTGCATTTCGATTGGCGTTTCGTATGGAACGAGAGGACACAGATGAACATTTTTATTTCATACCGCAGCACCACGCGGGAGTTTGTGGACTATCTGGCAAACGCGCTGGAACAGGCCGGACATAATGTGCTGTATGACGCAAGAATCCCCACGGCTTCCAATTGGTCTGATTCCATCTCGGATATGATCGCCAGGGCCGACGCGATCATTGCGGTGTTCCATGGGCAGAACAATGACAACATCGCGTATGAAGTCGGGGTCGGTCTCTCCGATTCCGGCAAGCTTGTGATTCCCGTAATCTTTCAGGACGCAGTCGTCCCCTACGCGCTGGAAGGCGTACTCTATGTCCGCGTGACCGACGCCCGGCAATACGACGAAGCGGCCACCACCGTTTTGAATCGTCTGGCCGCACACGAAGCAAAGAAGCAGCAGGAAGCCACGGAACAGCGGGAGTCTGCCCAACGCCTGGAACGTGGGATCAAAACCCATGTGGAAGAGATTCTTGAGAACCTGAAAGACCGGGAAAAGCGGAACAAGCGCTATGCCTTGTGGCTCTATGCCAGTTCCGTGCTGGTACTGGCCTTTGTCGTCGCCTTTGCAACGCTGTTCTTGGCCCGGAACAGCCTCGCGGACCTGGAGTTGGAGCGGCTCCTGGTTTTAGGCGTCTTGTATTTGTTCATCGCAATCTTGATGGTGTCCATCTCCAGGTTCATGTTCACGCTGGCCAAATCCTTCATGGTGGAAGCGATCCGGGCCTCGGACCGCATCCATGCCATTTCGTTTGGAAAGTTCTATCTGGAAGCCTTTGACGAAAAGGTGACGCGGGAAGAACTCATCCAGATCTTCGGGACCTGGAACATCGACAACGGGGCCACAAGTTTTCGGGAGCAGTCCCCGGACGATTATGACCCGAAGCTGCTGGAAAAGCTGCTGGACACCATCGGACTGGTGAAAAAATGAGCGCGCAGCATACGCCGGGTGTTGCCCTTGTAACAAACGGCTGAGCCTCCTGCACGTTCGATCCATCTCAAAATATCACTCCCGCCCCCAGTGCTTTTGCGTGGGGAGCGGGAGTCATTGTATTTTAATGGCTGCCGGAAAACCTGTGATTTGGCGAAGAATCGTCCCGCATTTTGGCGGCGCGCTGTCCGGGCTGTCTCCGCCTCCCCTTCCCCTGCCTTTGTGCAAAGTCCTCATTGACAGACACTCCATCCTCGCATATACTGTCGATATATCACAAGATTCCCCGGCTGCGCGGGGGCGGGGGTGGTTGGCGTATGGTCGAGAACAACAAGGAATATCTGTTTACCCACATGGGCGGGAAGTCGCATCAGGCGCAGGCGGCGAAGGTCTCCACCTGTCGGCTCAAGGGGAACGGACACCGGCCGCCCAAGGGGGCGGCGGGGTTCATCCCCATGCGCTCCCTCACGCTGGAGGACTATCCGGGTTACATTTCCCCGCAGGGGGAGCTGCCGCCGGAGCCCTGAGGCGGGGCGGCGGATTGGAACCGGGCGCTTGCGCCATTCCGGCGGCGTCCGGGGGGATTTTTCGGCGTGAAGCGTTTCGGGCTTTTGCGGATTCGCCCGGGGTGGCAGCAGCCTTTGTGTGCTGCTGCGCGGAACGCCGGGGACGGCGTTCCCTACCGGGGTGGCTGCGGATTCGCCGGTGGCTTGGCGCTGGATTTCGCCGTTTGCTGCCGGACCGTCGGGACGCCGGCCCCTACAGTTGGCGCTGCGGATGCGGCTGGCTCGGGCGTGCTTGCATACCGGTATCTGACAGCGCAAAGCTACAGCCCCGTGACCCTATGAACAGGTCAAATAAGCCTTCCGCTTTGCCTCTAGCCCATCCCGCTTCCCCAAAAACTACGACGCGCCGGGGCATCTGTCCCGGCCAGGACCATCGTACACCCATCGTACAAAAAGAAGGTGCGGAACCATGCATCCATCCACTTCTGCCCAGCAGCCCGGCGACGCGCTGGGGCTGCTTCTGAATTTAAAAAAACGGAAGCTCCGGCTCCGACAGGACGACACGGGCTGCTTTGACTGTCTGCTGTTCGGCAGCTTTGACGGCATCGAATTCCGGACCGCCGAGCGCTGGTATGACCTGGCCCCCTCCCTGCAGATGGACGAGGCGGCGGCGGACATCCCGGAGGGGGAAAGCCGCTTTCTGGAGCAGCCGTTTATCAACACCTTCGTCCTCAAGCTCCTGTTCCCCGGCTGCCGGGGGGAGCTGGAGGCGCTGGGCTACCGCTATGCCCTCTGGGAGCAGTGGGGCCGGGGACAGTGCCCGGACTCCCCCCTGCCCTTCTTCGCCATGGTGATCGTCAACCTGACGGCGGAGGCCATTGCCGCTTACGCGGACGCGGACAGGCTCACCAAAGCGCTGGGGGAGCGGATCGCCCCGCAGCTGAAAGACATGGACTGCGGGATGTTCGAGACCCTGGGCTACCACGACTTTGTGCTGCTGCTGAAAACCGACTCCGTGGAGGCGGTGCAGGACCTCTGCGACCACATCCGCACGCTGACCGCCGGAGGCGGGGATCTCAGCGCCGTCTCCACCTGCTACACGGTGCTGGGGGTGGAAAACTGGCTGAAGTCCCACGGTTTCCCCGAACCGCCCCCGGCTTTTCGCGCCGCCTTTGACCGGGCCGGGCAGGAGATCTACTCCGTGCTGGTGGAGCTGCAAATGGCCCCCGGGGAACAGGTGGGGGCGCTGCTGGACGCCCTGCGGGGGGCGCTGGGGGCGGACATCCAGGAGTACCGCACCCACGGCACGGCGGACGCGGCCCTGCGCATCCCCGGGGCCTGTCTGCCCGCCCTGCTGCCGCAATATCTGCGCGGCGGGCTGCTGAACCCGGCCAACGACTGCTACCGGGAGATCGCGCTGTCGGAGTACACCCGCTTCCAGCTCCGGCGGGAGCCGCTGCGCCGGGCCTCCAATGAAGGGCGACCCTCCCTGGCCTCCGCCGCCTTCGACATGCGCTATGACCGCATTTTCACCGAGTTCCGCGCCCTGCGGGAGCGCCACCGGCGCAGCCAGCGGCTGACCACTTCCCTGCGGCTGCTGGTGAGCCGCTATCTGATGTTGACCGGGGCCAGCCACGCCTTTGAACTGCGCTGGTTCCTGGCGCCGCTGTTCCAGGCCCTGTTTGAAAACATGGACCGGGCCAACCGGCTGATTGCCGAGAAGTCCCGGCGGCTGGAGGCCCTGGGGACAGAGGACGCCTGCCTGACGCCGGAGGCGGCGGAGGCCCGGGCGCTGGAGCGCTGGAACGCTTCGGCGGAGTTCCGGGTGTTCTGGGAGCAGTACGAGACCGCCCTGAACTGCTTCTGCGAGCAGGTGGGGAGCTTCCTCAGCGACATCTCCCTGTCGGACAAGTATTTCTTCGAGGAAGGGCAGCTCCAGCACGCCTCCATCGGCTCTGCCACCAAGCTGGTATTCTTCTACAATCAGATCGTCCACCAGTTCCTGGACCTGACCCGGGCCGACCCCTCCCGCGGCAGCGGCTACAGCCTCCTGGTGAAAAGCGGCGGGCAGGACGAGATCCGGGTGACGAACCTCTTTGAATTTCTCCCCATGCTGGGGCCCTGCGGGCAGCGGGACACCAGTCTGCTGCTCATCGAGCTGCCCGAGCGGACGCTCTATCACTTCTGGCCGGCGCTGATCTCCGTCACCCACGAGTGCGTCCACATCTTCGGCAACCGCTGCCGGGAGGAGCGCTACCGCTTTCTCCGTCAGGCCGTGCTGGAGCTAATCGCCTGGTCCCTGACGGAAAAGGTGCCGGAAGAGGGGGACTGGACAGCGCTTTTGCAGGAGTTGGCCCCGGCGGGGCGGCCCGAGGCGCTGGCGCTGCTGCGGACCGTGCTGCGGGAGACCGTGGCGACGGAGCAGAAAATCACCCGCGCCCGGCTGATCGAGGCGGCCCAGGCCCAGCTGGCCCGGCGGGAGGAACTGCACACGCCTTTGGACTATTACTCCCGCAGCGCCATCCAGAGCCTGAAAAACCAGTTCTATCTGCTGCTGACCCCCACGCTGACCACCGGCAGCGACACCCGCTTTTTCCACAACGCCTACGACGAACTGAACCGGATGCAGCGGGAGATCGCCTCCGCCCTGGCCCGGGAGGCGGAGCGGCTGGAGCTGCGCAACCCGGCCATGCTGCTGTTCTCCCGCACCATCAACGCCTACGACCACCTCAGCTCCGGCCCGGCGGCCCGCTCCGTCAATCAGGCCCTCTACCGCAGCCTCTGGCAGATGCTGCTCTTTTTGCGGGGCACGCCGGACCTGGAGTGGGTCAACAAACAGGCCTTCGTGGACATCGCCTATGTGGCGGACCACTTCATCGACGACTGCTTCGACGCCATGAACGAGGGCTTTTCCGACATTCTGGCCATTCAAATGTGGCAACTCAGCCCGGCGCAGTATATCGTCTGGCACTGTTTCAACCAGGAGGGCACGGTGGAGGACATCTTCCCCGACGACAGCGCTGTGATGCTGCGCCTGAGCTGCGTCCTCCGGGCGGCCTATGCCATTCAAATGCCAGAGCAACTGTGCGAGGCCCAGCGCTGCGGGCGGGAGCTTTGCGTCCTCGGACCGGACCTGCAGCAGGACATCCGCCGTCTGGTAGACGCCCTGGACGCCCAGGGGGCCTTCCTCCGCAGGCCCGACCCGGAGGCCCTGTGCCGCCACCTGGACCGGCTGCTGATCGACTGCCACCGGAGCTACGCGCCCCTGCGGACCCAGGAGCTGATCGTGGACTATCTGCTGCTGTGTATGCGGGAGAACGCGGAACTGGAACGGCAGCCAGCCGGGGCGGCAATTTTGCACGAGCTGCGCGCCCAGTGCGGCGACTGGCCGGAGCTGGGGCAGCGGCAGATCCACCAACTGATCCTGAACAGCTGGCTTTCCATCGGCTCGGCCCGGCGGAAGCGGGAAGGAGGCTGACATGGAAGCACCGAGACAAGGCGGAAACAGCCTGATGCGCGCCCTCTTTGCCGACCACAGCGCGTTTCTGGACGAGATGGAGCGCCGGGCCAGGCATGTGCAGCGGCAGCTCCGGGAGCAAAAAAATACCGCCCTGATCCTGGGCGCGGGGGTCAGCCAGTCGGTGAAGCTGCCCTCCTGGGACCGGCTGCTGGCCCGGGCCACCTTCCTGCTGACCAACATCGGCAACGCCGACCCCTTCTACGGCCCCGGCTGCAAGGACGACCCCCACAACGCCCGACTCTACAACAGCCTGAACCAGGTCTTCAACGGCACCGACGCCCTGGAAGTGGCGGAGTACATCGACCTGGTGCTGTCGAAATACGGCTCCCAGCGCCGGGGCGCGCTGCTGCCCCTGGGCAGCGGGGACAGCGACGAGCGGGTGAAGGGCCTGGTGCGCTACTGCCTCTATGACCGCCCGGTTTTCTCCGTGGCGGAACACGTGGGGCGGGACACCACCCTCTGGATGACCGCCCGGCTGGCCGCCCGGCGCTTCTATGTGGAGCGGGGACAGCAGAAGAACCGCTCCGTCATCACCTACAACTACGACAACCTGCTGGAGGCCGTGGCCGGGTCCCCGGACTTCCTGGCGGAGACCGGGACGCCGCTGGAGGTGCTGTCCCTCTTTGACGAGGCCGACCCGCCGCCCCTGGGGACCCTGCGGCGGCTGAACGTCTTCCACCCCCACGGCTTCATCGACCTCTGTACCCCCAATCGGCAGGAGTCCCAGAGCGTGGTATTGTCGGAGAAGAGTTTTTACGGCATGGAGCAGAAAAACTACAGCTGGTCCAACTTCCTGCTGGCCCGGGCTATCTACGACGACGTGTGCCTGTTCATCGGTTTTTCCGGCAACGACTACAACTTCCGCCGCATCATGAAAAACCTGGACGACGTGCGCCCCGACGGGGAAGACCCCCACCGCTTCCTGGTGGTCACCATCGACGAGCTGGTGTTCCAGGTCCTGCGGATGTACGCCGACATCAGCGGCCAGCACACCGGAGACTACGACGCGGCGGCTCTGGAGCCCAGACACCTGGAGGGCATGGACGAGCACATCCGGCGGCGGATTTTGAGCTATTTGTATCAGAAGGAGATCTACTGGAAGACCAAGGGTGTGCTGCCGATCTGGACGACGATTGCGGACACGCCGGACTTGATTGCGGGGCTGAGCGAGGAGGAAGAACTGTAACGGAAGCGCGTTTCCATTGACACAGACGCAAATAAGTTGGGTGCAGCTCGGCCTCTCGGCCTTGCTGCACCCAACTATTTCATACCTTATTTCCTTGTTTCCGACGTGTTACAGCCGCTCTCCCCGCTCGATGTCCAGGAAGTATTTGTAGGTGTCCACGGTCAGTTCGCCGCAGGCCGCCTCGTCGCAGGCGATGATCGCGCCGTTGTGCATCTGCAGCGCGCTGCAGGTCCACTTCTGGCTCACGCCGCCCTCCACCGTGGCCGCCAGGGCACGGGCTTTGTTGTGGCCGTTGATGAGGATCAGCACTTCCTTGGAATCCGTGACAGTGCCAACGCCCACGCTCAGGGCCTGGGACGGGACCTTTTCCGGATCGTTGCCGAAAAAGCGGGAGTTGACGATGCGGGTGTCGGTGGTCAGGTTCCGCAGACCGGTGCGGGAGGCCAGGCTGGTGTAGGGCTCGTTGAAGGCGATGTGGCCGTCCACGCCGATGCCGCCCATGAAGAGGTCGATGCCGCCGTAGGAGGCGATCTTCTCCTCGTAGGCCCTGCACTCGGCCTCCGGGTCCTCGGTCATGCCGTTGAGGATGTTGATGTTCTCCGGCTTCATGTCCACCAGATGGTCGAAGAAGTTGTCGTGCATGAAGTACCAGTAGGACTGATCATGCTCGTGGGGCAGGCCCAGATACTCGTCCATGTTGAAGGTCACCACGTTGGCGAAAGACAGCTCGCCCGCCTGGTTCTGGCGCGCCAGCTCCTTGTACACGCCGATGGGGGAAGACCCCGTGGGCAGGCCCAGGACGAAGGGTCGGCCGGCCTCCGGACCGCTGTTGTGGGCTTTGATCTTGGACGCGATATAGTCCGCCGCCCACTTGCACATCTTCTCGTAATTCTCCTGAATGACAACACGCATGATATTTGTTCTCCATTTCTGCGGGAGCGTTCCCGCTTTGCTTAAATGATACAGTGGAAAGAGAACCTCTGTTACGGTGTTGATTCCGCTTTTTGCTTTCCCTCTGACGACGCACTGAACATGCGCGCTCCCGTCTTCTCCCGCCGCAGTTGCAAGGCGCAGAGAAAAAACCGGAACGCAGCATGACGCCGTGGCAGCATCCGCCGAGTCTTTCGACAACTGCCAAACCTCGTCACCCGATCACGGGCCCGGCGCTAACAGCTTCTCTGGACGCTCCTTTCGTGAGACGCTGTTTTAACTGATATTTGAACACGCTGTATCGCGTGGACAAATCATAACTGATGTGAAACTCTGTCACAGAGCTCACACAAACGCACATCCTCTTTTCCCAACCTTCATGAATCCGTCATCGGCTTTGAAGAAAGAACCGTGCCGGGCCGGGGCGAAGACGGCTCGGAGCTGTGTCATACTCATGCAGACAGCTTCTTCCTGAATTTCGTTGCAAACGATTTGCCAAGGCGCAGGAGATGCTGGCACTCCGGGGACTTCCGGTACAGAACAAGAAAGACGCCGGGCACGGTGACCGCTACGATCAGGACGTGGACGATCAAGGAATACCAGCCGTGGCCCACAAACAGGACGCTACTGATCCACAGATCCACGGCCGCAACGACAACCACGACCCCGATATAGGTCAGATTCCGTTTATAATATACCGAGACCGGCTTGTAGTTGTGGAAGCTGTATTTGTGAATCAGCGACGGGTCCACCAGGAAATTGGTCAGAACAAGCGCCGCGATCGTCCCGATGATGACGCCGTAGAGCCCCCAGATCTGTACCAACACGATGGAAACGCCCAGATTGATCAGAATGCCCAAAATCGGACGGAACCACATCTGGCGGAATACGCCGCTGACGGTACGAATCTGCGCAAGATTGACTTGCAGACCGTTAAAATAGGTTTCAATCCCGATCAGGATGGCAAAGGGCTGCGCCACCACATAGTCCGCGCCGACCCATACACGGATCAATTCATCGGCACAGACGGCGAGTCCCGCTCCCGCTGTGCCGTACAGCACGGCGGTCAGAAAGTTCATCAGTTGGAAAAACCGGTAACGGGTCTCCACAGACTCGGTGGCAAACAGATTGCCCATACTGGCTCTGACCGCCTCGTAAAATCTGCTCAGCAAGGATTTCACTGTTGTAAAGAAGAGCAGATAGTTGGAATAAAGTCCCACCGCGGCAATGCCGATAAACGAACTGATGACAAGATTGTCCGTTCCTTTCAGCACAATGGAGTTGACCTTATAGGCAAACAGCGCCATACAGTCTTTCAGCATATCGCGGATCTCGGCTTTGGAAAGGCTGTCCTCCTCTTTCTCGAAGAACTGCGGATAATAGCGTTTTGCGATAATGGCATTGATGAGGTTCTGAATGATATTGAATACGATGACGGTGGCGGTATACAGCACAAAATCCTTCAGGAAAACCAGCACCAGGACCTTTGCGATATTTGTGGCGAGCGTGACAAAGAAGCCCACCAGATCCAGAATATACTTCTTCTGGTTCGCCTTCATGATCGCGCTGCGGTAGGCAAAGAACCAATAGGAGCTCACCGACCTGAGGATGTGGAGGATGAAAATCAGCGCGGCATTGATCTTCAGCGCCTCCAGAGAATCATAGTCCCGGATCAGCACAGGCAACGCGGGAATGATGCATAGGCCAAGGAGCAGAATCACAGTGCCGACCACGCGATACGCCTGCTTGTAAAACTTCATCAGCACACGCACGCGCTGTTCGTCCCCGTCGGCCAGGGGTTTATAAAGCTTAAAGTTGATCGCCGTATCGAAGCCCAGCTCCGTCAGCGACAGCATCGTCAGAATATCGGAAAACAGACCGTTGACGCCGAGGTAGGCTTTCCCCAGCGTATAGATAAAAACGGTCCGCACCACAAATTTGAGCAAAGTCGAAAGAAGCTGCCCTCCGAGGCCTGTAAAGAGATTTAAAACCGAGTTTTTTGTCCGGGAGTTCGCTTTTGCCATGTTATCTTCTCCTGATCGTCATCGGCCAATTGCACTACCGTAGGCTGCACGGAATCTCATGGCACAAATGGTTTTGCTTTTTCCTCTATATGATACGGAAGCAGGCTTCCTGACCTTCTGCAATTCATCCGGTTGCGCATAAGAATGACAGCGCAACCGGGAATTCTGTTCGTCCGATCCAAGCGGATGTCTGCAATCAGCGGCCCCAGGCAGCCTTCGTCGCTGGCCGTCCGTCGTCCGCGCCCTGGTTTCCCCGGTAGAAGCGCTCCACCCGTTTGGAGATCCCACATACGATCTCATACCCGATGGTTCCGAGCATCTGCGCCATGTCGTCCGCAGTCAGGCTTTCCGCGCCGTCTCTTCCAATCAAGGTCACCACGTCGCCAAGGCCGACGCCGGGAATCTCCGTCACGTCCACCATGGTCTGATCCATGCAGACCCGTCCGACGATTGCCGCTTTTTTCCCGCGAATCAGGACGTAACCGCAGTTTGACAAGTGGCGGCTGTAGCCGTCCGCGTAGCCCACCGGAATCGTGGCGATCGTCATTTCCCGCTGCACAGCAAAGGTCCTTCCATAGCCGATCGTCTCTCCCGGATGGACCCGCTTCACCATGCTGACCACCGTTTTCCACTGAAGCGCCGGTTCCATTCCCTCCGGCAAAACATTTTCATAGTCGGGCTTCAAGCCGTACAGGCTGATTCCCAGACGAACCAGATTGCCGCATTCATTGTGCCACAATCCCCCCGCCGTATTCAGGCAGTGGATCTGCGCCAGCGCCAAATCTTTCACGGCAGCGGCAACGGCGCGGAATTTTTCGATCTGGGTTTTTGTGAACGCAAGCTGCTCAGACTCCGTGGAATCGGCGACGCAGAGGTGCGTAAAGAGTCCCTCCACGTCCAGGCGCTGGCTAAAAGACCGGATCACCCGCTCGCATTCCTGCGGCTCGTCGGCATCCAGGCCGATCCGATTCATCCCTGTATCAATGGCGAACTGACAGCGTACCCGCTCCCCACTTTCTGCCAAAAGCGATGCATATTCCTCGGAAAGAATGGCCTGTGAGATATTTTGCTCCGCCAGCACAGGAAAGAAGGCGGGCGGCGTATAGCCCAGGATCAGGATCTCCGCCTGATCCGATACCGCACGGATCCGCAGGGCCTCATGGATATTGGAAACCGCAAACTGCGTGCAGCCCTCCAGCAGGAGCGCTTCCGCAACCTCCTGGTCCCCATGTCCGTAAGCATCCGCCTTTACGACGGCCATCACCGTCTGGTCCGGCCGCATAACGCTGCGATAACGGCGGTAGTTGTTTCGCAGCACATTCAGATCAATCTCGACCCAACAGCGTTGATCATAATTTTTCATAATTTTTGGAATCACTTATGGTTTACTATACACCTTCCGGCGCAACGTGCAAGTGCCGTTGCAGCCTGATTGCTGGACGGTAAGAGTGCAGCGAAGAGCAGATCTCTCACAGTCACGATATCATTGCTGCGGAAAATCTGACCAGACCCCCTTACGAGATCAAACGGCAAAATCTTCACCTTTTCTTCCAACGAAAGATAGTCCAGCGCAAGCAAACAAGTGAGCAGTTTTATCGTTGAGGCAGGGACAGAGAGCAAATCCGCATTCTGATTGACCGGATAGCACATATCCTTGCGATCTGTGTAAAAGACTCCACAGCAAGCTTTACCTGCATGAGAAACGAAAGCCTCTGTTTGATCTGACTGCTCAAGTCCTCCATGGGATGCGGCGTCGAACAATTCTTTTAGCGCAATGTATCGATCAGGATCGCTCGCGTTGCCGGTGCAATCCATCACCGCTCCTAACATAATCTGATTCTCTTCCGGTCCCTTGACTGCCATGACACAATTGATATAATTTCGTTCTTTGCCGGACCATGTTCC
>Ga0310697_10001836_pt1 | contig 23706 bp, 55 predicted proteins | sample 172DNAGHGlowgp2_FD_203883 | JGI IMG/M metagenome (GOLD analysis project Ga0310697, IMG submission 203883) | Sheep rumen microbial communities from Palmerston North, Manawatu-Wanganui, New Zealand - 1728 DNA GHGlow gp2 (v2) (version 2) | ecosystem: Host-associated > Mammals > Digestive system >...
TTTATTTAGATAATCTCGAACAGATTGCGATGAAAGAAGCAAATAAAGGAAATAAACTTGTGGTTATTCCCTTCGTGTATTCTTATGATGCAGATATGAATAAAAATTTTGAATTCTGCGATACTGTGAATTCTTGTAAGGAGTAAGATTATGTTTGAGAAAAAAGCAGAAGAATATGCAGAAAAAGTGTATGGTTTAGAAGGTTCTTTGTGTACAAATATACAAGAACAAGCATGTGCGATTGGATTTAGAGCAGGTGCTGGCATTGTTTATAATGAAGCGAAGGAAATTATAAAAGAATTGTTGGATACTCTTAAAAATGAGAATTCTGATTATACCTTCGCTTTGAAAAATACACATACTATTTTGCAACACGCTGAACAATTTTTAAAAAAGGAGAATTAATTTATGACCAAAGAACAATATTGGGAAATGATTAGATTAAAGTTTATTGTTCATGGAAGTTATGGAATAGCAAAACATTCTTCTGAAGATAAACGAAATGAAATGTATAGAAAATATATGGAACTTCGAAATCTGTATCGTGAATGTAAGGGAGTAATTTATGAAGAAAGCGTGGCTAATTAAAGTATCAATTGATAATCATACATACAATCATGGTGTTATGATTTGCGATGAAAAGACTGTAAAATCTTACTGTAAAGGTAAGACCGAAGAATCAGAATTTGATAATTATGATTCTGATTTAGATGATATTGATTGGACAGTAGAATATTATTCTTATGAACCAATTGAATTGATTGAAGAGGTGATTAAATGAAAATTTACGAAGTTAAAGAGTATGGTGTAAAGTCGTATGCTTCAAGTTTTGATAAACTTACTGAAAAACAGAAACTTAATTTGAATAGTGATAATTTTGCTAATTGCACAAAAGAAATTGAATTGAATGAAGAAAACATCTGTTTGATTTTGAATAAGATTTTGAAAGATATTAACTTTTGTAAATGTAATGGAAATTCTCATTGTTTTTAAGAGGTGATTATAATTATATATAAACATTTATGGGTCAAAGATGGTCAGACAGAATTGGAAGATTATATAAAAAGGAGATAAATTATGGAATTTGATAAAAGCAAAGTTTTTACTTCATTAAATGCAGATGAACTGAAAGTTGGTAGTAAGGTTATTTGTGCCAATAACATTGATTCTCTGAAATGTAAAGTTCATGACGGAGATGATGTTGTGGAAGTTAAAGGGATACTTGAAGAAAGTTATGAACGTAGGTTTCAATTGACATCCAAAGGTGTTTATCCGTTTGTCTATCTTGTATCAGAACCAGAAGAAAAAAAACTTAAATGGACTGATTTGAAAATCGGTGATATAATCACTAACGGTAATCTCATTGCCATGATTACAGAAATTGATAAAGAATATCACATACATATTTGTGCAGGTCATAAGTGGTATTCAGATGAAGAACTCGAAGATTGGGAAAAGGTGGAAAAATGAAAAGAGATTGTAATACTTGTGTGTACAAAGAAGGTTCTTGTTATCCTTCCACAACGATTTTTGATAAAGATAAAATTTGTAAAAGTTATGTTCCTGATTACGAAGGCTATATTGTCAAACTTGAAAAGGAAAATGTAGAACTGAAAAGTAGAGATTGTTGGAAATCTTGTGAATATGCAAATCCTAAAGCGGAATTGATAGGACAACACATCAAAGATGTACAGAAACTCACAGAAGCAAAAGAAATGCTTAACGACTTTGTTGAAAAAGCAGAGCAGTTTTTGAAGGAGTAGATTATGACAGAAGAAAAATCAAAACTAGTGTGCTCAGACTTATGTGAGCATTGTACTTATATAGAGTGTGGAGATTTTATCTGTGATATAACTGAGGACGTTACCATTGTTGATTGGAAACCATTTCCTTGTTCTTGTCTTGAAAAGAGGAGGTTAGTTAAATGAACAGAGCAAAACACCATGTGTATTTAGTTATGTACGAAAAGATAAACAAGAAAACCAAAAGAGATTTACAACGTCTACTGGCTCGTAAAAATGTTCCTAGAACTGCGTCAATAAATGCATTAGTAAAGGTATTGAATAAAGCAATGGCACAAAATGCGGAAGCAACAATGAAATTACTGCTAGAAGAATGGAGGTGTCGAAATGACAGATGAAAAATTAGCAGAAGAATATTATTACAAAATTTATCCTGTTACTTTGGATATTGGAGAAGAAGAAAGAAAAGAGAAAGTTATGAATATCTTTCTTGCGGGACTTAAAGTAGGTAAAGAAAAAAGTAAGAAGGAAATTGAGGAAGAACTTTTGAAGTGTTATCAAGGTTATGAGGAGGAGAAACTATGACTGAAGAAGAACTTATACTAGAAGCAAAAAAGTGTCTTGAAAAAGGGTATCTTTTATATTTGTACTTTAGTCTTGCAACAAAGAAGTATGAATGGAAACCTATAGACCCTAAATATTATAAGGATTCAAAAAATACACTTGAAAATTTCCGTAAGAAAGGTACTGCAACTCATAAGTTATATAACAATGTTGAAGAAATGCTTTCAGACAGACAAGAACTTAACCGACAATTAGTTGTTATGTCACAAGATGAAAAAGAACAGTTAAACAAAGCAAAAGAACTTCTTAGAGAACTGATTGATACTTTGGAATGTGTAGACGGTGAGCAAGTTAGAGAACTGAAAGTGGTCAAAGAAACAGAGCAATTCTTGAAGGATATTGTACTTCCAAAGGAGTAAAAATTATGAGTAGTACATTAAAAACATTTGAAGGTGATTTTCTCAAAAACCCAATGTGTGTAGAATTTTCTTCTTGGATAAAAGATTCTATAAAATGGCGGTCAGAAAAAATGGGATATGGAAATCTGTCACAAGCATTAAACGATTCTATAAACGAATGTTTAAGAAAACATACAAATCGAGATTACCTTACTTGCTCAAACTCTCTAACTTCTGATTTGGAAGATGTTTTAGTTTATCACGGAATCAATATAAATGATGCTATAAGATTATCTTGGAAGTGGAGCGATTAAAAATACGAGTTATGTGATTATACAACTAAACTATAATAAGAGATGTTATTTATTTGGATGTCGAAATGTATTATAAAACTTCAAAAAGGAGAGAGAATGATGAATCTGATTCCAACATTAATGTTGTTGCTAGGTTGGGTTTTTAATTTAGAAGATTTAATTATGGCTTCTTTTTGCGTGAGTTTATTTTTCATTTTAATTTTTTTCATATCTTATGATTATAAAAATGGCAAAATTAAAGATTTTTTCACATTTGAAACCATCTTCATGTTTATTATTTTTGTGTTGGCGATAATAAAATTAAATCGATAATTAATTATAAGAATTAACTTGACAGATTGATGCTTGTCGTGCTATAATTTAATTATGTATTGATATTATTTTTTGGAGTAAAGGATGGATAAGGCTAAGAAAATTCTTTATGGTGTAATAATCGGTTCAATTCTATTAAGTAGTGTTTTGATGTTGGTTATTGTTTGCACGAATCTTTCAATCAAAACAATCGAAAAACAAAAAGCACAATGGGAATGTGATAAAGCGAAAAAGGAATACGAATTAGTCTTGAAACAGATTGAAAACGAAAATTTAAGATATAAAGTTTATAAAACTTTGGAAAAGGAATATAATGATTGAAGACTTTATAAATAAAAGATTCAAAATTGACTGTGAATGGTTAAGTGGCAACTGTTACTACTTTGCAATAATCCTAAAGGAAAGATTCGGAGGTGATATTTATTACGATGATATCTTTGGGCATTTTGCAGTCATGATAGAAGGAGAGTTATACGATTGGAAAGGACATCATAAAATAATAAAAGAAGAACATTGGATAAAGTGGGATACATATGATGAGTATGACTCGCTTTTGAAACAACGGATAATAAGAGACTGTATTTTATAAGGAGGAAAAATATGGAAGTAAGTTGGGAAACACACAATCTTGTTGGAAATGTAGCAGGTTATGACTTTATAGATTTCTTTAATGCAAAACTTAAAGAAATTAAATCGAAATCTGAAGACACAGAAGTTGCAATTAAAGAACATTTAATTAGTGAGATTGAGTATGAATTAAACAAAATGAAAAAGGAACTAGATTATGAAGATACTGATTTCTTTGCTCGCTCTGGTGGTTCAGTGGAGGAAGAATAATTGGCAAGAAAGAAATTCAAAAAACCTAAAGAATATTTGGCACGAGAATACGCCGATTCGATATGTGGACTAGAGAACCGAAAAACAAGGCAATGGATAATCGCCTATTATGCTTTTGTTGATGGGTATAAGAAAGGAGAAACCAATTGTATAACCAAAGGAGAGTGAGTAAATGACAATGGAAGAATTGTCTGCCGAAATGCGTGCAGAAAGAGCAAGATGTTCTACATACTGTTCTGTATGGAATAGCAAAAATAAAGAATGCAAGATATATGAAAATATGCACTGTTCGCCTTCCAAGTGTAGACTTTTCTTGGCTCAAGAAGTAGTAAGGCGAAATAAGGAGGAAAAAGATAAATGATGTTGTGGGAAAAAATATTTTATACTGCAAGCATTATTGATATTTGTGTGGTATTCATAAGTATTATAATTGGTTTCATATGCTATTCTTCGATTGAAAATAAAGTAACGAAAGTCATATATGTTTCTATGCTGATTTTTATATTAGAATTTATTTTTATTACTTTATATTCAAGTTTTAAGATTATTTTATGGAATACATGGGGAATAAATCTACAGTTGTTTTCGTATTTTTAGGAGTAAATTATGTTTGAAAAAGAAGCAGAAGGATGGATAAAAAATAATCTTCATAGTAAAGAAGAAGATTATATCAAGGCTTTTAAAGACGGTGCAGAGTTTGGCTATAACAAGGCTAATGAATGGCAGTATCCGTCAAAGGGCGAATATCCTAAAGAATGTGAAAACGTATGGTGCTACTGTAAAGGATTGGGAATTAAGTTCTATTGTGTCGGGCATACCATAGTTGGCGGTGATAATAAAGTAAGATGGTGGAATAACTGTAAATCGGAAGAATTGAGAGTTATCGCTTGGAAAGAAATCGTACCACCAAAGGAGAGTGAATAAATGACAGTAAAAGAACTTTATGATGAACTTGGTAAACTCATTGATTATGGACACGCAGATACAAGAGTAACCGCAAACATTAATTTCAAATCACCATGGGATTTGAAAAAAGGCGAAGAAGTTGGCGATTTTTGGCTTGGATATTTGAATAAGGTATATTATCAAAGCGGTGATATTGAAATGCGGTTTTCAGATAGAGAGGAGGATTAATTTATGGAATCTACTGTGAATAACTCTTGGGTCAATTTAAAAGTTGGAGATATAATTAAGAAAAACGGTGTTACTGCAATGGTTACTGTTATCGATGAAAATAAATCTTCAGATTGTAAAGCACACGTGTGTATTATGCATTGGCTCACGGATGAAGAAGTTGCAAGGTGGGAAAAAGTGAACAAAAGTTAAAAGCATTATGAATAAATTTATGTAAAGAACAACCGAATTTTTTATTGTTGAAAATTTGATGATTTTTGGATATTTCAAAGACTATTTGATTTTGTTTAAATTCAAAGAATATAAATTTATTTCTGTACCAAATAAATCATAATAATAAAATCTATAATTAATTTTTGTTAAAGTGTTAATTTTTTCAAATTTATATTGTGCAAAATCACTCATCAAACTAGATAATTCAGCATCATTGATTCTTTGATTTTTTGAGTATCTTGATTTAATTCCTTGTCCGCATTTTTCTTCAACAACTTGATAATACATTTATGATAATTCTCCTTCACAAAATAGTTATTTAACTATATAATGTATAAAACTAAAAAAATCAATTTAGGAGATAAATTTATGGCAAAATATGATTGGAAAGTTGAACCGAGAGATGAAGATTGGTCTGATGACTTATATGCTTATTTCTTGATTCATATTAATCTCAAGAAAATGGTTGAATATCTTACAAAAGAGTTCAAGAAGGATTGGTGGTTTAAGGCTGATTATGGTCAAGATAACTGTTATATTGTGGCTGAAAACAATGATTTTCCTGTAAGGTTGTTCTTTACATTCGATGAAGGTGGATGGGCAGACATTACAAGACATTATACAGATGGTGCATCATATACAGACGACCATCTTGGAAGTTGGCACTTTGCAAAATATGATATTGATTATTCATATAAAATGATTAGTTCTAACATTGAAGAATATTTTAACAAGTTTGAGGAATCTATGAAAGAAAATAAAGACGGATTTTATTACATTGCGTTTTATGGAACGAGTGGAGACGGCTATGTTGGATATGATAACGAACCAACAAATGATATAGATAATGCTATGCAATTTGATACTGAAAAAGAAGCAGAAAAGGAAATGAAAAAATTACAGAAGGAATGGGGGTCTGAATTATCCGTTGAATATTTTTCAAATGAAATAAACGAATCAAAGAAAGGAAATAAAAAATCATTAAAAGAATATCGTACAGTAGGATTTGAACAGTTGGTAAGAGATACAATCGTAAGTATTTTGGAAGACCCACATTCTGATTTGTTTGATTTGGGTTATTCTGATGGTATCGTTACTTATGACAATAAAGGTCGTGCAAGAATCACTTCTAATGGTGATGTTGATATAGATTACATTACACTTCCTACATATTTTTATTCTAGCGGATATACACCAAGTAACAAGAAACTTGCTAAAATTTGTGAAGATATGATGGATTCACAACTTGATTATGCAAGAGAAAGAGTTTGGGATGAAAATAAAGATGAACTCATTGAACTTGGAATCACAGATAAAGATGATGAAAAGTTGAATTATAATGATTTGTATGATATGGGTGCAAGAGACATCGCTGAAGAACTTTCCAATTATGAAAATGATTTGGATGGAATGGATTTGTACACTGATGTTTTTTGCGAACTTGAAGAAACCGATGAAGGTATTGAACTTACAGTTTCTATGACAGTACAAGACGAATATGGACATGCTTTGGTAAATAATTACAAACCTAATACAGTTCTTTTACAAGAAGATGTTGATGATTTGGAAGAGTTCATCACTGACACCATTAGAGAAGTAACTGAACAGTTCTAATAATATAAACTAAAAACGATAGGAGATAATAATTATGAAGATTTTTATAGAAGACCCTAGCGAATGGGATTTGAAAGGAATGTTGTGGAGTGGTGCTGAAAAAACACTTGAAGAGATTATTGATGCTGACATGTATGACAATTTTGTACAGTATATCGATGATGTTTACTATGACGGAATTGACCTTACACACTTAAATGATATTCTTCGTTTTGACGGTGAACAATTAAAGAAGGATATTGGTATGGTTTCTTGGGATGAACTTTCTGATTTATGCGATTCTAAACTCATTAAAGATGGAATTGAAGAAGTTGAATCATTCATAGAAAATCTTGATAAAGAAGATTCAAGTTATGAAAATGATAAAGAAGACGCAGAAATCACACGTAATGCCTTGGAAAATCTCGAAGATGAAATCAATAAATCTGTAAAAGATGAAGAAATTACAGAAGATTTAAGTAACATTGTAAGTGCGCTTGATGGTTATAGTTCATGGATGTTGGAAAATAAAAAATTAGTTAGTATGATTTCTGACATTTCATCTTGGATATCTGACCACGAATAATCTGTAACTTACTTAAAAAGTTAATCAAGTTACATAACATTTAATAACCTACTTCCTTTAATAGAAGTAGGTTATTTTTTTTTCATTTTGGTATTGAATTCCCCTCTTTCCTACATTATATTTAATTTATACATAATTTTTTTGAAAAGGAGATAAACGTTATGGCTAAAAAGAAAACGGAAAACAATAAAGAAACTTCAAAAACAACCACCGCCAAAGAAAGAGTAAAGATTGAACTTGATGAACTTACAGAAAGAAATGAGAAACTTGGCAATCTGCTAGGTAAAATTAAATCTGATAATTGGGAAGCACATCAGAAATTGCTTAATTCTTTGAGTGGTGAACAGAAGAAACTTTTGGCAAAACAGTATATCGTGCAGAAGAAACTTATGCATATTCTTAAACGAAGACTTGATATTTGGACAGAAGAATAATAAAAAACATTTTTAATGAATATTTAGACTAATTCTCGGTAATTATTTTAATATTACCTATAATTGGTATAATAACCTACTTTCTTTTAGGAGAGTAGGTTATTTTTTTTTATAATTCCCTTGACAAAACTCTTTATTTGTGATATTCTTCTATATAAGGAGTAAAAATTATGAAACGATACGAACGAACAACAAGAAAACCTACAATGATTAAGGCAATACATCATGCTATGCAGTCTTCATCTGAATTGCTTGCTTTATGTGCCAAGTATTGGAACGAACTTGCTAACGGTTATTATTTGGAACATGAAGAAGTTCATTTTGACCCAAGTAAGGATGCGTGGGTAGAATCTGATACTAGTGTAGAACCTTATAGGACAGTTGATGATTTTTGTGAGGAAGCGTCATATTGGCTTTCATGTTATTATGAAGGTGGACATTGCAGAAACGAAGAAGAATTCAAGGATAGAAAGGCTTTCATTAAATTCCTTGATGTTTTCAAATCTTTCTGTAAGGAAAAGCACACCAAATGGATTCCTTATAATGAAGAAACCAAGTTTTTGTTCGATTAAGAGGTAAATTTATATGAAGTTTACTGATATTTTTGAAAAAATCATGAATACATTATTTGCAATTACATTTTCTATGTTTTTGATAGGTGTAGTGATTAGTATTTATTCAAACATGCTTATTTTGTGGCTGATTTTTCCGATGCTTGGTTATTTAATTATTCACGTTGCATCATGGATTATAATCAATCTGATATTAAATGCCCTTTGTGGATTGGATGTTGAATTTTTCAAAGTTTTCAAAGAATTATGAGAGGATTAATATATGATTATTGAATGTGAAAAATTTGGAGTAAATCTCAACGCAAATGAATTAAAGTTGAATTATGCTGATGAATTGGTAGAAGATATGCGTAAGGAATATTATAAATATTCTAAATTGTTGGAACTTGCTAAAAAAGATAGAATTGAAGTTATTAAAGATACGGTTCGTTACATGTATTATTCTGAAAAACTACTTACTTCTGCTCAGAATTGGATTCTTATGAATGAAGATAAATCTTTAGATAAAAGAAAGAAGTATAAAGAGAAGGAAGATTTTGAATATCTACAGAATATACTGAGAGAAGAGATTTTCAAAAATCCATCCCTTGAAATCACATCTATCAAATTTGAAGGATATGAGAGGTATAACTGCTCAATTGAATTTAAGGCTGATTCCACAATGTTTGAATTTGTAATTCCTAACCTTTCAAAATTGAATGAAAAAATATGGGATAATATGCATGGCGGTAAGTTGGCATTATATTATGAAGAGAAAGAAAATGTGTGGGATTGTATTTGCACGTCTTATAAAGAAGAAGATGTTGAAGAAGCATTAAAGAATTTTTTAATGTTTGGTAATAAAAATATAAAAATGATGGAGACATAAAATCTTATTGATTTTTACTGATTAATGAAATATATTGAGAATTGAGGTATGAAATTTATGGATATTGAATTATTTGATAAAAGATACGTTTATCTTGAGTGGTCTGATGAACTTGAAGGAAAAGATTGTATTCTTGCCAAAACATATAAAGATTTGAAAGATTTTGTGAATAGCGGTAATGATGATAGATTTTGTAAAGTACATAAAGGAAAAGAAAAACCTTTTACAAATTTTTGGTCAGAATGTGATTTCTGCTATTATGACCCTAATTTGGCAGTAAAGAAAGCGTGGCTTGAAGGTAAAACTATTCAAAGACTTGTTCTAAATAAATGGAAAGATGATTTTTCTATAACAAGTGCATTCTTTTATGATATAAAATGGGATGCTTATGAATGGCGGATTAAACCTACAATAAAAGAAAATGAAAAGCATTATAATACATATGTTCTCAATATGTATAAAAACGGTTGTTTTAATTTGTCTATATCTAAATATGATGTAAGCAATCCTATTTATTTTGGTGATAAAGAAAAATGTGAATTTGTTATGAATACAGTTAGTAAAAATTTTATTCGTAATAATGAAAAATGCGCAGAATGCAACGGTTTATATTGTCATGAATGTAAAGAATTAAAAAAATTTATAGATAATATAAAATTTACTCGTAGAATGACGAATCGTGAACTTTCTCAGTGGCTCGCTAAAGGTAATGGAGAAATGAAAATAAATTATTTTTCATTTAATGCTATTAAACCTACAGTATACGCATCTCATAGTTATTTAGAAGGAACAGAAAATAAAGAAGTTGAAAGTTCTATTCGTATTCGTGATTTTGGTTCTGATGAATGGAGAGAACCTTTAATTGAAGTCTGAATAAATTTATATTGTGAGGTGAATGAAGATATGATACTTAAAATATATACAAAAATTAAAAATAAATGGTGCTTATCTAAAATCGTTTATTCGGAAGTTTTCAATGTTGAAAAAAGTTTTACAGATGATAAAATTGAAGTTATTCATTTTGTCGATGGATTTATGTATGCTGAAAAGGTAAAAATTTATCCTTGGTTCAACGTTGCAAAAATTTGGGAAAAATCTCATTAAAAAAGGAATTTGTATGAAATTATCGACAAAATATATAATAGAATTTTTAACAGAAGATGTGACTGAAGTTTTTGCAATTTGTGATTCTATATCAGCGGTGAAAAAATATTTGGATTTCAAGTTTAATTTCAAAGACATTTCATTTAATGATAAAGATGGATACATTTTAATTATAAACTTGGATTGCGGGAAAATAAGAGTAAGAAAAATCGATTATGTGGAGGATTGAAGTGGTTGAAGTTTTAGGAATGATTGGAAGTTTATTTATCATACTTGCCTTCATGTTCAAAGATGTAAGGATTATTCGTATCTTGGATTCCATAGGTGCATCGTTGTTTATCGTGTATGGTATTTTTATCCATAGTTGGTCAAATATATTTTTGAATGTAATTTTGATTTTAATTCAAGTTTATCGTTTGATTGAACCAAAAAGAAAATGAGGTGTTTATGAAAGATTCATTGCATAAATCGATTGCTGAAATAATGACTTTTTTCGATTGGGAAAAAGTTGCTGAAATTGAAAAAACTTTCTTTAATGAATTTTGTGAAAACGAAGATGATGAATTGGTTGATGTTATAAAAGAATTCGCATTGGAAAATTTGTATAAATATGCTGAAGAATTTTCTAATGAAAAATTTAACTGTTGGACAAGAACAAAATATCATCTTTGTTTCGAATATATTTATGATAAAGTCGAACCTTATATGGAATTAAAATATGTTCCTATTTGTTGGGAGAAATAAAAAATGTATATTGAAGGGCGTAAATACATAATACACAACGAAATTTATGTGAATTTTATGGATTATGTTGCAACAATAAAACCACATTTTAATAAAGATAATTTCAGTTGGAACATTGTATTTTCAAATGGATATGATAAAGAATCTAACCCTATAAATTGTGCTGATTTGGAAAACGCTTTTAATTTAATAGAACAGTATTCCAAGTTTATAAAGTTTGACGATTTGTTGAATGAATTAGAAAAGAATAAACTGATAAAATAACTATTTCTCTTATGATAAGTATAAGAGAAATTTCAGACGATAATTCAAGTATTTCTTCAACAAGATGGGCATTTGCTACAGTTATAATGTTTGATATGGTTGTGATTGTTGCATCTGTAATTGTATTTTGTTTATTCCACTTCTTAAAAAGACCGTTGGATAATTCATTCTTTTATGCAGTAGCAACTTTACTAGGTGTATTAACCACATTAGTTGTTACTCCAAAGGCTTTACAAGGTTTCGAACCTAAAAAAGATTATAATGATAAAAAACCATTAGAAACACAAGAAATAAATACAGAAATTGATAATGACGGAAAATAAAAAAAATCCGCTCTTCAAAAGGGCGGATTAATTTTTTTGATTGTATCTCAAACTTTATTCCTCTGTATCATTTGTCATATCAAAATCCGAATATCTCAATTCACTTAAACCAATTAACAATTCTGTCAGATGTATTTCTGCCCATGAATTAGGGTCGTTTATTCCAATACTATTCCAATATTTTTTAGAATCTGTACATATTGCACCGCTTAATTTACAAAATAAATCGCAAGCGTGCTTCTTTGTAATTGCCACAACTTGACAAACGTGTGATTTTGCATATCTCTTTATTTTATCTTTATTGCTTCCTATATGATTAATTACTAGTAGACCGTTTATGTAATTTTTTAATTGTTGTATAAGTTCATTTGTGTTAGAACTTATAAGGCAAGTTTGCATGTGTGTTTTTGGAACTTTACCGTCTTGAAATAATACTTTCATAGCATCTTCTACGATAACTTTTTCTAGTGCTAAAAAGGTATTCGATAAACCATTTATATAATTATCCACGTATTCGAATTGTCTTTTTAATAAAAGTCTAGTTTTTCCCATATCTTCTGATTCTGGCACATTCACTGAATCAGGCGCTATTTCAAACCACGGAGTTTTTATTTTTTTGTCAGATTTACGAAAAAAATAAACAATCGATAAAACCACACATCCAACCAAACAAATGATGATGAATGTTAAACTAATGTAATGCTGATTATAAAAATCTAGGAAATTCATTTGATTTTTTACCTCTCTTTTTAAATAAGTATGTATAACAACTATACTTAAAAAAAATAGTTAAAAAAGAGAACGCTTGGAAGGAGTACAAAACAAGCGTTCTCAAGGAGAGGTAACGAATTACTTTTTTAAATAACAACAATTATTTTTGTAAGGAGACCAAATAATTGTAATAATCTTTTATACTTTTAATATTCCATATTTTACCATTTTCTTCAATACTAGTTCCACCTCTTTTAATTTGTGGAAGTCCTTCATATACAAACCATTCAGCACCTTCTTTACTTTCACCAAATTCTGTCTGTACAAAATCAATTACATAATCATCGACAATAGACGAAGGTGTATAATACATCGTGCAAGAATCCACACCGAACACTTTTTGCAGTCCATCATTAAAATTATCTAGTTCGAGACTGATGTCGTCTAATAATTTTATGGTTTTTTCAAATGTTTCAAATTTAATCATTTTTATCCTCTATTTTTCTATAATTTTATCACTGTCTAAGTCGCCGAATGCCTTAAACCAACCTTCTGCCAATCGGAAAGTTTTAGTTCTACTGTTTATGGCAATTCCAATCTGATGTTCAAGTTCTTCTTTATCCTTTTCTTCAAAATCAGAAATTGTGATAATTCCCCATTCAACAAGTTTTTTAATCTGTTTCATGTTTGCAGTTTGATTGTTTACATTAATTCCACAAAACTTTACAATATCAGAATAATTTCCAACTCTAGGCGATTCTTCCAATAAAGTAAGAAGTCTTTTCTGAACTTTAGTAAGCAAATTCCACTTGTTACACCACTCAATAAGTTCATGGTCGCTTATATCATGATACATTTTCTTAACTCCTTTAATGTATGATAAGTTATTTATAACTAGTTTGTCAATAACTTTTTGAATTTTATTTCAAAACTTCATCTTTATTATATTTGAACATAATGCCAATTGCACTTTCATCAATATAATAAGCACGAACCTCATAAAACATTTCATTTATTTTACTGTTATATTCTTTTTCAACAGAAAGAAATTCGTATAGTTTATGAATGTTTGAACTTTTGTGAGCGTAATACCTCATCAAGATTTTTACATCAACGGTATTATTATCAAAATCGATTTTCATAGATGCTTTCGATGAAGTATTTTTATAAAAGCAAAAATTCACTTTTCTATTATAATATTCAGCGCAATCCATTAAAATAATTTTGTTCAACAATTCGTCTATAGTTTTATTCAGATGTCCACTATGACCTTTTCGTACAATACCATAATGTTCTTGCAAGGCACTCTTCAGCCACATAATTATTATTCCCCTTTTTAAGAATTAATTATTTGCATATCTTCAATGTCAAAATAATCTAAATATAAAATTTTGTCTTCTGTTACTATACGGATTGTAGAATCCACCATGGTGAAATCTTTTATTTTATAACTTTCCGCACGTCCGTCTTTATGTTTGATAAAAATTATCATAATCTATTTTCCTTTTTTACTTGTTATACCAAAGAACTCCAATCAACTGTCTTTTATCATCACTAAAGTGGTTGATAATTCTCTCAATTGTTTCATCAGGTATGCCATAAGAGGGTTCACCTTCTGCAACTTTCCAAACTTCAATTCCATCCTTGAAGCAACTTTCACCTTCCTCAAGTTTAAGTGTTTCTTTATTGATGAAAAGAAGATTACCACAACCGTCAGATTCAATAATTCCACCTTCTTGTACATCGGACTGAAATTTTCTAACAGAATTAAAAATCCAAGGGTCTGCTAAACATTCCAAAAACCATTCTTTACTCATTTTAATTACTCCTCATGCCCAATATGTTCTTCAATAGCAAGTTCAATTATTTTATTTGCACCGTAAATAAAGGAAAACATACCAATACCACCAATGACAAATTGCATTTCTGTAGTTAATGTATGAGTAAATACTCCTATCAAACAAGAAAGTCCATTACTGATACAAACTAAATTCAAAAACTGTCTTACATAATAAATGATTTTCTTTAGCATAATTTATTACTCCTTTTTACTCCTCACATCCAATATGTTCTTCAATACAATCTACTGTTGATTTTACCGAATTATAAATCTTTTCAAGTTCTTCTTCGGTATAATAACTCAAGTTTAGATTAGACAGATATTCTTCAAGTTTTTCTTTTGTCATATATTACTCCTTTATAAATTCTTCTGCACTCTGCATTTCTTCATAACATCTAGTTCTATATGCTTCATTATTTAACAAATTCAACAAGTCTTTAATTATATTTTTCGCATTATTTTTACATTCATTATATCCTGCACGAAAACCTATACAATATCCGTCTTCATATTCTTCATTATGAATATAATATCCATGCTTTTCTGCCGATGATTTTGCTTGTTTTCTTATATCAAACTGATTCATAATTTTACTCCTTTTACTTTTTTATGCAATCTGTACAATTTTTTCAAATTCTGTTTCGCTTGTAACATTGAGCAATTTATCGAATACATCTTCATCATCACATTTAATAACTTTATCTTCTGTTGATTCTTCTGCATGAAAATCATCCAAAACCTTGCAACGAGTGATAACTGTCTGTTTTACATTTTTATATTCATCGTGAGATTTCACAGTACCTTTAATTAAATATTTCTGTCCTACTTCATATTCTGCCCAATTAAAATTTTTGCCCAAGTTACCGTTTGCAGTCTTCCAAACAAATACATGATTTTCTTCATCACGGAAAAGCAAAATATAAGAATAACCGTACATTGTTTCGAATCCGAACATCTTTTCAAAAGTCATTTCTTTTTTAAACTTGTCACCAACATTGCCGTAATATTCAACCTTTGCATTTTCAGCCATACGCTTTTCTTCCGCAATCTTTTTAGCAACCATTCTATCATGATTCTGTTTTGCAGAGAACATAGCATATACGGCAATTCCCATATACTTTTCGTGGATTTCATGGCGAAGTTCACGAGTACCATCATCAAGTGTCTTGAAGAATACTGAACGAGCATTTGTGTGGAAATCACTTACGAATTCATCGGTATCGTACAAATCCTTTACCCAAGAAATTACATCTTCAAAAGGAATAGGATTCTGTGGCATAAGGTAAACATCACGATAATATGTGTATTTGTCCATTTTAAGATTATTGAGCCATCCAAGAACATTACCCTTTGTAACACCTTCTTTTTCATAGCACTTCAAGTTGTCACTACAAGCAAGAGTAGCACAATAGATTGCTGAAAGTGTGTGATAATGAGAAGAACAACCACCGAATGAACCACGGAATTCATCATAAGAACCGAGTTCTTCGAAAGCAGATTCCAAGAAACCAAAATATGATTCTACGCTGAATGGGAAATAATCTTTTGCACAAGATGTTCCAAGCACTACAAGGTCATCACGAGTTTCTACTTCCTTTCCAACCTTGCTGAATACGAGATACTTGTTACGACCAATTTTCTTGTGGCATTTATCACAAGAACAGTTTGCAAGGAGAGAAGAGTAGTTGATGTTCTTGAAAGTGTAAATCTTGTCGTTTTCATTACCCTCTACCAAAGATACAACTCCGCAGAATTCAACATCAACACCGCTAAGGTTTGTATTATTAAAGTCTGATGAAAGGGTAGCAACATAAAGAGTGTAAGGTGTCTTTTCCTTAGTCCATTCGTCAACATGTTCCATTTCTTTCTGTTCCATAGAACAGTTGATGAGTGGAAGTCCTTTCTTGCTGAACTTCTCATTCAATTCCTTGAGTTTTTCATTGAAAATTGAAAGATTGTCTTGGTGAACGTTGATTACGATGTTTTCCATAGGTCTTAATCTCCTTACTAATAACAATATTACCATAAAAAGAATTAAATGTCAAGGAAATTATCAAAAATTTGGCAAAATAAATTCTGATAATTTTTTGAAATTTAACTATTTTTAATAAACATATCTTACCCCCCATTGGGTTTAATAATAAGTGGTGTGAGGATAAAAGGGTAATATTTTATGAGAAAATCAATTAAAGAATCAGATTATATTTTACAATTTGATGAATTTTTATCACTTATGAAAAAAGAAGATGTAATCGTTAAAGTTGCTAAAAACGGTTATGTATTTTTCGCAGATGATGAAACATTAGGAAATAATTTGTTGGGATTTATTAATCCTAATACTTCAAATCAAAAATTGCATATAAAAGTACCTGTGTCTACAGTTGCAAGTTTGGATGAATTTGAAAATACAAAAGAACTTGTAGATTTTATCATAGGTGAATATTCACATTACAAAAGAAAATTTGAATCTAAAAAGTCTGCAAGAAAATCAATCAAGGAATCATTGAACATTAAAGATTATTGTGTGGAAGTGTATGGAGATTGGTTTAAAGAATTTTATAGTGATTTTGATGAATTTAAAAATGACCTTTTATATTTAAGTGAGGGCGAAAATGAAGATGTTCTTCCTTTCACTTATGATATAAGTCCTTACAGTGAAAGTAGTTATGTAATAAATGCAGAAAACGACTATGGGGATAAAAAACAAATTGTATTTGTATTAATTCCCAAACCTAATAAATCAATTGCAAAAGAATTAAATAATCTTTTACATTAAGTTTTATAAAACAGACCTTGACTAAAAATCTAGGTTTTATTATATTATAAAAAAAAACAAAATGGAGGAAAATATGATTGGTTTAGGCGAAGAAAGCGGATTATTCCATATCCCTAAAAATGAAAAAACAGTAAACATGACTGAAATTTCGATGAAAGATTTATTTAATCTTCCAAAACCTTCTACAGAAGAATTGAAATGGAGTCCAAAGTCAAATCCTTGTATTGCAGTTCTATGTAAAGACGAAGAAGATGTAAACAGAATGTGTGAGTTGTATAATGATGAAGGAAACAATCAGTTTGTTTATGCAGTTAATAGGTTCAATCTTCTAGGACAAAATCCTATAGCGATATTTATTTCAAAGAAATTTGTGAATAACGATAATCTGTTGGATATTACAATTAAAAGAGTTATTTCAAGATGTGGTGGTCATGCAGATTTCAAGCAAGTTTTCGTGGCTATAGAAAGATGAAAGTTTTAAGTTGTGATTAAAATAAAGACCTAGTATTTAATCTAGGTCTTTTTTTTTTTCAATTATTTCTTCAATATTTTTCTTAAAAATTCCATAATTTTAGCAAACCTTGTTTTATCTTCATTCATTTCGTAAATGTTTGTTTCAAATACAGAATTATCCGCACTACTAACTTTAATTCGGTATTCATGATTCCATTTAAATTTGTCGTTTTTTACATCAACCCATTTTCCTTTTATTTTTACTTCTAGTGGAGTTCCTTTATAATATTCCAATTTTTCATAGCAATAAGGGTCATAATAAACATATTTGAAGTTTCCCAAATATTCGTTTTTGAATGGAAAATCTTCATCATCAGAAGGATACACACTCATATATCCTCCATAATTTCCTTTAATGCAATCCTTTATTTCTTTCAAATCATTTGACGGTAAGACACATCTGTATCTTAAACTTTCATCCCAAACTTTGTGTATAAAATGTTTGTCGTATAAATTCATATATTTCCTCCATGTTTTTATTATAATATAGACCTAGATTTTTAGTCTAGGTCTATATTGTTTTATAAATATAATTGAATTATATTTTGATATAAATAATCACTGTATTTTTTGCACAATCCCATCCGTGAATTTCGTAATTTTTATATTCAGATTTTCCGACATTACGAACTTCAAAAGAATCACACAATACACCATCGATAGTCCAAATTTCAACTATATTTCCACTGTGACCCCAAAAACAAAATTCTTTTACAGTGATGATATCATCAGCAGATTCCTTGATTGATTTTCTTGCTAATTCCTTTGATTCTTCCAATACTGAAACATCACCAACTTTCTTTTTTATAAAATTTAATATTTTAGAATTATAATCAGAAGTTTTAATTCTAATTCCGTAAACACCTTCATCAAAATCAGAAAAATATGAAACAGATACATCAAATTTATCTCTAATTAAATTAGCCATTTCTTGAGAAAGAAAATCATCATACCATGTAATTTTAGTAAAAGGAACAGATTCCTTGATTGATTTAACTTTCCATTCTTTTACGGTTTTACCTTCTTCGTTATCCCAAATTCTAGCATAACAATTTCTTCCGTTATCTTTTGCCCATTGAATAGCGTCTGATTTTTTATCAAAAGTTTCTTCATCAACGATTGAACCACTATAATCTGATAATTCGACATTATATCTTTCTTCCTTGATTGATTTTCTTGTAGAATTTTTAGATTCTATCATAGAAGGGTTTAAATCAAATCCATTCTTTTTTATCCAATTTATACATTCTTTTTCATTTTTAAATCCATATTCATATTTTCGCTCATAATCTTCAACATAGCACACATACCAAGAATGAAGTTCTCCTGCAACTCGGTCAAAATAAGCAGTATTATTAATGTCGTCAGCAGATTCCTTGATTGATTTTCTTGCAGACTTTTTAGATTCATTCAATCCATCTTCTAATTCAATTAAAAGCATATCTTCATATTTTGTATTGCCCATTCCATATCCACTACCATAACCAACATCAGCAACACCTTCGAGTTCATACATCTCATCCCAAGAATCATCATTTCTGTCTATAGTATCGTGTTTTCCACCATAATATTTGAAAACAATATAAGTTGTTCCGTCAATAACATCTACATATCCACCACGATAATCTGCATCATAATCATCAAGAATATGTTCGCATTTGTTCAATATTTTTTCTGCTTTTGTCATAATCCTATTTTCTCCATTCTCATTAATAATTTAATATTTGTTCGAATGGGGAAGGTAAGGGAAGTAACACTTGTTACCCCCCCCATTAGTTCATATAAAATAGTTAATTTATTTTATTGTTCAATTCTTCTTTACTCATATATTTTCTGTACCAACCACCTTGCAAACTTTTATTCATATACACTTTCGTTATATCTCTATCACCGTCAACAATATGAAAATCATCATCAGAAAAATCATACCCTAATCTTTCCATATCGTACAGAATTTCAATCATATCATTTTTGGAAATATCAGAAGCATCCAATTCAAAAATTGTGAGATACTACATGGATTCGTTATTTTTAATTTCAGAAAGAATTGTTTTCCACAAACAGTCAGAACACATAAACCATTTATTTGCACCTTTTCCTTCTTTGGCTACAACTTTAGAGTTTCCACACATTGTACATTGATTTGATGAATTTCTGAAATTTCCCTTTGCCATATTAAAAATTACCCCAAGAAATTGATTCCAATAATGACCTTAAATCTCCATAATCAAAAAATTCTTCGTCTACATTGCCATATTCTTTGCTCCAAGGGATGTTATCTTCTTCACCGTTTTCATCAAGTTCAAATACAGTAACTTGGAAAGAACGTTTATGATAACTTTCAGAAATACTAACCTCTAATGACTTATCTGTATTCTTCGGATAAATCCAAAAATTCACCGACCCTTTCGCACTTCCATCCATACCAAACTCATAATCTTTAGAATGGTCATTCAAAAAATTATACAAGTTTTCAAATTCTCGTTTTGTATCTTCGTCTGTTAATTTTACATCTATTGCTTTCTTTGAACCTTTAGATATACAATCTTCCATATAATCTAATGCTTCTTCAATAGCATCTCTGAAATCTTGTTTATCCGCACTCAATAATTTTGTTCCAAAATAAGTATCATTAAAATAATGAAGTTTTTTATTTAATGTGGGTGTAGATAAAATTTCAGAATCGTTCAGTCTATTAAAAATCATTCTGATTACACCCATTGCAGTCTCAGAATTAATATCATCTTTAATTTTATTTAATTTGTTTTCCAAATCATCTTTAAAGTCGATTAAATTGTTCAAATCACTAACTGTCAGCATTGAAAACACACTCCTCTTATTTATATCAAAGACCGTTATACAAATCTCTTTTGTCTGTTGCGTAAGCCAACATAATTTTTGCATCTTTCTCATCATTAGTCAATCTAATGTAATGTCTGTAAGCCACCCCAAACAAACTTTTCTCATCATTATAAATGTAATATACAGTAGAATAAGGTATTTTATATTCCTCGAATTCAAAATTAGAATTTTCTTCCAAGAAATCAGCCAAAACATCTTCATTTTCCGAAGGCTTACCAATTAACATATACTTTATCTTTTCGCCAAAAAATGTACCGTAATCGTTAATTTTAAAGTTCGTCTTTTTGCCGTCAATAATTACGCTTTCATTCGCTTCCTTGATTGATTTACGAACAAATTTTTTTGATTCAAATAACTTTGCGTATTCCCTATCATATTTTAATTCAAAATTTATTTTATTTGCTAATGCATCTTCATCTTTAAATCCATAATCACTAGGGTCTAATCTTTCAGCAATCATATATGCAATTTCTAATGTATCTTCAACATCTGCTATGGAATCTAAAAGTCCACTACTCGAAATAAGATTTTGAATATCGATTAATAAATCAGATTTAGATTCCTTGATTGATTTTCTTGTCGATTCCTTTGATTCTTTCATAACTCCCCAAGGTTCAAGAGAATATAACATCTGATGAATACCATACCATGTTGTTGTCGGACATTTTGAAAGTTTAACCAACCCAAAATCAAACTCACCAAGTTCCATCCACAAAGCACAACCTTTTCTAACTAATTCATTAAGGTCATCTATTAAAGTTTTAATTTGTTTTTCTTTACCAAAATAAACTAAATAATTACCATCATCAGCAAGATAAAACATTGTTGTGTTAAAAAAGTATGTGTCTTTCACCAATTTCCATTTTATTTCTGCAATCGCCATAATTTATTTTTCTCCATTAAACCAATTCTGTAATTTCATCAATTAAATTTTCATAGAAAAGTTTACAAGATGTTACCTTTTCCAAGCCATTTACAATATTATCAAATTCCTCATCATTATAAATATGATTTGGTAAAGAAATACTATATGTCGCTTTATTATCATCATCGCATTCAATTCTACACACATTTCTGCTATCAAAAGGATAAAATCTTAAAGTAGGTACAAAAAATTCTATTTCATTTTCATTATTTCCACTATAAGCACTGATGTCTTTAAGTTCACCGTCAAATTTAGAAAATTTTTTATTATAATTATTACAAATTTTTTCAATTTTTGGTAAGATTTCTTCCCAATGTTCTGATGTTACACTAAACATAATTCTATTTCTCCATTAAAAAAATAATATTTCTATAAAAAGATAGTTACTTTTTTCATAACTAGTAAGAACTTGCACTTTAACTAATAAAAACAAGGTTAATACGCAAGTTTTTACACATTAAGATTCTTCTGCAATCTCATTACACAAATCAATCATTTCAATTGATACTGCCAAAAGATGGTCGTAATCGCCAATTATTGCTTTCCTCTGATAATCTGACTGTTCTTCTTTAGACATCTTGCATTCTCTCATTGCTTTAAGAACGTATCCCATTATTACTAAAGCGTTTCCGTCAACACCAACCAAATCGTATTTCATTGTTTTAATACTCCTTGATAATAATATAACGGATAACGATTATATTGTCAAGGGGAAATTATTATTTCTTTATGATTGATATTAAAAAAAAATAAAAGGAATCAATTAAAAACTGATTCCCTTTATATGAATACAGAGTTAAATCTATTATAAATAGTTAAAATTTATCTCTATAACCGAATTATCATCCAAAGCAATTTTCAACACATTATCTTCAAATATACAATTCTTTATATAATCATATCTGAATACGCTAGTATGAGTTTTGTTACAAATTATAGTAATAAGATGATTGCTGAATGTAATCATTTCCGAATCAATGTTTTTAAGTTCAACGTATTTTGTAACAAGATTGAACTTCAAATTTTCAAAAGATAATGCTTTACATTCGTCATCTTCATTTGCATGAACAAGTTCAAACTTCAAATCAGCGTCTTTAAATAAATTGTAAAAATAATCAAAATTATAAGTCATATTATTCTCCTATATATTATAAAATAGTTAAATATCAAATATACTTTCTCTAGCCTTATTTATCCTATCTTCCGCAATCTTGAAATAATTATCATCAAATTCTATACCAATGAAATTTCTATTTGTATTTACGCAGGCAACACCACAACTACCACTTCCCATACAATTGTCCAAAACTGTCTCACCTTCTATTGTGTAGGTTTTAATCAAGTATTCTAATAAATCCGTTGGTTTTTGTGTAGGATGTAATCTTTTCTTTGGAGCATTAAAATCTAAAATATTATACGGATATCTTTTTGATGTATCCCTATCCTTATGAATAAATTTTCCATTTCTAAAGTTTTCAGAAAAAATCCCTTTTGTTTTACTATCTTTTGGTTTTGAATATGTTTCACCAATAATAAATTGTGGATTATAAATCATTGTTTTACTTTCTTCTAAACCGCAACGAGCATAGCCTTTAGAAAAAACACTTATAATCTCTATATTATTGAGAGGTTGCTTACTTGCTTGTGGAAAATTTGACTTTGTATCTTTTTTCCAATACCAATCGTATTTGAACATATCTATATTAGAACATCTTAATTTCGATGAAAAAGGTTCTTTGCCAAACAAAACAATTGCTCCATTGTCTTTAATCACTCGATTATATTGTGTCCATAACTTTTCAAACGGAATAATTACATCCCATTTACACACGGTCGTTCCATAAGGCAAATCGCATAAAATCATATCAATTGATTTATCAGCAATTTTATTCATTTCAATTAAACAATCACCATGATACAATTTTACTTCGCTCATATTATTCACCTCATTTATTTTTCATAATCACGATTTTCTCTATCATGTTCTACATAACTTTCTGCCTCATCAATCGTAGCAACTACTCCGTTATTTACCCAATAGCCAACTAAATCTCTGACTTCCCATTTTTTAAGAACA
>Ga0310697_10001837_pt1 | contig 23705 bp, 18 predicted proteins | sample 172DNAGHGlowgp2_FD_203883 | JGI IMG/M metagenome (GOLD analysis project Ga0310697, IMG submission 203883) | Sheep rumen microbial communities from Palmerston North, Manawatu-Wanganui, New Zealand - 1728 DNA GHGlow gp2 (v2) (version 2) | ecosystem: Host-associated > Mammals > Digestive system >...
TCGGCAAAATCGCTAATGGTGTACATCTTATTTTCACCACCTGAAACGATGCGATTCCGTATCTCCTTTGATAGTATCTGGGGCATACAATTATAATTAATCCTTAAATTTCTGTCCGAAATTAGATGTTTTTTTCGGAACAAACAAGAAAAAGCATAGAATTTTTGCATTTTTGTCCGAAATTAGACGTTTTTTTAAGACTTATTGACTATTCCGATGCATTTATATTGGTTTTCTTATCTCTATTTTGAAAAAAATGTGTACCTTTGCCGTTGGTTGTTAGATGTTTGCTACACGGATGCTTATAAGCATTTTGCAACATTTTGACACCAAGCTCACGCAAGTAGTTGTAAATCAATGAATGTCTCATTCGAGGAGGTGAAGTAGAATCTTCAATAGACAACGATAAGCATCAATAAGAAAGAGGCAGAGCGTATGAACTCTGTCTCTTTTTTTCATAAAAGCATTGCGTTTTAGAGAAAAATGCTTAAATTTGCAGTCATGAAACGGAAGCAGCACGTAAATCATGCGAAATCATTCACTTGGACTGCACCTGTCGTGATAGCCACCATCCTTCTTGCCTTTGCAAGCGAGGCTGGTGCGCAGAATCGTGACAAGCAGAGGAGAGTACAAGTGGACAGCATGTTGGCAGCCCGCTACTACCGCAATGGCGGCATTGACACAGCATACCTGCAGCGCCCCACGTCGAAATGGACCATCACGGCAAGAGCAAACGTGTCGGGCATGAAGATTGAGACTGAGGGACGAGAAAACGGCAAACATTTCAACTCTGAAATGAAGGCAGAACGGAAAGCAACCATCAGCGTGGGAGTGAGTTACGTGGGACTATCTGTCAGTCTGTCACTCAATCCTGCAAAGTTGGCAGGAAAATATCACGACTATGAGTTCAACTTCCGTAGCTACGGCAAGCGTTTCGGTTTCGATTTCACCTATCAGGACGCCAAGAACTTTACCGGCTGGCACGAGCATGAAGGAATGGAACGCATCGATTTGCCCGAGGACATATTATCTGTCAAGACGCTGAACATGAATGCCTTCTACGTCTTCAACCACCGACGGTTCTCCTACCCTGCCGCCTTCTCACAGAACTACATACAGCGACGCTCTGCAGGCAGCTTCTTCTTGACCATATCAGCACAAGGACAGCATGCCGAACTTGACGGTGAACAGAATTCAGACCTGAAGATGACGAACATCGGTATCGGTGGAGGCTACGGCTATAACTATGTACCCAGTAAGGGGTGGCTGTTGCACATCTCTGCTCAACCAACATTCATTGTCTATAGCAAGACGTCGCTGACCTTCAACGATACAAGCGTGCCTCTGCACTACCATTTCCCAGAGGTTATCATCACTGGACGTAGCGCCGTTGTCAAACTTATCTAAACGACCAAATAACAAAATAGAAAATGGAGATCATCATCGTTATTATAGCCATCGTCGCGATTGCCGTCATGGGGTATTACTCTATGAGGCTGACCAGAGAACGCGATGTACAGAAGAATAATGCAGAGAGCTATTTGCGAGAACTGAATACACAGAAAACCGTCTACGAACAGCAGATAGGAGCTCAGAAAACCGTTTACGAACAACAGATAGCAGCGTTGAAGGCTTCGTTCGAACAGCAGTTGCAGTTGACGAAGGAAGCACACGAGCGCCAGATAGCCACCCTGAAACAGATGAACGAAGAACAGGTAAAGAGTCAGCTGGACCTGATTCGTGAGCAGATGCAAACTACTTCTGAGAAGGTGCTGAAGATGCGCCAGGAGGAATTGGGCGTGCAGAATAAAGAGCAGGTATCGAAGATTATCGACCCCTTGCAGAAAAGTCTGAAAGATATGCAGGAAGCCCTCGACAAGACCAAGGAGCAGCAGACGGAGGCGCTGACACGTCTGGACGAGACCATCAAGATCAATATGCAGAAGAGTCAGGAAATCGGTGAGACTGCCGACCGCCTGACGCGTGCGCTGACAGGAGAAGTAAAGGTACAAGGCAACTTTGGTGAGCTGAAGCTGAAGCAGTTGCTGGAAGACCTGGAACTGAAGGAGGGCGAACAGTTTGACACCCAGGAGACGCTGAAAGACAAGGGAGGTAAAGGACTAAAGGGGGACGACGGCAAAGGCTTAATTCCCGACTTTATCCTGCATTTCCCCAACAACCGCCACGTAGTCGTCGACTCGAAGATGTCGCTGACTGACTACGAGCGCTATATGAATGCCGAAGACGGTACACCTGAAAAGAGTGCCTTCCTGAAAGCTCATATCGACAGCGTGAGGGCACAAGTGAAGCGACTGGCCAGAAAGGAATATACGAAGTACCTGCCTGAAGGTTACAACCGTCTGAACTTTGCCATCATGTATGTGCCTATTGAGGGCGCACTGAATTTGGCACTGCTCAACGACCAGACACTGTGGCGCGAAGCCTACGACGAGGGTGTGATGGTACTCGGTCCGCAGACGATGTATATGAATCTGCGTGTGTTGGAGATGATGTGGACCCAGGTGCGCCAACTGAAGAACCAGCAGGCCATGATCGATGCTGCCAACACCGTCATAGACCGTGTGCAGGACTTCGGACAGCGCTTCATGGATGTGGAGAGCAGCATGAACGACACCCTGAAGAAGATGGGCAAGTTGAAGATCACCACTGCCGAAAGCGGTCCGAGCATCATAACCGCTGCTAAGAACCTGCTGAAGGCTGGTGCCCGTGAGAACAAGAAAAAAAAGGCATTGGACGAGATGGATGACTCAATGTTTATTGAGAGCGATCCTTCGACAAGTTCAGGAACCAACGAAAACCAAAACGGAAACGAATAACAAAAACGGTAAGGACTTGCTGGCATACATCCGCGAAGGTCGCGAGATGACGCAGGGCGAGAAACTCAACTTGATTATCCAGTTGAGTATACCTTCCATATTGGCTCAGATCTCTACCGTCCTGATGTTCTTCATCGATGCAGCAATGGTGGGACACTTGGGGGCACGCCAGGCAGCAAGCATTGGTTTGGTGGAGTCTGCCTCGTGGCTCTTTGCCGGCTTGACGTCAGCTTGTTCGATGGGTTTCTCCGTACAGGTAGCTCATGCCATTGGAGCCAACGACTTCAAACGCGCTCGTCGCATCTTGCGACAGTCCCTGACATGTTGTCTGGTGTTCAGTCTCCTGATAGTTGTCATTGCCGTCAGCATCCACCACCATTTGCCCATCTGGCTGGGTGGAAGTCCGGATATCATCCACGATGCCTCGCTATACTTTCTCATCTTCTCATGTGCTGCCCCACTCTTCCAGATAGAGAGCCTCTGCGGTTCGATGCTGAAATGTGCTGGCAACATGAAGGTGCCCAGCATCCTGAACGTCCTCATGTGCTGTCTCGACGTGACGTTCAACTACCTGTTCATCTTTATCTTAGACATGGGAGTACCAGGAGCGGCTATGGGAACCACAGCAGCCATCTTCATTACTACCCTGCTAATGGCGTGGTTTCTCTTCTGGCGCTCCGACTTGCTGGTGCTGTTTGGAAAGAAAGCGCAAGGTATTGAGAATAAGCTGTATAAGTTCCAGCCTACGGGTGACGTCGTGCGCATAGCCTTCAAGATTGGCGCACCCATGGGACTGCAGCATGTGCTGATGAACGGGGCACAGATTGTCAGCACGATGATTGTAGCGCCACTGGGTACTATCTCCATTGCTGCCCACTCGCTGGCCATTACCGTAGAAAGTCTGTGCTACATGCCCGGCTACGGTATTTGCGAGGCCGCCACGACGCTGATTGGCCAGAGCATCGGTGCTGGCAAACAAGCGCTGACCCGTTCGTTTGCTTGGTTGACGACTGGTGTTGGCATTTTCGTAATGACGCTGATGGGTGTGCTGATGTACATCTTCGCTCCCGAACTAATGACGCTGATGACGCCCGTAGAAGACATCATCACGCTGGGTACAGACTGTCTGCGCATCGAGGCCTTTGCCGAACCCCTGTTTGCCGCGTCCATCGTCTGCAACGGCATCTTCGTGGGTGCTGGTGACACACTCCGTCCTGCCATCATGAGTCTGGCATCCATGTGGGGCGTGCGTCTGACGCTGGCAGCACTACTGGCCAGCACCTACGGACTACAAGGTGTCTGGATAGCAATGGCTATCGAGTTAACATTCCGCGGCATCATCTTCCTCGTACGACTGTCGAGGTTCAACAAAACCTGAAACTTGAAACCTGACACTTGAAACAAAAAAAATGAGTGCTGCCTACGAATCCATCGCCGACAGCACTTGTTCATTTTCCCTATTAATAACTAAAACCTTATGCTTTCTCTTTTTTTACCAAATCAATTTACCTTAGCAACTAACACCTTAGTTTGAACTACTTACCTAATTTACTACTAACCAAAAACGTTTTGTTATCCTATGAATCTTTTTTACCTTCTTACCTATTGATGTTATCCTAAATCCTTTTTACCTTGTCATCATCTCTGATTGACGATGCAAAGTTACGACGTTTTTGGAAATGTTGGTGCATTTCCTATCCGTTTTCTGCAAAAAATATGGATATTCTTGACGAAAATCAATTATTTGTGTCCGCACACAACAACTTCAAAGGACTTTCTCAATCATATTCGTCAGTTCCACAAACTGCGCTATCGAAAGCTGTTCAGGGCGCAGGGTTGCAAACTGGGATTGGGCGATAACTGCCAAAGCCTCCTCCGTCAGCAACTGCTTCAACGACACACGTAACATCTTGCGGCGCTGGTTGAACACTGTCTTCACCACACGCTTGAAGAGCTGTTCGTCACATCCCAAATGCTCTACTTCATTGCGCGTCATGCGGATGACGGCACTCTGCACCTTGGGAGGCGGATTAAACACGTTGGGCTCTACAGTAAACAAATACTCCACATTGTACCACGCCTGAATCAGTACCGACAGAATGCCGTACTGCTTATTGCCAGGCTTAGCAGCCATTCGCACAGCCACCTCGTGCTGTATCATACCCGTACAACAAGGTATGAGGTCGCGGTTGTCGAGCATCTTGAAGAAAATCTGCGACGAGATGTCATAAGGATAATTGCCCGTCAGCACAAACTGCTGACCACCAAACACTTCGTTCAGATCCATCCTCAGGAAATCTGCACCAAGGATGTTTTCGCGCAGTTTAGGAAAGTGCTCGTTCAGGTAAGCCACACTCTCACGGTCTATCTCCACCACCTTCAGCGGACGAGGTTTCTCCACCAGATACTGCGTCATCACTCCCATTCCTGGGCCCACCTCCAGAACGGGCAGGTCCTGGTAGGGTTCATCCACCGTGTCAGCTATGCGCTTGGCTATCGACAGGTCAGTCAGGAAGTGCTGACCCAGATTTTTCTTCGGACGTACTTGTTTCATGGCTGCAAAGTTACGAATAAGTGAGCGAAAATGCAAATAAATTTGCTATTTTCCGAACGAGAGTAAGTTCGAGACATCGTTTCAAAGATAACAAAAAAACCGCAGACTCACGTCTGCGGCTCTGATTATTTCTCTCAAATTTTCGTTTTTTTACTTTGTTAAAACATTTGCGTGTTTGCAAATGTACATAGCCTCGAGGGCTGCGGCGGCCTCAACGGCCAGTGAAATCATTGTTAACATCATAATCGTTACCCTTTCTTAATCTTTAAATTGTTAATCCTAAAAATTTTCTTTTTTACCTCACTGAGGTACCTATTATTTTCCTTTTGACGATGCAAAGTTACGAACTTTCTGCAAATGTTGTATCACTTTATGAGCGTTTTCTGACAAAAACAGCGTTTTATTTGACGTCCGTCAACAATTTACCGCTTTCATTGACGTATATCAAAAATTATTCGTAAATTTGCAAGCGCAATGAAGATAAGCAGCGTAATAATGAAGGTTCTGATGCCCTTGGTACTGGGTGCCGCGATACTCTACTGGATGTATCGCGGCGAAGACTGGCAACAGATTCGCCACGTCATGACCGACGAGATGGACTGGACGTGGATGCTCTTGTCATTCCCCTTCGGCATACTGGCACAGATGTTCCGAGGCTGGCGCTGGCGTCAGACGCTGGAGCCCGTGGGTGAGCGTCCTCGCTTCTCCACCAGCATCCACAGCATCTTTCTCAGCTATGCCGCCTCGCTGGTCATTCCCCGTGTGGGAGAATTCACACGCTGCGGTGTGCTTAAACGTTACGACGACGTATCGTTTCCCAAGGCCTTGGGCACCGTCGTTACCGAGCGAGCCATCGACTCCCTACTCGTCATGGGCATCACCGCCATCGTCATTCTGCTGGAGATGAGCACCTTTGGAACTTTCTTCCACAAGACGGGCACCAACCTCCACGACATCCTCTACGGATTCTCGTGGGCAGGTTACCTCGTCGTAGCCATCTGTGGCGTTGCCATGCTCATCCTGCTCCACTTCCTGTTGCACAAGCTCTCTATATACAATAAGGTACGCGCAACGCTCAGCGGCATCTGGCAAGGTGTCATCTCGTTGAAGGATGTCAAGAACATTCCCCTCTTCACCTTCTTCACCCTCGGCATCTGGCTCAGCTACTTCCTGCACTACTATCTGACGTTTTTCTGCTTTGACTTCACCGCCGACCTGGGCTTGGGTTGTGCACTGGTCACCTTCATCGTCGGTTCTATCGCCGTTATCGTCCCCACCCCCAACGGTGCAGGTCCCTGGCACTTTGCCGTAAAAACCATGCTCATCCTCTATGGGGTACAGGACGAGCACGCCCTCTACTTCGTACTCATCGTCCACACCGTCCAGACCATGCTCGTCGTTGCCCTCGGCATCTACGCCTGGCTGGCACTGAACTTCACAAAAGAACAGAAACATTATTAATACAAAAGCTAACAATATTATTATCAACTATCATATAAGTAAAAACACGATGAAACCCTTACGACTCCTGAACCATCTGCAGGCTGTAACACTTTGCTGCCTGTGGACAATGTCTACTATGGCACAGAATCCCGTCATCCATAATCGTTATACGCCAGACCCTGCACCCTACGTGCACGGCGACACGCTCTATCTCTTCGTTGACCACGACGAGAACGAGACGCTGAACGGCTATTTCACCATGAAAGACTGGTTGCTCTACTGTACCGTCGATATGGTGAACTGGACCTATCGCGGCACACCATTGACCTCTGCAACCTTCTCGTCATGGGCCAAGCAGGACAACGACTGCTGGGCCAGCCAGTGCATTGAGCGCAACGGCAAATGGTATTGGTACGTGACGGCAACCATCAAGGGAGAAACCTATCCAGGCATCGGCGTAGCAGTAGCCGACAATCCTGCAGGCCCTTACACAGACCCCATCAAGAAACCCTTGGTGAGGGGTTGGTTCAAGATAGACCCCACGGTGTTCATCGACGACAACGGTCAGGCCTACCTCTATTATGGCAATAACAACCTGTGGTATGTAAAGCTAAACAATAACATGACCTCATTCACTGGTGGTGAGAATTCCGTGAATGTCAAGAGCGAGACAGCCTTTGGTCCACATAAGAACGACAAAGGCGATCCGAACTTCGAGGAGGCATCGTGGCTTTACAAGCGCAACGGCAAGTACTATCTGGAGTATGCCGCTGGCGGCGTCCCTGAGCACTGGGCTTACTCAACGGCCGACAAGCCGACGGGCCCTTGGACCTATCAAGGAAAGATACTGGGACAGGCCGACAACAGCTTTACCATTCATGGCGGCAGTGTGGAGTATAAGGGCCACTACTATATGTTCTATCATAACGGCAAACTGCCTAACGGTGGCGGATATAAGCGTGCTACCTGCATAGAGGAGTTCACGCCCAATGAGGACGGCACCATTCCCTTCATCAACTTTACCGAAAAAGGCGTAGACCCCATACAGACGCTGGACCCCTATATTCTGCAAGAGGCCGAGACCATCAATCAAAGCAAGGGCATAGCGTGTGAGGGTGACTACAACGCTTGTTACGTCACACACAACAGCAAAAGCAGCTATATCAAAGTCCGTAATGTAGACTTCGGCGAGACGGGATCCAAGTTCTTTAAAGCGCGCGTCAAGTCAGATGGCAAATCAAAAATCATCATACGCACAGGTAGCTCGTCGGGCACCACCAAAGGTACTCTGACCATAGAACCTACCAACGGTGAGTGGGCTGTGGTGAGCTGCGAACTGACAACCCCTATCAGTGGTATTCAGGATTTGTTTTTCACGATGAGCACTCCCTCTGCAAATCTTCAGTTCGACAACTGGCAGTTCTTCAAAGAAACCTCTAATATTAGGAATGTAAGCGTAAAACGTCCTGCTAGCCAAAACGTCTACGACCTGCAGGGACGTCAGACAAACGGTGCAAATAACGGCTATTCCATCCGTATCATTAATGGCAAAAAAGTAATAAAGTAATAGATATGAAAAGACTCTTTCTCGTTTGGACAGTTCTTATGATGATTGTCGTAGCATGGGCGCAGGGCGACCAGAGTAATGGAACGTACAAGAATCCGGTGATTTTTGCCGACTTCCCTGATCCCGACGTCATCCGCGTGGGGGACACCTACTATATGATCTCCACGACGATGGTCAACTTCCCCGGTGCCACCATTGTGAAGTCAAAGGACCTGGTGAACTGGGAGTACTGCGCCCAGCCGCTGGAGCAGCTGGCATTGACAGACCGCTACAACCTGTTGAACGGCAAGAACGCCTATGCCTCGGGCATGTGGGCCTGTTCGATGAAGTATCACAACGGTAAGTTCCATGTGCTCATCAATGGCAACGATGCCGGCGGCTTCGTGCTGACAGCTAGCGACCCCGAGGGACAGTGGGAGAAGAAGCAGCTGTCGCGCATCTACTACGACCCAGGCATGCTCTTTGACAACGGCAAGGTGTATGTGGCCTGCGGCAACGGCAACATCCAGGTGTGTGAGCTGGACGAGAACTTCAACTACATACAGGAGAAGCGCGTCATCAGCAAGGAAGGAACGGGTCTGGAAGGCTGCCACTTCTACAAGATTGGCGAGTACTACTATATCTACGCCACCTACGGTGGATGGCCCTCAGGGCAGGTGGCTTTCCGCTCGAAGGACGTCTTTGGTCCCTACGAGGAGATGATGCTGATGGAGAAGTGGATCAACGGCTCGCCCAACACCATCCATCAGGGATCGCTCATCGACGTGGCCGACGAGCAGGGCGAGATCAAAGAGTGGTGGACCATCATGCAGCAAGACCTGGGCTGTTTTGGACGAATGCCCAACCTGCAGCCTGTGACGTGGGTTGACGGTTGGCCCATCCTGGCCAACAACGGCATACCCTACGACAGCTATACCAAACCCAACACCGTTGGGACCACCCCTGCCAACAGTCTGCCGACGACAGACGGATTCCGCTCCTACCCCATCGGCATGCAATGGCAATGGAGCCACAACCCAGACAACACGGCCTGGAGCCTCTATGAGCGTCCAGGATGGCTACGTCTGAGGACTTCTGGAACAGTCAACCGTCTGACGCAGGCCCGCAACATGCTGACCCAGCGCATCTTTGCCTTCTATAACCAACCCAACAAGGAATCGACGGGTACCATCTGCCTGGACGTGAGCCATCTGCAGGAGGGTGACCGTGCCGGCATCTGCATCCTGCAAGACCCCTATGCCGCCATCGCCGTGGAGATGAAGAACGGCAAGAAGCAGATTGTGTGGTGGCAGGACACGCTGCGCGTTGACAACAACTTCACCCCGTCGGAAAAAGTGGCGAGAAAGGAGATTGGCGACACTGTCTATCTGCGTGCTGGCCTCACCTACGGCAACAGTCTGACGCAGTTCTACTACTCGCTGGACAACAAGACATTCACCAAGCTGGGTAGTCAGACGAAGCTGAGCTTCAACCTCACAGTGTTTGTAGGTGCCCGCTTCGGACTGTTCTGCTACAACAGCAAAAAGGCTGACAGCCAAACACCAGAGGGCTATGCCGACTTCGACTGGTTCACCACAGAGAGTAGCTTCGACGAGGACACCTACTACGGTGGTCCCTTCGAGGGCTATAGCGACATTCCTGAAGTCTATGCCATCGACGTGAACGGCAAGACACGCACCTACTGGCTCTACGTGCCCAAGGACTGTCCGGAGAACGCACCGCTGGTCGTCGCCATGCATGGTGCCGGAGGCAGCAGTCAGGACCAGAGTCCCCACTTCAACGAGATTGCCGACAAGGAGAAATTCATGGTGGCCTATCCGCAGGGACTTCCCATCAACTTCGCCGTCTTTGGAGGAACCGTCAACGGCTGGAATGCCTCGGGGCAGGAGAATGACGACGTCAACTTCATCAGAGCCCTCGTAGAAGACGCGAACCAGCACCACACCATAGACCGCAACCGCGTCTATGCCTGCGGTTTCTCGAACGGTGGCATGAATGCCTATGCGCTGGCCAACACCTGCAGCGATGTGTTTGCCGCCTGTGCCAGCATCAGCGGTTTCCCACTCAACGAGTTCCACCTGCGCCATACCAATGAGCGTCCCGTGCCGTTCCTGCATATTCACGGCAAGAACGACAACTTCGTCAACTACGCGCTGATGCCTGTCATCGTCGACGAGATGGTGGCACGACTGGGTGCCAACCCCGTACCCACGAAGACCAGCGTCAGCGGCAAGTACGACAAAAGCGTCTATGAGGCTGCAGACGGCAGTTTCCCCTACATCTACTACGAGATTGACGGCATGGGCCACAACGACTTCACCGTCAATACCGAGGATGGCAACTCGTCGCTCACCATGTGGAACTTCTTCAAGCAGTACACCCTCGACATGCCCTACGACGCCACGCTGCGATGGGCTCCACGTGTGGAGGAAACAGGCTACAATCCGCAGGAGCACGGCTGGGCAAAGAGGATGCGTACCACGCTCTCGACGTTTGGTGGCGACGAGAAAACGGATGAGAACAAGAACGTCTACCACTCGCTGCAACTCACCCAAGGCAACTACAAACTCAGCTTCATTGGCGAGGGCGATGCCGACAAGACCGTTTCCGTCAAGATTCGCAAGATGCCCTCCAGCACTTTGATCTACGAGGGTAGCGTCAACAGCAACGAGAAGGCAGAACTCAACTTCACTACCAACAGCAAATGGGGCGAATACAAAATTTTGTTTACCTGTGGAAATAAGGCAGACAACATCACCATCAAGAACATCCGCATAGATGCTGTCAACGATGCAGATGGCATCGTCAGTATTACTAATAGCCAACAGCCCACATCCAACGGCATCTATGACCTGCAGGGCAGAAGACTATCCTTCACAACCAAACTCAAGTCTGGTATTTACATCATTAACGGTAAAAAGACTATCATCCAATAGTAATCAAACATGGCAACTGTGGTTCCCTTGTGATTCTTGTAAACGGAAAGAAAGTAATAAGGTAATTGATATGAAAAGAACTATTCTCGCAGCCATCACACTGTTGCAGGCCATCACATTGCAAGCACATCAGCATCGACAAAAGCTTTGCCAACAACGGTATCTGCGACATGCGTGCTATGCTTGACGACGAGGCACAGTTCGGACTAAAATATATGGTAAGAATGGAAAGAGAACGAAGCGAGAATCATGGGAGGAATCAAAACCCTGTCCTTGTGATTGATCTGGTGTAATGTACGAGGTGGAGGACATTTCCTTGGGAAGTTCCGTACGATGTAACGATCCGGATTTTGTCTCGAATACGTTGGCAAATATAATCATTTTTTTATCAATTGACCAAACACCGACTTTCATTTTAACACTATGTTCCCCAAAAAGAGTGTAAAATTGTCATAAATCAAGGCCCCGGTGTGTTTTTACAACCCAAAATCTGTATCCTGACAAGCACATTTTGGAACATTTAAGTAAAACTTCCGAAACAGTTAAGTGATGTTTGAGAAACGCTTAACTATAATTTTCGAAACACTTAAGTATTTGTTTTATGTTTCTTTTTGTTGGTAAATAACTAAACTTTTTGTCTCTTTTCTACCTCTTATTTCGTGAAAACGGTTAAAAGTTGACGAATTTTTGATGTTTTTCTGGCAATTTACCTTGCATGACGAAGTTACAGGTACCATTGACATTAGGGACTGACACTTGATTTGGTTAACCCAGCTTTCTTCAGTGAGAAGGCTGGGTTATTGCGCAATAAGGCAGCGTTATTTTGCAATAAGGAAAGGTTGTCATCTGTTAAGTCAAGGTAACTATGCAGTCCAACTGATTTCCATATGTTTTGTTGGTTTTTTCAAATTGTTTTGAGCCATTCTGCACATTCATCTGCCAGCAAAGCGATGAGTTTCATGTAATAAGTCGTCAGTTCTGCGGTCGATTTCTTGTTCAATCCCGCCATATTGTGCTGTAGTGAGAGCAGAATGCGGAGTATCTGACGGGTGAACTGCTCATCATTGAAGTAATTGATAAGCGCGATGATGTGCTTGTAAGGACAGATGCGATGTCCACACTCCCATGCATTGTATGTGGCCTGAGAGATAGACAATGCAAAGGCTATCTGCTCTTGCGTCGCACCCTTACGCTGTCGTGCCTGCAGAAGGGCTGATGAGAAATCATACAGGATATTCATTTCGAACCTCCTTTCATATAATAGGGAATAAACTCATCGGGCTCGCTGACACTGATGGCTATAGGCCTTCCTTTTACGCGATAGATTAAGAAAACCTTTTTGGTGTCGGTGACAAACGAGAGGAACGTGCCGACCCCCTTTGCACGGAACCAGCCTATTAATCCAAATACGCCACCGACTCCAAACAGGCGAATGGCCTTAGTGAAACAAAACAAAGAATTATCCTCATCCACCCGCTCTATATGGTCTATATTCTCGTAAGGGATTCGCATGGTTCGGAGTAGCATGCGAACACCGATACCCTCATCGTCGGCAACGATATACAATGGAAAAATGAAGAAACACGAGACGGAAACTATGAGCAGAAGAGCCGTTACGAGAATAGGCTCTGTCGGATCCATGCCTCGTGAAGCCTGATAAATCACCAATAATACAGAACCGATGATAATCAGGAAGAAAATGGCCGTGAACCACTTAATTACTTTACTTTGCGAACATTCATAAATCGTTTTCATACTGTATCGTTTTTAATTCATTATTTTGTATCAGCTGCAAAGTTATTGCCTTTTTCGCATAATTGTTATCAGTTTTGCTGATAAAACTAAAAAATATCCTTTTTATTTTGTATTGTCCTCGCTTATTCGTATCTTTGCAGAAATATTCCTTAAACTAAGACAAGATGAACGAAATTCAGAATTTACAACCACAGTGCATCTGGAAGAACTTCTACGCACTGACACAGGTGCCACGCCCCAGTGGACACTTAGAGAAAATCCAACAGTTCCTGCTCGACTTTGGCAAGCAGGCTGGCGTATATGCCGTGAAGGACCCCGCAGGCAACATCCACTTCCGCAAGCCCGCCACACCAGGCATGGAGAACAAGAAGGGTATCATCTTACAGGCCCACATGGACATGGTTCCGCAGAAGACACCAGAGTCAACACATAACTTCGAGACAGACCCCATAGAACCGTGGATTGACGGCGAGTGGGTGAAAGCAAAGGGTACGACGCTGGGTGCCGACAACGGTCTGGGCGTTGCTGCCATCATGGCCATCATGGAGGACAAGACCTTGAAGCACGGTCCCATCGACGCGCTGGTTACACGCGACGAGGAAACGGGTATGTTTGGTGCCAACGAACTGCCAGAGGGTGAGCTGCAGGGTGACATCCTGATGAACCTGGACTCTGAGCACTGGGGCAAGTTCGTCATCGGCTCTGCTGGTGGTATCGACGTTACCGCAACCCTTGACTATCAAGAGGTTGAGACAGATGCTGACGATGCTGCTGTAAAGGTAACTGTGAAGAACCTACGTGGTGGACACTCAGGACTGGAAATCAACGAGGGGCGCGGCAATGCCAACAAGCTGTTGGTACAGGTTGTCCGCGAAGCCATCGCTGAGACAGAAGCTCGTCTGGCTAGCTGGAACGGTGGCAACATGCGCAACGCCATTCCGTTCAAGGCAGAAGCTGTGCTGACATTGCCTAAGGAGAATATTGCAGCGCTGAAGGAGATAGCCAATGACTGGCAGGAAACCTTCAACGACGAGTTCAAGTTAATCGAGCCACAGGGCATCGAGGTGCTCGTTGAGGAGGTGACAACACCCGCCAAGGAAGTTCCCGTAGAGATTCAGGACAATTTGGTGGATGCCATCTTCGCCTGTCACGACGGCGTCATCCGCTTCATCCCCGCCTACCCCAGCGTCGTAGAGACCTCGTCAAACCTCGCCATCATCAACATCGGCGAGGGCAAGGCTAGCATCAAGATTCTAGCTCGCAGTAGCCGTGAGGACATGAAAGACTACGTGGTGACCATGCTGGAGAGCTGCTTCTCAATGGCAGGCATGAAGGTAGAGACCGCAGGAAGCTATGGCGGCTGGGATCCCAACCCCGACAGTGAGATCCTACACCTCTTATTAAAAGAGTATAAGGAGCTGTTTGGCAAGGACGGCATCATCCAGGTAGACCATGCAGGACTGGAGTGCTCCGTCATTTTGGGCAAGTATCCTTGGCTGGATGTTGTCAGCCTCGGTCCCACGATGAAGTCGCCCCACACCACTACTGAGCGTGCACTCATCGAGACAGTTGCACCCTTCTGGGAGCTGCTGAAGAAGACCCTCGAGGACGTGCCTGAGAAGTAAAATATTCAAAAAATGCAGATTTGCTTTGGTGAATCTGCATTTTTTTTTTACCTTTGCAGCGTCAAACAAATAAAACAACAAAAATTATGGACGATTACCCGGCGGATACTTGTAACAAGTAAGGCGGGGGATAGCAGGCAAAGCCGCTAATCCCTTTGCCGCAAGAATTATCAATTGTCACTATCAATTGTCAATTAATTGAAGGATTAGCACAATGAAGACCTATTGGAACACCCAAGGTGGACTCAGCCAACTCAAGGAGTGGCAGTCTAATTGTTGGATACAGGTGACGTGTCCAACAGAAGAAGACCAGCAGATGCTGGAGGAGAAGTTCAATATTCCCGACTACTTCATGTCGGACATCAGCGATACTGACGAGCGTGCACGTTATGAATATGATGACGGATGGATGCTCATCATTCTGCGTATCCCTTATGTTAAAGAGGTACGCTCACGCACGCCATATACAACAGTGCCGCTGGGTATCATCCACAAACGCGACGTCACCATTACCGTCTGCTACTATGAGACGAACATGATGATTGACTTCGTATCATACCAACAGAAGCGCGGTGTGGGCTTTACCGACCATGTGGACATGATTTTCCGTCTGTTCCTGTCAAGTGCCGTATGGTACCTGAAGCGCCTGAAGCAGATTAGCATGCTCATCGACAAGGCCAAGCGCAACCTGGACCGCGAGGTAAACAACGAGAGTCTGATAGGACTGTCGCGCCTGCAGGACTCGCTGACGTACTTCAACACCTCCATTCGTGGTAACGAAGTACTGCTGTCGAAGTTGAAGTTCAAGCTACAGATTGACGAACTGGATGCCGACCTCATCGAAGATGTCAACATCGAGATGACGCAGGCCCGTGAGACAACGAGCATCTATTCGAACATTCTGGAGTCGACGATGGATACCTACCAGTCGATTATCAACAACAACATGAACACCATCATGCGTACACTGACAAGTGTGACCATCATCCTCATGTTGCCCACCCTGGTAGCCTCGTTCTTCGGTATGAATCTGGTCAATGGCATGGAGTCGAGTCCCATCGGTTTTATCATCGCCATACTCATTTCCATACTCATTTCGGTGGCTTCCTGGTTCCTTTTCAGGCGCAAAAGACTCATTTAACGAACTTTTTTGATAAAAAATTAGGTAGTTTCAGAATTATTTACTAATTTTGAAGCCAATATTGTGATATTTGCACTAATCCTAAACATGAACTAAAAGTATTTTAGATGATGGACTCTCAAGAAAAGGCTCTCACAGAAGAGCAGGTTGCAGAACAAAACGTTGAAACCAACGTAGTAGAAAACACTGAAAACGCTGAAAGCACAGAGATTGCTGAAGAAGCACAGGCTGCCGAAAGTGTAGAGGTTGCTGAAGAAGCAGAGGTTATTGAACGGAAGCAGTATGACTCCAAGAAGGAAGTCCTGGAGCGCATCCGCGAGATAGCTCATAGCGAGGAGGCTCCTCAGAAAGACGAGGTAGACTACCTAAAGACCGTTTTCTACAAGTTACACATTGCCGAGCGCGAAGCAGCCCTCAAGGTATATATTGATGGCGGCGGCGATCCTGAGCAATACCAGATTACGCCAGACCCCGACGAGGAGGCTTTCAAGGCAGAAATGGGTGTTATCAAGGAGAAGCGCCAAAAACTGTTCCGTGAACAGGAGCAAGAGAAGCAGGACAACCTAGAGAAGAAGCTAGCCATCATCGAGAAGATAAAGACGATGATTACCTCTCCTGAAGAGGCCAACAAGTCGTACAAGGACTTCAAAGCCCTGCAGGACGAGTGGAAAGAGATTAAGAACGTTCCCGCTGAGAAAGCCAACGAACTGTGGCGCAACTACCAGTTGTATGTTGAGCAGTTCTACGACCTGCTGAAACTGAACAGCGAGGCCCGCGAATATGACTTCAAGAAAAATCTGGAGGCTAAGACCAAGCTTTGTGAGGCTGCTGAGAAGTTGGCTGACGAAACGGATGTCATCAGCGCCTTCCACCAATTGCAGAAACTGCATCAGGAATATCGTGAGACGGGTCCTGTAGCCCGTGAGTTACGTGAAGAGATATGGAACCGCTTCAAGACTGCCTCGACAGTCATCAACAAGCGCCACCAGCAGCACTTCGAAGACTTACGTGCCAAGGAGGAAGAGAATCTGGCCAAGAAGACCGCCCTCTGCGAGAAGGTCGAGGCCATTGCTGCCGAGGAGAACAAGGGCAGTGGTGACTGGGAGCGTCATACCAAGGAAATCATCGAGTTGCAGGCCGAGTGGAAGACTATTGGTTTTGCACCACAGAAGATGAATGTGAAGATCTTCGAGCGTTTCCGTGCTGCCTGCGATGACTTCTTCGGTCGTAAGGCTGAACACTTCCGTAGTCTGAAAGACACCTTCAAGGAGAATGCCGACAAGAAGCGCGCACTCATCGAGAAAGCCAAGGCCCTACAAGACTCTACCGACTGGAAGTCGACGGGTGACAAGCTTATCAACCTTCAGAAGGAGTGGAAGACCATCGGTATGGTTCCCAAGAAGTTGGGCGACCAGCTATGGGAAGAGTTCCTCGGTGCCTGCAACAAGTTCTTCGAGGCCCGCAATGCCGCTGGCGCCAACACCCGTAGTGACGAGCGCGAGAACCTGGAGAAGAAGCGCAGCATCATTGAACAGCTGAAAGCTGCTGCTGAAGAGGCTGGCGATGGTCTGCAGGAGAAGGTACAGCAGCTCGTTGAGCAGTATCAGGCTGTTGGTCACGTACCTTTCAAGGAGAAGGACAAGCTATACGAGGAGTATCATGCCGTGCTTGACAAGCTCTATAAGGAGTTGAATATCAGCGTTGCCAAGCGTCGTCTGTCGAAGTTCAAGGATACCATCAAGCAGGTAGCTGAGCGTGGCGAGAACGCCCTGGACAATGAGCGTGCCCGTCTGATGCGTCAGTATGAACAGCTGAAGCAGGAGGTACAGACCTACGAGAACAACCTTGGTTTCCTCAATGCTTCTTCGAAAAAAGGCAACAGCCTTATCGACGAGATGAACCGCAAGGTGCAGAAACTGAAGGACGAGGTACAGCTGGTGCGCGAAAAAATCAAGGCTATCGATGCCGAGAACCGCGAGAAGTAAATCTGAAAGAATCGGATAAAAAGAAATAGGTGAGAGCAATTCTCACCTATTTCTTTTATGTATGTTTCAAACGATTATTTCTGCATGTCATAGACCACCTGCATCAGCTTCTTGCCCAGCTCGTCAGCCATCTCCATGGTCTGGGCCTCGCTATAGACGCGGATGATGGGTTCGGTGTTTGACTTGCGCAGGTGTACCCAACGGTCTGCAAAGTCAATCTTCACACCATCAATATCATTTACCTGTGCAGAATTGTCCTGAGCAAACATCTCCTTGACCTTCACGAGGATAGCGTCGACATCGGTCTCGGGAGTGAGGTCGATGCGGTTCTTAGCAATCTGGTACTCAGGGAAGGTCTTGCGGAGTTCACTGACCGAACAGCCTTTCTTAGCCAACGATGTCAGGAACAGGGCGATACCTACCAAAGCGTCACGACCATAGTGGCTCTCAGGATAGATAACGCCACCATTGCCTTCACCACCGATGACGGCATTCACCTCTTTCATCGTAGTGGTAACGTTCACCTCACCAACGGCAGCAGCAGCATAGGTACCACCATGCTTCTCCGTAACGTCGCGAAGGGCACGTGTTGAAGAGAGGTTGCTTACGGTATTTCCAACGGTCTGAGACAACACGTAATCAGCAACACTGACCAGCGTATATTCCTCACCGAACATCTTGCCATTCTCACAGATGAAAGCTAGACGGTCTACGTCGGGGTCAACAACAATACCCAAGTCATACTTACCTGTCTTCATCTCGTCCATAATGCCCTGAAGATTCTTCTCCAAAGGCTCTGGGTTATGGGCAAAATCGCCTGTCACCTCACCATTCAGGAACTTATAGCTGACACCTAGCTTATCGAGCAGCTTCGGCAGGATAAGTCCACCAACAGAGTTGATACTGTCAACACATACCTTGAAACCAGCCTTCTTAATAGCCTCCACATCCACCAACTTCAGGTCGAGGACGGCCTGCACATGACGGTCATCGAAGGAGTTGTCAATGGTAACATGTCCCAGGTTGTCAACCTCAGCATATTGGAAGTCTTCCTTCTCAGCAATAGCCAGCACCTCAGCGCCATCGGCAGCTGTCAAGAACTCGCCCTCGCTATTCAGCAGCTTCAGGGCATTCCACTGACGAGGATTGTGCGAGGCAGTGATAATAATACCACCATCAGCACCACTCATACGAACAGCCAACTCAGTAGTCGGTGTTGAAGCATAGCCAATATCCAATACGTCGAAGCCCATGCCTACAAGGGTACCACAGACCACATCGCGTACCATGTGACCAGAAAGGCGTCCGTCACGACCTACTACTATCCTACCCGTCTTGCGAGGGATGAACGTAGCGTATGCCGTTGTAAACTTAACGATATCCAGTGGATTCAGTGTGTCACCCGTGCGTCCGCCAATAGTCCCGCGGATGCCGGAAATAGATTTAATCAGTGTCATATTGGTTCTTTTATCTCTCTCTCTGATAAGTAATTTCGTAATAATACGGCGTCACGCTCGATGAAGCATCAGCAGTACCCTGTGAATGAGGAACTATCAGACGTACTTTGGCAGTCTCCTCACCAGGATTCTCCGGACGACCAATCTTTACGTAGGTCAACGGTACGAGCCAACCACCAGGAACCGATGCAGTACCATGGTAACGATACATCAAACCTGAAATGAACGAAGCCGTAATAGTCGTTCCTGTACGCTTCGTACTCATCTTGTCAAGGTATTGTGAAACGTCGATACCCGTTCCCAATGACGACATGAAAGCATGCACATCGTTGCGTGCAACGACATCGCCAGTCTGGATATTTTGTTCCATGAAACGACATAGGATATTCACAGCCTTGTCCTCCTCCAGCACATCACCGCAGCCTTCACGCACAATCTGCATGTAGACGCCGTTGCGGGTGAATCTTACAAACTGGTTGCTTTCCAAATTGGTCGTATTGCCCTGTGCCTCAAAAGTCGTCTGGTCAATTACCTGAATGCCCTGTTCATTGATGAAACGCTGAATGGCATCCTGCTCTTTCTTCTTCATGTCCGAGTAGGTTTCATAATTCTCGCAACTGGCGAGTACTACAACGGCCATCAGCAGAGCTATGATATAGGAATATATCTTCATCTTTTGTTCACATTTACAAATTTCCGTGCAAAGGTACGAATAAGCAAGCAAAATACCAAACAAATAACACTTTTTACCACTTTATATTTATTTCAAACGGTCCTCAAAAGCGATAAAGGCCTGCTTGACGATGTCGACAGCCTCAGGTAGGGTGCACTGCAACTTGCCGCCAGAAGCATTGAGGTGTCCGCCACCATTGAAAAAACGAGCAGCGACCTCGTTGCAGGGGAAATCGTCGACAGAGCGCAGCGACACCCATATCATCTGCTTCTCGGTGTCTTCACGCAGGGAAATGCTCAACTTCAAACCCTTAATCTGCAACGGCATGTTAACCAAGCCCTCGGCATCGCCCTTGACGAAACAAAAGCGCTTCTGGTCTTCGCGGTTCAAGGTATAGAACGCTGCATGACGTTCTTCGTCGACCACCAGGCAGTTGCACAACACGTGTCCTACCATACGAAGACGATGCTCTGAGTAGTTATGGTAGACATTGCGGTAAATCTTATCCTTGTCGATACGCTTGGTTAGCAGCTGCGAAATGATGTAGTAGATGTCGCAATCGGTAGAGTTATACGTGAAGCCCCCCGTATCAGTCATCATACCACAATAGACGGGAATGGCAAAGTGTTTGCCCAACTGGTCGAAGAGTCCCATCTGCCATACCACGCGGAATACTAGTTCACATGTTGACGACGCTCCAGATTGTGACACTTTGACAACGGCATCAACATCTGGGTTGAGGTGGTGGTCAATAAGAACTTTCTTAGCAGGGGAACTGCCAAGCGCCGATTCCATCTCGTCAGTACGCGCCAACGTATTGAAGTCGAGACAGATAATCAAGTCTGCCAGTTTCAGCACCGTGTCTACATAGTCGCGACGCTTGTCGTAGCGCACTATCTTCTCGCTATTAGGCAACCACTGTAGATAGTCAGGATACTGATCAGGCACCACCATCAGCGGTTCCTTGCCCAACAGGCGGAACACCTCGCCCATGGCTAGCACAGCACCAAGTGCATCGCCATCAGCATTCTGATGGCAACACAACACGGGTATATTGCTACTGTCAAGGAGGGAGCGCAGCGTGCTGCACTCCCCTTCTGTCATAATGTTATCGAGCATTAATTATTAATTATCAATTCTCAATTGTCAATTAAAAAAGTTTGTTGGGATATACGCCCTCGTCAACCAGCTTCTGGATGCGCTCAACAGTAGCCTCACGGTCGGCAGCGTAGGTCACGCCAAACCACTTAGAGGTGGTATCAAGCACCTCACAGGTAGCCGTACCGTCGTTAATCAGCTTGTTAACCATCAGCGGAATGAAGAACTCAGCCTTCAGGTTCTCCATATTCTTCGGGTCGCTCAGGAACTCCTTGAAATACTCCTCAGAATACTCGAAGTAGTCAGGAGTGAAGCCCCATACATTCATAGATACAGGGGTGTTGTCGTCGAGCTTCTGCCACTCGCCCTGCTCGTCCTTGAACTGGATAACACCATCCTTGCGCAGAATCTCCGTACGCTCTACGACATCCGTCAGGTGACGCTTGTCGTTGTAGGTGCAGACGCCACGAGCCACGCTACCGTTCTCACTGAGCGTGTTGCATACGCGGAAACCCACCATGGCATACTGGTTCTTGGCACCTTCAGGCAGGTTGCTCAGGAACTTGCCAATCTGCATAAAGCAGTCACGGCCATAGAAGTCGTCACAGTTGATCACACAGAACGGTTCCTTAATGATATCCTTACCCATCAGCACGGCGTGGTTGGTACCCCAGGGCTTCTCACGACCCTCAGGAACTGAGAAACCTGCGGGCAGTGCGTCGAGAGCCTGGAAACACAGCTCACACTGTACCTTACCCTCGTACTTGGAGAGAATCTGCGTGCGGAACTGCTCCTCGAAATCCTTGCGGATAACCCATACGATCTTGCCAAATCCTGCCTGGATGGCATCGTAGATACTGTAGTCCATGATGGTCTCGCCGTTGGGGCCCAGACCGTCGAGCTGCTTCAGGCCGCCATAACGGCTGCCCATGCCTGCTGCTAAAAGAAATAATGTTGGTTTCATAAACAATTATATAATTATAAAATTTAAAAATGCAATAATTACTTCACGTTGAGGACAATCTTCTTAGTGAGCTTACGTTGCTTATCCTTGACGGTGAGTGTCAGTTTACCTGCCTGCTTAGCGCTACGCACCACCACAACGAGTTGTCCGTGGAACAGTTTCATCGTGGGCTGTTTAAACGATTCCAACGAAGTAGCATCGCCATTGCAGACAGCCTCAAAGCTGCCAGCACCTGTGACCTCAAAGTCCAGCTGATCGTCAGCATCGGGAATCAGCGTGCCCTGCTTATCAGTCAGCGAAACGGTGACAAAGGCAAGGTCTTCACCGTCTGCGTCAAGCACGGCTTCGTCGTGCTGTGTCCACACGTCGAGTTTCAGCTGGGCGGGTTTACCAGCAGTACGCATGGTCTTCTCACCCACCTTGTTGTCGTTGGCGTCATAGACTACCACCTTCACCTCTCCTGGCTCATACTTCACCTCGTTCCAACGCAGGCGGAAGCGATCCAGTCGCTCAGCAGGGTTCTTCGATATCTTGCCCTGGCTCTTGCCGTTGACAAAGAGCTCGGCGGTGGAATAGTCGGTATAGCAATAGACGGGTGTCACCTCTCCTATCCTTTTCTTGTCCCACGTCCAGTGGGGCAACAGGTGGATGGTATGCTCGTCTTTGTTCCAATGCGAACGGTATAGGAAGTAGCGGTCCTTAGGCAGTCCTGCCAAGTCGCAGATGCCGAAGTAGCTGCTGCGTGAAGGCCAGTATTCGTCATAAGGTGAAGGCTCACCCAGATAGTCATAGCCTGTCCATACGAACTCGCCAATGACCCACTTGTAGTCGTCCTGCCAGCACCAGTCATCGTCGGGCAGGTTCGACCACGGACAGTAGTCGAGGTCGTAGCCAGAGCACTGACCGTCAGTACCCTCGATAGCTTTGGGATCGTAGCTGCCTGCATACGAAAACTTTCCATCGTTGTTGTTGGGCTCTGCAGGGAAGTGGTACACGCCACGCGACGAGACGGTTGACGTGGTTTCTGAACCCAACAGGAATCCCTGTGGCAGACGCTTGATGCCGTCGGCATAGCGGTGCAGACGGTAGTTGAAGCCTGGCACGTTCATCGCTTGTGCCACGCCACCATTGATGGCGCCATCAGGATTGTCCAAGCCCTGTGTGACAGGACGTGTGGGGTCCAATGTGTTGCAGAGTGCCTGCAGACGGATGGTCCACAAGCGTCCCTCCTCGCTCCACTGTTCAGGAATCTCGTTACCGATAGACCACATCACGATGCTGGGGTGGTTACGGTTAGCCTTCACGAGGTTGGTAATGTCCTTCTCTGCCCACTCACGGAAGAAGCGTGCATAGCCGTTCTTGCATTTAGGATATATCCACATGTCGAACGACTCCGCCATGACCATCATTCCCAGCGAGTCGCAGATGTCCATCTGCATCTGACTGGGCATATTATGCGAGGTACGGATAGCATCGCACCCCATCGCTTTCATCATCTTTATCTGGCGTATCAGGGCTGCCTTGTTGACAGCAGCACCCAACGGGCCGAGGTCGTGGTGCAGACAGACACCCTTGATCTTGCGTGACACGCCATTCAGTTCAAAGCCTTTCTCTTTCGACACACGGACAGTACGGATACCTACCGTAAAGGTCTTCTGGTCAATGACTTT
>Ga0310697_10001838_pt1 | contig 23696 bp, 23 predicted proteins | sample 172DNAGHGlowgp2_FD_203883 | JGI IMG/M metagenome (GOLD analysis project Ga0310697, IMG submission 203883) | Sheep rumen microbial communities from Palmerston North, Manawatu-Wanganui, New Zealand - 1728 DNA GHGlow gp2 (v2) (version 2) | ecosystem: Host-associated > Mammals > Digestive system >...
CGTGCTGGATGTGGAGGGCATGAAGCGGCGCGTCCTCGGCTGGTCAAAATAAGTGCAAAAAAGGAGCAGGTCAACGCGACCTGCTCCTTTTTTGCATTTCACTCAGAACTTGATTTTCAGCACCTGACCGGCGGCAACCATGTTGGGATTCTTGATGTTGTTCCACGCCATGAGCTGCTCGGGTGTGCAGTGGTTGGCCTTTGCGATGGAGTCAAGGCTTTCCCCGGCCTTCACGGTATAGGGGAGCATCGAGCCGCCGCTGACCTGATCGAGTTCGTCGTCGTTGATAGCCATTTTATTCATTGTCATTTTGTTTTCCTCCGTTTCATTCTGATTGTGATTAAAGTCTACCACAGCTTTTGTCACACAAGTGTCACACTTTTTCCTCAGGGCGCCCAGCCGCAGACGGGGCAGGCATTGTAACCCAAGGAGAAGTGGTTGCCGCAGTTGGGGCAGGTGACGCGGTTATGCTCGTCCCCGATCGGATCATAGACCGGGTTGTCATAGGGGTTGATAATAATAGGGTCATCATCCACGATATAGGGCGGGGTCCAGTCGTTGGAGCCGATGATCTCCACAGAGTAGATATTGTCAGGGCTCGGGTAATTCTGGTAATAGACCGTGCAGGGGGCGCCGTCGTAGAAGTTGCCGGACACGCTGCACTTCCAGCCGTCCACGTACATCTCGCTGCCATTGGACAGGGTGACGAAGAATCCGCCGCCGGCTTCGCTTGCGTAGCCGCTCATGTTGCCGTAGACCGGGCCGAGGATCGGTTTGTCTTCGCCGTAGATATCCACCGAGTAGATGTTGTCGCTGCTCGGGTAGCCGGTATAGTAGACGACGCAGGGCGCCCCGTCATAGAAGCTGCCGGAGACGTTGCACTTCCAGCCGTCCACATACACCTGGCTGCCGTTGGAGAGATTGATGGCGTATCCGCCGCCGCCCTCACTCGCGCTGCCGCTCATGGAGCCGTACTCGGGCTGGGGCTGGATGTTGCCGTAGACATGGCAGTAGGTCACACTGTTGCCGTCCCAGTATACGGTGGCGGAAGCGCCGTACACAAGCTCGCCGTCAATATCGCAGAGGCCGAAGGGAACGGTCACGGTGACGCGGCCCTCCACGTTCAGCGTCACGCTGCTGTAATTCCAGCTTGTGACAGTTGCGTTGTAGGTGCCGACAGGCGCCTTCGGGTTCTGCTTTGCCGTGACGGACAGATAAGCCGTTGTAGTGCGCGCGGTCTGGCCTTTGTAATAGAAGGTGCAGTAGGCGCCCCAGCCGCTCATATCGGGGGTGACGTTTCCAATGCTGAGGGTGGTGCTGTTCTGACCGCCGACCGAAGCATTCGGGTACATGTAGCCAAAGTTCTGGACAGCGTATTCACCGCCGTCGGGGGATACAAAGGTCCAGGTCAGGGATTCGTAGGCGTTGGCGCAGGAGACGAAGTAGGCCGTGTCGCCTTCCTTGCGGTTCTCGTTGGTCGGGTTCTTCGTGACCGTGAGGTAAACCGTCTGTGCGGGCGGGGGTGTCACAACAGGCGCGGGCGCGGCTGTCGCGGCGGGTGTCGGCGCGGGCGTCGCGCTCGCCTGACCCTCAAGAGCAGCGGGCTTCGGCACCGGGAAGCTCTGGATCGGAGCCTGCGTGCCCATGAAGACCGCAAAGCTGTTGGTCAGCTTGGTGGGCTCCTTCAGATCCTCTTCCTTCAGCCACTCGAAGTTGGTGCTGCTGCGGTCAGTCCCGGCGAAGGCGTTGACACCGGCCGCGTTGTACTGCTCGCCGGAGATGGAAGCGCCGTTATTATCCGTGTGCGTGACGTTGCGCTGTCCGTCCTTCAGCTCCGTATGCTCAATGGCATAGGGGGTGTAGCTGATCACGCCGTCCTTGAGGTCGACGGCTGTCTTGATGGTGTAGACCTCCGCGTCGGAGATCACGATGTTGTCATAGAAGAGATAGGACCAGGTATCGCTCGCCTTGTTATGGAAGGTGTCGGCGGCGTCCGTCATGATGTCGGGGAAGGATTCGTCGGGGTCCTTGTTGAGCTTGCACTCGGTCAGGCTCTGTCTGTCGTCGCTGACCTCCCACACGCGCAGATTGGTGGAGCGGTCCAGCGGATGAAGCGAGGCCGCGACGAATTCAAGGCTTCCGTCGTGGTCAAGGTCAGTCACCGTATAGTACCAGGTATTCTGGCTGCTGTTCTGCTTGAGGCTGTCAATCTGGGATGCGAGAAAGCTCAGTTGATTGTCGATGTCGGTCGGCTCCATGGTAATGGTCGGCAGCTCCGCGGCATAGGCGGCAGGCGCTCCGCAGAGCGCGGCAGAGACGATCATTGTCCATGCAAGCAGCAATGTTCCGAGCCGTTTCAGAGTTGAGGCGTTCATATCTGTTCTCCTTTTGCGTCACGATTCAAGAGGCTGCCCGCTTCCGCCCGGAAATTGCCGGTATTGGCACCGTCTGCCTCTTCTTCCGCTGTGTCTGTATCATATACATTTACATAATTTCTGTCAACGCCCTTTTTTTACTTTTAAGAAATATTAATTCTTATATTCAAAAGCGATTGCAGAGTGCCCGGGGACTGTGTTATAATGTACCAAAGGTATTTTATATTCATGCCGCTTCCCTGCCCCGGCGGGGCATCCGGATTAAAACAGCCTATGATACCGAAAGAACAGAATGCAGGAGGTTCAACAGATGCAAGAGCAAGTGAGAAGACTTGTTACGAGGAGCGACTTTGACGGTCTGGCCTGTGCCATGATGCTCAAGGAATTAAAGCTGATCGACGAAATCAAGTTTGTACACCCCAAGGACGTGCAGGACGGGAAGATCGAGCTGTCCAAAAACGACATCACCACCAACCTTCCCTATGACCCCCGAGTGTCCATCGCCTTTGACCACCACGAGTCCGAGGTGGACCGCTTGAAGGCCACCGAGACAAATGGCAAGCTGATCATTGATCCCACGGCCCGGAGCGCGGCCCGCGTGGTCTATGACTACTACGGCGGAAAGGAAGCCTTCCCCGGCATCTCTGACGATCTGATGGCTGCCGTGGATAAGGGCGACAGTGCCGACTTCACCTTGGACGAGGTTCTCAATCCCTCCGGCTGGGTGCTGCTGCATTACCTGATGGACGCGCGCACCGGTCTCGGCCGCTTCCACGATTTTCGCATTTCAAACTATGACCTGATGATGGAGCTCATAGACTACTGTCTCAACCACAACATCGACGAGATCCTGGAGCTGCCCGATGTCAAGGAGCGCGTCGACCTTTATTTCAAGGAGGCAGAGGCCTTCAAGGAGCAGCTCAAGCGCATTGCGAAGGTCTATGACAAGGTCGTCGTTCTCGATCTGCGCAATGAGGAGATTATTCACGCCGGCAACCGCTTCATGATCTACGCTCTCTATCCCGAGACGCAGATCTCCGTCCATGTGGCCTGGGGCTTCCGCAGGCAGAACACCGCCGTCATGATCGGCAAGTCCATCATCAACCGCGGCTCCAAGGTCGATATCGGTGAGCTCTGCCTCAAGTACGGCGGCGGCGGACACCATAACGCCGGCACCTGCCAGCTCGATAACGACGTGGTCGACGAAAAGCTGCCCGAGATCATCCGCGCCCTCAACGCCTGAGCGCTCAGGCCGACTCCCCCGTCAGTTAAAAGCCACGGCTTTTGGGAACATAGTAATTTTATTTGAAAGGGAGCGTGTCATTATGGTAATTCCGACGATTCATTTTCACAGTGAGTACAGCCGCATTCCCCTGCGTATCGCAAAGGGCCACTTTGCCACCAACCACAGTCATATCAATTACTACATTGACATGACCTATACCAAGCACCGCCTTGCGGAGGCGCGTCAGGCGGCGCAGGAGCTGGTCATGAAGCTGAACCATTCCCTGATTATTGACACGGTGCTCTGCCTGGACGGGACCGAGGTTCTGGGTGCCTGTCTTGCCGAGGAGATGACCGACGCCGGGATCCGCACCACGAATGAACACAACACCATGTATGTTGTGACGCCGGAATATACCTCCGCCGGACAGATGATCTTCCGTGAGAACACCGCCCACCTGATCCGAAACCGCCGCGTTCTCGTGCTGGCCGCCTCCGTCACCACCGGCGGCACCGTACAGGGCGCCATCCAGACCATCCATTATTACGGCGGCGCCTGCCTTGGCGCGTGCAGCATCTTCTCGTGCCTGGAGGAGTGCGCAGGCATCCCCATCACCACCATCTTCCGCTCCGAGCAGCTGGACGGGTATCTCTGTGTTCCTGCCAATCAGTGCCCCCTATGCAAGTCCGGTGTCAGGCTCGACGCGCTGGTCAACAGCTTCGGCATCTCGAGCTTCTGATCGCCTGAAGAATTCTTAATCCTCTTCCGATCATCTGGACAACTGTCCCCTCTTCGTGCTATACTTCAGCCAGCCTCGGATGAGGAAAGACAAAATAAGGAGGACAGCAGCATGAGTGAAATGAACAAGCTGACCGATGATGCGCTGCTTGCGGTCGCAGGCGGACGCCAGGATGACATTTCCGTTGCCTACGCGGTTATCGACGGCAAATACGGCAACGGTCAGGATCGTATCAACAGACTGCGCGCAGCGGGCTATGACCCCTACGCCATTCAGCAGATTGTCAACTACATTCTCAGCCAGCCCAGATATACGCAGTACAATCCCCCCTTCAGCAGAGACCCCTATCTCGGCTGATCGGCAGGTCAGAAGAATCAAGCGGCACAGGCCTGTTTGCCTGTGCCGCTTGATCGTTTCTATGCCGGTTTCGGTTCAGATTTCGGTGATGACCGGCAGGATCATGGGGCTTCTCCGGGTCGATTTGTAGAGATAGCCGGAGACATTGTTTTTGACCTTATTTTTGATGGCGGTCCAGTCATTGATTTTCTGGGCGGCGCAGGCCTCCGCAGACTCGATGGCAACACGTTTGAGCTCTTCCATCAGCTCCTCGGCCTCCTTGACATAGATGAAGCCGCGTGTAATAATCTGCGGATCGGACAGCAGCCGGTGATCATGGGTAGAGTACGGCAGGACCACAACCACCATGCCGTCCTCCGCAAGCTTATGCCGGTCGCGCAGGACGACACTGCCAACCTCGCCGACACCGCTGCCGTCGACCAGGATGGCGCCCGAGGGCACGCTGCCCTCGCACTTGATGCTCTTTTTGGTGATTTCGATTACGCCGCCGTTTTCAGCGATGACGATGTTCTTCGGGGCAACACCCATGCGCTTGGCAAGCTCGGCATGCTTGACCAGCATACGGTGCTCACCATGGATGGGAACAAAAAACTTCGGCTTTGTCAGCGCCAGCATCATCTTCAGCTCTTCCTGGCAGGCATGTCCCGTCACATGCAGATCGGTGTGCCGGTCATAGATCACCTCAGCCCCCTTGTGGAAAAGCTCGTCAATGACGCGGCTGATCATGGTCTCATTGCCGGGAATGGCAGAGGCGGAAATGATGACCCGGTCCCCGGCGTCCACATTGATCTGCTTATGCTCGGAAAAGGCCATGCGATAGAGGGCGGACATGGTCTCCCCCTGGCTGCCGGTGGAGATGATGACCGTCTGATTGCGCGGCAGCTTGTTGATCTTCTCAATGTCCACCATGACGTTTTCCGGGATGTCCATGTAGCCGAGCACGCTTGCCACATGCAGCACGTTTTCCATGCTGCGCCCGGTGATACCCACCTTGCGCTTATACTTGGCGGCCACATTGATGATCTGCTGCAGACGGTGGACATTGGAGGCAAAGGTCGTGATGATGATGCGCTTGTCGCAGCCCATGAAGAGCTTGTCAAAGCTCTCGCCTACCTTGCTCTCGGAATCGGAATGGCCGCGCACCTCCACATTCGTGGACTCGCCCATCAGGGCCAGCACGCCCTCATTCCCGAGCTGGCCGAAGCGGACCAGGTCGATCATCTTGCCGGAAATCGGCGTCACGTCGATTTTATAGTCACCGGTATGGATCACGGTACCGATGGGCGTTGTGATCGCAACGGCGGCGGAATCCGGGATGGAGTGGTTGACGTGGATAAACTCCACGGTAAAGCAGCCGAGCCGGAAGCTCGACCCCGTTTTCTTGGTAAAGATCTGCGTATTGTAGAGCAGATCATGCTCCTCAAGCTTCAGCTCGATGAGCGCGGCGGTCAGCGGCAGCGTGTAGATCGGCACATCCAGATCCCGCAGGACATAGGGGATGGCGCCGATATGGTCCTCATGCCCGTGGGTGAGGATGATGCCGCGCAGCTTTTCCTGGTTGGCCCGCAGATAAGAGATATCGGGAAAGACGCTGTCGATCCCGTACATGTCCTCATCAGGGAAGCCCATGCCGCAGTCGACCACGATGATGTCGTTGCCGAACTCGTATGCATACATGTTTTTCCCGATTTCTCCAAGACCGCCGAGGGGAATCACTTTTAACTTAGAAACCATATTTTCTCCAATCAAAATTATTCATATCCGTATGTACATCGTATACAACAAGCAAGTATGCCCATGCCGTGCAGAAGCTAATCAGATTTCGGTGCGCCCTTCCATGGCGCGGTTCAGGGTCGCGTCGTCCGTAAATTCGAGGTTTGAGCCCACCGGGATGCCGTAGGCAAGGCGCGTGGTCTTCACGCCGAAGGGCTTTAAGAGGCGCGAGATGTACATGGCTGTGGCCTCCCCCTCCGTATCGGGGTTCGTGGCCATGATGACCTCATCCACGTCGTTTTCCGCCACGCGGACAAGAAGCTCCTTGATGCGAATATCGTCCGGCCCAACATGCCCCATGGGGCTGAGTACGCCATGCAGCACGTGGTAGGTTCCGTTATACTCCCTGCCACGTTCGATACTGAGCACGTCCCGCGGCTCTGACACGACGCAGATGGTGCCCTTGTCCCGGGTGGTGCTTGCGCAGACGGAGCAGATCTCCCCCTCCGTCAGATTCTGGCAGATGCGGCAGCAGTGCACATTGCTCTTCGCGTCAAGGATCGCGTCGGCAAAGGCGCGGGCCTCTGCGTCAGGAAGGGACAGCACATGAAACGCCAGGCGCTGCGCGCTCTTTCTGCCGATCCCCGGCAGGGAGGCAAAGCGGTCTACAAGGTTTTCAAGAGAGGCAGGAAAAAATGACATGGCTCATTCCTCAAGTCTTCCGGCAGTTTTCACGGATGGCGCGGATGGCGGCCGCACGGTCTGCTTTTCCGAATACCGCGCTGCCGGCCACGAGGACATCCGCCCCAGCCTCAGCACACAGCGGAGCGGTGCTCTCGTCGACACCGCCGTCCACCTCAAGAAGGCAGTCGCCCGCCGCCTGATCGATCAGCCCGCGCACACGCCTGAGCTTTGGGAGCTGATCCGCCATAAAGCGCTGCCCGCCGAAGCCGGGCTCCACGGTCATGACAAGGACCAGATCGACTTCATCCAGGAACGGCACGATCGCTTCCGCCGGAGTGGCGGGCTTGATGGTGACGCCCGCGAGCTTCCCGCATTCCTTAATGGCCGCGATGGCCTTGCGGATATTCTCCTCGGAGTCTGCCTCCACATGCACATTCACAAGATCAGCGCCCGCTTCGCAAAAGCGCCGGGCATAGCGAAGGGGCCTGTCGATCATGAGATGCGCATCGAGGAACATGTCGGTGGCCTGCCGCAGGGATTTGAGCACCGGCAGGCCGATGGAGATGTTCGGTACAAAGAGTCCGTCCATGACATCGACGTGCAGCCAGTCCCCGCCGGCGGCTTTGATTTCGGCCGCTTCGGCACCCAGTCTGCAAAAATCTGCGGATAAAACGGAAGGTGCAATTTTAATCATGACTGCGAACCTGCCTTATTACAGTATAAATTAAGTTATTATACTTCGATTTCCAAATCTTTGCAAGAGCTTTTCGGCAAATGTGATGTATTGTTTTCATTGATTTAACAAGTTGCGGCCTCTGCCCTCACAAGTTAGCATTTAGCCCCCGTTAAGCTCTTGACGTGCCCGGGAAATAGCGATAAAATATAATGAATGAATTTGAACGGAGGGTACTCTTTTGAAGGACAAAGGAAGCTCCTATCTGCGCTGGGCAATCGGCTTCGGCGCCTATGTGGGTCTCTGGGTTCTGGCCGCGCTGATGGGCTGGACGACGGTTATCCAAATTTTGATCGTACTTACCGCCGCCGCTGCGGCAACCGGTATCGCAGCCTGGTTCCTGAAGGGCCGCGAGAAAAGAAAGGCGAAGAAGCTTGCGCGCGAGCAAAAGGAGCAGGAAAAGAAGAATCCCGGCACCAAAACCGCTGCCGCCGCGAAGAAGAGCTACGGGCCGGAGATTGACCCCATCATTCAGGAGGGCAACCGCGCCCTGAGCGAGATGGGGAGACTGTACATGTCCATCAAGGATCCCGAGGTGCGCCAGAAGATCAACGAGATCATGCGCATCACCGACAAGATCACGCAGGACGCTATCCAGGATCCCTCCGACATCCCCCAGATCCGGAAATTCATGAACTACTATCTGCCCACCACCATCAAGCTCCTCAACGCCTACGACCGCATGAGCTCGCAGGAGATCGGCGGGGAGAATCTGGATAAGAGCATGAAGAATATCAACGAAATGCTCGACGCGGCGATCGTAGCTTATAAGAAGCGCCTGGACTCCCTGTTTGAAAACCAGGCCCTGGATATTGAAACCGACATTGAAGTCATGAACACGATGCTTGCCAGAGAGGGTCTCTCCGGCAATAAGGATTTTGATATTGCATAAGAAAGGAAGCTGACAGAATGAGCGAAGAGAATACCTTTCCCTCCCTGACACTGGATCCGGCCCCCACGGAAGCGGCAGTTGCCGTTCAGGAGGCCCCCAAGGAAGAAGCGCTGGAAGAAAAGAAGGAAGAGGTCGCCACCAAGGAATATGACCTCAGCAGCCTCTCCCCCGCCGAACAGGCCGCCGTGCGCAATTTTGCGGAAAAAATCGATGTCATGAATACCGAGCAGGTCATGCATTACGGCAGCAACGCCCAGAAGAACATCTCGGAATTCTCCGGCGCGGCGCTCGGCACCGTGCGCACCAAGGATCTTGGCGAGGTCGGCAATATGCTCGGCGACCTTGTGGTCGAGCTCAAGGGCCTGAACTTTGACGGAGAGCAGAAAAAGGGCCTGCGCGGTCTCTTCAAGAAGTCTACCCAGAATATCGCAGAGCTGAAGGCCTCTTACGACAAGGCCGAGGTCAACGTGGACAAGATCGTGGATTCCCTGGAAAAGCATGAGATCACGCTGATGAAAGACATCAGCATGATGGATAAAATGTACGATAAGAACCAGGAGTATCTCAAGGAGCTGACCATGTACATTCTCGCGGGCAAACTGCGCATTGAGCAGCTGCGCAACGAGGAACTGCCCAAGTACAAGGCCAAGGCCCTGGAAACCGGCCTGCCCGAGGATGCGCAGGCGGCAAACGACTTCTCCAATATGATCGGCCGCTTTGAGAAAAAGATCCACGACCTGGAGCTGACGCGCACCATCTCCGTGCAGATGGCCCCGCAGATCCGTATGATTCAGAATAACGACAGCCTCATGGCCGAGAAGATCCGCTCCTCCATCATGAACACGATCCCCCTCTGGAAAAGCCAGATGGTTCTCGCCCTCGCCCAGTATCACTCTGACCAGGCCATGAAGGCCCAGCGGGAGGTGACCGATGTGACCAATTCCCTGCTCATGAAGAATGCCGAAGCCCTGCACCAGGGCAGCGTCAACATCGCCAAGGAATCCGAGCGCGGCATCGTCGATATCGAGACGCTCAAGAAGACCAACCTTGAGCTTATCCAGACTCTGGACGAGGTGCGCCAGATCCAGGACGAGGGCCGTGCCAAGCGCATGCAGGCCGAGCAGGAGCTTGCCCAGATCGAGGGCGAGCTGAAGTCCAAGCTGCTGTCGATGAAGGGCTGAGCCGGCAGAAAGCGAGGTCAGTCCATTGTCCATCGAAAAAGGGCGCGCTTATTTCCGGTCCCTGGGGCTGGAGGATCGAGTCATGGAGTTTGATGTCTCCTCCGCTACGGTAGAGCTTGCCGCAAAGGCGCTCGGTGTTGAGGGGGCACGTATCGCCAAGACGCTTTCCTTCAAGACACCAGACGGCTGCCTGCTCCTCCTTGCCGCAGGTGACGCCAGGATCGACAACCGGAAGTTTAAGGAAACCTTTCATATAAAAGCAAAGATGCTCACTGCCGATGAGGTTTTGGAGCTGGTCGGGCACCCTGTCGGCGGTGTCTGTCCCTTCGGGTGCAACGAAGGTGTTCCTGTATATCTGGATGAGAGTCTGCGCCGTTTTGAGACTGTCTTTCCCGCAGTGGGCAGCGCAAACAGCGCCATTGAACTGAATCTGGAAGAGCTTTTCAACTTCTCAAAGGCCATTGCCTGGGTGGATGTCTGCAAGCTTCCCGAAAACTGAATGTTTTGAGCCCGGATCGAACGATCCGGGCTCGTTGAGTTTTAGTCGATATGAATGACCTTCTTTGTCAGATCGGCGGCCTTCACATGGGGATTCGGGAAGCGCTCGCGCTTCTCTGTGATTTTGCCGACATTGATCGCCTGCTTCGGGCAGAACTGTACACAGCTTAGGCAGCCGATGCAGTCCGTCGAGAACGTGGGGCGCTTGTCCTTGAGCGTGATGTTGCCGCGGGGACATACCCTTGCGCAGGTGCCGCAGCCGATGCAATCGTCGTTGACCCAGAATTTTTTGACGCGCCTCGGGTGCATCTGGGAAAACAGCTTGTCCTCCAGCGCGAAGAGCGCCTTCTCCGGCGGCTTTTTCTCGCTGTGCTTCATGGCCTTCGCTGCCGCCGCGACCTCCATGGCCTTGCGGTCAAGCCTGCCCTGCGCGTTCTCCTTGGTGGTGGGCGGGACGCAGAGTCCGTGGGGCATCAGCCAGATGCAGGTGGAATGATTGGAGATCTTGTTCCAATAATCCAGACCCACGATTTCGTCGATCTTATGCAGTCCGCAGCCCATATAGCCGGCATACTGCTCGACGGCGAATTTATAGGCGTCCGGCGCGATTTTGATCACCTTCAGATATTCCTCCACATGGCCGGGCAAACCGCCGCCGTAGCACGGGAAAACGAAGCCCACGCGCTTCGCCTCTGTCGCGTCCGTCTTTTCCGGGAAGGAGCGCATCAGGACGATATCCGTATCGCCGAGACGCTCGGCGATGCTCTTCGCCATGTCCAGGCAGTGACCGGAGCCGGAATAGCAGTAAATGATGTTTTCACTCATGTTGTTTTCCTCCTGCATCATCAGATTTTTATAAATCATCTGCTTTCAATATAACGAAACTGTCTCCCCTTGTCAAGCGCGGAGCGAATTGACATCCGGGCTTTCTGCGTTTATAATTCCCTCTGCGCCGATGCCCCCGCGGGGTGATACGGCATTTATAGAAACAGAGGAGCTATGGAAACGATGATTGGATTAGGGACGATTGTCAACAGTGTTTGTATTGTGCTTGGCGGTGTTGCGGGGCTTCTTTTCGGGCGCTTTTTAAAGGAGCGCTTCCAGGACAGCCTGAACATGGCCTGCGGTGTGAGCGTCCTGTTTATCGGCATTGCGGGGGCCATGGAAGGGATGCTTCAGATACAGGGCGGCGCGCTCAAAAGCGGGCAGGCCCTGATGGTCGTCATCTGCCTTGCGCTCGGCGCGCTGATCGGAGAAGCAATCAATATCGAATCCCGCTTTGAAGCGTTCGGCGAATGGCTCAAGCAAAAGACCGGCAACGCCAAGGACAAAAACTTTGTGGACGGCTTTGTGACCGCCTCCCTGACGGTTTCCATCGGCGCGATGGCCATTGTCGGCGCCATTCAGGACGGCATCAATCACGACTGGTCGATCCTCGCCACAAAGGGAATCCTTGACTTTGTGATCATCCTCGTGATGACCTGCTCTCTTGGAAAGGGCTGTATGTTCTCGGCGATCCCGGTTTTTGTCTTTGAGGGGGCCATGACCCTGCTGGCCGCGCTGATTCGACCGTTCATGACGGAAGCGGCCCTGTCCAACATCTCGCTGATCGGATCCATTCTGATCTTCTGCGTGGGTCTCAATCTCGTCTGGGGAAAGAAAATCCGCGTCGCCAATCTCCTGCCCGCCATCGTCCTGGCCGTCATTGCGGCACTGCTTTGAAAATGCACGAAAGGAGCTTCTGTCATGGAATTGAAGGCGCTTCCCTATTGCTTTACGGTATGTAAAATTGCGGATATCAGCAATCTGAATACAGGTGCGGATTTTTATTTTTTCAGCCGCACGGATGAGGAGCTTTCCCTGGTGTGCAAAACCGAAGACACCCCGCCGCAGACCCTCGAACGGGACGACGGCTGGCGGGCCTTTCGCATACAGGGTGTCCTTGACTTCTCCCTGATCGGGATCCTTGCAAGGCTCTCCGGCATCCTTGCTGAACACCGCATCGGTCTTTTTGCGGTGTCCACCTTCAACACGGATTATATTCTGGTCAGGGAGGAGAATTTTGAAAAGGCCCTGGCGGTGCTGGCCTCCGAGGGCTACACCATCGTATAATTATCATAACAGCAGTCAGCCGCATTCCGGTTGCTGCTGTTTTTTATATTTTTATTTGCGTTTTTTGTCAAAAGACGTTAGTATAGTAGATATCTTAAATAGAAAGAGTGAATGCCTATGGGAAAGCTCCTGCAGTACCTGAAAAAATACTGGCTCTTCGCCCTGCTGGCCTCCGGCTTCATGGTGGCGGAGGTTTATGTGGATCTCTATCAGCCGCGTATGATGCAGCGCATTGTGGATGAGGGCATCCTGGGGGTCAACAACGGCGGTGTTTCCAATCTTGATCTGGTGATCTCCACCGGGCTGCGGATGCTGCTGATCGTTCTTGTCGGCGGTCTTTGCGGCATCGGGTCTGGACTCTTTACCAACATCACCGGCCAAAACTACGGCAACGATGTCCGCAAGGCCTGCTTTGAAAAAGTCATGCGCCTGAGCTTCGAGCAGACCGATCGCTTTTCCACCGGCTCACTCATCACGCGCATCACGAACGATGTGACCCAGCTCCAGCAGCTTGTTATGCAGCTCATCCGTGGGTTTGTGCGCAGCGTGATGTTCTTTATCGGCGGCACAGCGGCGCTTCTGCGTCTTAACCTGAGCTTCGGCACGATCGTAGCCTGCGCCTTCCCGCTTATCCTGATCGACATTATTCTGATCGTCTGGCGCACAAATCCGCTTTTTACTGTTTTGCAGGAGAGTCTTGACCGCCTCAACGGCATTATTCAGGAGAACGTGGCTGGCATCCGCGTGGTCAAGGCCTTTGTGCAGGAAAAGCGCGAGGCGGAGCGCTTCGGGAATGCCAACCGTCATCTGGTGGACACACAGTTTAATGTGCAGGTCCTGCTCTCTTTTCTTCGCCCTGTCATGAAAATCGTGCTGAACTTCGCCGTGGTGGGGATTCTCTATGTGGGCTCCGTGAAGGTGCGGCAGGGCAGCGTTGCCCCCGGCATGGTCATGGCCGCCATCACCTACATCTCCCAGATCCTCAACGGTATGATGATGCTGGCAATGATCTTCCAGACCCTTTCACGCGGCATGGCCGCGGCCAGGCGCCTGGGCGAGGTGCTGGATACAGATCCCACCATTGCCCGTGACGAGACCCTTTCTTCAAGCACAGAAGGGCAGAAGGGCACGGTCAGCTTCCGCGGCGTGCGCTTTGCTTATGCGGCCAACGGCAAGCCCGTCCTTCATGACATTGACCTCGACATTGCCGCCGGAGAGACCCTGGCTGTCATCGGCGCCACCGGCTGCGGCAAATCCACCCTTGCAAACCTCATCCCCCGCTTTTATGACGTGACAGGCGGACAGGTTCTGGTAAACGGCAGAGATGTGCGCGCCTGGGACCTCTCAGAGCTGCGGGAAAGGGTCACGCTTTGTCTCCAGAAGAGTGAGCTTTTTTCCACCACGATCCGCGACAACATCGCCATTGGAAAGCCCAGCGCCACGCAGGAGGAGATCGAAGCCGCAGCGAAGGCTGCGCAGGCGGATTCCTTTATCCGGCAGCAGCCACAGGGCTATGACACCCCGGTCGCCGAGCGCGGCATGAGTCTTTCCGGCGGGCAGCGCCAGCGCATTGCCATTGCCCGCGCGCTTTTAAAGCGCAGCGAGATTCTGGTTTTTGACGACGCTACCAGCGCCCTCGACCTCAAGACGGAAGCAAAGCTGTACGAGGCCCTCAACCGTGATTATACGGATGTGACCAAGATCATCATCGCCCAGCGCATCGCCTCGGTGCAGAACGCGGACCGCATCGTCGTCATCGACGGCGGGACCATCGCCGCCTGCGGCAGCCACCGCGAGCTGATGGCATCCAGCCCCATATACCGGGATATCTACGATTCTCAGCTTCGAGAGGAGGAGACGGCATGAGCGGCAATGTACAGTCCAATTCCGTACAGCAGGGCTTCGGTCGGCGCGGTCCCAATCTCGGCACACCGACGGAGAAGCCCAAGGCCGGGCGGCAGACCCTCCGGCGTCTTCTCGGCTATTTTCGTCCGGAGATGAAATATGTGGTTTATCTTTCGCTCAGCGTTATCCTGGCTGTTATGACGGGTGTGATCGCCCCGCGCCTGCAAAGCAACGTGATCGACGATCTGGTAGCGCGGGACTTTGTTGCGATTCCCCCGATTCTCGGCATGATGCTCATCGTGTACATCTTAAACGGCATTGCAACGCTCCTGCAGGGCTTTCTGTCGGCCCGGCTTGGGCAGCGGGTCATCTATCGCATACGCTCCGAGCTTTTTGAAAAGGTCATTGAGCTTCCCGTTCCCTTCCTGGACAACCACTCCCACGGAGACCTGATGAGCCGTATGACCAACGATGCTGAAAACGTCTCCAACGTCATCAGCTCCTCGTTTGCCTCTCTGTTCTCCGGCGTGCTGATGCTCATCGCCACGCTTGTCATGATGTGCAGTTACAGCGTCCCGCTGACGCTGCTGACCTGTGTGACGATGCTGCTGACGATCGTTTTGACCCAGATGCTCTCCGGCCTCATGCGCAAATACTACCTCAAGCGTCAGGTGCTTCTCGGGCAGCTCAACGGCATTGTGGAGGAAAAGATCAGCGCCTGTAAAACTGTGACGGCGTACAACCTCCAGGAGGACACGATCCGGGACTTTGCCGGAACCAGCGATGCGCTGACCAAAACGGGCATCATCGCGGATGTCATCGGCAACGCCATAGGGCCGCTGATGAACATGATCAACAATCTCTCCTTTGTGATCGTGGCGGCCTTCGGCGCGTGGTTTGCGCTGAAGGGTATGATCTCGGTCGGCGTGATCTCCGCCTTCATTATCTACTCCAAGCAGTTCAGCCGCCCCATCAATGAGCTTTCGCAGCTCTACGGGCAGATTCAGACCGCCGTTGCCGGCGCAGAACGCATGTTCTCCATACTCGATGCCGAGAGCGAGGACAAGAGCGGGGAAAACGCGCTGCCCATCCATGAGGGCATCATCGAATTCAAGCATGTGAATTTCAGCTACGTCCCCGGCAAGCAGGTGATCCATGACTTCAACCTCAAGGTCGAGGCGGGCAAAAAAATCGCGCTGGTCGGCTCCACCGGCTCCGGCAAGACCACCGTCGTCAATCTGCTCATGCGCTTTTATGATCTGGACAGCGGCAGCATTACGGTCGATGGGGTGGATATCCGGGACATCTCCTGCGACGTGCTGCGCGACGCGGTGGGCATCGTCCTCCAGGACAGTGTCCTGTTCACCGACACGGTGCGCAACAATCTCAAGTACGCAGACCGCACCATCTCCGACAAAAAGATGATCGAGGCCGCCGAGATCTCCAACTGCGACAAGGTGGTGGCCGCGCTGCCCGACGGCTACAATACCGTTCTGACCGCCGCGGGTGCGAACCTATCCCAGGGCCAGCGCCAGCTTCTGACCATCGGGCGCGCCTTCCTCAGCTATCCGAAGATCCTGATTCTCGACGAGGCTACCTCCAGCGTGGATACCCGCACCGAAAAGCAGATCCAGAATGCCATGGTGAAGCTGATGAAAAATCGCACCAGCCTCATCATTGCCCACCGCCTCTCCACTATCCGCGACGCGGACGAGATCGTCGTCATGGAGCAGGGACACATCATTGAGACCGGCACGCACGAAGAGCTTCTGCAGAAGAAGGGCGATTATTACCGCCTGTACATGACCCAGTTTGCCGGTCAGGCAACGTGACTTATGATTCAGCAAAAGCCAGTCGGAAAACCCGGCTGGCTTCTGTTATAGTCAGGATTCAGTTTTCGTTATCAAAGGCGGGGTTTATCGCGTAGAAGTTTCTCTCGTCCAGCTTTTCCGCCGCAAGACGAAGCGCCTCGCCAAAGCGCTGGTAGTGCACCACTTCCCTCTCCCGGAGATAGCGCATGACATTGTTGACATCCGGGTCATCCGAGAGGCGCAGGATATTGTCGTAGGTCACGCGGGCCTTCTGCTCCGCGGCCAGATCCTCGCTCAGATCGGCGATCACATCGCCCTTGACCGCCATGGACGCGGCGCTCCACGGGAAGCCGGAGGCTGCGGTGGGATAGACCCCGGCGGTGTGGTCCACAAAATAGGCGTCAAAGCCGGCCCTTTTGATTTCGTCCACCGTGAGATCCCGTGTCAGCTGGTGCACGACCGCGCCGATCATCTCCAGATGTCCCAGCTCCTCCGTCCCGATATCTGTCAAGAGTCCCTTGAGTTCGGGATAGGGCATGGAATAGCGCTGGCTCAGATAGCGCAGGGATGCGCCGAGCTCGCCGTCCGGGCCGCCGTATTGGCTGATAATGAACTTTGCAAGCGCGGGGTTGGTGTTTCGGATCCTCACCGGGTATTGCAGCTTCTTTTCATAGACAAACATCTTCAGCGCTCCCTCCTGTTCTGAAACTCCCAGGGCCATGGATCCCTCAGCCAGGTATAGCTCTCGCTGCCCAGCTGATCGCACTGGGTAATGGGGCCATAGCGTGCGGTATAGCGCTCCCGCGCCTCGGCACGCAGGGCCAGGAAGCTCTGGTACAGAGCGAAGGCCTCTTCATCCTCACTGTGCGTATCCAGATAAAGCTCCAGCTCGTCGGCCACAAAGTCAATGGCCATCAGCTCGGCTGTCGGAACGTCCGGGGCCTTCTCGTTGACGATATTCATAAACGGGAGATCCAGGCCGGGAAAGAGGGTTCCGCGCGCCAGGGCCTCGGGAGCGTCATAGTTCGGCGCAGCTGATACCTGCATCGGCACATAGGACATGGCCAGCGGCGCATAAGGGCCGGGCAGGCTTCCGCTGCGGAAAGACGGATCAGGTTTGTTGCAGCTCAATTGAATTCCTCCTTTAGTAACCGCTGATTAATGCGCCTTCGGCACCTGGCGGCAAATCTTCGCCAGCTCTGCGTTACAAAAACTTGAAATACAAAAAGTATTCCTTCGTTTTTTATGCCTTGATCTGACGAAAATATGCTCGCCATCTGCTCTCGCCGCATTTAATCAACGTTTACGTGAGCGGTTCGCTCGCCTTATCCTATGCAGGCGGAGGAAAAAAGTGCAAAAGCGGCGGCTGTCCTTCAGGGCACCGTCGCTTTGCTTCTTGCTGTTTGATTGTTCTTTATCCGAAGATGCGGCGCAGCAGAGCCTCAAACTCCGAAAGCTCCCGGATTTCATAGTCCGGCTTTATGGGGCCGGTATTCTTCCTGCCCTGCGGATTATACCAGCATGTAAGGATCCCGGCGTTGATGCCGCCGCGAATATCGGAGCTCAGGCTGTCTCCGAGGATGATCGCGCGGGAGCGGTCAAAGCCCGGGATCTCGCGGAAGCATTGGTCAAAGAAGCGAGCCTCGGGTTTATTGCCGTCCATATTCTCGGAGATAAAAATTTTTTCAAAATAAGGCGCAATACCGGCGCTTTTGATCCGCCCGTCCTGTACAAACTGCACGCCGTTGGAGCAGATAAAAAGCCGATAATTCCCCGACAGGCTTTGAAGCAGCTCCTCTGCGCCCGGCATGAACCAGTGCCCTTCGGCGAGATACCCTTCATAGAGCGTCTGGGTTTTCTCCGCGTCCCCCGGAAGGCCGAGCGTACGAAAAAGCGCCTCATAGCGCTGCACCAGAACCTCACTCCGGGTCAGAAGCCCATCCTCCAGCATTTCCCAGTGACGGTTATTGATCTCATGATACAGCGCCGCAATCTCGTCATTGAAGGGCAGGCCTTGCGCCCCGAGCGCCCTGCCGAGTGCCCGGTGCTCCGCCCTGTTGAAATTCAGGATCGTATTGTCCAGATCCAGCAGAACCACCGGTTTTTCTATATTTTTTCCCGTATTCACGCCAGCACCAGCTCCTTGACAGCGTCGGCCACCGGGCTGATGCGCATGCCGAGGGAGGCCTTGACAAGCACCCTGTCCCCTTTTTGCAGCAATGTCGGCAGAGCCGCAAGGAGGCTTTCCCGATCCTCAAAGTATCTCCCAGCCTCCGCTGCGCCTTCCGCGATTTCCCGGCCGTTGGGGCCATAGGCCGCCACCAGGGCGACGCCCTTTTCCCGAGCATATTTGCCGAGGCTTCTGTGCATCTCGGGCGACTCCTCCCCCAGCTCCAGCATATCCGCAAAAAGGCAGACATGCCGTCCCGGGGTTTCGGTCAGGGAATCCACCGCGCAGCGCATGGAGTCCGGGTTTGCGTTGTAGCTGTCGTCGATCACTGTGACATAGTCCGTGACAGTGACCGCGCTTCTGCGTCCAACATTGGAAAAATCCGCAATGCCGGCCTCGATCTCCCGGTCACTCAGGCCCATGGCGATGCCGACCGCAGCGCCCTCCAGCGCGGCATAGATCATCTGTTTTCCGAAGGCCGGAATCTCCGCCCGGATAATCCTCTCCCCGCAGACAATACGGCAGCGGGTGGAGCCGTCCGGCAGAAGCGTAATCTCATCGGCACGGATCTCGCAGTCCTCACCCGTCCCGAAACGCAGCAGGCGCTGGGGGCACTGTATCGTTTTCAGCAGCGCGTCATCCCCGTTGCAGACGACAGCGCCGTCCTCCGGCAAAAAGTCCAGCATCTCCGTTTTTGCGCGCAGCACCCCCTGCAAATCGTGCAGGAATTCCAGGTGAGCATGTCCGATCACCGTGAAAACAGCCATGGTGGGCTTTGCCATGCGCGCAAGCTCCGTCATCTCTCCGAAGCCTGAGATCCCCATTTCCACGACGGCAGCCTCATGCTCCTTCTCGATCCGTGAGAGTGTCATCGGCACACCGATCTGATTATTGAAATTTCCCTCTGTTTTCAAAACACGATAGCGCCTTGCGAGAACAGCCGCGATCATTTCCTTGGCTGTGGTCTTTCCGACGCTGCCCGTGATGCCGATGATCGGGATGCTGAGTGTCTCACGATAGGCCGTACAAATCTGCTCCAGGGCGCGCTGTACATCCGGGACGAGAAGGACAGGCCCCTCCACGTCTTCCGGCAGATATTCTGCCAGGGCGCAGATCGCGCCCTTTTCAAGCGCTGTCCGGATATACTGATGACCGTCTGTTTTTTCACCGCGATAAGCGGCGAAGAGATCCCCCGGTTGTATGTTTCTGCTGTCGATGGCAACGCGCCCGATCCCCATCTCGGGGTCGGGGCAGCCGATCAGCTTCCCACCGCAGGCGGCGGCCGCTAAGCGCAATGTCATGGTCTTCAAAATCAATCATCTCCTCTGCTGCGCACAGTATACCACAGCCATTTGCGGGAGGCAAAAGAATTCTGTAAAAAAAGTAGTGCACAGCGGGAAAAGATATGCTATAATACTTAAGCTTATTACATTTACAGAAGGACTATTGCTATGAACTATGTTGTGGTGGATCTGGAATGGAATCAGGCCATGAGTTCCAAGTCCTCCGTTTTTAACAAGCTCCCCATCCATCTGGGCGGTGAGATCATTGAAATCGGCGCGGTCAAGCTTACAGAGGATATGAAGCCGGGCGAGGAATTCACCATGGATGTCAAGCCTGTCTACTTTCGCCGTATGCACTACAAGGTCAAGAAGATCACCGGCTTTGACAAGGAGCGCCTGTCTCACGGGCATTCCTTCCCCGAGGCGATGGAGCGCTTTCGCGCCTGGTGCGGGGACGATGTGACCTTTATCACCTGGGGCTGCGATGACCAGCGTATCATGGAGCAGAATATCATCATCCATGACCTGGACTGGGACTGGATCCACGACTGGATCAATCTCCAGCTCATTTACAATCTGCAGACCGGCGGCGACAAGAACCAGAAGTCTCTCGCCAGCGCGATGGAGCATTTTGGGATCGAGCAGACCCGTGTTGCCCATGACGCGCTGGGAGATGCCTACAACACCGCACTGGTGGCAACGCACCTGGATATGGCGGAGGGTTTGCTTATGTATGACAATGCCGCCAATATCCTTGCCGCGCGTATGCCAAACTACAAGCCGCCCGTGGAGTCCGAGGGGCCGGATACGCTCAGCCATGAGTGCTTTGACGGTTTTGCCAGCAAGGCGGAGGCTTTTTCGGATGAGCGCCTGCGCTCCCTGTGCTGCCCTTTCTGCGGACTGGAGACAGCACCGCTCAAGTGGATCAACCAGGGTGACCAGCGCTATATGAACATCTACTCCTGTGAGGAGCACGGTGATTTCCTTGTGCGTGCCAAATTCCGCAAGAGCAAGGAGAACGGAAGCTGGCTCGCCAATCGCCTGGTGTATGAGGCGGACGAAGAGATGGTAGGCTTCTACAAATCCAAGGCCAGCCAGTCCAGGCGGCGCAGCCGCGGTCACGGGCAGCGCCGGAGCCGCAGCAGCGGAAAACAATAAGAATCACAGAAAAACTGCCCTGGGTACCAAATCCAGAGCAGTTTTTCTGTATTTTGATGTAAACAACGATGGCTTACCGAAGCTCAAAGCTCAGGATCTCACCGGTGACAGCGTCGATCTGATAATCGAATCGGCGGTCTGAGATTCTGAACTCCACCGCATAGCGGACAGGATCCGCTTTTTCATCAAGCTGTACGTTGGAGCGCAGCACATCCGCTTCCTTCACGCCTGCATGGGCCATGGCGATCTCGGCTGCGCGGTCTTCGCCGATCATCTCCGGTGCGGCGGCAGCGGCTGCGGCCTGAGTCTCCGTCTGGTCGTTGCCGGAGAAATTCGAGGCAAAGGTTGCTGTATCGGAGTAGGTCATACCGGAGACCATCCAGCTCAGGATCTCACCGGTGACAGCGTCGATCGTATAATCGCGGGTAATCTCACCGACGCGGAAGACAACCTCATAAACCGCCGTTCCGTCGTCGTCCTTCGTGCGGTACACGCTGCTGACCTCAGCCTCATTCTGCGCGATTTCCGCATGCTTTAGGGCAATCTCAAGCGCTGCATCCACTCCGATGTATTTGGAAGCGGGTACGGACGCTGTCCCGGCAGCCTCTGTTTCATTCACTGTACTTGTCACCTTCGTCATCCAATCCGGTACAGGCATCTCGGTCGGAGCCGCTGTGATTTCGGGTGCCGCCGTCACCGCAGGCTCAGGCGTAATTTCGGGCGCGGCTTCCGCAAAGAGCTCGCTTGCTTCGACAGGCTCAGGTGTAAGCTCAGGGGCAGGCGTTTCGACAGACGCGGGTTCTTCAACGGGCTCAGGAGTCACTTCCGGCGCGGGCGTTTCGACAGGCGCCGCAGTCGGTTCAGGTGTCACAACAGGCAGTGCATCGGGCGTGTGCGGTGTTGTACTGCCGGGAATATAAGATTCCAGCACCGGATAAATCTTATCCTTCACCTCCGTCGGCAGCGGCATGGTGTTGAGCTTCAGGCCCGCAATGACACCGCCGGCAAAGGCCGCCAGAATCAAAATGAGCCAGAGCCACCAGAAGGAATGGCGTTTCTTTGCGGGCTTGACGCCGCTTTCTGCGTTTTGCTTATTGCTCATGTTCTTCTCCTCTCTGCATTAAGGCATGTCATTTTCATACATCGGATGGGCGGAAATAGGCCCGGGCATTGTCGGCATCCTGACGGATCTGCCGGGACAGCGCCTCATAATCGGGAAATTTCCGTTCAGGGCGTAAAAACCTGTAAAACTCCACGCGCGCCTGTCGGCCGTAGAGATTGCCGGAGAATTCGATCAGATGCGTCTCCACATTGACCGACTGATCCTCACTCACCGTCGGGCGGACCCCCACGTTGGCCACCGCAATATGCTCAGACCCGTCCTCCAGATAGACCTTGGCCGCGTATACGCCGTGCTTCGGGACAATCACGCCCTCGGGAAAGCTCATGTTGATGGTCGGCGCGCCGAGCTTGGTCCCCAGATGATAGCCGGAATGAACGGTATCCTGCAGGGTATGGGGATGGCCCAGATAGCGGGCTGCCTGCTCCATTTCCCCGTCTGCGATCAGGGTACGGATATATGTAGAGCTCACAATTCTGCCGTCGAGGCACACCGGCGCAATAATATCGCAGCCGATATTTCTTTCCGCGCAGTACGCTTTGAGCTTTTCCGCCGTGCCTTCGCCCCGGTATCCGAAGCAGAAATCATGCCCAACCACGATCCACGCAAGCCCGAGCTCGTTAATGATGTTGTCGGCAAAATCCTGCCAGGGCATCTGCATGGTCTGTCGGCTGAAGTGGATAAAGACCACGTCGCTGATTCCGTAGCAGCGGCGGATGATCTCCTCCCGGCCGAGAGCGCTGTTGATAAGGGGTACGTCTTTTCCGAAAACAAGCGTATCCGGATGGACATCAAAGGAAAGCACCGAGGGCACCACACCCAGCTCCCGCGCGCGCTCCTTTGTCTTGTTGAGCAGTGCGCCGTGTCCGATGTGAACCCCGTCAAAGAAGCCGAGCGCAATGGCGCGCTTCACTTGTGCCATAAGCGATCATACCTCAAAAAAGTTTTTTATGGTTTTCATGACGCCCGCCTCCGCTCGGCCGAGCATGAGAAAGGAGCCGTCATGATCATATACGCGGTAAACGCCGTCGCTGAGCTCCGTGGGATAATCCGAGCCGCAGCGGATGCGCTTTGCCTGATTTTCCGTTGCCGTGCAGGCTATTTCCCGGGAAAAGAGACTGTCCACCGGGAGAAGCTGCTCTTCAATCTCTCCCGCATCCCGCAGGCGCTGTACCTCGGCGATGGGGATTGCGTCCCGGACGGAGAAGCCGCCCGCCTCTGTCCGCCGCAGCGCGCTCATACAGCCGCCGCAGCCGAGATACTGCCCGATATCATGGCAGAGCGTGCGGATGTAGGTGCCCTTGGAACATTTCACATCCAGCAGCCAGTCCTCGCCCTCTCTTCCGATCAGGCGAAGCTCGTGGATCGTAACGGGACGCGCGGGGCGCTCAACCTCTCCTCCCTTGCGGGCAATGTCATAGAGTCGTTTTCCGCCGACGCGGATGGCCGAATACATGGGCGGGATCTGCATCTGTTCACCGCGAAAGCGCGAAAGGGCCGCTTCCAGCTCGCTCTCGCTTACAGAGACGCTCATCCGTTCCAGGATGTTCCCTGTAATATCCTGCGTATCGGTGCGCAGGCCAAGTCGCAGGGCGGCAAGGTAGCGCTTGGTATCGTGCTCGGCAAACTCCACGGCCCGGGTCGCCCTTCCGACAAACACGGTAAGAAGGCCAGTGGCCATGGGATCGAGGGTGCCGGCATGGCCGATGCGCCTCTCATGCAATATCCCCTTGAGCTTCACGACCACATCGCTGCTGGTCCACCCCGGCTCCTTGTCAATGAGCAGGATGCCGTTCACTT
>Ga0310697_10001840_pt1 | contig 23671 bp, 24 predicted proteins | sample 172DNAGHGlowgp2_FD_203883 | JGI IMG/M metagenome (GOLD analysis project Ga0310697, IMG submission 203883) | Sheep rumen microbial communities from Palmerston North, Manawatu-Wanganui, New Zealand - 1728 DNA GHGlow gp2 (v2) (version 2) | ecosystem: Host-associated > Mammals > Digestive system >...
AAAACTTATAGTCGTGGTTGTTCAACCAAATGTATTTAGCCCTCTGAGGAACGGATAGTTTTTGTTTGAAACGCTCTTTATCAGAAACATAACGAACACTCATTACTCCAGAAAGTGTTATGGAACCGTCACGAGCAGTCCCTTTACATACATAATTAAAGTTTTTCTTGTATGTAATGAACAATGTGTCATTGATAAAGTAAAGGGTATCAATATTTTCTGTAAGATTTTTAGTACCACACTCTCTGCGTGGTGATTTCCTACCAGGGACAGGCTTGTCGTCGTCATTTTTATTTTTATATTTCGGACTTGGCGCATCTCGAAAAGTGATTTTGCCAACATCTTTTTTGTCGATTTTATACAAAAGAATAACATCTTTGTCTGTCCCACATCCTACAACAGCGCAAAGCAGACAACAAAGTAACAAGAGGGATAATCGTTTGTTTCTCATATTTTATGCTTTACTTGTTTAACCCTACCTAAATATCTCCACCGCACGGTCGAAAATGCCTGTCATATAGGCAATTGCCATGCCGTAGTTGGAGACGGGTATCCCAGCCTGCATTGCGGGGAGCAGACGGCTCTCGAGCTGCTGGCCGGTAACCACGCATCCGCCGCACTGTATCACCATCTTGTAGCTTTGCAGGGGGTGAGGCAATTGGTCGAAACCGCTGATAAAGTCGAACTGCGGCTCGCTGCCGGAGAATTTGCGTATCAGGTTGGGCAGTTTCACACGGCCAATGTCCTCGCAGGTGGCTTTGTGGGTGCACGATTCCAACATGGCTATGCGGTCGCCGTCGGCAATGGTGGAGAGCGTAGGAGTGCCTTTTAGGTATTCTTCGAAGGGCCCTTTCTGCCGTGCCAGCACAATGCTGAAACTTGTCAGGGGTATCTCCTTGGGCACCACCTGCGACACATAGCGGAACGCCTGACTGTCGGTTACCACCAAATCCACATGGCTGAGGGTTTTCAGCTGGCCTTCCAACTGCGTCTCCTTGCACACCACGGCGGTGGAGTCGTTATCCAAAACATCCCTAATCACCTGAACCTGAGGCAGTATCATACGACCTTCGGGGGCGGCGGAGTCGATGGGAGTTACAAGCACCACCACGCTGTCGGGTTTCAGAACATCGCCGAGCAGCGATTTTTTGGCGTAAGCCGATTGCGGCAGGTTCTCGCGGATGGCCTGCAACAGCTCGTCGCGGTGCTTGGCCTCGGCAGTGCTGACGCGATACACCTTTTTGCCGTATTTTTTTTCCAAACGGTTTATCAGTTCTTCATCGGGGGCATGCACGTCCGTCTTGGAATAAATCAGCAAAAAGTTGATTTTTTTGCCCATGCATTCCTTCACGAGATTCTCGTCGAAGGGTGTGAATCGGTTTTCGGAAAAAATTATGAGCGCCAGATTGACTTGAGCCAAGGCCTGCATGGTCTTGCTCACACGCAGTGCCCCGAGGTCGCCTTCGTCGTCGATACCGGCGGTATCAACCCACACCACGGGTCCCACGCCACTGATTTCCATAGTCTTACGCACAGGGTCGGTGGTGGTGCCTGCCTCGGCGGACACGATGGCTATCTCCTGCCCTGTTATAAAATTGATAAGGGTGCTCTTGCCTTGGTTGCGTCGGCCGAAAAGACCGATACGCGGTTTCAGTTCGTTTCCGGTTGTTCCCATAATGTCAATGGTTTTGTGTGTTGGTTTTTGCGTTTTTCCACAGAGCCACCAGCTGGTCGGTGGTCATCTCCGAAAGAGGCGTGCCCTGCTCTGCGGCCTGCCGTTCCACCTCCTTGAAACGGCTCTCGAATTTTTTGTTGGCTTTCTCGAGGGCGGTGTCGGGATTGATGCCCATGGTCTGCGCCCAAGCCGCAAGGGCGAAAAAGAGGTCGCCCACCTCTTCCTCGGTATTCTGTTGCGAGTCGGCTTTTTGCAGTTCGTCCTCCACCTCGCGGCACTCCTCGGCCACTTTGGCGAAAGCCTGTTGCGGATTCTCCCAACGGAAGCCTATTCCCGAAGTCTTCTCCACCATGCGGTAGGCCTTTATCAGCGATGGCAGGGCCGTGGGCACTCCGCCAAGCACCGACTTGCGGCCTTCGGCCATCTTTATCTTCTCCCACTGGGGCGGATTGGCGTTGTCGGCGTTCTGTCCGTAGATATGCGGATGGCGGAACACCAGCTTGTCGCACACGCCGTTTATCACCTCGGCAAGGTCGAACATGCCCTGCTCGCGGGCAATGCTGGCGTAGAATACGATATGCATGATGATGTCGCCGAGCTCCTTTTTCATCTCGGCGGGACGTTTTTCCACTATGGTGTCGGAGAGTTCGAACACCTCCTCGATGGTGAGGTGGCGCAGGGTGTCGAAAGTCTGCACCTTGTCCCACGGACATTTGTGGCGCAGTTCCTCGATGATGGTCGTAAGACGTTGCAGGGCTTCAAGTTCGGGAGTCATGACTTTTTTATTATCCCGGACTTGCGGTCCGGGTTATTCGATTATTGTGCTTTCAGCACGTTTATTGTAATACTGTTTCTTTTTATGAAAAAGAGGAGGCAACAGCCGAAGCCTCTGCCTCCTCTTGAAGTTTCGTTTTTTCCGGACTTATTGCACGAGCAGAAGCACCGTGTTTTTCTCGGATTTCACAACGCCTGCAATTATGTCAAAATACAAAGTCTGGTCGTTGTTGTCCACAATACGGATTTTGCCTTTCTGCAAAGCCGAGATTATGGGGGCGTGGTTGTTCAGTATTTCGAACAGTCCGTCGATTCCGGGCAGTTGCACAAGTTTTGCTTCGCCTTCGTACAGTGTGGCATCCGGTTTTATTATTTTAACGTTCATTGCGTGCTTTTTTTAGTTGTTATTTGGAAGCTTCGGCAATAAGTTTCTCACCTTTTTCGATGGCTTCTTCGATGGTTCCTACCAGCAGGAATGCTGCTTCGGGCAGGTAGTCCACTTCGCCGTTGAGGATCATGTTGAATCCCTTGATGGTATCTTCGATGTTGACGAATTTACCTTCCAGACCGGTGAAGGCCTCGGCCACGAAGAATGGCTGCGAGAGGAAACGCTGTACACGACGTGCGCGCGACACCACGAGTTTGTCCTCGTCGGAGAGTTCTTCCATACCGAGGATGGCGATGATGTCCTGCAGCTCGTTGTAGCGTTGCAGAATCTCTTTCACGCGCTGAGCGGTGTTGTAGTGTTCGTCGCCCACCACGTTGGGGGTAAGAATACGCGAGGTGGAGTCCAGAGGATCCACAGCGGGATAGATACCCAGCTCGGAGATCTTACGGCTAAGCACCGTCTGAGCGTCCAAGTGTGCGAAGGTGGTGGCGGGAGCGGGGTCGGTCAAGTCGTCGGCAGGCACATACACGGCCTGTACGGAGGTGATGGAACCACGTTTGGTGGAGGTGATACGTTCCTGCATCAGACCCATCTCCGTTGCCAGTGTGGGCTGGTAACCCACGGCGGAAGGCATACGTCCCAGCAGAGCCGAAACTTCGGAGCCTGCCTGTGTGAAACGGAAGATGTTGTCGATGAAGAGCAGGATGTCGCGTCCGCCGGTTTTCTCGTCGCCGTCGCGGTAGTACTCGGCGAGGGTAAGTCCCGAAAGGGCCACACGTGCACGTGCGCCGGGGGTCTCGTTCATCTGGCCGAACACCATGGTACATTTGGAATCCTTAACGGCTTCGGGGTCGATCTTGCTGAGGTCCCAGCCGCCTTCTTCCATACTCTTGGCGAATTCGTCGCCGTATTTGATAACGTTAGCCTCGATCATCTCGCGGAGCAGGTCGTTACCCTCACGGGTACGTTCGCCAACGCCGGTGAACACCGACATACCGCTGTATTTCTTGGCTATGTTGTTGATAAGCTCTTGGATAAGCACTGTCTTACCCACGCCGGCACCGCCGAACAGACCGATTTTACCGCCCTTGAGGAAGGGTTGGATAAGGTCGATAACCTTGATACCGGTGTAGAGTATCTCCTGACTTGTGGAGAGGTTCTCGAATTTGGGGGGCTCGCGGTGGATGCCGTAGCGTTTCTCGTGCTGAGGTTCGGGCATACCGTCGATGGTGTTGCCGATAACGTTGAACAGACGTCCGTTGATGTTTTCGCCCACAGGCATTGAGATGGGGCCGCCGAGCGACTCAACTTCCATGCCGCGTTGCAGACCATCGGTGGTGTCCATGGCTATGCAGCGCATGGTGCTCTCTCCGATGTCGTGCTGGCATTCCAGTATTACTTCGGCTCCGTTGTTCTTTTTTACCTTAAGTGCGTCAAAAATATTGGGGAGTTGGACTCCGTCTTCGAAAGTTACATCTACCACAGCTCCAATGATTTGTGATATTCTTCCTTTGCTGGTTGTATCCATATTAACAGTGTTTTTTATTCTCTGATTAGATTTGCGAAATTACGAATTTTTTTTCAATTTTCGGGCATTTTCTCGAAAAAAATATTTCAATAGCTTTCAATATTTTGATTTACACCAATTTATAAATCTTACCCGGAAGGAATTTGCACACGTTTTTCAACTCAAGGGTGAGCAAAGTCTTGGCAATTTTTGGCAAAGACAGGTCGCAAAGCGAACTAATTTCGTCGATGGTCAGCTCCTTGTGCTGAAGCAGAAGGTCGTAGATAATCTTTTCCTCGCCCACAAACTCTTGAAACATTGTCTGTTGCACAGTTTTCTGATTCTTTTTGCGTTTCCATCCGGTGATGTAGAAAATATCGTCGGCGGAGGTGAGCAGGTTGGCTTTGTTGGAACGTATCAGCATGTTGCAGCCTTCGGAGTAGGTGTCGTTTATCCGTCCCGGCAGGGCAAAGACGTCGCGGTTGTAGCTGTTGGCGATTTCGGCGGTGATGAGCGCCCCGCCTTTCTTTGCCGACTCCATCACCAGAACCACGTCGGACAGTGCCGCGATGATGCGGTTGCGGGCGGGGAAGAGTCCCGGGTCGAGCTTGGTGTTGGAAGCAAACTCGGTGAGCAGTCCGCCGTTGGCCACCATCTCCTTGGCCAAATTGCGATGGGCTGCGGGATAGATGAGGTTGAGGCCGTGTCCCAGCACCCCCACCGTGGGCAGTCCGTTGGCGAGGGCCGCCTGATGCGAAGCTCCGTCGATGCCATAGGCCAGCCCGCTGACAATCAACACGTTCTCCGAGGCAAGATCCTTCACTATCTGCTCGGTGGCGGTACGTCCGTAGTCGGTGGCCTTGCGCGAGCCAACGATGCTTACAATCTTGCTGCAGTTGAGGTCGGCGGTACCTTTATAATATAATAGTACGGGGGTGTCGTCGCAGTCGGGACGTTTCAGACGCTGCGGGTAGTCGGGGTCGTCGATAAACAGCAGCTTGATGTCGTTTTTCGTCACAAACTCCATCTCGGCTTCGGCGGCGGCCAATATATCTTTGTCGAGGATGTGATCGACGATAGTGCGTTTGCCGAAGGCCGCTTCGAGGGCTTTGCGGCTCTCCTTGAAAAGCTCCTCGGGGTCGGTGTACACCTCCAGAATCTGGCGGGCGGTCTTGCCTCCCACCTGAGGTATCATCGTAAGTGCAATCTGGTACAGTCTGTTCATATAGCGTCTTGTTTTTTTAATACTTCGCCAAGGTAATTCAATGAGGAATAGCTGGTTGCAAGGTTTTTGTACATCTGCTCCTTGCTCACCCAAACGGCCTTTTCGATGCCTTCCTCGGTTTGTGGGGTGAGGGCGGCGGCGACCGAATACATGTCGTACCACGCTGTCTGTTTCAGAATCCAGCGGCCGTCCATATTATATATATGGTATGTCTTGGCAATACAGCGGTCGGCAGCAACATCTCGCACTCCCGTCTCCTCCTGCACTTCGCGCACGGCGGCGTAGCGTATGGTCTCGCCTTTTTCCACGTGTCCTTTGGGGAGGTCCCACTTGCCGAAACGGAAAATCATCAGCCTTTCGTCGTCGGGATTGCACACCACTCCGCCAGCTGCCTTGCGGAACTCGAAGGTGTTGAGAAGATAGCGCAAGACCTTTGTCAGAGGACGTTTGCACACCACAACAAGGTTGACTGGCGCAGCATCGGAAAGGAACTCCGAAAAAATTTCGGAAAAATTTTCGTCGGTGCGAAAAAAATATTTTTTGCCTCGCGCAAAAAAAGGAATTTTTTGCTCCGAAACGACAAAAGTTATAAAATTGAACCTATAAAAAACGGTAAAATTATCCACTTTTTTTTACTTTTAACCATTAGCTACAAACTGTAAATCAGATATGTTGAAAAAAAGTCAACATTTTTTTTCCGATTTATGATTTGAGTATTGCAAAAATACGTATTTTTGCAATATGAAACAAATCGAAGAAATAGCACAGACCACAGCCAAGTTTTTACTTCAGGTAAAAGCTATAAAGCTAAACGAAAAGAACCCTTTCACATGGGCTTCTGGACGTAAATCCCCTATATACTGCGACAACCGCGTTACCTTGTCGTATCCCGAGATACGCACATATATCCGTCAGCGTTTTGTTGACGTCATCACCGAGAAATTCGGCGATTTCGACGTTATTGCAGGCGTAGCCACCGGTGGCATACCGCAAGGCGTACTTGTTGCCCAGGACTTGGGCAAACCCTTTGTTTACGTACGTCCCGAGGAGAAAAAACACGGCCTCACCAACCAGATAGAAGGCTATATCCGTGAAGGACAGACAGTTGTTGTTGTCGAAGACCTCGTTTCCACCGGAAAGAGCAGCTTGGTGGCAGTGAAAGCTCTGCGCGACCACGGATGCCGTGTGAAAGGCATGGTTGCCATCTTCACCTACGGACTGAAGGTTTCCGAAGAGGCTTTCGCCAAAGAGAATGTGGACCTCATCACACTCACCAACTACGACAGCCTAATAAAAGTGGCCATCGACGAGGAATACATCTCTGAGGAGGACCAGTTCTCGCTGAAAAACTGGCGCAAAGACCCCGAGAAATGGTCGGAAGACCACATGAACCAATAACCGCGCCATGACCATTGAAAGCAAGAAGACACTGATAAACGCTCCTGCGGAGAAGATTTTTAACTTCGTGAGCGATTTCAACAACTTTGGCAACATGATGCCCCCGCAGGTGGAAGGCTGGCAGACCGACGGCAACACCTGCTCCTTCAAAATCAGCGGCTTTATGCAGATAACCCTCGAGATGGTGGAACGCACACCCTTCTCGAAAGTCGTTGTTGCCCCCGCCGCCGACTCCGGCAGCCCGATGCCTTTCAAAATGGTTATCGAAATGAAAGAGAAAGGCAGTGAAACCGACACACGCATAGCTTTCGACATCGACGCCAACCCCATGATGGTGATGATGATAAAAGGCAAAGCCAAAGACGCTCTGGCCATGATGGCCGACAGGCTGAAATACTATATCGAAAATCAATAACACCATGAAAGTCCTCGACAAGAACTTCAAGCCCTATATGTCGCGAAAAGAGATTGACGACATAGTATCCGACGTTGCCAAACGGTTGAGCGACGACCTTCGCGACAAAGACCCGCTGTTTCTGGGCGTTCTCAACGGATGTTTCATCTTTGCCTCCGACCTGCTACGCGCCCTCGACTTCGACGCACAGATTTCTTTCATAAAAATGACATCGTACAGCGGCACCGACACCACAGGCTCCGTAAAACAGCTGATAGGCATCAACGAAGACCTTACCGGACGCACCGTGGTTATTGTGGAGGACGTGATAGACACAGGCATATCCATGGAAAATCTTTTGGCCTTGCTGAAAGAGAAAAATCCTGCCGAAATACGTATCTGCACACTGTTTTTCAAACCCGGAAAATTCCAGAAAAACTACAAAATAGACTACATAGGCAAAAACATAGGCGACGACTTTATTGTTGGCTACGGTTTCGACTACAACGGCTACGGCCGCAACCTCGACCAAATTTATGTAATTGACAATCAGTAATTACTTTTCTTTTGTGGATATGCAATCTGCAACAGAAAAGAACGGTGATTTGTAATCACGAAAAACTTTTATCACAAATTTGCCGTTTGTAGAAACGTCGAAGTGGAAGTTTTTTTTCAAAATATTGAAAATAATTCGTACCTTTGCAAAAACAAAAGTTCAAACCATCAAAATAAATAAACAATGAAGAATACATTATTAAGTAAAGCTTTACTGCTGGTAGCGGTGGCTTTGGTGGGAGTGGCGATAGCCACATCCTGCGAAAAGGAGCAGGCGAAGGAGAATGTTTCCAATCCCGATACCAACCATGGCGCACAAAACTATCCGGTTTTTGACGACGACAACTTTTATTATGACGGCACTACAATGATATTTCTTCCCCGTGTGTCGGACACAATCCATGTCGCAATAGACACAACCGCACCTGCTGATTCCCTCAGTGCCATTCTAAACGTCCTTTCTAATTATGGGAATGTTTACCGACAAAGTTATGTTCGTCGCACCAGTCGCTTCACAGCCCGCGATTATTTGGTGGATGTAACAAACAATAGTTTCAGGACATCGCTATTTAGGGCCGATTTGTCGCGTTTCCAATATGTTAGATACGTCAGCCAAGAATATGATACTATCAACAGCTATGGCAATCCTCTGCGTATTTGGTTCGATGACTTGGTTACCGTGGCAGATGCTCCGGACGCTAATGCCATTGCCAATGCACTGAATAGTCTCGGCATAGCCTATACAGGAATTGACACTGCATACGCTGATATGCATTATGTATATGTCGACAGATCCGAATCGGCAATAAACGTTGCCAACCGTTTGGCTGCTACGGGACAGTTCACATTCTGTATTCCAAATGAGAATTCAATTGGTTTGTGGCATTTTGATAAAAGGCGGGAATAATTACCGTATGCCCAAAATTTCGGACTTCTTTGGCTGGACAAAGGCCCCCAACCCATAAAAAATGATAAATTTACAACGAAGAGTCCAAATAAATATTGTGTGAAACACGAAAAAAAGTAACATTAAAAAAAACAATAAGATGAAAAAGACATTATTTAGCAAAGCTTTACTGCTGGTAGCGGTGGCTTTGGTAGGAGTGGCTTTGACCACCTCCTGCAAAAAAGAAAATAGCACAAATGTGCGTGAATCTAATAATGTGCTAAATAGCAATAATATAGACACTATACATGATGTTTCTTTTACAGAATGTATTCATCACTCGTCAAAAGGATTCTATAATCAAGATACCGTGATTGTGAATTGCTCAAATGGAATTATAAATATCCAGCACTACAATCTTGAGGTAAATTGTGCTTTTGATACAGTTGTTGTTACATCATCGATAATAGGTGATACAATAAAAATTGTTGAAAAAGGAATTCCTGAAGATGGGGCAAATTGTCAATGCGATATCAATACTTCATTCCAAATAAAAAATGTAAAAACAGGTACTTATTATTTAAGTGTTTGGAATGGTTTGATGAATAGGGAAGTTTTTAATTGTCAAATAATTAATCGTTAAATGTACGTCGTTGCGGATATGTTATCCGCAACGGAAAGCAAAAAAAAATAGTAATTAGTAATAAAAAAATAAACATTAAAAAAGATGAAAAAGACATATTTTAGCAAAGCTTTACTGCTGGTGGCGGTGGCTTTGATAGGAGTGGCTTTCGCCACATCCTGCGAAAAGGAAAAGAATACAGAAACAATTGTAGAGACGTCTGACGATGTTGTAATTATTGATAAAACAGTGCCTGATGCACGAACAACTTATTTGTTGGACAGTCTGTTCGGTCATTGTCGCATAGCTTATGATTCTATTTTTGTGGTAAACAGCGCTTCGGAACTTCAGCAATACATAAACTATACAGGACCGGATATAGATTTCCAAAAAAAGACACTGCTTTTTGGCTGGGTAGCTTCACCTTCGCACCCAAGTGTAATTGATTCGACGTATTTGACAAATAATACAAATAGCAACAATTACATATACAATGTTGATGTTGTAGTTAACCCTTCTGGTTATCAAGTGATAGAAAAATTATATTTTTGGGACATATACCCAAAAAGCAATGGTAATATTGTCTTAAACATTAATTATCAATAAAAAAGGAGAAATACTTATGAAGAATTTGATTTCTATAATAGTCATAAAGGTTTTTGACAATATTGAGAAACACGGCAAAGACAAAGAATGCGAGGTGTTTATAATTAACACCGACAAGTTTTTTATAAACGCACAGAAAAGGTAGAAAAAATTATGTCGCAAAAACTAATGAAAATAACAAAAAATATATGGAAAAAACAATTTTGAAAGCAGGCCGGGTTGGCCTTTGCCCTTGTTGCGGTCCCTGAGCTTGTCGAAGGGCCGTTTTGAGACAAAGGCCCCCAACCCATAAAAATAACTTATTTACAACGAAGAGTCCAAATAAATATTGTGTGAAACACGAAAAAAAGTAACATTAAAAAAAACAATAAGATGAAAAAGACATTTTTTAGCAAAGCCTTACTGCTGGTAGCGGTGGCTTTGGTGGGAGTGGCGATAGCCACGTCCTGCGAAAAGGAAAAGAATGGCAATTCGGACGGGCAAGGCACGAATCCTCCCTATAACCAGATAGATACAACATATGTGTCGCAACAGTTAGATCCCTATATGGATAGTATATACAGAAGTATTCCTGACCCGGACACTACTATGCAGGCGAGTATAGAAAACTTTAGTATTTATGGCAGATGGTGTTGGAAATCGCGTTATGACACTATTTGTAGTATGATATTGGATTTCAAGAAAAACGGTATCATAAATTTGCAATGTTTTAAGTCTGATGAATTTCTACACCCTGTTAGATTAGCACGTTTTTCCAATTGTTATTTTGGGGGATTTGACTCGTGTTCATTTGTGGTTCGTAACGATAGTTTAATAATACCGTTGTGGTATATTACAGAAAACGGTACAGTTGTTATCGATACCATAGTGGATATGGCAACTCTTTCAGTGCATAATTTACCTGCAGTGAGTTTAGGGGTACATAAAATCGCACTTTACAATAATCAAAAAGTAATGCGTTTGACATGGACTGGGGATTATATGATATGCCCTGATGCTGAAGAAACATTTTACCTGACTAAACAAGAAAGGATCAACAAATGAAAAAGACATTATTTAGCAAAGCCTTACTGCTGGTAGCGGTGGCTTTGGTAGGTGTGGCGATAGCCACCTCCTGCAAAAAGGATAAAGAAGAGCATGAGCAAACTTCCGCTGTTGGATACTTTGTTCAATTAAATGAGCCAGGGGGAGTAACTGAAATCCAAAAAATGATTACTGCATACTTGTATAAAGATTCTCTTTGTCAATCATTCCCTTATACAATAGTCGGTGAGTTCGGCTGTAATTTGCCAGATGGTTATGAAAAAGGAGATACAATCTATGCAGAAACTCTCTTGGAGAAATTGTATCCAATTGATGACGGAGAAATCAATTTTGGAGTTGGTCCGTATTACAAATTATTGAGTATTAAACAAATAAATAGATAACCTATGAAAAACATCCCGTCGTTGCGGATATGTTATCCGCAACGGAACAGCATGGGAATTTGCAATTCCGATTTCTAAGCACAGACTTCTGTTTTTTCCGTCGCCCCTACAGGACTTGCCGGTGACAGAGCCCGCCAGTGGCTGAGCTTTGTCGAAAACGGTGGCTGAGCTTGTCGAAGGGCCGCTCAGAGGCAGAGGCACAAATGGCGAACTTGGACAAAACGCAGCTTAGGGCTTCCGCTGAGGCAGCACCGACTCAGGATAATAAAGGGGGTGCAAAATAATAGTATAAAGAAACAATAAAAAACAAAATTTCAAGTTTATAATCAAGAACAATGAAAAGAACAAAAACAATATTGGCTATTATAGCCGTTGCTATTGTGGTGGGAGCCTGCATTCTCGCTTCCTGCTCAAGCGGAAACAACGCAAACAAAAGGGCAGTGCTGAAAACCGAGAACGGCAACTGCAATATGGCTATAACCGACGAGGAATTTGCCAATCTGATGGAAAGCTGCGACGTTCAGGTGATGGTTGCTGACAGCGGCTGCACCACAAACACCTTCTTCTTTCAGGACGAGGACTACCGTCTGCTTATGTACAGCGAAAAAGACTCGTCGGTTAGCAATTGCGGCCTGTGCTACTACTACAACGACGCGGAAATTGTCCTAAAACGCATCGACGACAAGTCGCTGAAGCTCTATTCCGACGATTTTACTGAACCCGTGGAAATTGCAGACGTTCAGTTCGACAAGTCGGGCAAGGAGTTTTCTTTCACCTTCAAGTGGGACGGAAAACAGTACGACGGAGCGTTTATAGTGTCGAAAGCCTATTACGACGAGTTCGCGAAGTTTATGCAAGGCACAAAAAGGTCGATGTCCGACGGCATGAAACTTACCTTGGGCAACGCTTTTGTAACCTTCGTAGTAGGCAACAACCCCGATGTGATGAAAAAACTTCTCGCCAAGGATTGTATGCAGAGTTTCGAGATTTGTGCAAAAGAATGTATAACCCACGGCGGCACGCCACGCATCTCGCACAAATACATGCACAACTGGTGCTCGTTCAACTGCCAGATGTCCCGGCCCGCCGACACCACCAACCAACAAAAATAAGAAATGCGTATAAAAATAAGTTTATGATACCAAAGACGTGCTGAAAGCACAATAAGCAACTAACCCAGACTAACAGTCTGGGGACAGAAAGTGCTGAAAGCACAACACGCAAGTAACCCAGACTCGCAGTCTGGAGGAGTATAACCAAGTAAGACACACATAACAATATGATAGAAATAAAAAATCTCAAGTTCGGATACCGGAAAAACCAAAATGTCCTCGACGGTGTGGACCTATCGTTGGAGCCCGGTAGAATAGTAGGCCTCCTTGGCAAGAACGGGGTAGGCAAAACAACGTTGATGCAGCTGATGTCGGGGGTGCTGTTCCCCACGCAGGGCACCGTAACGGTGCTGGGCAGGGAGCCGCGCAAGCGCGAGGCCGAGTGCCTGTCGCAGCTCTTTATGTTGCCCGAGGAGATGCCCGAAGTGCATCTGAGCATCGACAAGTATATGAAAATCAACGCACCCTTCTATTCCGATTTCTCGGAGACGGATTTCGTGGAGTACCTGCGCGAGTGGGAGATCACCGACCTGCGCCAGTCGTTGGCCAAGCTGAGTCTCGGCACCCGCAAGAAAGTGTTCATAGCTTTCGCCTTAGCCGCCAACACCCCGCTGTTGGTCTTGGACGAACCCACCAACGGCCTCGACATCCCCAGCAAAACGTTGCTGCGCAAGCTGTTGCGGATAAAAGCGTCGGAAAACCGTCTTATCGTCGTCAGCACCCATCAGGTGCGCGACCTTAAGAACATCCTCGACGCGGTGGTTATCCTCGACAACACCCATGTGTTGCTTAACGCCGACGTGGAGCGTATTTGCGACAAGCTCTATTTCGGCATCGCCGACAGCAGCGAAAACCCCGACGAGGTGCTATATTCCGAGCCTTCGGTGGCCGGCACGCAGATAGTGCGTCCCAACCGTGGTGGCGAGGAGTGCAACGTGGACGTGGAGCTGCTTTTCAATGCGGCTTTCAACGCCAAGCAGAAAATCACGGAATTGTTCAACAAATAATGGAGGGAGAGTAGAATGTTTAGTTTCAATAGATTAAGACATGTCATCCGTCACGATTGGACTTCGGTGCGGAAAAACTATTTCATACTTATGGCGGTGCTCTTTATGGTGCAGCTGTGTCTCTCCTTCTTTTTTCACCGCTTTACCGCCCGTTTGCTGGTTTATATCGGCATGATAATCGCCTTTGGCATGATGACTTTTGCCGAATATGCCGACAGAAACCGCCGTATCGGCGCTTTGTTGCTTCCCGCCACCACAGCGGAGAAATATGCTTCGCAGTGGCTTTTGTCCTTTGTCCTTTTCCCAGTTACCGCAATAGTGGCTGTGAGTCTTGGCGAGACGCTCGGCACATTCCTGGGGTGGTATTTGGACTGGAACGTGTGCTTTTTCGATTCGTGGCTGCTTTATGTAAACTGGCCCAGTTTCTTGGTAGGACTGTTGGGCTTGGAGAGCATAGCCTTCGCCGGAGCGTTGTTTTTCAGAAAGAACAGCGCCCTTAAGACGTGGGCATGCGTGGCTGCCTACACCCTTGTTATGTTTTCTGTGATGACAGCCATAATATTGTTCAAATTCCATCATTTCGTTGAGGAAGGTGGCGGAAGCATGGAATTAGTCAGAGACCAGCATTTCACCGCCCAATTCAAGATGTTCTTCGAATCGCTGGAAATAGGCATGTGCATGTGGTGGGGCACCGCCACGGCGATAGCGGTGATAACCCTTGTGGTGTCGGCGTTTCTGCAAGTTTGGACATATTTCCGTCTTAAAGAAGAGGAGGGACAGCAATGAGTACCGCATCAATACCTGTTTATGTGAAACTGGCCGAGAGCCTGTGCGACGACATCGTGTCGGGCCGTTACCACGAGTACGGCCGCATACCGTCGGTGCGCGACTTGGCCATCACCTACGAGGTGAACAACATCACCGCGCTGCACACCTTCGAGTACCTTACCGAGAAGGACATAATCTTCAAGCGTCGTGGCGAGGGCTATTTCGTCAAGGAAGGCGCCGTGAAACTCATCACCGCCAGCCGCAGGCGGAATTTCTACGAGAACATACTTCCGCAGCTCTTTGTTGAGATGAAGAAGAACGGCATCTCCATCGACGAGGTGGCACAGAAATACAACGAGTCTTTAACCAAAAACGAGGAGGGACAACAATGAAAATACGTACAACGACCAAAGTCCTGCTGATAGCCTTGGGCGTATTCACCCTGTTCTGGATCATCAGTTGGATGTGCATGTGATTAGTGGTCAGTAGTCAGTGGTCAGTAGGGGCGAAACATTTTTCGCCCCTTTTTGTAGGGACGCACTGCGTGCGTCCGAATACATTTTTTTGAACGCGAATTGCCATGAATTATCCATAAATAAATTAATGGAACATTTACGGTAATTTTCGTGAAAAATGTGGTGGGATGTGTAGAGACGGTGCATGCACCGTCTCTACGATTGCGGTCGTTGCGAAAAATTTCGTTGCGAAATTTTTCGCAATTGTAAAATATTGTAAAATAAAACATTATAGTGTGTCGTTTGAAAAAAACGATTTTAAAAAAACATATTTATATGCGAGCGAAGGCGAAAAGGAACCTAATTGTCAATTACCGCTCACTGTTAACAGTTCACGGATCACAAAAAAATCGTATCTTTGTAGAACAACATTCAAAAACAACGAACAACATATCGCAATGAAACTCAAACAAATAACAACTATATTTTTCCTGACACTGACCGCCGTTTGTCTCAACGCCCAGACCGTCAAAGGCCGTGTTGCCGACAAGAAAAACGGTGAGGCGGTGCCTTTCGCCAACGTGATGCTTATGACCGACACCTCGGCCAACGCCCGTCTGCTCACCGGTGCCGTTACCGACATGGACGGCCGTTTTTCGCTGCAGGGCAAACCCGAAGGCAAAGTGCTTAAAATACAGTTCGTGGGCTACGACACCAAGTTCATCGACCTTTCGTCGCGGCTCAAGACCGGCGGCACCATCGACCTCGGCGACATAGCCATAAGCCAGAGTGCCACAGCGTTGAAAGAGGTCTCCGTCACCGCCCTGCGCAAACGCTACACCATGGAGGCGGACAAAATTGTGATGAACGTGGACGACGGCGTTACGGCCACCAGCGCCAACGTGTTCGAGATGCTGAAAAAAGTGCCCGGGGTGATGGTGGACAACAACGAAAACATCACCCTCAACGGCAAGAGCGGCATACTGTTCCAGTTCAACGGCCGCGACATACGTATGCCCTTCGAGAGCATGAAAGCCATCCTGAAAAGCATGCCCGCCAACACGGTGGCAAAAATAGAAACCGTCAACAATCCGTCGGCCAAATACGAGGCCGAAGGCACGGCGGGCATCATCAACATTATAATGGCTCAGGCGCAGACCGAGGGTTTTTCAGGCACTGTGTCGTCGTGGAGCGGACTCACCAAGGATTTCCGCACTTTCAACAACGCCTCGCTACAGTATGTGAACGACCGCTGGACACTCTCGGCCAACGGCGGGTTCGGCTTTTTCAACAGCCTGATGCAAAGCGAGAGCAAGCAATACCTGTGGCAGGGCACCGACACCACGCTGATACACCTGCAGCCCGTGGAGGAACACAACAAGTTCCGCTCGGCAAACTTCAGTCTCTCCGCCGACTACAAAATCGATTCCAACAACTCGGTAGGAGGGATGTTCTCCTTCAACCGTCACCGCAGCCCCGTTGTTGAGGACAACCCCGACAGGGTTTTCCTCGTTTCGCAATACCCCTATACCAACGTTCTTTCGTCGTACACCAGCCACACCGACAATCCCAATGTGAGCAACAGCTACGTGGGCAATATCTACTACAACCACCGTTTGGACACCATAGGCAGCCAGATGTCGCTCTCTTTCGATTTCGACAACCACGCCAACGATGTCGCCAGCATGGTGAAAACCCGTTACTATTATGGCAATCTCGACAGCCTTACGAGCACCGACGACCCCTGCGACAGCACCGAAAACCGTTACAGCTCCTATGCCCTCAAGTTCGATGCTGTGCAGCAGTTCAACAAAAAAATGGGGCTGGAATACGGGCTTAAGTCGCGTATCTCGTTGGTGGATAACAATTTCCGCCACTATGCAAGTGAGGACCCTTTGCTTTCGCCTATTTCCAACCATCTGAAATACATGGAGAACGTAAATGCCTCCTACCTCAATTTCTCCCACAAGGTGAACGACAAACTGTCGTACCGCGCCGGACTGCGTTTCGAACACACTTACACCAACATCGAGTCGGTTACAAGCGGCATCGATACCTCCAACAACTATTTCAACCTGTTCCCCAACTTCAGCGTCAGCTACCGCTTGGGGCAGGCGCACAGCCTTTCGCTGAGCTACGCCTACCGCATCACCCGTCCCGACTACAACTCGCTCAACCCCTTTGTTACCCAAACCAGCATCTACGCCTATTCGTCGGGAAACCCCGACCTGCTGCCGCAGTACTCGCACCGTGTTGACCTCAGCATGAGCCTGTTCTATATGTTTTTCATCACCGCCAGCTACGGCTACGAAAACAACGAAATCAACAACATCACCACCGCCATGCCCGGACATATTGCCACCATACAGAAGCCCTACAATATCGGCCATCAGCAGTTTGCCTCGCTGGGACTCAGCGGTATGCTTCCACTCGGCCCTGTGGAGTGGACTTTCTGGATGCAAGGCTCTTACAATCAGGCCAAAGCCGACAGTCCGCAGCTTACCATGAACGTGGAAACCTTCAGCTTTATGACTTGGCAGTCGCTTGCCGTAAAACTGCCGTGGGAGCTGAAACTATCGGTCAACTGTTTCTACCTTTCGGGTATGTACCGCGAGGGTATGCAGATGGGCGACATGCTGACCTTCAACACCTCGCTGTCGCGATATTACTTCAACAGGGCGCTGCAGGTGTCTGTGGGAGTGCAGAACATACCGCGCCGCAAACTCGAAATCGAAGGCAGCTACAACAATTACCGCAACGAAATGAGTATTATGTGGGACAAACCCCACCTTACCCTGCAGATACAATACACCTTCGGCAAAACCGCCAACAACAACACCCTCAAACGTATCAAATCCGACGATATGGACGACCGTGCCGGCTCCAACAGCGGCGTGCAGCAGCCCGGAGCCAACACCGGCGGCGGAATGGGACAGTGATAGTTGAAAGTTGAAAGTTGAAAGTTGAAATTGGGGCGGTTGTCAGTTGCCAGTTTCCAGTTTCCAGTTGTCAGTTCACAGATCACAGATCACGGTTCACAATTCACAAAAAAATCGTATATTTGCAGCGTGATTCTGACGGATTTTGTAACGGACTTCGGCAGGTTCGGAGGAATTGCACAAAATGGTAAAATAAGAATTTCCAAAATTGAAAAACAAATGAAAATACCTACTTCCATATTATTTGTATTGCCTATAGCAATATGTGTCCTATTTTCCTGTGCCAAGGAAGAAACCCAAACAAATCAGCTAGATGTTGAAGATGTGTTTGTAACCAAGACACTTACGGGAGAGTTCTCTGTTTCGTTGACAAAGAAAGTGCGTTTTTCGCAGGGCAATCTGCAGTACAAAGCTGTGGGTACACATCCCGTGGCTGACGGAGGCACAGCTGTTGGAAAATGGCGTTTTGCAAACAACCAGTGGGATGTGATAGGGGAAACAAATAGTCAAATATCCAGGTCGTACAAGGGCTGGATAGATTTATTTGGTTGGGGAACAAGTGGTTACCATAATCCCGACGACACAAATAACGTGTATAACCAGCCTTATTCCCGTTCCGATTTCGTAGTGAGAGATTCTTACAATTATTACGGCTACGGCCCGTCGATAAATATGCCCGACACCGATTTGATAGGCACAAGCGCCTACTATGACTGGGGTATTTACAACACTATCGTCAACGGAGGCGAGAATAACTATCATTGGCGTACCCTTACGCGCCATGAGCTGGACTACCTGCTTGATTGGCGACAAGGTCATAGCGAAAAAAGAGGCAAGGGAACAGTGAACGGGGTAAACGGCCTTATCCTTCTCCCCGATAATTGGACGTTGCCCGAAGGCCTTACATTTGTTCCGGGTAATGACGACTGGCTGAACACTTACGATGTGGAGCAATGGACATTGATGGAGGAAGCCGGTGCGGTATTCCTGCCCGCCGCCGGTATTCGTCTTTCCAAGTTTGTAGGAGGTGTAAATTATTACGGTAATTATTGGCTGGTAAACAGCGATTCTGGATGGGCGGCGTTTTACTATGAGTTTAATCAAGACTGGGAAAAATTAACCACTTGTCTTCGCTACCATGGTTATAGCGTGCGTTTGGTGAAGGATGTGGATTAGTTTCCAGTTTCCAGTTTCCAGTTGTCAGTTGTCAGTTTCCAGTTTCCAGTTGTCAGTTGTCAGTTTTCCCCTTAACTCCTTAGTTTCTTAGTTTCTTAACTGCTTACTGGCAACCGCCCAATTCCGAAATGGCTACGCCGAGCTAAAGGTTCCGAAATCCGAATTCCGAAATCCCAGAAAAAAAATCCTCCTTCCAAAATACTATTTCGCGACAATATGCGTTATTATATGTTATTTTGCACGTATTACAGATATGAAAGAAGCTAAACGTTTGATATTGTCGCTTATAGTGATGGCCGTTGTGTCCTCGGCAACAGCGCAGAAAGACACCTTGCAGTGTTTCACCGTGGGATTCAATTTCGGCACCATGTTCTCCTCGGGCGAGAAGATTATGAGCAGCGGCGAAAAGACCGACCTCGTAAAAAATCCTTTCCTTAATTTCGGTGTCGATATTATGTACAAATTTGCCAGTAACTGGGTGTTGGGTGTCGAAGGCAACCTTTATTTCGGCAACGACAACCTCAAACACCGCGAGGAGCGTCTACCAATGCTCTACGCCGACGGAGTTATCATAGGCGGTGGCGGTGGCGATGCAGGTGTGGAGGCTTTCAACCGCGGACTCAGCTTTATCGGCAGCGTGGGAAAAATTATTCCGGTGTCCCGAAATAATCCCAATTCGGGGATATTCCTATCGCTGGGTGCGGGATTCACACAGAGTCAGATTATCTATAGCGTGCAGGCCGAGGAGGCCCCCCAGCTCGACGGCGACTACGCCAACCTCTACGACCACCAGCAGCGCGGCCCCGTGCTTATGGAGAACATCGGCTACTGGTTTATGAGCAACGAAAAGGCTTATTTCAACTTCATTCTCTCTTTCGAGATGCAGCAGCATTTCACCCACTCCACCCGCGACTACGTGATAGACCATTACATGGGCTTTAGCGGCAAGGACGTCAACCGCTATTTCACTCCCATTTATATGCTTAAACTTACGTGGATGTTCCCCCTCACGGGCAAAAAAACTCAAGAATACTATTATTACTAAAATACTCGATGCGAATACTTTACACCTTCGGCATAAGGCTTTACGGACTTGGAATACGGATTGCCTCGCTTTTCAGCGAAAAGGCAAAGCTGTGGGTGAACGGCCGCAAACATCTGTTCGAGCGTATGCAGTCGCTCTTGCCTCCCGACAGTCGTCCGTGCGTATGGATTCACGCCTCGTCGATGGGCGAATTTGAGCAGGCACGTCCTGTCATAGAGCTGATACACAGTCAGTTTTCTAACCATAAGATTGTCGTTACCTTTTTCTCGCCTTCGGGCTACGAGATACGCAAAAACTACGACCTCGCCGACGCTGTGCTGTATATGCCCCTCGACACCCCGCGCAAAGCCCAGCGTTTCCTCGACATCGTAAAACCGCAGGTGGCGCTGTTCGTGAAATACGACTTCTGGTTCAATTTCCTTTCGGAACTGAAGAAACGCCAAGTCCCGACTTTCATTTTCTCCACTATCTTCCGACCTTCGCAGTATTTCTTCAAGTGGTACGGACTCTGGTTCCGCCGTCAGCTCAGCACATTCACTCATTTCTTTGTGCAGAACGAGGAATCCAAGACTTTGTTGCAAAGTATTGGCTTTGAAAATGTTACTATAGCTGGCGACACCCGTTTCGACCGTGTGGCAAAGATTGCCGCCACAGCAAAGAGCGACGACATTGTGGAGCGTTTCATAAACGGCAAGCCCGTGGTTATGGCGGGCAGCTCGTGGCCTCCCGACGAACAGATATTGTATCAGTTCATCTCCACCACGCCCCACGACGTGAAACTGATTGTGGCTCCCCACGAAATCGATGACAGCCACGTGTCTCAAATAAAGAAACTCTTCGGTGAAACAGCAGTCTGCTACACCGAAGCCACGCCCGAGACGGATTTTTCCGATGTCAAAGTTTTGATTGTCAATACGATGGGGATGCTGTCGAGTCTCTACCGCTATTCGCACATTGCATATATCGGAGGCGGTTTCGGCAAAGGCATACACAATATTCTCGAGGCCGTGGTGTACGGCACACCCGTCTGTTTCGGTCCCAACCACTCCAAGTTTCAGGAAGCCAAGGATATAATTGCGCTGGGTGGGGGAGCCGTTGTGTCCTCTGACGAGGATTTCTCGCACATCGTGAATAATTGGCTGAGCGACAACGAGTTGTGGCAAAAAACTTCCGATATCTGTCGACAATACACACAGTCCAACATAGGCTCGGCGGAAAAGATTTTTGAAACAGTGTCTAACTATCTGAAATAGAAAAAGATGAGTTTGTTAACCACAAAACGGATTTGCCTCGTCGCCACGGTGTTTGTCGTGGCGGCTGTAGCTTTCTGTTCCTGTGGCGTGGACAAGTTTATCCCTCAAGGCGAGTACCTGCTCACCAAAAACAATGTCGAAATCGATTATTCCGATTTGGACAAGGAGGAGGCCAAGGGCGTGCAGCAGGCTATTTCGGGCGTCAAAAGCTACATCCGGCAGACGCCAAACTCCAAACTCTTGGGCGTTCCTGTGGCAATGCGCATCTACTGCCTTTCGAGTCCTACCGACAGCAACTGGATAAACCGCACCATACGTCGTCAGGGCGAGGCGCCGGTTATCTACAGTCAGGAACTTGCCGAGCGTTCCACACGTCAGATTCAGCTCCTGCTCGAATCCAAAGGCTGTTTCGGCTCGCAGGTGGTTTACGACACTCAGGTGGTGAAAAACAACCGCATCAGCGTTATTTACAAGATTAAGCCACAGCCGCGCTATGTCATCAACGAGGTGGGGACGGTGTGCCGCACCAGCGAGCGCATCAAAAATCTCACCGCACAGTGGATAGAGCAGTCGGACATAAAGCCCGGCAGCTATTACGATCAGGAGGTGCTTGCCGCTTACCGCGAAAGAGTGTCGACACGTCTCCGCAACAGAGGCTATTTTACTGCAGTGAAAGAAAATATTAACTTCTTGATAGATACTAATTTAGGTGGACGCAAGATGAATGTGCGCATGGCCATCCGCGACTTGGCCTACGACACCTCGTCGAAGGTGCCGCCGCTGGCACGATATTACATCAATAATGTGTATATCTATCCTGATTTGGAGACACTTATACCCGTGGATTCGTTGCACAGCGACACCGTCCATTATCAAACCACGGTGCGCAACAACGACGTTACCTATCATTTTGTTACCGACAAAAAGATGCGCGTGCGTCCCGAAACGGTGTGCCAGACGCTGACGCTTTATCCCTCAGGACTATACCGCAATTTCTCGGTGGAACGCTCATATACTCAGCTTTGGGCGTTGCGCAATTTCAAGTTCGTTGATATGGAGTTTGTGCCTGCCCAGCGTTATTCCGACACTGCCGGCTACCTTGACCTTCGTATCCGTCTGATGAACGCCATGCGCCGTTCTATGTCGCTTACCCTCGAACTTAACAACACCTCGCCGCTTAACACGCAGAACACCTCCAGCACAGGCAATTTCGGTCTGGAGCTGGGACTTGGGTATCAGAACAAGAATGTGTTTGGCGGCGCCGAGATTTTCAACGTGAAAACCACCCTTGCCCTGGAGCTTTCCAAGTTCGCCATTTTCAACAACAAGGACGATTTCTACGACCTTTTCTCCACCTTCGAGTCGGGATTGGACATGTCGCTCGACATACCTAAGTTCCTCGTTCCTTTCTCGCGACAGCTCTCGTCGGGCAACACACGTCCGCACACCCTGTTCAACGCCGGTATCAATTATCAGTATCGTATTTATTTCGAACGTCTTATAGCCAACACTTCGTTCGGTTACACCTGGCTGCGCAGCCGTACCACAAGGCATCAGTTCTTGCCGGTGGAGATTACGCTTGTCAAATTTTTCAATCAGGCCGATGAGTTCCGCGATAGGATTGAACGCCTCAACGACCTGCGTTTGAAATACCAGTACAGCGACCACCTTATCTTCGACATGCGTTACAACTTTGTGTACAGCACACAGTCGTCGTTGAACGCAAAAACCAATTTCTCTTACCTTTCCATGGGTTTGGAAACGGCAGGCAACCTGCTTAGCGGAATTTATAACCTGTCCAACCAAACTCCCGACAGTTCAGGTATTTACCATGTTTTCGATATACCTTTCTCGCAGTACGTGCGATTGGATTTCGACTGGAAACGCTATTTCTATCTTACCGACCGCAACACCTTTGTAATCAGACTGTCGGGCGGTATCGGCATACCTTACGGCAACTCCATGTCCATGCCTTACGAGAAGAGTTTCTACGGCGGCGGCCCCACCACCATACGTGCTTGGCGCATAAGGACTTTGGGCCCGGGAGGATATGTGAATACTTTGGGAACCAACTTCGAAAGGGTGGGGGATATCTCGCTCACGGCCAATATCGAGGACCGTTTCAAACTTTTCGGCTTTTTCGAGGGAGCGGCCTTTATCGATGCTGGCAACGTGTGGCTACTGCACGAGTCGGAGGAGTTCCCCGACGGTGAGTTCCGTTTCGACAAGTTCTATCAGCAGATTGCCCTCGGCGCGGGACTTGGTCTCCGTGCCAAAATTTCCATACTTACCCTGCGTTTGGATTTTGCCGTGCCTATTTACGACCCTGGTGCCGACGACGGACAGCCGTGGACTTTCACCAAACTGAAATTCAAAAACATAGTAACCAATTTCGGTATTGACTACCCGTTCTAAAAGCGGAAGGTGTTTTTTCTAATAATTCGTGTATTTCGTAGTCA
>Ga0310697_10001842_pt1 | contig 23661 bp, 14 predicted proteins | sample 172DNAGHGlowgp2_FD_203883 | JGI IMG/M metagenome (GOLD analysis project Ga0310697, IMG submission 203883) | Sheep rumen microbial communities from Palmerston North, Manawatu-Wanganui, New Zealand - 1728 DNA GHGlow gp2 (v2) (version 2) | ecosystem: Host-associated > Mammals > Digestive system >...
GGTTCTTCACCAGTTCGCCGTAGAGGCCTCCGTCGGCTGCAAAGTTGATGTCTTCGAAAAACAAACCGTACATGGTCGGGGAAACAGGTGCTCCTAACTTGGCCGTTTTCACCTCCATGACATGAGTCTGAGCCTGTGTACTTAGCGTTGCAGTAAGTGCCAGGGCGCATGATAATAGATTAAGTTTCATATTAGTTTAGGATGTTAAACAGTTATCTCGTGCAAATTTAGTTAAAAAACCATATTACTGCAAGATATTTTGGCAAAAAAACATTACTTTTGTAAGACTTTAACTAACATGGTTAAATACTTATTGTAGTACAATTCAATATTAATCATATTTTTTTAAGAAGCAGACCGGTATGAAAACGATTCTTGTAGCAGAAGACAACGACAGCAACTACATTCTGATGACCTATATCCTGCGCCGTGACTATCAGTACAAGCGGGCGAAGAACGGGCAGGAGGCTGTCGACCAGGTAGAACAGGGTGGGGTAGACTTGGTGCTTATGGATATCAAGATGCCCGTGATGGACGGACTGGAGGCCACCGCCAAGATAAAGGAGGCTCATCCCTCGCTGCCGGTAGTAGCCCTGACGGCCAATGCCTTCGACAGCGACCGCCAGCTGGCCCTGAAGGCTGGGTGCGATGATTTCCTGGCCAAGCCTGTCAACAGTGAGAAATGCCTGCAGACGATTGCCAAGTTCATCGGCAAGTGAGAACAATGACTTTTTTCCAGCAATAACTAAAACGACAAGACCCATGATGATGAGAATATGGTTCCTTAGCCTTGTGCTGGCTTTTTCCGTGGCCTGTTTTTCAGCAGATGAGAAGACCGACGTTACGGCGCAATACCTTGTGAACGCCTCGTTTGAGGCCGACAATATCGCCAGTCTATCCAAGGAAGTGAACGGTGCCGACGGTCTGCGCGGCTACAAGGTGACCGCTCCCCAAGGCTGGAAGGTAGTAGATAATGCCTCCCCCGTCAGTCTGATAGTGACCAAGGACTGCTATACCGACAATAACTTCGGTGTCGTCACCACTCTGGCCGACGGCAATCAGGCCTACTATCTGCGCATAGGATGGAACGACGGCGTCACCACCTTGAGCCAGACCATTGCTTCGCTCCCAAAGGGACGCTATCAGGTGGCCGTCAGCCTGCGTTCGGCTTATGCCAATTCCGCCACGTCGTCTGTCAGCGTCACCGCAGGGTCCGAAGAGATGTCGTCGGCTTTCAACCAGGGTTCAACAGGATGCTTTGCCTCTATGACTTGGACTGATGCCACGCTCGACTTCACCCAAGCTGCCGACGGTGCGGCCACTATCGGCTTCAGGGTCACTTGGAAGTCGGGCGGCTCGTGTGTCATGTTCGACAAGGTGCGGCTCTATAAGCTAAACGATGACTATGTTGCGCCCCAAGACCCCACCGAAAAGGATATTACGAGCCCTACCGAAGGCACTGTACAGGCCGATTTTGTCGGGGAGGCAGCCATGAAGTCCGACCTTCTTCAGATGCTGGCCAACTTTGCCACCTACCTGAAGAACGATTTCCAGGAAGCGGCTGCCCCCAACAGCGTGGGTGAGGCCTGCGGCTGTTTCAAGGGCGAAAACACCATGGGCAATAACGAGCAGGGCGTGCGTCCCAATGCCGACCTCTCGATGATTTGCGCCTTCCTTGTGAAATATGGCAAGGACAAGGTGACGCTGCCCGCCGGGGTGACTTGGAGCGACTTGGAGACGATGGCCATGAAGAGCCTCGTCTTCGCCTACAGTACCCATAAGGCCAACAAGCTGAAGGTCTGCGCCGGCAACAACTACTGGGGAAGTACCTCCACGAGCGACGTGGCCTGGGAATCGTCCCTGTGGGCAATGTCGGTGGCCTACAGCGCCTTCTTCCAGTGGGAGAAGCTTACTGATGCGCAGAAGAACTATATCTACCAGTTGCTGAAAGCCGAGTGCAACTACGAGCTGGGACGCTCCATCCCTACCGGCTATGCCGGAGACACTAAGGCTGAGGAGAACGGATGGGAAGCCGATATTCTGGCTGCCACCTTGGGCCTGTTCCCCAACGACGCGTTGGCTCCCCGCTGGTTCCAGCGCTTGCGCGAGTTTGCCATCAACAGCTATTCGCAGAAAGACGATGCCACCGACAATACCGTCATCGACCCCGACTACGACCAGAAAACCGTGAAGGATCTCTATAAGGGGCAGAACCTCTACGATGACTACACCCTGCAGAACCACAACTATTTCCATACCTCCTACCAGAACGTGGTGATACAGGAGCTGGGCGAAGCTGCACTGGCTCTGAAGCTCTTCCAGCAGGGACTCTACGGTGAGGAAAAATGGAAGACCAACGCCTTGATGCACAACAACCAGAAAGTGATGGACGAGGTGCTCTACTGGCTGGCTTTGGCCGACGGCGAACTGGCCATGCCTAACGGCAACGACTGGAGCCTCTTCCTCTACGACCAGATAACGAGCTACAGCACCAACGCCTGCTTCCTGCGCGACCCGCATGCCCTGATGCTGGAGAACCTGGCCTATAAGATGATCAAGGCCCGCCAGACCACCACCAGCGACGGCTCATGGCTGCTGCGTGCCGATGTGGGGGCCCGCCGCATGGGGGTGGAGGCGCACCGCGTGATGATGACGTGGCTCATGCACGAAGTGCTCCCCACGGCTGATATGACCGCAACGAAATGGGATGACTTTAACCGTAAGTACGCTGATGCGAAGGTCTTTACTTCGCAAAACATTGTCCGCGCTGCCACTGACTCGCGCTTCACCACTTTCTCCTGGAGCACAGGCCTTAACAGTTATACGGGCTATATTGCTGCCAACTCGGTGGACAAGAACAAGATTATCGTGCCGTTCCGTGCCAACAATACCGGCAATTTCCTCGGATGGTACGAGGTGTCCGGCAAGGGAACCAACGCTACTCCCGTGGTGCCCGGCATCTACCAGTTGAAGGGCAACAGCTACGTGATGAACGGTGAGCTGAATACCAACGATGCAACGCTTAACAACCGTTTTGCCATCTATTCCACCCCGGGCAATGCCGTCGTATATTTAGATTATGTACGCGCAAACGCCCCGGCCACGATTACGGCTGAAAAGGGCGGACTGATGGCAGTCAGTGTGGATGAGCTGACCAAGACGAAGCGCACCTTCTACACTTCGTCCGGATACCGTCAGCTGGACGGCAGCACACTTACGCGCATGTCGGGCAGCTGGATCAATATCGACAATGCCGTAGGCATCGTTACCCCCGTCGACCGCCCGTTTGCCTTCGGCGAGAAAGCCAACAACAACTCAGTGATGACCGCCAAGCTCTATGCGCTCTACAGTAACGGTAGTCGCTCAGTGAAGGCAGGAGAGGTCGTGGGCGTGCGCCACCTGACCTACTACTCAAATATCGATGCCGTCACGACAGCCGAACTTTCAAATCTCAACGCCCAGCTCGCAACGCCTGAGGGATGGAACGGAGCCATCGTCTTCGACCCGGACCGGACAGGCTATCTCTTGCTCAGCAATTTCGCCAGTGACCGGAAATGCCAGTTCAGCGACCTGCTTACCAACCAGGGGCAGCCGGTCTTTGCGGTGCTGACGCAAATCAGCGGTACGGGCTCTGCAGCTACGTTCGTGGCAGAGGAGAACCACTCCGTAGCCAATGTGCTGCGCTTCTTCATCGAGGGCGGTGGCCTGGAAGCCATACAGGACAAAGATGACGACTCAGTGATCTACCTGCTCAACCAGCAAAAGGGGCAGAACCCTGTCACCGTCAATGCAGCCGTTGCTGGCAAGATGGTTTCAAGGCGTGTTAATTTAGGACAGAAAGTGTTAAGGATTTCCATACAGGGAGGCGAGCTTCTGGTCGAGGAAGCCGCCGGGTTTCCAGAGGAAGTGGCTGAAGACCTTACGAAAGGCTATGAAGACATCACCGAAGAGAAACTCGTGAACCCCTCTTTTGAACAGGACGAGACCTATGGCAAGGCCGACGGAAGCGTGACCCTCGGTTCGGTGACCTATAATCCCTGTTACACCAATACCGTTGCGGCCACGAACACGAAGTGGCCCAACGTGCTGCCGGTGAAGGGATGGACGGCGGGCAACAAACTGTCGGGTGGCAGCAACTTCTGCCGTATGTACTCCATGCCTTATAGCTCGACGCAGTATTGTGTCAGTCCCAGTAACGTGGGCAACTATGCCGCCCGCTGCTCACGCCCCATCTTCGACAGCGACAAGTGTGGCGAGCGGGTGCTCACCGTGCTCAACAGCTGGGACTCCGGGGCCAATGCCATCACGCAGGACGTGTCCCTCTCTGCCGGCAAATACCGGTTGCTGATGGATGTACGCTACGAGTGCCCCAACCAGACGCAGAACAGCGGCAAGACCGTGACCACCAGCGGCAACAACACCAACACATCGCTCACCGGCATGAAGATAGGCACGAAGACCGACTATCGCTATCCTTCAGAGAACAACACCTGGCAGCAGCTCTGCTACGACTTCGAGTTGGCTGACGAGCAGACCGTCACCCTCTCCTTAGGTTTCCAGACTTCGGCCAGTGTGGGCGCAGCCAACAACACGCTGCTCTACATCGACAACCTGCGACTGTTGGCTTCTGATGAGAATGTTCCTACCTTCATACGCGAGGTAAATACTGTGTCATCGGCTGCCGCCGCAGTGTATGACCTGCAAGGACGGACAGTCGTCAATACCAAGCATGGTGTCTATATACAGGACGGGAAGAAAATAATCAAATAACTTGCGCATGAAAGCTATTCTCCTTTTGTTGCTATCGGCTCCGTTCACGGCAGTGGCGCAGGAGCAGGAAATTAATAGTGTTGAACCCGTCAGCGTGGAGACCACGGCAGGCTCTGCCCCTGAACTGCCCTATCAGGTGTGGACAACCTATGCCGACGGGCGGGGCGAGTATCGTCAGGTGAAATGGCAGAACGTTTCGCCCGATGTGGAGGAGGAACAGGCCCGCCAGCCGGCCGGGACTCAATACGACGTAAGAGGCTATGTCTTGGGCGACAACTCTACGGCCAACGGCTATCCCATCACCGCCCGCGTGAGCGTGGTGGCTCGTCAGGCGGCTTTTCCCCGCCATCCTGTGGCAGAGCCGCTGCCGCTGGGGAAGGTGGTCATCGACGGTGATAACCGCCTCACCCAAAACCGCGACAGGGACATAGACCATCTGCTGTCGCTCAATCCCAAACAGCAGCTATACAACTATCACGACACTTACGGACTGCCTGTAGAAGGGCTTCCTGTGGCCGACGGGTGGGACTCGCCCACTACCAAGCTCAAGGGACACGGCACAGGTCACTACCTCTCAGCACTGGCCATGGCCTATGCCAGTTGCCAGGATGCCGGGAAACGGGCCAAGCTGAAGGATAATCTCCGGCTAATGGTCGACGAGATGCGTCTCTGTCAGGAACGGACGTTCGTCTGGAGCGACTCTCTGGGGCGTTATTTCGAAGCCCGAGACCTCGCACCTGAGAGCGAACTGCAGGTGATGGGCGGCACATGGAAGGCCTTCGACCGCTACAAGCAGGACTACCGGCATTATGGCTATGGCTATCTTAACGCCATCCCCGCCCAGCATTGTGTGCTCATAGAGATGTACCGAGCCTACAACAACGAAGAATGGGTGTGGGCTCCTTACTACACCGTGCATAAGCAACTGGCAGGTCTCATCGACATTGCCAACCTCGTTGACGACAGAGCCATACGCGACAAGGCACTGCTGATAGCCCGTGACATGGGGCTTTGGGTATGGAACAGGCTGCACTACCGCACCTACGTAAAGAAAGACGGGACGCAGGAGGAACGCCGTCAGCGTCCCGGCAACCGCTACGAGATGTGGAACATGTACATAGCCGGTGAGGTGGGAGGCATGGCCGAGTCGCTGGCCCGCCTGTCGATGATGGTCGATGACCGCGAGCAGAGCAGCAGGTTGCTGGAAGCGGCCACTTATTTTGATTCGCCCGCCTTCTTCGACCCGCTGGCCCGTAATGTCGATGCCATACGCACCCGGCATGCCAACCAGCACATACCGATGGTGACAGGCGCCTTGAAATGCTACGAGGCGGGGGCTTCACCTTATTATTTTAATATAGCCCATAACTTCTGGCATCTCATACAGGGACGCTATCGCTATGCCACCGGCGGCGTGGGCAACGGCGAGATGTTCCGGCAGCCCTACACACAGATGCTCTCGATGGCGGGTAACGGGGAGCCAACGCTCAACGAGACTTGCTGCGCCTACAACCTGGCAAAGTTGACCAAGGACCTGAACCGCTTCACGCCGGATGATGCACGGCTGATGGACTACTACGAGCGCGTGCTCTACAATCAGTTGGTCGGCTCGCTCCATCCTCGAGAGTATCAGGTGCTTTATCAGTATGCCGTAGGGCTGGATGCTTCCAAGCCGTGGGGCAACGAGACACCGCAGAGCACCTGTTGCGGTGGCACAGGTGCCGAGAACCACGTGAAATATCAGGAGGCTGCCTATTTCGCTAACGACACTGCCCTCTGGGTGGCGCTCTATCTGCCCACCACCGCCACATGGGATGCCCAGGGCGTGGTCATCCGGCAGGAGTGCAACGCATGGCCGGCTGAGCAAGCCTCGCTGCGCATCGTAAAAGGCAAAGGACGTTTCGCCCTGAAGCTGCGCGTGCCTTTCTGGGCTACAGAGGGCTTCAGCGTGCGGCTCAATGGCAAGGAAGTGGCAGAGCATTACCAGCCTTGCAGTTATGTGGAGATACCCGTCCGTCGGTGGACGAAGAAAGATGTGGTGGAGGTAAGCATGCCGTTCCGCAACTACTATGACTTCGGTCCCGACAAACTGACTGTAGGCGACAGCGGGCATGCCTCTTGGTTGGCCGCTGCCGTTAAGGGGCCGATGGTCATGACGGCGAAGAACCTGCACACATGGCGCGACGCAACGGTGACTTCACTCGGCGAGATCGCGAGCAAGGCACTCATCCCCGACTATGAGGCTGATACCTATGTGACCCACTACTTCTGTTGGGACACCCCGGCAGCAGCCCCCACTGCGGTAGACACCATGCTGGTCGAGGGGCTGCTGCGCATGGCAGAGCGGCGCATCGAAGCACAGGAGAGGTGGCAGGCGATGGAGGTGAAGGTGCCGGAGTTCGCTCCCTGGGCTCCTCACGGCTATGCCCGAATGGCAGACTTGGTACGTGAGGCGCGGCAGCTGCTCTCCACCACGGCTGACCCGGTGAAGGCAGAGCAGGTGGCAGCTGCACTGAACAGTGAGCTGAACACCATGCGTCCCGGCAATCTGGCCGAGCCTGAGGACGTGAGCAGGGTCAGCGAACTGCTGCTCCGTCTCAGGACGCTACCGCAGTCGAGGGAGCGCGACCGCGTGATGCGCTATGCATCGGGCGTGGTGCGCTATGTGACCAATGGCAGCGGCACGATGGACATGATCCGCCGGGCAGAAAAGGAACTGAATGAAATCTTGAAATAATATGGATATTAAGATCAATGATTTGGCAGGTATCCGTGAGGCCGCCCGCGAGTTTATAGCGCAGATGGATGACCATACGGTGTTTGCCTTCTATGGAAAGATGGGGGCAGGCAAGACTACCTTCATCAAGGCTGTCTGCGAGGAACTGGGGGTGGAGGATGTCATTACCTCGCCCACGTTTGCCATAGTCAATGAGTACCGGTCGGCAGAGACCGAAGAGCTGATTTACCATTTCGACTTTTATCGCATCAGGAAGCTGGAGGAGGTCTACGACATGGGCTATGAGGACTATTTCTACAGTGGGGCGCTCTGCTTCATCGAATGGCCAGAGCTAATAGAAGAACTGCTGCCCGATGATGCCGTTCGAGTGACTATCACAGAGGATGAAAACGGAGGGCGTACAGTTCAGTATTAGCTGTTGTGTAATCAGTTTTTGAATAGATTGAAGTGCAGCTTTGGCTTCACGTTCACCTTTGTCCCTTCAGTGGTACTGGTGTAACGGATGTCGAAGCCGGTGTCGGCCACCTTTCCAGGCTTGTCCACGTCGAGCAAGGCAGTAGCTCCGTCGGAGTTGATGTCGGCAAAGATGTCGGTGAGGCGCACCTTTCCCAAGTTGACCTCCTTTACCTGTAGCTGTGCCTTGCCGATGGGCAGTTTTCCGTTCTTGTCCTTGCGCATCAAGGCTGTCCGCTCCTTCGAGATGTCCACCCTGAAATCGCCCGTAACGGCCACGTTGCCTATTGTTTTCACGCTGAACGCCCGCCCTACGTCGAATGATTTCGTATCGATGTTCCCGTCGATATATTTGTCGGTCTCGTCGATGGATATCTTGAAGTCCACCACCCCATTCTCTGAAGCGAGCTTCCCGCTGAATCGCTCGTTCTTGGGGTAGATGCCCACTTCGCCGTGATAGTCGATGGTGGCAAGTGATTTCAGCTGGTCGGTCATGAGTTTTTTCACGGCGAACTTGTTGATGATTTCCATGACCTTCGGGCTATAAGTGTGCATATTGTCGATGTCGAACCTGATGGCCAGTTCATACTTGTCCTTTAGGTGGGCTATTCCTCCTCTGGCCCTGATGTCGAGCTGCCTGTCGGGGGTCGTCACGTGTATGTTGTCGAACGTCATGCCGTCCTCATGACCGCTCACGGTAGTTGTCACGGTGAGCGGCATGTCGAAGTTCTTCAGCACTGGAGCAAAGGCCGTGGAGATGTCTTTCAGCAGTGTGCTGACAGTGATGGTGCCTGTCTTGTAGGCCAGGGTCTTATCCTTCTTCTTGTCAGGCAGCTGCATTCTGGCACTGTCGATGCTGACGTGGGTGTTCATGTGACTGAAGGACAGGTCTCTGGCGTAGGCCGTGCCGCCAATGTAGGTGAGCAGCCCTTGGAGGTCTCTGACGAAGAATCCCGTCAGAGTGTCGGTGACGTTGCCGCTGGTGATGCGGGCATACACCGTGTCTTTGCTCATGTGAAGAAGGTCGGCCTCCAAGTCAACCCATGCATTGAGGTGTCCTGTGTCGAATGCTCCCCGCTTAGGTCTCACGGCGTTCTTGCGCGGCTGGTGGTTGTCGGTGGTGTAGTGCAGCCGATGCAGCCGCAGCCGTCCCACTCCATCTTCAGGGAGCAGCTCCAGCCGGTCTATCGACAAGGTGGTCTCCACGGGTCCTTTATTTGTTTGCGCCGTCCAGTGCGTGCGCAAGTTCTCCAAGACGCCTGTCTCCTTCCTCCGTTCACCGAACTCCACCTGCAGCCTGTCGAGATGTATCAGTTTGTCCTGATAGGTCAGCGTGACGTCCCTGATGCTGCCCTCACCCTTGAAGTTGCCGTCGAGGTTGGCCCCTACTGACTCCAGTTTGAGGTTAATATCGTTGTAGGTCAGTTTCACGTCCTCCAGCTTGATGTCGCGCAGGTCGAACTTCAGTTTGCTCTTTTTCTTCTTCGCGGTTGCGGTGTCGCCGGGGGCCTTGTCTTTCTTCAGGGCATTGAGGATGGACTGATAGTTAGGTTCCTCACCGGGGTTCTCCACAACATTGGCGCGGATGCCCGCTATCCTGGCGCGTTCCACCTCAATCTTGCTGGCCAGCAGTTTGGTCAGGTCAAAGTTGACCACCATCTGCTCCATTTCGAAGAGTTTCCGCTGTTGCTGGTCATCGATGCTCACGCCATAGAGCTCCAGGTCCTGTCGCATCACGTCAATGTACATACTGTCTATCGTGGTCTTCGTGCCCAGCTTCTCCGATAGCATCTCTGTGGTCTTGTGGCGCAGCGTCGCCTGAATCGCAGGTGAATTAACGAAGAGGGCAAGACCTCCCAGGACAATGAGCAGAACAGCGAATATGCCGCCTAAAATCTGCAGAGCCAATAACAACTTCTTTTTCATCCTCACATAGCAATTTGTGTCCTTCGCCCGTATATTTGATATATTAGTATTGTCCTGTCCTGCATGGTAAACTCGTCAAATTCGTTCAATTCGTGGTTGAAAAACAGGGTGGGGGAAACATGAGCTAATTGATTTTATAGTCGAGGGCTTCGGTACGCTCGATGTAGTCGATGAGGGAGTGACGCACGTCGACAAGGTTCTTCTTGGATCGCAAAAGCACGTGGTGCCGGCCGGTAGAGTCGCGCAGCTGGAAGAAGAGCTTTGTCTTGCCGGGATTCTCGTTGATAATCTCCTGCAGCTCGTTGACTATCTCGTTGTTGAGCAGGTCGGGGTTCAGTGTGATGGTGATGCGGTCGATAGCCTTCTCCTTCACCGTCTGCAGGTATTCGATGTTCTGCACCTTCAGTTCCTTCTGGTCGTTGTTGTAGAAGCGCGGTCGCATCTTCGCCGTGACGTAGATGGCAGCTCCTTCGGTGAACCAGCCGTTCCACTTGGCCCAGTCATCGCCGAAGAGTGCCAGCTCGCCCGACCCGACGAAGTCCTCCAGTGTGACAAAGCCGCAGGGCTTGCCGTTCTTCGAGAATTTTGAGCGCACGGCAGTGACGATGCCGCCCAGTGTGACATCCTCGCGGTTCTTCAGTGCTGCACCGTTGTCGGCCAGTTCGGTGCAGACGGTGTTGCAGAGGTTGTCGAGCACAATCTTGTATTCGTCGAGGGGATGAGCGGAGAGGTAGATACCCACGAGGTCGCGCTCCTTGTTCAGCCGTTCGATGTCGCTCCAGCGCACGTCGGTCTTCGGTATGGGAGGCGTGGCGATCTCTATGCTGTCGAAGCCTCCGAAGAGCGAGTTGCTGGCCTCTGCCTTGGCCTGAGCATAGCTCTGCCCGTAGCGCACGAGCGTGTCGAGAAAAGTCTCGTTCTTGCTGTTGGCAGCGAAGAACGCCTCGCGCCGTATGCCGAACGAGTCGAAGCCTCCGCTCAGGGCGAGACTCTCGAACGCCTTGCGGTTGACGTTCTGCGATACACGTTCGGCAAAGTCAAAGATGGAGGCGAACGGGCCGTTCTCCTCGCGCTCACGGATGATAGCCTCAGCCACGGAGTCGCCCATGCCCTTGATAGCAGCCAGGCCGAAGCGTATCTCCCCCTTGTGGTTCACACCGAACTTCAGGTACGACTCGTTCACGTCGGGGCCCAACGTGGCGATGCCCATCTGCTTGCACTCGTCCATGAGCTTAGTAATCTCCGTAATCTGGTCGCGGCGGCGCGTCATGATGGCAGCCATGAACTCTGCAGGGTAGTTGGCCTTGAGGTAAGCAGTCTGGTAGGCCACCCATGAGTAGCAGGCGGCATGACTTTTGTTAAAGGCATAGGAAGCGAATTTCTCCCAGTCGGCCCAGATCTTCTCCAAGACTTTCGGGTCGTGGCCGTTTTTCTTGCCCCCCTCGATGAACATCGGTTTCATCTCGTCGACGATGGCTTTCTGCTTCTTGCCCATGGCCTTGCGCAGCTTGTCGCTCTGGCCGCGGGTGAAGTCGGCCAGCTGGCGGGAGAGCAGCATCACCTGCTCCTGATAGACGGTGATGCCGTAGGTGTCCTTCAGGTATTTCTCCATGCACGGTATGTCGTACTTTATCTCCTCGCGCCCGTTCTTACGTGCAATAAAGGAGGGTATATAGTCCATGGGTCCCGGCCGGTAGAGGGCATTCATGGCGATGAGGTCTTCGAACACGGTGGGATGGAGCTCGCGCAGGTATTTCTGCATGCCCGACGACTCAAACTGGAAGGTGCCTATGGTTCGTCCCTGCTGGTAGAGCTCATAGGTCTTCGGGTCGTCGATGGGGATGGTGTCGAGGTCTACGTCGATGCCTTGCGTCAGTTTGATATTGGCGCAGGCCTCCTTCAGCTCGGAAAGCGTTTTCAGGCCGAGGAAGTCCATCTTGATGAGCCCCGTCGACTCGATGACGTGACCGTCGTATTGCGTGCAGTTGGTCTTCGTGTCCTTGAAGTCGGGGTCGTCGGCCGTAGACACCGGCACCCAGTCGCTGATGGGGTCGCGGCAGATGATGAAGCCGCAGGCATGGATGCCCGTGCCGCGCACGGTGCCTTCGAGCATCTTCGCATACTTGATAGTGTTGGCCATCACCGGGTCGTTGGAGGCCTCGGCCTCGCGCAGCTCGGGTGTACACTTGATGGCGTTGGCCAGATTCATCTTCATGCCGTCGGGCAGACGGTCGGGGATGGCCTTGCACAGGGCGTTGGAGATGGGCAGGGGCAGCTTCTCGACGCGAGCCACGTCCTTGATGGAGTTCTTCGTGGCCATCGAGGCGTATGTGATGATATGTGCGCAGTTCTCATGACCATACTTGTCCATCACCCACTTGAGCACCTTGCCGCGCCCGTCGTCATCGAAGTCGGTGTCGATATCGGGCAGGGAGATACGGTCGGGGTTAAGGAAACGCTCGAACAGCAGGTCATACTTCAGCGGGTCAATCTTCGTGATGCCCAGGCAGTAGGCCACCACACTGCCTGCGGCAGAGCCACGGCCCGGTCCCACCCATACGTCAAGCTCGTCGCGGGCGGAGTTGATGAAGTCCTGCACGATGAGGAAGTAGCCGGGGAAACCCATGGTCTTCATGATGTGAAGCTCAAAACGGACTCGGTCGTCTACTTCCTGGGGGAGGCGGGGCTTGGGACGCTGGGAGTGAGCGGAGTTCTCCGAGTTCTCTGAGTCCTCTGAGTTCTCCGAGTTCTCCGAGTCCTCCGAGTTCTCTGAGCTCTCCGAGTACCGCTTCCACGCCCCCTCATACGCCAGCTTCGCCAGGTAGTCGGCCTCGAACTTGATGCGGTAGAGCTTGTCGTAGCCGCCGAGCTTCTTGATTTTCTTCTCGCCTTCCTCCGGCGGGAGCTGGTTCTCTCCGTTCTCATCGCTGGTGAACTCCTTGTAGAGGTCTTCCTCCGTAAACTTCTTACGCCACTCCTCTTCGGTTCCAAACGACTCGGGGATGGGGAAGAAAGGCATGATGGGGTCATGGTCGAGCGAGTAAATCTCACACTTGTCAAGTATCTCCAACGTGTTGGAAAGAGCCTCTGGCACATCACTGAAGATGTCATTCATCTCGGCCTTGGTTTTGAACCACTCCTGCTTGGAATAGAGCATGCGGGTAGGGTCGTCGAGGTCTTTGCCTGTGGAGAGACAGAGCAGATGGTCGTGAGCTTCGGCATTTTCCTGTTCCACGAAGTGTACGTCGTTGGTGCAGACGAGCTTGATGCCGTATTCGCGGGCCAGGCTGATGAGCACCTTGTTGGCCTCCTGCTGCAAAAGGAAGGTTTCGCGGTTGGCGCGGATGGCGGGGTCTTTCACTTCATGACGCTGGAGCTCCAGATAGTAGTCATCGCCGAAGAGGTTGTGATACCACTCCACGGCTTCGCGGGCCCCGGCAATGTCGCCGTTGAGAATCTTCTTGGGTACCTCGCCGGCTATGCAGGCCGAGCAGACGATGAGCCCCTCATGGTAGCGCTCCAGGTCGGCACGGTCGGTACGCGGACGCATGTAGTAGCCGTCCACCCATGAGTTGCTGACAAGCTTGATGAGGTTCTTGTAGCCCTGATAATTCTTTGCCAGTACAATGAGGTGGTAGCCGCTCTGGTCCTGCTTGCCGTTCTTCTGCTCCTTCGGTCCGTGCTTGGCCACATACATCTCGCAGCCGAAGATGGGCTTGAAAGGCTCCAGACCCTCCTTCTTGCGGTCCTTGTTCACTCCGTTGACGATGTCGTGGAATTCCTTGATGCCGAACATGTCGCCGTGGTCGGTGATGGCCATGCCGCGCATGCCGTCGCCCACGGCTTTTTTCACCAGGTCCTTTATCTTCGACTGTCCGTCGAGTATAGAATAATAAGTATGTACGTGGAGGTGTATGAAGTCTTCCATATATGTATGTGCTTATAATTATGATTTACGGTACTCAGAGGGGCTCATGCCCACATGTTCCTTGAAGTATTTGCCTAAGAACGACTGGTTGGGGAAATGCATCTCCTCTGCAATGTCCTTGACGCTCTTCGTGGTGTTCTTTAGCAGTACGCGCAGCTCTAAGACCACATAGTTGTCTATCCACTGGTTTGGTGTGCGCATGCTCACCAGCTTCACCACTTCAGAAAGATACTTGGGCGTGAGGCACAGTTGCTCGGCATACCAGCTGACGCGCCGGTTGTGCTTGCAGTTCTCTTCCACTAAGCGTATGAAACGGGTGAAGATGGCATCGGCACGGTTCTGACGCACGTCGGGCACCTGCTGATATTGATAGACGACTGTTGCCAGGTCGTAGAACATGGCGAGCATGAGCGTTCTCACCAGTTCGCGGCGGAACTGGTTGCCAACGAGGCCGATGCGTGTGCGGATGACGTGAAAATACTCTTGGAAGAGCTGCTGGTCGCGCTTAGAAAAAGGAAAGATGGGGTGGTTATGGGCAAAGAGAAACAGGGCAGAGAGGTCGCTTACATTGCTCATAATCTCATTGTAGAATGGCACCGACACCATCATGCACAAACCTTCCAGATCGGATGATGCATGATAATGGTCGATGAGATGGCGGTCGCTGGCAATTATGATATGCCCCGGGCTAAGCAGTTGCTCCTTCATGTCCATACGATAGCTTACGCTCCCCTTGGTGCAGAGTCCCAATAATATAAAGTTCATGCGACGAGGCTCCTTGGGAAAAGGCGCAGCCGCCAACTGGTCGATGAGCAGCAGGTCATCGCCCAGGTATTCGCAGCCAGGCCATTGCTTGGCTTTCTCAAAATCGGTTTCAATAACTGCTTTATCCATGAATACGATTGTAAGATTTTTACGCTGACTCGTTGGCTGCAAAGTTACTGCTTTTTGATAAAAGTCCTATGCACGTTTGCGTTAATGTTACCAAAATGATAACTTGCAAAAAGCAAAATATTGTGTTTTGTGGTTATTTTATGTTAAATATTGCATTTGTGGTTCATTTTAAAAGAATATATATTAGGTAGTTACAGAGAAACTTTGTACCTTTGCACCCCAAAACGGGCCAATGTGTCCGATTGGTAACAGGTTGAGTTCAAACAAAATAATATATATTAATAAAAAAGTAAAGTAAATTTATGCCTACAATCTCACAATTGGTTCGCAAAGGCAGAAAGGTAATCGTCGACAAGTCAAAGTCGCCTGCGCTGGACAACTGTCCGCAGCGTCGTGGCGTCTGCGTGCGTGTCTACACGACCACACCTAAGAAGCCTAATTCGGCTATGCGTAAGGTAGCCCGTGTTCGTTTGACTAACCAGAAGGAAGTCAACAGTTACATTCCCGGAGAGGGACACAACTTGCAGGAGCACAGCATCGTGCTGGTGCGCGGCGGGCGTGTGAAGGACCTTCCCGGTGTACGTTATCACATCGTGCGTGGTGCGCTCGATACCAGTGGTGTTGCTAACCGTACGCAGCGCCGTTCGAAGTATGGTGCCAAGCGTCCTAAGCAGAAGAAGTAAGAGAGAGTTGTTGAGTTTGTGAGTTTTTGAGTTGGTGAGTTGGCTCGGTGAGGAGCGGCACTCAAAACCAAAGACTCTATTCAGAAAGAGAAAACTCAAGAACTCGAAAACTTAAGACTCAGAAACTCAAAAACAACCCGTTTTGCTGGGAATTCTATTTAAGAAAGGTTGAGTAAATGCCCGAGAGTGGGCGTTGAAGACACAAGACGAAGAACAGCCCCAAGCAGAATCCAAAAACAACAGTAAAAACAAAATGAGAAAAGCAAAACCCAAGAAGCGCGTGATCCTTCCCGATCCCGTGTTCAATGACAAGAAGGTGTCAAAGTTCGTTAATCACCTGATGTACGACGGCAAGAAGTCGAAGTCGTATGAGATTTTCTACAACTCGCTTGAAATCGTAAAGGCCAGAATGAAGGACGCCGAGCAGGCTCCCCTTGATATCTGGAAGAAGGCACTCGACAATATCACACCTCAGGTGGAGGTGAAGAGCCGTCGAATCGGTGGTGCAACGTTCCAGGTGCCCACGGAGATTCGTCCCGACCGCAAAGAAAGTGTGTCGATGAAGAACATGATTCAGTTTGCACGCAAGCGCAGCGGCAAGTCGATGGCCGACAAACTGGCTGCTGAGATTATGGATGCTTTCAATAATCAAGGCGGTGCCTTCAAGCGTAAGGAGGACATGCACCGCATGGCTGAGGCTAACCGCGCATTCGCTCACTTCCGCTTCTAAGCCCCCTACGTTAGGGGGTTGGGGGTCTGAACAAGCAGCCCCCAACCCCTTAACTGATTATAGGGCAAACAGGCAAAAAGATATAATTAATAAGGGTAATAATTTATAACAGGGGCAATGAACGTCCGTTCGGACCCCCACCCCCCAGCTTAGGGGGCTAAGAAACAAATGGCAAAACAAGATTTACATTTGACGCGTAATATCGGCATTATGGCTCATATCGATGCCGGTAAGACCACCACGTCGGAGCGCATCCTGTTCTATACAGGTAAGACCCACAAGATTGGTGAGGTACACGATGGTGCTGCCACCATGGACTGGATGGCTCAGGAACAGGAGCGCGGCATCACTATTACTTCGGCTGCAACAACCTGTAACTGGAAGTGGAACAATCAGAACTACAAGATTAACTTGATTGATACTCCGGGACACGTAGACTTCACCGCAGAGGTGGAGCGCTCGTTGCGTGTGCTCGATGGCGCAGTGGCCACCTATTCGGCTGCCGATGGCGTACAGCCTCAGTCGGAAACCGTGTGGCGTCAGGCTGACAAATACAACGTGCCTCGTATCGGCTATGTGAACAAGATGGACCGTTCGGGTGCCGACTTCTTTGAGACGGTGCAGCAGATGAAGGATATTCTGGGTGCCAACCCTGTGGTAATCCAAGTGCCTATCGGCGCTGAGGAGAACTTCAAGGGTCTCGTAGACCTAATCAAGATGAAGGCTATCCTTTGGCACGATGAGACCATGGGTGCTGAATATGATGTCGAAGAAATACCCGCTGACCTGCAGGACGAATGTGAGGAGTGGCGCATGAAACTTCTTGAAGCTGCTGCAGAGTACGACGAGGCACTGATGGAGAAGTTCTTCGACGACCCCAACTCTATTACTGAGGCCGAAATTATAGCCGCTATCCGCAAGGGTACTATCGCAATGGAGTGTACTCCTATGCTTTGCGGTTCTTCTTATAAAAACAAGGGTGTGCAGCCCTTGCTCGATGCGGTCTGCTCATTCCTGCCCTCACCCCTCGACACTGAGGCTGTGATTGGCACAAACCCCAACACTGAGGAGGAAGAGAGCCGCAAGCCCAGCGAGGATGAGGCAACTTCGGCTCTTGCTTTCAAGATTGCCACTGATCCGTACATGGGTCGTCTGGTGTTCTTCCGCGTCTACTCTGGTAGTGTGAAGGCTGGCTCGTATGTGTTCAATCCCCGTTCGGGCAAGAAAGAGCGTATCAGCCGTCTGTTCCAGATGAACTCCAACAAGGAGATTCCTATGGATTCTATCGATGCTGGTGACATTGGCGCAGGCGTAGGCTTCAAGGATATCCGCACGGGTGATACCCTTTGTGACGAAGACAAGCCCATTGTGCTGGAGTCAATGACCTTCCCCGACACCGTGATCTCTATCGCCGTGGAGCCGAAGTCTCAGGCCGACATCGCCAAGCTCGACAATGGTCTTGCCAAGCTGGCAGAAGAGGATCCCACGTTCACCGTCCGTACCGACGAGCAGAGTGGTCAGACCATCATCTCTGGTATGGGTGAGCTCCACCTTGACATCATCATTGACCGTCTGAAGCGTGAGTTCAAAGTGGAGTGCAACCAGGGTAAGCCTCAGGTGAACTACAAGGAAGCCATCACGAAGGAAGTGGAGATTGAAGAGGTCTATAAGAAACAGTCGGGTGGTCGCGGTAAGTATGCTAAGATGCTTGTGAAGGTTGGTCCTGTGGATGAGGATTATGACTTGAAGAACAATCCCGGCCTGCAGTTCGTCAACGAGGTGAAGGGTGGTAACATTCCTAAGGAGTTCATTCCCTCCATCCAGAAGGGCTTTGAGACAGCTATGAAAAATGGTATCCTCGGTGGCTATCCCGTTGACTCGCTGAAGGTAACTGTGGTCGATGGCGGTTTCCACCCCGTTGACTCTGACCAGCTCTCATTCGAAATTGCTGCCCAGATGGCTTACAAAGAGGCTTGTGCTAAAGCTAAGCCTGTGCTGATGGAGCCCATCATGAAACTTGAGGTGGTGACACCCGAGGAGAACATGGGTGACGTGATAGGCGACCTGAACAAGCGTCGCGGTCAGGTGGAAGGCATGGAAGAGAGTCGCAGCGGTGCCCGTGTGGTGAAAGCTATGGTACCCCTGTCGGAAATGTTCGGTTATGTGACCGCTCTGCGTACCATCACTTCGGGACGTGCTACCAGCTCTATGGAGTACGATCACCATGCTCCTCTGTCAAGTGCTATCGCCAAGGCAGTGCTTGAGGAAGTGAAGGGCCGCGCCGACCTAGTGTAAGCATGTATGATTCATAATGAGTATAATTCCCCACAAGGCTTTAGGCTTTGCGGGGAATTTAGTTATACGCCCTGCATGAGCAATGTCTAACGGTTGCAAGTCCCGAGTGAGCTTTATCCGAGGAGGCCTTCAGAACATGGCTTTTCTTCTCAATAGCAGCCAGGGCTATCTCGGCGCGTCTGTTGGTGGCGTTGGTCTTCGCACTTGCCACAGGTGCCACGAAAATGTTTGGCAGCATAACAATAATCCCCAACAGTACAGTCATTGAAGGCACAGGCGTTTTTTTTATTTTTTTATGAGGAAGAGAAGCGTTTTTTGAATTTTTTTACTATCTTTGCCGGCGATTTTGTGCGTAACTAAGTTTTGAGACATCATGTGATTAAAGTAAACGGTTAAGACATAAAAAAATGAAAAAGATTCTGTTAATGGCAGTAGCCGCCGTGATGGCTACAATGGGCGTTAGTGCTCAGGACGAGCTGAAACATGAAGTAGGTGTTTTCTATGGCGTAGGATCAGCCTCTGACGTTATTTCCGTCTATACAAGTTCTTTTGCAGCCGCAGCAGGTGACCAGAGTTCCTGGTTCGGCCCCATCGGTTTAGAGTACTATTATCACCTAACGCCTGTTGTTGGTTTGGGTGCTGTGGCAGAGTACACAAAATGTAAGGCTATTGACGAAAAGGCCAATGTGGAAGGCCTGAACGAAACCTTTATCACCTTTATGCCTTCGGTTAAGTTCAACTGGCTTCGCAAAAACCACTTCGGCATGTATTCCGGCTTGTCTGCCGGTGTGATGATATGCTCAATGTCTGTCGATAATATTGTGAAGGCATCTGACCCTGATGCCATAGACGAGACGCTGACCTCGTTCATGTTTCAGGTTACAGCCCTTGGCACTGAGTTTGGTGGCTCAGCTTTTCGCGGATTCGTCGAAGTGGGCGTTGGAGAAAAAGGGGTGCTCTGTGCTGGTTTGCGCTACAAGTTCTGACCTTTCTTCGCATAATCATCTATAAGCATCAAGTTGCACGCTGAAATGAAACGATTAGTGATAGGGCATGGCAACGCGATAATGAGATTTTAGCATTATGAACAGGAAATTTATATGGATGTTCGCCGCCATCCTTGTTCTTTGCGGCGCGTGTATTGTTACCTGCTGTTCTAAGGACGATCAGCCTGTGGTCAGTCCGACCGATGATAGCAGCCAGTTTGTAACCCTGAGCGAAGCAGTGCCCGATGCAATCTTAGAGATTCGCTACTACAGTACTTATAACTTCGTGGGAACCCGCATTGACGGCTATGAGGAACCTACGGCCCTGCTGACCAAGCAGGCGGCCAAGGCTCTGAAGGAAGTGAGCGACGACGTGATGTCGCAGGGCTATCGGCTGAAGATCTACGATGCCTATCGCCCGCAGAAGGGGGTAGATCACTTTGTGCGCTGGGCTTCTGATCTTTCAGACACGAAGATGAAACCCTACTTCTATCCCGACCTCGACAAGAGCGTCCTCTTCGAACAGGAGTACATCTATGAGCGTAGCGGTCATACTCGCGGCTCTACGGTTGATCTGACACTCTTCGACATGGCGACGGAGAAGGAACTCGACATGGGCGGCACCTTCGACTGGTTCGGCCCTGAGAGCCATCCAGACTTCTGCGGCAACCCCGAGACGGGCGAATACACTGGCGACAATTCTAAATCGCCTGCCGAACCCAAGCGTAGCATCACCGCCGAACAGTTCGAGCACCGTATGATACTCCGGCGTGCCATGCTCGCTCATGGCTTCAAGGCCTTGGACACCGAGTGGTGGCACTTCACCCTGAAGGACGAGCCCTTCCCCGATACCTACTTCACTTTCCCCGTCAGACAGATAAAATGAAAAAGGCAATTGTCGTCGGCAGCCATCATTGTACACGATGAAGTTCACGTGCGTCTCTGGAGGCCGCAGCGATGCATCCTCCAGGAGCATTTGTAACTACTTGGATTTCAGTTGATTGTAATTCGATATTAATTTGCCCGCAATTCGATATTAACCATCTTGCAATTAATATCGAATTACAATACAATTTGGTATCATCCACAAAACGCTTCAATTTATGCAATCTTTTTTAGGTCGTTTATTCACTTTTTTCGAATGAACTAGTTGGTAATTTCGAAAAAACAACTATCTTTGCAGAAAATTGAAATAACGAAAAAAATAAAACTATGAAGCTACAATTGCTCACTTTGGCTGTGCTCACTGCAACGCTGGCGCAGGCACAACAACGACAGGAAATAGTGCTCACTGACAATTGGCAGTTCTCCCGTGACCAACAGTCGTGGGAACAGGTAAGCGTTCCCCACGACTGGGCCATCAGCGGTCCGTTCGACAAGAAATGGGACTTGCAGGTAGTAGCCATCACGCAGAACGGTGAGACGGAGGCTACTGAGAAGAGCGGTCGCTCGGGCGCGCTGCCGTGGATTGGTAAGGGCTACTACAAGCGGAAATTCATGATCCCGTCCGGATTCGACGGCTTTGCCGAACTGGTGTTCGACGGGGCCATGGCAGAGCCTACGGTCACGGTGAACGGCAATCGTGCCGGCTTTTGGGCCTATGGCTACAACACGTTCCGCGTGGATGTCACTCCAGTCGTAAGACCGGGAGAGAACCTCTTGGAAGTGGCTCTGCAGAATCTGGAAGAGAGCTCGCGGTGGTATCCCGGTGCAGGCATCTACCGACCGGTGAAGCTGGTGCTGACAGGAAGAAGCCATTTGGACCGCTGGGGCACTTTCATCCGCACAACGAGCATTGTGAACGACAAGGCCACGCTGGCCGTCACTGCGCAGGCCATCGGCGAGGGCAACGCCATCGAAGTGGAACTGCGCGACCAGAAGGGACACATCGTCGATGCCCATCATGCCGGCACGGATAGCGAGGGACGGGTGGAGATGAACTTCGAAGTGGCGAAACCCCATCTTTGGACTCCGGAGTCGCCTTATCTCTATAAGGCAGTGGTGAAACTGATGAAAAACGGCAAGACCATCGATGAACTCACTGAGAATATCGGCATACGCACGGTGGAGGTGTCGAAAGCAGGCGGCTTCCAACTGAACGGCGTGACGCGCAAGATAAAGGGCGTTTGCCTGCACCACGACTTGGGGCCGCTGGGCGCAGCCGTCAACAAGGCTGCCCTCATCCGGCAGATAAAGACCATGAAGGACATGGGTTGCGATGCCATCCGCACCGCCCACAATATGCCTTCACAAATGCAGATGGACATATGCGACTCACTCGGCATGATGGTCATGGCTGAGAGCTTCGATATGTGGGTCTATGCCAAGTGCAAGAACGGCTACGCCCGCTTCTTCAGGGACTGGAGCGACAGGGACATAGAGAACCTGGTGCGTGCCAACCGCAACCACCCCTCCGTCATCATGTGGTCCATCGGCAACGAGATTCCCGAACAGGGTATGAAGGGCGGACGGCAGATGGCCGAACACCTGCAGGCACTCTGCCATAGACTGGATCCCTCACGGCCCGTGACACAGGGCATGGACCGCATCGACAATGCCCTGAGCACCGGTTTTGCACAAGTGATGGACGTACCGGGCATGAACTATCGCGTACATAAATATCAGATGGCCTACGACAAGCTGCCGCAGGGCTTCCTCTTAGGGTCGGAAACGGCCTCAACGGTCAGTTCGCGTGGCATCTATAAGTTCCCGGTAAAGCCCGACGACAACACGCGCTTCTCCTCTTGGGCCAAAGACTATGACCCCAATGCCATCAAGACTGCCGACGGGCAGTGTTCTTCCTACGACGTGGAGTATTGCTCGTGGTCGAACCTGCCCGATGACGACTGGCGCTGGCAGGACGACTATCCCTGGGTCATCGGCGAGTTTGTATGGACGGGCTACGACTACTTGGGCGAACCGACTCCCTACGATGAGTACTGGCCCGCACGCAGCAGCTATTTTGGCATCTGCGACCTGGCCGGTCTGCCCAAGGACCGCTTCTACCTCTACCGTTCGCGTTGGAACAAGGATGAACATACCATCCACCTGCTGCCTCACTGGACATGGGGCAATACGAAGAAGGACAAGGGCAATCGCATTGGACAGACTACGCCCGTCTATTGCTATACTGACTACCCCGAGGGCGAGCTCTTCCTGAACGGCAAGAGTCAGGGACGCATCAAGAAGAATGTCGCCGAACGGCTCGACCGCTATCGCCTGCGCTGGAACGACGTGAAGTATGAGCCGGGTGAGCTGAAGGTCGTTGTCTACGATGAGATGGGGAAGAACTGCGGTGAGAAGACGCTGAAAACTGCTGGCAAGCCTGTCCGTCTGCAACTGGATGCCTGGACGCAGACGGACAAGCCCGAGCTGAAGGCCGACGGCGAAGACCTGGCTTTCGTCACTGTTTCGCTCGCGGATGCAGAAGGAACATTTGTGCCTGCTGCCACCGACCAACTGCGCTTTGAGGTAGAGGGTGCAGGCAGCTTCCGCGCTGTATGCAACGGTGATGCCACCTCACTGGAGCCGTTCACCCAGCCCACGATGAAACTGTTCTCCGGGCAGTTGGTGGTGGTGGTGCAGTCGGCTTGCGAGAAAGGCACGCTCACCCTGCGCGTCATCGATGATGAGCGCAAGCTGACACAGGAGCTGCAGCTACAGGTAAAATAAAGAAGGACGGTGAGATATGAGACGGCGACTTACTATCGGCCTGGATGCCAAGCGCATCGTGAGCAACGGTACGGGACTGGGCAGCTACGGGCGGACACTGTCAAACGACCTTTCGCGTGAGGAAGAGTTGCAGCTGCGGCTCTACGCCCCCGATGAGGGCCGTGGCGACCTGCGCGGACAAGTGGCCGAACGCGACAATCTGCGCTTTTGCTACCCCGACGGTCATCCTAACGGCATCGGTAAGGCGTTGTGGCGCACATGGGGCATCGTCAGCCAGCTGCAGGACGACCGCATAGACATCTATCACGGCCTGTCGGGTGAACTGCCCATTGGCATCAGCAAGACACGCATACGCACCGTGGTCACCATCCATGACCTCATCTTCATGCGCCACCCGGAATACTATCACTGGATAGACCGGAAAATATATGAATGGAAGTTCCGCAAGACCCTGAATGAGGCCGACCGCATCGTGGCCATCAGCGAGTGTACACGACGCGATATCTGCGAGTTGGGAGGTGTTGATGAAGACAAGATTGACCTTATCTATCAGAGTTGTGCAGCCCGTTTTACTGCCGACACCAATC
>Ga0310697_10001843_pt1 | contig 23640 bp, 26 predicted proteins | sample 172DNAGHGlowgp2_FD_203883 | JGI IMG/M metagenome (GOLD analysis project Ga0310697, IMG submission 203883) | Sheep rumen microbial communities from Palmerston North, Manawatu-Wanganui, New Zealand - 1728 DNA GHGlow gp2 (v2) (version 2) | ecosystem: Host-associated > Mammals > Digestive system >...
TCCTGAAGGACTCGTGTCGTCTCTTCTGAAACGCTTTAATGATTTTGCCATCCTCTATGATGTGGATGAAACAGGATTAAAAGAAGCTGAGAATCGCGTAAAAGAGATGCAAGAATTAGGTTTCTCTAATGTTTGGCAGATTAAATTACCGTTGGCGGGAACTAAGCAGGAAAAGGATGTTTCTGACTTTTTCCGTCTTGGACACACACAAGAGGAACTACAGGAAATCACAGAGCTGACAATGTTAACTAAAGTACGGTCATTATGCAGATAGAAGAAAACAAGTCTATTGGATTTAAGAAAAAGCTACTTTTGGAGCATACAGTCCATATTCATGAGAATATAGGCTTCAGTGAGACAGACAAAAATATGCTTCGTAATCATAATTTTGACGAAAATATAGCTGCACAATACTGTTCGAGCGTGGATTTTGAATGTTTGCACCATTTTTTTCACGGTATAGGAATAAGAAATATCCATAATGGCTTAGAATTTTTCAATGATGATGAATATAAACAACCCAAAACGGCTGGAGTTCCAGGCTTAGTAGTTATTGTCAACACTTTGTGTCGGGAAGACAGAAGTTGTCTGCTTTTTGAAAATCTGATAGATATGCTGGCATTTCTCACACTTCAAAAGCATCATCTGTTAGGTAGAAGATTAAGGGTTCCGCCTGAATGTGACTATATCATTTTGAATAAAGCCGCAAATTTACAATATTTATTTTCAAGAATACAAGAATATAGTAATATCAACTGTTTCTTTCCCAACACAGACTATGGCGCAGTGCTTACCAAGACTATTCTTGATTTACATAAGAACCATTCAAAAGATTGCTCTTTTATATATTCCCGTTGTAAAACTATAGCAGATTTTTTACGATTCAAAAAAGACCGTTTGTAACATAATAATAGATAATTAGCGATTTGTCTTTTCTATTTATATATAGGTAAATATTAAAAATGAGTCGCAAAAAAATACTGTAGCAATCAATTTACTACAGTATTTCAATCTCATTTTATAGGATAAGGACTATCAGTTGTTAGTCCAAAATTTGACACCTTCTCCAATAGTCATTTCTGGAAGACCGCATAATGCGGATATTAATGACCAAACTCGAATTTCAGAATCTTCAATTACACCATCTGCTGCAATAATAACGGCTAAGAATGCTGCAACGTACTTCTTTTGCATATCATTCATAAGAGAAATTATTGTAAGAGCATCTTTATATTCGATAATTTTTGCTCCTTCAATAAGAGAATTAACAGCTTTCTCATCAAGGCCAAATTTTAGTAGTTCCAAAGATAAGGCAGCTTTTTCTTGTTCTGCAACATTACCGTCTGATGCTGCTACTGCTACTGCTAATTTTACAATAGCTGATAGTTCAAGTCCTGAGAATTGCATAATTACTATTTTTAATTTGTTATTGATAAATAATTAGCCAAATATTGGCATTTACACGGCAAAGATACAAATTAATTATGATATTATACATTTTTAAACCACTTTTTTAAAATAAATAATAGTAGATTTAATGCAAACGAATGTAAAAAACCGTTATATTGCGTACAATTTACGCAAAGAAAAGTTAATATTTCCGTTTCTTTGTGTAAAAATTACGCATTAGGCTTGGAGATTATTATTTTTTTCCCTATCTTTGCGCCTGAATAGATCGTTAAAGGTATAATTATAAAGTATTTATTTATGACAACCAAGTTCGATATAATCAGATTAAAGTCTCAGGTTGTACTGGGCAATGTAGAAGCGATGTACATCCTTGCAACGAACTATCTTTATGGGATAGGTGTTGAAGTTGACCTAATACAAGCTCATACTTATTTAAAAAAGGCTGTAGATAAGGGGTTTGAGCCAGCAAAAGGAATGATAGAATCAGTTTTTGCTGACAAAGGTAATTCTGTGGAACTTGCTCCTGAGTTCAAAGAAGATATTTATTTAGCCTTTAAATCTATGTGTCAAGATGCTGATAAGGGAATTCCTGCTGCTTTGCATATGAAATCAATGTTCAGGCTATCAGATGATACTGACGATTTTAGGTTTAGAAGAGCTGTTAAAGAACAGGAATTGGCCTGCCAGCAAGATTATGTACCAGCCTTACATTCCTTAGGAGTAGTGTATTATAAAGGTAATCGTATCAAGGGTAAACAGCAAGAGGGTTTCTCCATGATTATGCGGGCCGCAGAAAAAGAATACATCCCAGCATTAAGAACTATGATGGGAATCCAGCCTGAGATGGTATATCCTATTATCAAACAGATGGTTGAGAAAGAGGATGTAGATGGTGAAGCTTTCTATATGTTAAGCCAGTACTATGCAAATGGAATAGTAGTAGATGAAAATGGTCAGGAAGCTATTAAACTGCTGGAAAAGGCAGCAGCAAAGAAGGTACATGACGCTTATTATAATCTAGGTTTAGCATATGAATTTGGAAGGCTAGGTGTCAAGAAAGATATTAAAAAAGCTGTTGAGTACTATGAGCAAGGAGTTGCATCTGATGACGCAGATTGCATGGTAAATCTCGGTTGCATTCTGGAAACATCTAAGGAGTATCCTAACGATAAGAATAGAGCTTTTGAGCTTTATTGCAAGGCTGCAGAAAAAGAGAAGGGATATGCGTATAACAATCTTGGAACTTGTTACAAACGTGGAATTGGTACAGACGTGAATAAAGAAAAGGCTTTGGAGTGTTATACTAAAGCTGCTGATATGCAATGCATGGAGGCTTATTGGAACCTATATATGTACTATATGGATGAAGTTTGTACACCACGGGATTTCAAAAAAGCTGTGGAATGGCTCCAAAAAGGAGATGAAGCTGGTAATATGCAATGTACATACCAAATCACAAAACATATTGAAAATGGTGATGGAATAGAACGGAATGCTGCAAAATATTACTTCTACTTGAATAAAGCTGCAGCAGGAGGATATGAAGAAGCATATTTGGATCTTGCGAATTGTTATAAAGATGGTATTGGGACACAGCCAAGTGGAAATCTTGCATTTGAATGGTATCAGAAAGCAGCCAAGGTGTCTGTAGATGGTATTACAGCCTTAGCACAATGCTATACTTATGGTATTGGTACGCAGCAAGATTACGACAAAGCAGTAGAACTTTACAAAATAGCAGCAGAGCAAGGCGATGCGCAAGCTCAATGCGATTTAGGCATCTGTTATCGTTCTGGCGAAGGAGTGGAGAAAGATCCAGTAAAAGCTATTGAATGGTATCTAAAAGCCGCTGAACAAGGTCATGGAGGCGCATTGAATAATTTGGGTATTATGTATCAGCATGGTATCGGTGTTGAATCTGATATTGATAAGGCCGCAGAGTATTACTTAAAAGCTGCTGAAGCAGGTAACGCTGATGGCCAATTTTGTATAGGTTTGTTCTATGCTAATGGAGCAGGTGTTGAGCAGAATTATGAAGAAGCGATAAAATGGTTTAAGGAAGCAGCCTCACAAGGAGAACCAGATTCAATGTTCCATCTGGCACAGCTGTACAATGAAGGTCTGGGAGTAGAGAAAGATATGAACCTTGTTGCAATCTATTTATATATGGCCGCAGATAGAGGTTTCCAACCTGCTATTGATGCAATTAACAAGAACAGAATTCCAAGACCAGAAAGAAAGGAGTAGTGACAATGAAGGATTTTCTGAATTGGCTTATACCAATTGCATTTTGCATTTCAGGGATCTATTATTTCTGGAAAAGCAGTAATGCTGAAGCAGAAGACACAACTGCCTCAGATGGTGATGAATCTCAAAATGAAGACGATATGACTACAGAAGTACAAATTGCAAGCATGAAACTATTGTTGGAACAGACTTTAAAGAATGTCGGCTGTCACATCAACATGTGCGAAGAGAAAGAGGGAGAGTTTCATATAACATATCAAGGTGAGCATTTTACTATTATCTATTCAGAAGATAGTCCATACATTACTATCTATGATGTGGCTTGGTATTCAGCAGAACTGATAGATATTGATAACCTGTCATTAGTAAGACAGGCAGTGAATGCATGTAATCAACAAAATCTAGCAACTGTGCTGTATACAATTGACAAGGATGAGAACTGTGTTAACGTTCATACTCGCCAGTGCACCATCTTCGGTGCCTATATTCCTGAGGTAGAAGCGTACTTGCGATCCCGATTTGAGGATTCTTTCAGACAGCACCATAATTTTTACAGGCATATCGAAGAGATAAGAAAAGAACAATATACCTAGTGTCAAGAAAGAAAATACTGGTAATAATAAAACTGCATGGAGTACAAAAAGAGGAAACGCAATAAGCCTATATCTATGGCAATCAAAGGATACTTAGATAAAAGCGGAGGAAAAGTTTCGAAATCTCGGAACGAAATCGAATGGCGCTTCGATGCTTTAGATTGGCGATATCAGAAGCAAATACTCTATGCTTTTCTTCAGTCTTGTATGTCTGACAGGAAATGGGCATATAAGAAACTCTATGCTTTGTGGGATGATTGTTTCATTCCGCAAATAAAGGATTTATGGGAATTGTATCATGAGATTGAAGTCTCATGGCTTATTATCCAATTTTTCCCAATTGATTATTTAAAACAAAACTTTGAAAGTCTCAGTGCTGGCCGAAACTATTACTTTCTATATCACAGATTACATGACGATCCTGATTTTGTTTTAGATAAGACGAGATTGAACGAAGCAGACTTACTGGGCGCGATGTGTGAATCAGATGAAATCATAACTGATGATGATGTAAGAGATTTGTTTTATTTGCTTATTTATAAATTCTGCAAAGGTGCATATAAGTTCAGAATCTATAACGTGGCTGATGAAAAGCTTCAATTGCTCTCTATATTTCGCAGTTCTTTAGTGGAATCTATGGGTAAGATTATTATTTTTGATTTGAAGAAAGGTGAATTGTATGTTGAATTGCATAATTGGATGTTCACTGTTTCTAAAGATTTTCTGCGAGATTATAGTAATTTAAGTGAGTTAGATTATCTCGAAAAAAGAGACCAGATAAGAGAAATAATGAGAACGTATTGTTTGAAATATATCAATAAAGGATACAAGGACGTATGGGATTCTTATGATATTAATGACAAACAACAGTTCATAAATAATTTTGAAGAAAAGCATAAGGCGCGTATATTGAATTACAAACCTAAGGCAAACACGATGAGTGACAACAGTTTAGAGGTAAAAACAATGAAAGAAGTCGAAGAAATCTTTGGAAGTACATTGGTTGATAAGCTTGTTGACACCTTTGGCTTAGAGTTGGAAAATTCTGGAAATGTACCATTTTAATTGCAAATATATGGCAATAATAGAGAACACTGCTAATAATATGGAGCAAATAGTAGATAGAATCAAGGGAACTATATTTGGACAAGCCATTGGTGATGCTCTAGGGCTCGGTACAGAGGGCATGACTGATGAGGATATGGCATGGAAATACCCCAATGGTATTTGCCATTATAGTGACATCTTCCAGGATAGGCATCGCAAGAGATGGAAGATTGGCGACTGGACTGATGATACGGACATGATGCTCTGTATTGCAAACGCCGTAATCAAAGACAAAGGTGTCAATTATACCAGTATCGCCCAAAATTTCAAGAATTGGGCTGACGGCGAGCCGATGGGAATTGGGGAAACGACCTATAAAGTGCTCAGTTTTGGTGATTACGTAGCTAAACCATTTGATGCCTCTAAGATGCTTTGGAACATGAGTCACCAACAATCTGCTGCTAATGGAGGGGTTATGCGAACCTCTATAGTTGGACTATTCCCTAAAGCCGTTGAAGAATGTGCAGTCAATATTTGTCGTTTGACGCACTACGACCCAAGATGCGTCGGCTCATGTGCTATTGTTTCCCTTCTAATTCACTCACTTGTTTATGATGTTGAGAAAATGTCATATCACAAGATGGTTGATATTGCGCAAAAATATGATAGTCGTATTCGAGAATACATAGATCTCTCACTGAATACAGACATAAGAGCATTGGAATTGCAGGATTGGGACTCTGTAGGCTATACGCTTAAAACTCTTGCCGCTGGCCTTTGGGCATATTGGAATGCGACAACTTTCGAAGAAGGATTACTTTCCGTGGTCAGAGCGGGTGGTGATGCCGATACAAATGCTGCTGTTGCATGTGCTATACTTGGAGCAAAATATGGCTTCAGCGCTATACCACATGAATATGTCGAAGGGCTAATATACAGAGAACAACTCGAAGAAGTGGTTGCTGGAATGCTGGAAATTGTAAAATAGGAATCGTGACACTTATATGGAGATTTTTAGTAACATAGCAAGCTTTCTACTCGCCTCTATTGCGGCGATAATGATATTGGGTTCTTTGTGTCTGTTGTTAATGAGTCCAACCAGTATTATTCTCTATATTTTCATGACAATAATAATATGGGAACTGACTCCTAAAAGTTGGAGTACAACAGGATGGTCATGTGTATTGATTATCGCATGCTTATACCTGCTTGTAATGTTTATTGCTGGTCTTGGTTGGCAGCCATTGAGGTATTTGATGTCTTTTTTACTTCCAGTTTGTTCAACGTTTGTAATGCTGAAAGGAAAGCCATTTTGGATATGGGCTGCAATTTTAATGGTATATTTGACAGTCGGATGCTACTCTCTTTTCAACAATGACATTGTAGGTCCAATGGGATTTATGATTAGAGACCGACCTATAGATGTGCCTGCACAATGGTATCATTGTTATAGATTCTTCTGGGCAAGTGTTCTTCTTGACATGATAGCAACGGTCGCAGGTGTTATATCCGCATTAATCCTCTTTTTTTATAATGTTAGAACTATATGGAAAATGTAACGAATATATTAACCCATTAAAATATGCGGGAGAAAGTAAACTTAATGAAGGAATTGGAGAACCTTTCTCTTACCGAGAAAGTTGTAATGGCAGTGTTTATTCCCATTTTTGCTTTAGTGGCTGGTGCTGAGCATATCATTGCCAAGTTAACAGGTTCTACCTACAATGAAGTCAATATTGTTGTTTATTACCTGATAATACCATTATCATGGACGGTTATGGTTGATTATATCACGATGTTGCCGTTTCTAACGCCAATGTACATAATAGCTTGGATTGTTTTTCTATGGAAAGATCCATTGAAGTTCCGAGACCGTTGTGATTGGGCATTCATGAAGTCTGTTGATTTTCTGTTATGGTTCAAAAAAATCGGATGGAATTATATTGTTAGTTCTGTGATTATCTGTGTGGTTGTCCCTGTCCTGGTATATGTTGAATTGGTTTACGCTATTGTCAATCTCGAATAGAAGTATACAATGAAGAAACTTATATTTTTCTTAGTGATATTGTTGTGTATAGGATGGCTAATAGGCTGCCCCACGAACAAAAAGTCAGCATCCACAAATTCACAGGATACAATTGTGAATGAAGGCGATGAAGTAGATGAAGCTAACTTCCAGACACAGGCTGATATTAATGAGGCTTCTGGAAATGCCAGCATTGAATATAGGGACTCAATAGAAGGAGTCTTTCAGAAACTGATAGTCCTGCGACCACAATACAAAGATGAGTTTAATAAAGAAAAAACTTATTGGGACAAGTATCAAAATGCTATTCGCGAGGTGGCAGGTTTTGGTGATCATGGAAGTTCAACTCCCATGTATGTAGCAGATGTTATGAATCAGGGAGTGCAACTAAGAGAAGAAACACTGCACGACTTTTATATTCATGTTCAAGGGGAAACTGTATTCTGGAACGAAACCCAATTTACCCCGGCAATGATTTCTGATGCATATTCTGCATTTATAAAAGCAGTAGATGAGGATGAATATATGGAACAGAAGTTCGAACTTCAAGCTGCTCTTCGAAAAGAGCAGAAATGTTGGAATGAATGGATGAAATGCAGAGAAAGCATATCTAAGAAGTTATCGAATGAAGATAAAGTTGTTTATGATGTATGTACGAATTTGGTGTATCGCACTAAACTTCTTCAATTAAAAAATCAGAATCAGGGTCTGGGGATGATAAGTGGTGAGGTCGCAAGATGTGTCCTTCCTGAACCCAATCAATGCTCTGACAATATGATATTGCAATACCCAGGATTTGATAAGGTCTGGGCCAAACATTGTGAAAATACTGATTGGTATCCATTCGAATAAGACATATGAAAAAGGAACAGGAAAGTATAATTGCAAGAATATTGCTCTGGCCTATGTTCTCTATGAGCGAGAGCATAGAAAAAATACATGCAGAGATGGATAAGACCGCCCCTGATGATCCTTGGTTAGAAGAAGACAAGCGTGGTATTGGAATTGGAGGCGCCTTTTCTGGGTGCATAATGACGCTTCTGTGGCTGGTATTCTTGATGATACTATTTATTGTCGCAGTGGTATTATTGGTGAGTTGGATGTTTTAACATTTGTGCGATGAAGATAATATTCCTTGATTTCGATGGTGTAATGGATACAGCATATTATGACCATGTACTCGCCAAGGAAGGTAAACCTGGCAATGACGAGTATGGAATCATCTTTGATCCTAATAGCGTTAAGAACTTAAAGTATATTATAGAGCAAACTGGCGCTGATATTGTCGTTACTTCATCTTGGAAGTACTTTATGAGTTATCAAGACTTTCTTAATATGTGGAAGGCAAGGGAACTTCCAGGTTTTATAACAGACGTGACTCCCAATATACACGGGTGCCGCTGCAGGGGGGAAGAGATTGATGCTTGGCTAAAAGAGTGCAAATCAGACTGCCAATATGTTATTTTAGATGATTTGGAGGCAAATAACTTTAATGAACATCAGCTATCGAGGCTGTTAATAGTAAATCCATTTTATGGAATTGATGAAGTTATTGCAAATCGAGCGATAAAACTATTAAACTCAGAATACTAAGATGAAGAAGATTGTAACCATATGTATGTGGGCCATCGCTATTATGTCTGTTTTATGTTTGGTACTGTTGTTGGTATGCAACCAGATTGTGGTGAACAATGCTGAGGGCAAGGCGTTCTCTGATATTGATAGTATCAAATATAATAAGGTGGGTCTCTTGTTAGGAACAACTCCACAAGCCCGTCTGACTAAAGTTACCAACTATTTCTTTATCTACCGTATTGACGCTGCAGAACAGTTGTATAAAGCCGGAAAGATAAAGAAGATTCTGATTAGTGGCGATGAAAACAGTCTGGACGGTATCAATGAGCCTGAATGCATGAGGGATTCGTTGGTAGCACGAGGAATACCTGCAAGGGCGATTATCCTCGATGGCAAAGGGTTTAGGACGATTAATAGTATTGTCAATGCCAATAAAGAGTATGGATTGAATAGCTTCACTATCATCTCTCAGGAGTTCCATAACGAGCGAGCCATTTATCAGGCAGAGCACTTTGGGCTGGACGTTAAGAACATTCAGGCTTTTAACGCAAAGATGCCAAGTTCAAGGCGGGCATATCTTACAACTATTCGTGAGTATTTTGCCAGAGTAAAAATGTTCTTAGACTTAATGATAAGAAGTGATGTTGAAAGCGATGGCTTAGATAAAGAGGAAGCTACATCAACAGAGCATCGGTATTTGTTTGATGTTTTGATGGAGGGGAAGGATACAGATGAGATTATCATCTCACTCATTGAAAATACAGAGGAGTTTGATTACTATGATGATGAGCGCGATGATATATGGCGTCTTAAATTCTGTAGCGTTCCGTTTGGGATAAACATCGATTATGAGCATAAGAATGGAAAATTCATTGTGAATAACCTCAATCTTTTTACGTCTCAGCAAAGTATAGCAGATTTTAATGCAATCAATAAAGGCGTTTCCAAATGGTATGGAAACTCACAGATTGATGACGAAGGTGCAGGATATGATTTTGAGGGAAAATTCTATGGCAGGTGTTCCTGGAAGGGAGCTTTACTGCGAAATGTACATAGTGACGAAGGTGGACTATTCCTTTTTTTACCATCAGAGATCCGAACAAACAAAAAATAGCTAGAAATGAAAAAAATCATATCAATTATAGCTTTGTCCCTTTCCATTACTGGCTGTACATCTATAGGGCAAAATAAAACGACACAAAGTTCAGAGGGAGATTCTGTTGTTGTGGATTCTGATTCTGAATTTGTCAGAGAATTCTTCTCCAAGGATGGAGAATTAACGTGGAATGAAATATCAAAGATGGAATACTTTGAGAAAAGACGATTCTATTTGTCTTTAACAGATTCCATATCTGATTTATGGAAATTCAAAGATGTAGATGCTACTTCTTATGCAGTCGTTGACACTATCCCTCCCCTGCCTGAAGATGAGATTATTCATCTACATTACAAACAGAAAGTAAAAGGTTATAGGGTGTCCGTAGATTTTGTTCAATCCTATAACGATCTCAACTTCGGCAAATCAATATTGAGATTTACCAAACCAGATCATTCGTTCCAAGTCTATTGCGATGCATTCTCTGATGAGCAGCTAATAGCTGATGATACTCCTTATGTAAAAGGCCAGAAAGCAATCAACTTAACTAATCTAAAGCCTGGAGCTAACGTTTTCCTGAACTATTCCAAACCGAAGATGAATGAATACCTTTCTTCCAGTTCACCATTCTATTTTAAGGATATGGACTTTGACGGTGAAGATGAATTGGTAATAAACAATCTTCAAATGGGTTCAAGAGGCTATAACACCTATGACATATTTAAAGTCTTTGGTGTGGATAAGCCACTTAGACTTATGGGACTTCCTTTTAATGACGGGGAATACAAGATTACAAACTACAACGTAGAATATGAACCTAAGACACTTTCGATTCTTGACAAACGATATGACGGTTTTACAGCCTATGGTCTCTATCGCTACAAAGCCATTCCTACAAATGGAAAGAACGGACTAAGCAAAGTCTTCATTCTTGAAGAAGCTGAAGATATGGGCTTCTACCACCCCAAAGATAAACACGCCTCTGATTCTGTCAACCTGATTCAACCATATAAGAAATATAAAAGAGTTGACGGGAAACTTGTTGTTGTTGAAAAGGGCGTATATGAATCAGGCAACTATGGGTGGAACAATCGCGAGATAGTGTTAGAAAGTAATATTATAGACAAGTAAAAAAAGTGATTCATTTTATCATATACAGAGAGATGAATGAGCTAAAATCGGCTGGTTTTTATAAATAGAAGGAAGCCATAGTGTATGCGAAAAATATCTTCTAAAACAAAGAAAAGAGTGATGACAATACTGTTAATCATTATATTGCTTATAGTATTAAAGGCAATATGGGTAAAGTCTGCGACGTGGAAACATGGGACTTTCGATGGAGAAAAAAAGGAGATAATCCGGCGAGCTAATTACTTGACCTCTAAGGTGGCTACATCACCACAACAACTGTTAAACGAAATGCCAAGTGGTATTGGATCACAATTCCAAGGGGAATGGGCTATTTACAGCTGCTCGATGACATCTGCAGCACTGGCAAACATTGCTATACTTTATCCACAGAATAAGGAACTGGCAATTAAGTTTGTCGGACAGATAATAGACATAGCCATGTCATCTGAGATAAGGGAATATGACATGGTACGGTGGAATCAAGATCCTCTTGAAAGCCTAAACGGGAACAAAAGTCATATATCTTACCTTAGCCATTTGGCTTGGATGATTGGCAGGTTTAAGCAGATTGGTGGCGATGGGAAGTATGATGACTTGTATCACTCCCTATGTGAAACTATGAATCGAAGAATGCTGCAAAGTCCTTCATTGAATCTTCAGACATACCCAGAAGAATTAATCTACATCCCGGATATGCTTGTAGCCATTGTTGCCTTATCGGACTATTCCCACCACTATAATGGGAAATACAAGTCAACGGTTGACAAATGGGTAGAAAGAGCAAAGAAAGAATGGATAGACGAAGAAACTGGGCTATTGGCATCTTTCCTGGCAGAAGAAAAAGATAGCGCACAGATTGTGCTGCCGGTAAAAGGATCATATTCAGCCTTGAACTGCTACTATCTGTCCTTGGTCGATCCTGACTTTGCCAAGGAACAGTATGAATGCCTTAAAAAGAACTTTAAGCAGAGTTTCCCATTTGCAGGGTTGAGGGAATATCATGACCGCACATGTTTATTCGGTATGGATATTGACGCAGGTCCAATAATCTTTAATCTCAGCCCATCGGGAACAGGGTTTGTTATCGGGGCAGCAACAAGTCTTGAAGATACAGAGTTTAGGAACCAATTGTTGAAAACAGCAGAGATTGGAGGCAGTACGGTTACGTGGTTTGGTAAGAGCCATTACCTGTTAGCGAATATAGCACTAGTTGGTGAAGCTATCATTCTTGCTATGAGGACTTCTGCACCTCAAACAAGAATAAATAGCAAATGATAACCCTTGTAATTTGACGATAGTAGGTTTATGAAACATTTATTAGTTATATTGGTCTCTTGTGTATTTGTTTGTTGTGGGCAAAACAAAAACACATCATTGGATGATGCCCCAGAGGTGATAGAGGCAGACACTATTTGTAGCTGTCCACAAGGTACAATTAAATTGCTGCCATATGACAATTTCAGTAAGATGGAGGCGGAAAGGCTCTTACCAAAGCTTCAACAAGAATTTGATAAGTGGCTGGATGGCTATTGGAAATTTGAAATAATGGATCCCACTCATCTTCCTCAAAGTAGCTATATTAAAGAGAGAAATAGATATAAGGTTACCCCCATATTGAATTATCAATCAACGCTTCTCAAAGGCAACGAAGTTATTATAGGACTAACTCATAAGGATATATGTACGAGTATTCATGGGGTTAAGGATTACGGTATTGTTGGCATAAGTAGGTTGAATAGGCAGGTATGTGTCGTTTCTGATAAGCGGCTCAAAGATAAATCACTATATTGGAAGCCTATACTTCATGAGTTCATTCATACCTTCTATGGAGCAAATCACTGTCCAAATGATGATCCCAGATGCTTTATGAAAGACGCTAAGGGACACGGGAATTTTGAGATACAGAATAAGCTATGTGATTCATGTAAGCATTAATTTTGCAGTATGACGAAAGATGATATAAAGAGAGCCATTTTGACTGGTGTAATTAGCGGTATTTCGACTGCAGTAACTTTACTTGTCTTGCTTTTCGGATATGTGGAATTCGAGAGTTGGCATAGAAAGTATAAGATAGAAAAAGCTAACGAAGCACGGGATTCAACTCCTCCAGATAAGCGTAGTGGCAGTTTTTGTCCTAAGTGCAATAGTAAAGACGTCGGCAGATACTTCTATGGCTACTATAATGAGGGAACAGCAGATTCCGCAACTGTACAAGCGGTTAACAGCAAGATGCTAATTCCTGGTGGTTGTGTCTTAAGCAGCACGAATCCTAAATATAAATGTAATAGGTGTGATTATGAGTGGGGAAACTATAAATGAATAATATAGAACGTCACATTAAGGGAAAAGAGTATGAGACAAATTAAAAAGATTAAGTGTGTAACAGTTGGTCTGCTATTGTTGACCGCCCTTATTGCTTTTGTCGTATATCTATGGAAGGAATATGGTATAGAAAAAAGTAATCCAAATAATTACTCGACAATAGGTGACATACCAACACCTATAGGCTTTGAACGTATAGATAGTGAAGATATGGAATTGGGAAAGTACCTAAAATCTCTGCCTTTAAAGCCAGAAGGCTCAATTCTGAAATACTATTGGGGAGGGATAGCTGACCTTCAGGAACTAAACTATGCTGTTGTTGATCTGCCACTTCTTTCCAATGCAGAACAATGTGCCGATGTATGCATGAGATTACGAGCAGAATTTTTATTTAAAGAAGGGCGATATTCCGATATTCATTTTCTTGATGTTCAAGGAAATACGTTATACTATGACGGGGATAAATCAAGAGGGTCGTTTGAAAAATACCTACGTAAAGTATTTGATGTTGCAAACACCTATTCCCTTAGTCAGGAGATGCATACGAGGGACTTGGCAGATATACAACCGGGTGATGTATTTGTTTATCCTGCTAATAGTCAACGCTATGGGCATGCTGTTATGGTTGTAGATGTGGCTAAGAACACAGCAACAGGAACTACTGCTGTAATAGTCGTTGAAGGCTTTATGCCTGCTCGAAGCATTCATGTGATGCGTAACTCAGAAGATTCGACCAACTCGCCTTGGTTTATCCTTGACGAGGAGTCTGACAATCAGACTTTTGACATATTCCAGTTTAAAACCACGGATTTAAAATGTTTTCCCCAATAATAGATTTTAAATTATGAAGAAATTAAGAACGCTAAGTATTATATTCTTGTTGGCTTTTGCGGCCAGTGGCAATTCAACTACCATTGAAACGACAGCCAATCTCAATGTATACTATCCTGAATATACAAAGATAGATTTGGTGTGCGGGCAGATGCCTAAATCTTCACAGAAGGATGTGGAGTTTTGTTGCGAAGCGGCATTTACTGGTGAGTTGCTATACGAGTTTAAGCATTCGAACATTGCGGATAACCATATCTGCGATGGAGTGATGAAAAAAGGCTATCGTTGTAAAACCAATACAGGGGGCTTCGTTTGGGGTAAAGACAAATGGAAGTTTATAAGAAAGGCGGATTATCCTACTTCATCAAATGGATGGAATATGGGATTCTGCCAATTGCTTATTATATATGATGGTATTGCTCGTCCGATTGGCTCTAAAATGCGGAAGAATAGAACTGTTTATAGAGCTTTATGTGAGAAGAATGGTAAGCTGTGTATTGTTGAATCCAATAGGGTTGTAACATATGAGGATTTCGTAAGGTATCTTGTGGAGTTCAAGGTGAAGCATGCGCTTTATCTGGATATGGGAAGTGGTTGGAACTATGCTTGGTATCGTGACAATAATGGGAAAATCATAGAACGATTTCCAGAAAGCAAGAAATCGTCGAACTATAAATATCGCACGAACTGGATTACTTTTAGAAATTGAAGATAGTTTACTTCAATTAATAGCTCTTTCAAACACCATTCAGAAAAACAACTATTAAGGATTGTTTTTCTGAATGGCAATGTGAAAATATGTAAATTTACCTCCTCTTTGCGTAAATAATACGCAAAGAAAAGTTAAATGTGAGGCTCCAATGCGTAATTTATACGCAATAAATTTGCAGGATAAAAATATATGTCGTATCTTTGCGTCAGATTTACACAAAGAATTAATAACAACAATTTTAAAAACAACATTATTATGAGCATCTTTAAGTTATTCAACAAGAAACAAGAGAACAACCAAGCAGTTGAAACTTCACTGCCAGTTGCTGACAAACTTCCAGAAATTACTGAGCAAGTTGAGAATGATCAGGAAATCCCTGGTGACATGCAAGAGGAAAAGAAGCCTATGACCATTTCATATGCTACAGGATGGCCAATTGATATCATCTATGGTTATCTTCATAAGAATTACATGGAGAAAGGCTTTGATGATGCCATGATTAAGAGTGATCTTACTTTCCGTGATATGAACATGAACATTATCAAGAACAAGATTTTGATGGTTTTCCGTGAGATTAATTTGAATTATGATGTTATGAAACGTGATCTAGAGATACGGATGGAAACATGTAATGCAGCAGGACTTCTGTCTACTGTTTCAGAACTGGAGAAGACGATGAGCACGATTATCGCACATAAGGAAGAGCTTAGAAAGCTTGAAGAAGACTTCAAGAATAATGTAAATGAAGCTGCCATTCCTTTGCAGTCATACGAATGTGGATTCCTTCGTGGTATTGCTACTCTTGCCTTGGGCACGCCAAAGAAGGTGGCTAACATGCCTCAAATGCCTGGACAGTACTCTAATAGTCATGCTGTTTCAGCATAATTTGTGATAGTAACATCAAAGTTAAACAACTAAATTTTGAAAATATGAATTGGTGGATTATTTTAGGTTGTAAACTGACTGGTTGGAGTTCTGAAGTGCTGTCGCAGTGTTCTGAAGCAAGTAGGTGTCAGTTGAGCAAATACACTTCTGCTTTGCTCATTCTTATATTAATTTGGGGAGTTACAGGCTTCTGCTTTGCACAGAGATACATAGGATTACCATGGTGGGCGTGTTTTTTTGTATCAGTTTTCTTTATTACTATCGTTATAATGATAGAGAGACAGATTATTCTAACTAGTGAAAAAACTTTTTCAATGCTGTTGTTCAGGGCTATAATAGCCTTTATTATGGCCATCGTAGGTTCAACGATCTTTGATCAAACCATGTTTGGTAAGGATATCGATAAGCAAATGCAAACCACAATAGAAAAGCAAGTTGCAGATTTAACAGCTCAAAGAGTTCACATTATAGAAGACAAATTGGCCGTGCTTCATTCTGACATAGATTCTATTGAAGGTGTTAATTCGTTATTACAGGCAGATATAAATGAACACCCATTCGTGATTCAGAAATCTGTTACTACTAGTAAGAACAAACTTGTAATGCCTGATGGTACAATTAAAACTGTTACAAATCCATCGGTAACTTCCAATCAAGTGGAAAACCCTAAACAGAAAACTCTAGAGTCCAATAATAAAATACTGGAACAACTAAGAAGTCAAGAACAAAATTGGGTCCAGAAAAAGCAAACAATGGAGGAAGATACGAGAAAAGAATGCAGAGAAAGTGTTGGATTCCTAGAAGAATTGGAAGCTATGTGGACTATAATTACAACTAGGAATTTAGCCGGGGCGTTTTATGCAGTTTTTTTCTTCCTGCTAATGAGTCTAGAATTATTTGTTGTAGTCAGCAAGATGGTTGATAAAGAATGTGACTATGACGCGGCCATAAAGGGAGCTCAAAAAGTAAGGGTAGCCCAATTTCATAAGGCCTTTAACCACATTTGCGTCTAAAGATAAGATGTTTTCATGATAATTGTTGTTGAGTTTGTGCGTTCCCTCGAAAGAGGGACGCGCAAATGAACAAGACAATAATCCAATAAAGACAAAGCAAAAATTATAAAGATATGAAAAAGTATTCAGATGTTTTGGATTTCTTTTCCTCAATTGAAATGAAATGCAGGATAGAAGATCTGGTTTATGTAATTGATGCTTTGTCTGAAAAGACACCAGTCAGAGGCTTTCACTATTCTTTTTATATACCAGGCTGGATAGGATATTTCCAACGTTGTCTGGTTAAAAATGAAATGCGAAGATTTTCTACCCAAAACTTCTACAAGAATTTGGACTATTTGGAATTTGGACATTGGATTGTGGATGTTTCAAAAGAGATCGCAAGGCTTCAGCAGGAAACGCAGGCTAAAAATAGCGAAATTGCGCAACTGCAAACTGCGGCAATCATACGTATCTTTGAGGTTCTGACAGCACTATGGATTAATTATTGTCCAGAGATATCGACGTACAATAAAGATTCTTCTCCTGCAGCATCTGTATTTAATGGCTTATCTGCAAATTTACGTTGCATTGGATATGAGGAAAAGAAAACAATTGAAGACTATGCACCGTTTCCTCAAAATATTTCCGTAAGCTTTTCATACAGAGTATTAGGTTATTTATTAAATACTCTCTTGATAGCTGTCTTTTTAGGGATTATTTGTACAATATTTCATTAAATATTTCGTTTTATTATAAACTTAAAATATATAATATGATAGACTTGCGTCCAGCTCTAAATGAGGCAATGGGAAATGTTCAGAATTGGCGGAACAAATATTCCCCCAAGGAGTATCCTCATAAAATTGTTCTTAATATGATGTATAGGGCATATAGTACAAGGATAGTATACGAATCCTTTGCCCAAGACGAAATGGTTGATTTTGACAACTTTGATGAAGCAGTATTATATGTTCTTAGGTTTTATGGTGAAACCGCACTGACAGAAGTTAATCCATATCTTATAGGCTGGATGCACGACCGCCCAAATGAGCAGGTCGGTTCCTTGACTACTGCCAAATACGAAGCTCTAGCTTCAAAGGCAGAGAATAGTGAGTCCTCTCTTGAAGAACTAGAATTCTCATATATCTTTGAGATGATTAATGATATGTGTGTACTTTATTTTATTGCCTTTAGATTAAGTGGACTTTCTGAAGTTGATGCAATAGCTAAGATGACAAACATAATTATTGAGCCTTTAGATAGAATGGATTATGCTATAACGAAACAAGCATTTCTCCAACTACTTGTGGCTAAATTTATGGGTGAGAACTATAGACCACTGCCTAAATGACAAAAGAATATAAGTGGGCTTATTGCTTAAGTCAAGAACAATACGATAAGTTAATTCGTATAATAAACAAGGTACCAGGGTTAAAAGTTTACTTAGATGAACATGAGGACTCTGACCTTGCTAATTTATTATCCACATTTAAGCTTGAAGCCCAACTCGAAGGTAGATCAACTCCTGGTTTGCGTGTAAATATTGAAGTTCTAAAGGAAAGATATGGGATGTTCCTGAAGCAATATGAGGAGTCATTTCGTCATTCTGATACCACTAAATACGACTTCAATTTATATTCAGTCCTCACTTGGAATCCTAAGCCGAAATGGGCGCAAAATATGGATGTCCATGAAATCGATTATCTTGATCACTTTATTCCTCAGGTTATAGGACTTGCTGAATATCTTCACAAGAATACAGACAAACAAAATCTCTTCGATTTAGTAAATGACTACCAGCGAGAATTGAATGCAATAGGAAAAAATAATCCTAAAGTCAATTTTATCTTAGAGACAATTAAAGAAAGATTTTATAGGTTAATGGGGGATCATCAGGATTCAATACACTATGTAAATCATAGTCATGAAATTGATGACCATAAACTTATTGACCAATTCATAACTGAGGCAGAAAATGAGTTTTTCTGTATCAATCTCGAGGATGATATTTGCAGTGAGTTTACTAATAGATATGTAAATAACAGTAATCCATTCGTTGCCGGGGAATTCTTCCAAAGATTCTTTAGAGCCAACAAAGTTGATATAGCATTATCATTTGCAAAACAAGCTTTCAGTCACATCTTTTCTTCACCTAATATGTATTGGCATAATAAGGAGTCGATATATGGCTGCGTAAATATCCTCAATACACTGACTACGGCATTAGGACACGAAGGCCTTATCTCTCTGAAGGGAAAAAATCCTAAATTGATGGAAGTTCTTCTTGAAACTCTTTATCTATTGCTTTCTCGAACAATCTATTGGACTGATAGGGAAACCTATGTAGATGAACAATACGACGAGACTAGACTTCCTATTAATATCCAGCACAAATTAAGGGCTTATAAGCTTCGGTCATTACTAATAGAAAATCATGGTGATCTTCTTGTCTCTAATCTGTCTAGTGTGGATGTTCGCATGATGATTCTCTCAGACTTGATGTCTGCACATTATATGGCTTATGCCAATAAAGTGGTAGGGAATGATTCTGTATTTAAACTTGATGCTATAAGAGTTTTCCATACGACAGGACTGTATAAGAGTTCAACAATAGACGACTCTTCTGAAAAAGGCTTGTTGATGAATGACGAATTAGCTATGGCAATCCATAAGAAATACAAGGACGGTAAGTATTGTCTGACGGAGAATGAGATATCTGAATTTATTTCTCATTTACGTATATACTTTAGGATGCAGCGGAAGGTGGCATTACAATCTTCCTTACCAATACCGTATTTGAAAAAGGATAATTTTTCCCCTTCATATAAACAGAATTACGAACAAATCCGATTGTATCTCCAACAGAATGGAATCGCGTTTTTTTATCATGTGACAGAGAAGGATAAAATCAAGTCTATCATTAAATACGGAGGTTTACTTTCTTCTAAACGTTGTATGGATGAGGGAATTGCTATGCCTGTACGTGAGGACATGGCTATTAGTCGCGACATTGACGCAAGGCTTGGTTTAGAGGATTACGCTCGGTTGAGTTTTTGTAAGCGTCTCCCAAAAGTTGATGAACGCATGAAAGAAGGTGCCGAATTGGTAAGGCTTAAAGTAAGTATCGATGTAGCTCTTTTCGAAGAAACACTCTTTTCTGATATAGAAGCCACTCATTCTAATTTTAATGTAGGACCGTCAATTGATGATCTTAAGAAGGTTAACTTACTAGCCACTAAAAAAGAAAAACTTAATCCGGACGATAATGATTATTTGCAAAGTCAAGCTGAAGTTTTGGTTAAGGGTTTTATACCAATGAAATATATAATAAATATTAAAAATCCCGAAATTTTGGATTAAAGCGTAAAAAATACGCATTGAAATTTGGAACTTTCAAATTATTGTTGTAATTTTGTAGCGTAAATAATACGCAAAGAGTATAATTATGGTATTTAATAAGCAAAGCAAAATGTGGGAATCCCCCTATTGGCATCCTGCCGTAACTACAGATGCTGTAGTGTTTGGGTTTGATGGAGAACAGTTGAATGTTCTCCTGGTCGAACGCGGGGGTGAACCGTACAAAGGATGTTGGGCTCTTCCTGGAGGTTTTATAACTGAAAAAGACGAGTCCGCACGAGCTGGTGTATACCGCGAATTACACGAAGAGACAAATGTTGAAGACATATATCTTGAAGAACTTCAGACCTTCTCTAACATTGGTAGGGACCCTCGTGAGCGAGTAATAACAATTGCATTTTTCGCACTGGTAGTAAAAGACAAATACCAAATTAAAGGTGGTGATGATGCTAGAAATGCCAAATGGTTCCCCATTGGAAGCTTACCAGAATTAGCATTCGACCATACGGAAATAATAGAAACAGCCTTAGAAAGACTCCGCCAAAGAATTCATTTTGAACCTATTGGTTTTCATCTTTTGGACAAAGAGTTTACGATGCCACAACTGCAGAATATCTATATAGCGATATTGAATCCTCCGGAAGATGACAACAAGCTCCGCGACAGGAGGAACTTTCCAAAGAAAATGTTGAAGCTAGGTTACATCAAGGAAACAGGAAAGAAAGTAACGGGAAATCCTTATCGTTCTCCCAAACTTTATACTTTTGACGAAAATGCCTATGCTGAAGCGAAGAAAATAGGAATGAGACTAGAGTTTTAATCTACTATACCTCCCATTATGGGAGGTTTTAAAAGCCAATTTTTTCATTGCGTCACAATTACACAATAAGTAGCTTATGAACGAATTAGAAGAAAACAGGATGCCCGAATGGCATAACATTGCAGATGTATCAGTTCAACGTATCTGTGATAATTCTATTGTTAGTCTTACTTTATATGTGAAGATTATAGAGGGAGAAAGATTCTATAAAGTAAATGGTGAACATGTTAGAATGTTGCCCGGTACAGAATATGTAAATGGATTTGGATATAATGCGGTAACGGCATCGTATAGGTTATTTCTATAGTATACAATTAAAACCAGTAAATATGATAAAAAATCTATTTTTGTTGCTTCTTGTTGCAATTAGCTCAATAGCAACAGCCCAAGACAAGAAAACAAATCGCCCTACGTATTATAATTATTTGAGAGGGGTTGAGTCAGTACAGAAAGAAAACACGGAGGAAGCTCTTGAGTTCTTTAATAAAGATATTGAAGAGAATCCTAAGAATGGTTATTCCTTTTCATGGATCGCAATGCTTCGCTTGCATAAAAAGGAATATGGGAAAGCTCTTACTGCCGTTAATATGGCTATAAAATATTTGCCTAAAAAAGATCCAGAATATGTTATATTTGCATACTCAACAAGAGCTGATGTATATTTAAATCTTGAAGATACTGTTAAAGCTCTTGCAGATTATGACATGGCTATTAAGGTAAAATCTGACGAAAGTAGTCTATATGAAAAACGTGCTCAAATATATTATGAACAGGAAAAGTATGCCCTTGCAGATGCAGATTATCATAAAATGATCGACTTGAATCCTGGAGGGACTATGGGTTACATGGGACTAGGACGCAATGCAAATGCACAAAAAAGATGGGATGATGCTATCAAACAATTTGATTATGTTGCCAAGTTGTCAAGTGACTATTCTTCTGCATATTCCTTTAGAGCAGAATCATATATAGGCAAAGAAAAATGGCCAGAGGCTACTGATGATTTGGTTAAAGCGCTAGGTCTTGAATGGGATAGAAAAGCTCTTCACTTAGCAGGAAAGCTAAAAGAACCGGCATTTACTATGATGGTATCAAAAATGAAGGTGCAAATGGCAAAATCTCCCAATGAAGCATCATGGCCTTATATAATTGGTACGATGTATGAGCAAAGCAAAAAGTACGAAAAGGCAATAGAATATTATGACTTAGCCAATAAACGAGACGAGTCCCCTACAATTCATGAAAGAATTTCTGTGTGTCAATACGAATTAGGAAATTACGATTTGGCCCTAAGAAGTATCAATAAGGCTATTAACATTGACAGTACAGAAATATCATATATGGCTCGAAAAGCTAATATATTTTATGAGATGGGTGACGTTAGGTCAGCTATTGGCGAATGGGATAAAGTATTGGCGGCTCAACCAGAATATGCCTTTGGCTATTACCGTCGTGGCTGGTTTAAAGAGTTGGCAGGAGATATGGAAGGAGCAGTAGAAGATCTCTCTATGTCTGTGGTCTTAGAACCAGAGTATTCCTATGCTTATGTTAGTCGTGGCGATGTTTATCTTAAGCAAGGGAAGACGGACCTGGCCGAACAAGATTTCAAGAAAGTTATCGAGTTGGAGAATACACCAGAGAAATACGATTGCGTTCATTATGCTTATCAAGGATTAGGATTAAATGACAAGGCTATTGCCGCCATGGATAGTATCATTGCAAGAGAGGATGACAGAGCAGGTAGTTATTATGATGCAGCATGTCTATATTCGCGGATGAAGGATAAAAATAATGCTTTAAAGTATTTAGAGAAATCGCTGGAACTGGGATATATGAGATTTGCCCATATTGAGCGTGATTTCGATATGGATTATCTGCGAGAAATGTCAGAATTTAAACTCCTTTTGGAAAAGTATAAGAGTAAACATAAGGTTAATAAGGAGCAACAGTCAAGTTCTATATCTGAAAAAGAAACAGTTACAATGGAAATACCTTTCACGAAAGAAGATGGTGTTTGTAAAGTAAAATGTAAAATTAATGAATTGCCTCTTCATTTCATCTTTGATACGGGGGCAAGCGACGTTTCCATTTCAATGGTTGAAGCTAGCTTTATGATGAAGAATGGCTATTTGAATGGCAAAGATGTTGTTGGTAGCGAGCATTATATTGATGCTAATGGTGATATTTCTGTTGGGACTGTCATCAATTTGAAAAACGTCAATTTTGGAGGAATGAACTTAAACAATGTGCGTGCTTCTGTAGTGCGCAATCAAAAGGCACCTCTCCTACTTGGGCAAAGCGTTCTTGCAAGATTAGGAAAAATTGAAATTGATAATGCCAAGAAAGTAATAAAAATAACAAAATAGGTGAATTGTCAGAAGAAAAATTAAACTTAAAAGTATAACATTATGATGCCAGGTAATCCCCAGATTCTTATCTGCCCATTTTGTGGCAAAGAAAAACAAATAATGTCTCTAGTTTCAGGTAACACCTTTGGAGCTGAGTTATGGTCTGATAACAAGCAAATTGCTCCAATGCTGCCAGAGATATCGTATGTTCAGAAATGTCCTGATTGTGGGAAATACTACATCAA
>Ga0310697_10001844_pt1 | contig 23636 bp, 27 predicted proteins | sample 172DNAGHGlowgp2_FD_203883 | JGI IMG/M metagenome (GOLD analysis project Ga0310697, IMG submission 203883) | Sheep rumen microbial communities from Palmerston North, Manawatu-Wanganui, New Zealand - 1728 DNA GHGlow gp2 (v2) (version 2) | ecosystem: Host-associated > Mammals > Digestive system >...
TTCCCCCGATTAACACTTTCCTACGGTGATTGGGGGAATCTTTTTTCCCTATATCAAAGATACAAAATTTTTAACACATTAGCAATCAATTCGTTATAAATTTTTGACTATTTCGCGATAGTCCCTAACTACTCTCCAACGACAGTGCAGAGAATTGAAGAAAGATTTGCAGGTGTTTCTGTCCCGGGGACAATCTCTATTGGCGGTCTTGCCATCATTCTAGAACTATTCTGTCTGTGTGAGAAACAAAATCCAGGCGCGCATCAATTCAAGTTAGCCCTTCAGTGGACTAAAGAATGCGTGCTTGGGGAACGTGACTTTAAGAACGTTCTCAACCTGGTAATTAGGCATCGAGAGTATTAAAACGGCAGTTCCGGGCCATAGTAGACTTCTGGCTCACATAGAACACGGATGTCGCTATCCTGGAAGAGTTTGGCCTGCTTCTCTAATTTCTCCAGAATCTCTCCTCTACGATTGATGCTGTTCAGTTCCTCGCGACGGGCTTTGCTCATCTCGAGGAATTTTTCTTCCTGGTCAATGCCGAGGAAACGGCGTCCCAAAAGGTTTGCGGCAATACCGGTGGTGCTACTTCCGGTGAACGGGTCAAGTATCCAGGCTCCTGGCTTTGTGGAAGCCTGAATGATTCTGGATAGGACGCACAATGGCTTCTGGGTTGGATGCTTGCCACAGGACTTCTCCCACGGTGCAATCGCAGGCAGTGTCCAGACATCGCGCATCTGGGTGCCGCCGTTGATTTCCTTCATCAACTCATAGTTGTAGTAGTGGGCCACTTTCTGTTCCTTACGAGCCCAAAGGATATATTCTGCCGAGTAAGTGAAATACCGGCAGGATAGGTTGGGTGGAGGATTGGTCTTTACCCAGGTGATGCAGTTGAGAATCTTGAAATCCAGCTCTGTTAGGCAGCGGGCAACAGAGAAGATGTTGTGATACGTACCGCTTACCCAGATGGTTCCGTCAGATTTCAAATGCTCACGGCAGGCTGCCAGCCACGTTTTGTCAAACTTGTAGTCCTCCTCAAATCCCTGAGACTTATCCCACTTGCCTTTGTTCACAGATACGGGAATGCCGCTCTGTATGCTGATGCCACCGTTGGATAGATGATACGGCGGATCTGCGAAAATCATATCGAACTTGAATTCAAAGGAATTCAGCAGCTCGATACAATCTCCCTGCAGGAGCGTGAAGTTTTTATCCTGAGATTTATAGTAGGCTGTAGGCATATAGCTTAGACGAGTTTGGAGGACACTACGCCTTCGTCCAGGTCCATAATGTTGTACAGATTCTCCAGGACGTCAAAAGTCTCCTTCAGATTGTTGCGGGCAGAGCCCCAGCCCTGACCATCGGTAATCCAGACAAACTTAAACTTGGGGTGGTCTTTGGTTTCAAGAGCTATGGTCTTATAGCTGCGGGCTGTCTCATTCAGTTTAGAGCCGCCGCTGGCGTAGAAGTTGGTCTCGATGCCATAAATCATATTAGGGCGCTTGATGACGAAATCGAAACGTTTTTCAGTGCCACCCTCATTGGAGATGCAGGACAGGTCGATGCCCCATTTCTGTTCAATCTCGTGGATGTACATTTCCTTGAAATAGGTCTGGTCTCTCTCCAAGCCTGCTTTGACAAGATACCCTTCCACCAGGTCCTCCATTACGTGGCCACCACGGTTTTTGCGGGCGTTGGAGTCCAAACCGGTTTCTACGCCGGTAACGTAGTCCACGAGGTTGTGGATGTGCTTCTGCTGCATGAGGTCAAATAACCCGGTCTCGCGCATAAATACCACATATTCCTCGATATGGTAATTGGCCCGTTTGAAGTTCCAGACGTGCTCGCCGTCAAAGTCCACTGTAAGAATGTCAGACTCGCGCTTGGCAAGCAGGATGGGGATGCACTTCAAGATTTCCGGATAGCGCAGGTACAAGGCCACGAATTCCTTTTCGATGTCTTGGCACCCAATCAGGGAATTCATAATGTTGAGCTCAACCTTGATAGCATCTACATTCTTGTAAATCTTCTCAAAGTCGGTGTAATACTTATAGCCAGCTATGGCGGAGCGGAAGCCCGCCAACCAAGTGGTGAAATCTCTCATATTTATGCGTTGACTACGTTAGAAATCATCAATTCAGAGATAGCACCGCGGCCGGAGGCATCGGAGTTAATCATTCTGGCGGCGGATACTCTCTTTATGAAGAAATGTTGGTAAATGTTGTCGAAGAAGTTCTCAGTAGGATTCACATCCTTCGGGTCAGAATTACTGGCAACGAATAAGGCCTTATTCCGGCTTATCTGGTCACAGAAGTCACGAAGACGAATCTGTTCAGCATCATTGAACCCTTCTTTTGCGTATGAGGTGAAGGAAGATGTTTCTGTGATTGGCTTGTAGGGGGGATCAAAATAGAAAAGGGTGTCTGGACCAGCATAGCGACCAGTCTCAGCAAAATCGCCACAAAGGATTTCTACCTTCTGCAGAACTTCGGAACAAGCACGGAGGTTGTCGGCATCGCAAATGCGGGGATTCGCGTACTTGCCGTGAGGGACATTGAATTCCCCTTTAGAATTTACCCTGTAAAGGCCATTGAAGCACGTTCTATTAAGGAAGATAAAGAGTGCGGCCGTTTCCACCGGGGCAGTCCGTTTCGTGTTGAAACGGGTCCTTTTCTCCATGAAATACGCCTTGCGGTCTTCTGCGCCCAGGGGTATATATTCGTCCTGGATATGAGCAAGTTCTACTATCAGTTCCTCGACATTCTCCTTGATGACACGATAGGTGCAAATGAGTTCTGGGTTGATGTCATTGATAACAGCCCGCTCAATGTTGGGATACGCCTGAAGAATCCAGAACATAACGGCGCCACCACCAACAAACGGCTCTACATACGTTACGTGCTGACGGGATGCGAAATCGCGGGGAAGCGATTTGCGAACCTCATCCAGAAGCTGTGTCTTCCCTCCAACCCATTTAATGAATGGTCGAGCTTGTGTCATGTTTTCGAACAACTTCATAAACTACTCATATTTCTACAAAGTTACAAAAAGATTGGATCGGTCAAAAAAAGATGTTGAAAAAAATAACAAAAAGCCCCGGCACGGTTTGGTGTCGAGGCAGAGAGATAGGGTGGGGTGGAATTACAGCGGCTCGTTGGCCCGTTGCTGGATGAAGTCTATGATGCCGTCCACGTGGAGGGAGATGATGGCTTTTTTGCCTTCGTCGGATTCCAGGAAGGCGAGGCTGAGGGGTGAATCCATGAATCCGTTCTCAGTCAAAACGCAGGTTGCGTAGGTGTATTTGAGGATGTAGAAGGCAGATTCGAGGTCGGGATCGCCGTCGGTGGTGTCTGGCGGCTTTGTAGAGGCAGGTGGCCAGCTCGTCGGAGAGGCTGAGGCCGTAGTAGGTGTAGCAACACCAGCCGGTGGCGTTGTGCCATTTCCTGCCGTTGCCGGCGGCGTTTACGTGGATGGAGAATATGTGGAATATGAATCCTATAAGACGGACCAGCATAAAAAAGCATTCAGAAATATGTTGCATAACGGCCTTTCTCAGTCTGAAAGGATTATTCTTCGACACTGTTTTCTCACTGATGGATATATGTCTCAACAAATACGCGGTCAAATAAATAATGGAGTACCAGTATCTTGCGTATGGATTTTTGATGGGAGTGAAGTGAGAGTTCTATATAATACGGAAGGCTAACGAATATAATCGCTAGCCTTGAGATCAGCGAATCCGTAGAATCGCTAATGCAAAGTTAATACTTTTTAGTGAACTAACAAACGCCTATGAGATTAAGCAAGTACTTTCCCTTTGTATTTCTGCCAATGAAAACGGCCGGGGGCAGTTCCTGTCCGTGAAGGACGATGACCACATCATCCTCATCCTTCAGGACGACCTGGGCGTGGATGTGCACGTTACTCCGGGCGGGAAGAACCTCCGTCCCGATGCAGTTATTGACTACAAGACCAGCCAGGTAACGGCGGAAGACCTCCGGAACATTTTCTCAGGGACGGTCACGGATCGTACTCCGGAGGTAATCCAAGGAAGTCCCGGCACCAATGTTTTCCTCTTCTGGAGCGGCCACGGCGCCCGTAACAAGGTGCTCAAATGGGCCGATGAGAATTTGGAGGCATAGACTTTCCGGGGCATTTTGGGGCCCTAAAATTCGGATTGGCAGTCGCTCCGAGTACCTTGTCCTGTATATTCACTAGCAGAGTAAACGGCGTCTGCTATAGCCTCTTCCACCAAGGTGGCCGAAAGGGCGCCCACGGCATTCAGGTTGGCCGGAACTTTTTCTTCATCCGCTCCGACGGAGATGGCATAAACGGTGTCTCCGTCGGCCGTTGTAAAGGCGGGACTTATACTTCTTGCAAGGCCGGCCGATGCCATCTGAGAGAGGTGTTTGAGCTGGGCAGGGGTAAAGTCCCCATTGGTGAATATGGCAACAAGGGTGGTATTGGTGGTGCCGGAGGGGGTGCTGATAAACAGATTCTCTTTGGCCGTTTGCAGCAGCGTTGTGTAAGAATCGGCCTTGTCGGATTGCATTCCTGCTATTTTCTTTCCCCGGTAAAAGATATCTCCGTAACTATTGAGGACCACCGCCACTCCTATCTGGAGGGGCCCCATCTGAACGGCGGCATACCCGATGCCGGCTTTCTGGGCCAGGGCTATACCGGCCGCCTTTCCTACGGTGGCGCCTGTTCCGGAGCCTACGCTGCCACTGAGGGGGTTATTTGCTGTAAAAGACGCCTCGCAGGCAGCATAGCCCATTTTCTCGTCCGGGCGAACTGTGGCGCTTCGATACCCCAGGTCATAGATGCAACTCTGGCATACGAGGGGTACCAGGGCGCTTCCGGTCTCGTATCCCACGCCGTGCTCTTCCAGACAGCGCGCAACGCCACCAGATGCCGCCAGGCCATAGGCCGAACCTCCCGAGAAGACCAGGGCGTTGATGGGGTGGTTCCGTTCAACGGCAATCACTTCCGTTTCCCTGGAAGCCGGACCGCCGCCGAAAACTTCTACCGCGGCACGTCCCGGAACCGTCAGGCGAAACACCGTCACGCCCGTTCCCGCCGCGTCATCCTGCGCGTTTCCAACGCTGACTCCCCGAATATCCGAGAAGGGGATGGTCTTCAGCTTGGGAACCTGTCCCTGTGCCAAAAGGGCCGATGTCAGCAGCACTCCAAAAAAAGTCGAAAGAATTTGTTTCATAGCGAATATGTCGTATAACGTGACAAAGATACGCATTTATCAGATATCTGGCTGCGCCCGAAAAACTTTCACCTAAAGTTCTGCCGATGTTCATGACTCTCCACCTTCTACTTATCGTCTTCCGGTGGTTCCAGGGTTTTGTCAAACTGCTCCATGGCCTGGGCTTTGTCGGCCGCGGCTATGTCTATGTAGGGTTTCATGGACTGGTAGTCGCTGTGGCCGGTCCACCGCATCACCATGGCAGGCGAGATGCCGATGGATAGGGCGTAGCAGATGAAGGTTTTGCGGATGGGATTGCGTTGAACTGACAGCGAAGGAATGCGCGCCATCTACAGGCCATTCTGTAGAACGCTTCTGCATCAAAAGGCACGCGGGCGGCATTTACCGCATTAGCGCCTTGAGGCGGTAGGGGATGGCTATTCCCACTCTACGTAAATTGTGCTGAGAGGTATTCTGCGAGGGTGGCCGTTGGAGCCTTGAACCTTATAGATGGGGGACTGTTCTTTTCCCAGAATCTCCTCCAGCCTCTTGTTCAAGTTGGTGAGCTTTTCGCTGAAGGAATTGTCCAAAGGGGAGAGCAGGCGAACCATGCGTTGCTCCCGCACGGTTTCACTAGTCTCAGGAGAGATAACGGCATAAATGGACGAGATTTCATCGGTATAATTGGCCCTGTCCTTCAGGCAGATACCTTCCGGATGACGCAGGAAGAAGATGAAAATGGTTTTTAACAGAGGCTGGAGCGGAAGCTCAATACCTCCGATGCGGATGTCATATTTTTTGCCGATATGGACGACGGTGGGCTCTCCGGAATGGTCTTCATCGGCCTCAATGCCTCTGGCTGCCAGGGTCTCACGGATTCTGCCCATAAGGTTGAACAGCTCCCTGGCTTCCAGCAACTCCAGCGCTTCGTAAGCATACGGGGAGCCTCCCTCCTCCAGGCAGTAATTTCCCTCTCCAGTGAGCAGCGCCCATGCAAGCCGCGCTTCTATGCCGATGTGTTCAATCATATCAAGCAAATTTTAATGCCGTGAGTTCTCCTGCAAAACCTCATTAGTCAAATGTGGGAAATTTCTTACAAAATACCAAATACTATCACTTCTCAGAACTATTCCTATAGCAATACTATCGGCAAATCCAAGCGATTACAAGCTTGTAATTGGTTTTATTTCTGAGTCATTCACGCGACCTTTGCAGAAAACGGAGGATTATGACTATTCAATATGCATCTGACCTGCATCTGGAATTTGCAGACAACCGGGAATTCGTGGAAAGGGGAGGGCTCACGCCGGTAGGGGATATCCTGGTGCTGTCCGGAGATATTTCCTACCTTGGAGACCACAAGATGATGAACCGCCCCTTCTTTGACTGGTGCGCGGAGCATTTCCGACAGACCTATATCGTCCCGGGCAACCATGAGTTTTACCATGGATATGATATCGCCTTGACTATGGAGGACTTTGAGTTCGCCTATAGGAAGAATGTACGCTACTTGAATAATAAAAGTGTTGTAGAAGGGGATACGGAGCTCTTTTTTACTACCTTATGGACCCGGATCAATCCAGTCTGTTATTGGCAGATTCAGCGCGGGATGAACGATTTCAGACACTGCAAGCTTGAGGGAACTCGTCTGAATGCCAATGATGTGGATGGGCTGCACAGCCGATGTCTAGAGTGGTTGGAGAAAGCACTTTCTGCATCATCGGCAAAAAAGAAGGTGGTGGTTACCCATCATTGTCCCACCCTCCGTCCAGATTTCAACGGCTACCCGGGCGGGGCGCTGAATTCGGCCTTCCAGGTAGATTTGGACGCATTCGTCGAATCGGCCCATATCAATTATTGGATATACGGGCATACGCACTTCGCCGGCGGATCAGGAAGCAGGATAGGGGAGACCACCCTCCTTTGCAACCAGTTGGGCTATGTCTTCAGTAACGAGCATTCGGCTTTCAATCGTCACGCTTTTATCGACCTATGAATCAGATCTTTTTTACAGCCGATTTACACTTCGGCCATGCAAATATCCTCAGGCATTCTCCCAGGCGGCCTTTTGCCGATGTAGTTGACATTAAGGCACATGATGAATGGCTGCTGGACAAATGGCGTTCAACCGTTGACAAGCGGGATACGGTTTATATTCTGGGGGACCTGACCTTCCTAAAGAGCGAAGACGCCCGGCATCTGCTGGAAAAGCTTCCTGGGCAAAAGTTCCTGATTGAAGGGAATCACGACGGCTCCATCCGCGCCTATAATAACTATTTCCGGGAGGTGTACCAGATTAAGGAGATGGTTTTCAAACCCACTGTAGCGCCTTTCCTGAAAGAGGATTTGCAGGTTGTCATGTGCCATTATCCCATGGTTACCTGGAACAGAAAGCCTTATGGCTCCATCATGCTCCACGGGCATTGTCACGGGAAACTGGACGAGCATAATGCCCAGTCCATGGATCTGCGTTTCGATGTGGGCATTGACGGCACACTGGCCAATCTGGAATTCCTTACCCTGGAGGACATCTATAACGCTGCCACAGAAAAAATCAGCCAGTACAAATGCAACAACTTTGCAGAGTATGCAAGGAACAATTATCGGTCGGCGGTAATGTAAAAACGATAAAATGAAAAAGGTTGTAGCAAGGGATTCCTCTTCCAGGGTTGCTCCGGGCGTATCAATACATGCTGGCATTAATCCGTATGAGTTCTTTGAGAAAGTTGACAGAATAAATGAAATGTACCCGTATTTGCCTGATGATGAGTAGAGACACCCAAGCCGACTACAAATCCATGAAACCCTACATCGACATCGCCACCCGCACCAAGTTATTATAAACTTTCTCCCGAAAAATAATCATACTTTTCACCGAAAATTTTTTCAACTTTTTCCCGAATTGATTATCTTTGCCTCAGAAAATACTTGATATGGAAGGATATAAGCATAGAATCGCAGATGCCCTGCTCGACAGGAAACTCAAAGGAAACGGCGCTGTTGTCGTAGAAGGCCCAAAGTGGTGCGGAAAAACCACCACGGCCGAACAATTGGCTAAAAGCGTTATCTACATGGATGACCCAGACAAAATCACCGAGCATATAACCATGGCCAACATCCGTCCCCGGGACCTGCTCATAGGAGACAATCCACGCTTGCTTGACGAATGGCAAATTGCCCCCCAGCTCTGGGACACAATCCGTTTTGAAGTGGACCACCGGAAAGGCCAGGGCCACTTCATCCTCACGGGCTCCTCAGTCCCCATCCAGGAAGACGATGACGAAGACATCCCGGAGAATCAGAAGATTCGTCACTCTGGCACAGGACGATTCGGATGGCTCAGGATGCGTCCCATGGCTCTCTATGAATCCGGCGAATCCAATGGCACCGTCAGCCTGAGAGAACTTTTCTCCGCCCCCGAAATGATCTATGCCAAATCTGAACTCACCCGGGAAGACATCGCATATCTCATCTGTCGTGGCGGCTGGCCGGATGCACTTGAAATGGATAAGGAAATCGCACTGGACAAGGCATTCGATTATGTCGATGCCATTGCAGAAAGGGATATGTCCCGCGTGGACAAAACCAACCGAAGTCCAGAGAGAGTACGCCGGCTGATGCGTTCTTATGCCCGCAATCAAGCCTCGCAGGCCACATTAGAAACAATGGCAGAGGACATGCGTGCCAACGAACCTAAAGCGCTGGATACAGACACCATCGCTTCCTATATCACAGCCTTGCGCAAGCTCTTTGTCGTGGAGGAGTCAGAAGCATGGAATCCCAATCTCCGTAGTAAAACGGCAATCCGGACTTCAAATACCCGGTATTTTACAGACCCGTCCATTGCCTCTGCCAGTTTAGGCATAGGCCCGAATGACCTTTTGAACGACTTCAACACCTTCGGCCTCCTGTTCGAGGCACTTGCTGTCAGGGACCTCAGAACCTATGCCGATGCCTTGATGGGAAAGGTGGCCCATTATCGCGACGTGACGAACCTCGAATGTGACGCGATAGTCCATCTGCGTGACGGAAATTATGGCCTTGTAGAAATCAAGATTGGCGGCGACAATCTCATTAAAGAGGGCGCCGAATCTCTCAAGAAGCTTCGTGACAAGATAGACACCACCAAGATGAAGAAACCCTCCTTCTTGATGGTGCTCATCGGCATCGGTGAGATTGCCTACCGCCGCGCCGATGGCGTGTACGTGGTCCCGCTTGGTTGCTTGAAAGATTAAGCTGTGAACTTGCCCTCATCCCCGGCCCGTCCGGGGATTTTTATATCTTCTGTATATACTTCTTATCGTACTTCTTGATATACTCCTGTAGCTTCTTCTCCTCCACAACCCAGCTTCCGGTCGATACCTGGCGCACGGTCAGCGCCTTTTCCAACACCTCCGGTGGCTGGATACTCTGCGGCAAAGCACGGCCGGAGAATTTCCCCACCGAGACAGACTACAGAAACCCGCTTATCTCCAGTGTCATGAGAGCCCTAGGTTATGTCAACCGTTTCGGAATGGGTATTGGCCTGGTCGCAGATGAATTGAAGGCCAACGGAAATCCGCCGGCAGAGTATGTCTTCTCGGAGCCGTCTTCCTTCAAGGTGGTTGTCCGGTCTGCTGACCCTCATGTGCACTCAAGTGAAACTCATGATTCCCAAGGTGGAACTCATGTTGAAACTCATGTTGAAACTCATGTTGGAACTCAAGATGGTACTCATGTGAAATCTATAAGGGAGGAAAGACAGGATAAGCTAATACAACTTGTGCACATGCATCCGGAGTTTACGATGGAGGAGATGGCGGGGGAAATGGGCATTAGCCGTACCTCAGTATATCGCCTCATTAAATCAATGAATGGGAAAGTAAAGTACAACGGTGATCAGTACCACGGTGAGTGGATAGTAATTGAAGGGGAAGGGGAATAACCTCTCCGACCAATATTCCCTGTTGAAAAATCCCATCGGCCTCTCTCCACCCTGAGGGGCCGATGTTCATAACTTCCCGCTTACACCCTGCAAAACCCTCTTGCACAAATAAAGACAAAAAACTAATTTTGTAGTGGAGATTCTTTCGAGGAAAAAACCACAGACAGCATGAAACTTAAAACGGCGAATATCATCCTCTCGCTGGTGACTGCTACGCAGCGGATCACCGCAAAGCCGTCTGTGCCCATTGCCCGCAAGCGGAATCTCCGGAAGGACAAATAGTCCATACGCTCCCTGCATCGACCAAATCACCATCGACGAATTCCTGGACGGCGTAGACACCTTCCTCTCCGGAACCGACATCCCCCAGAACCAGGACGAACTCCACAACACCATCACCCGGCTCGAACTCTCCCTCAGCCGCCTCCGTCGCCTTCCCAAACACCTCCGTCCCGTCTTCACAGACATCACCACCGCCGCCGTCGAGCACGCCTACGCCTGCCTGGACTACGCCTACCTCAAGCGCGGCATCGACATCGAACCCTTCATCCGCGAGCTCCATCCGGAAAAGAAACCAGGCCCCGACTGGCGCTACCAGAAAGTCGATTGGCTGGAGGCCAAGAAGCAGAGGACCAAGGCGCTTCCCGTGGCCACCTGCTTCATCCCGCCCGACATCGTCCTCAAGAGCGTCCGGCCGGACCGGGATTCCGACTTCGTCACCTTCCTTCGCGCCCAGCTTGACCCCATTGTCGTTGAGGGCCTCATCAACGACTACCAGCTGGGCGTGACCAGCAAGAAGGACGTCATCTTCTTTCAGCTGGACATCAACGGCAGCTGCCGCACCGGGAAGATTATGAAGTATGACCCCGAGACTGGCCACCGCATCAAAGATGAGAAATGCCCCAGCAGGATTACCTGGGTTCATTCCCTGATGAAATACCCCAACGGCCTTCCGGAAGACTGGCAGCTCACACAGTGCCTCTTCGGCGAGCATCTGCTCAAGCAGTATCCCGGCAAGGTTGTAGCCCTGGTGGAAAGTGAGAAGACTGCCGTCATCTGCGCCGGCCTCATGCCCCGCTTCCTGTGGCTGGCCACCGGCGGCAAGTCCCAGATCAACGACCGGCTGCTGGTGCTGAAGGGCCGAAAGATTGTGGCGTTTCCGGATATTGACGGGTACGATGAGTGGCAGAGGAAGCTAGCGGAGTATCCGGAGCTGGCTGTGACTATTTCTCCGGTGCTGCAGCAGAACGCTACTAAGGAGGACCGGGAGGCGCATATTGATATTGCCGACTGGCTCATCCGGTATCTGTTTGATGCGGCCCCGGAAGATGCCTGGAAGCGTAACACCGAGTTCCTGAAGGCCGTGGAGTTTCTCTCGCCGGAGAACCAGGAACAAGTTGGCCGACTCATAGAGGAGCTGGACCTGGTGTTCCTGGGCGCCGAGAAGGTGGAGGAAGGCTGTAATCCTGTCCCTGCAGAAGAATCTCCGCCGTAGGCCTAGCGCTGTCATTTTCAGCGAAGCTCCTGTCAATTCGAGCCACTTCCTTTGTCATTTCGAGCGAAGCCGAGAAATCTACCGAGCCACGTTTTGTGGCTCGCTGGTTTTTCACCCCCATTCTATGGGCCTGCAGGCTGGGGTTCGATTCACCAAAAATATCGAATTGTATCGCGCTAATTTTTGCTCCTTTGCCTCGATTCCTCTTGGAGTTAAGGCGTTTTTGTATCTCTAAAATAATTCAGTTATACTCCTTTGCATGTAATCCGAAGAAAAATCGTTAAATTTGTTCGCTTTGAACAAAACTACTTAATATATGCGCCACAGATTGTCAACACATGCTTCCAGAATACTTTGCATAATCTTCTCAATGACAGCATTCGCTTCTTGCGATATTTCAACGCCAAAGGTTACAGTCATTAATGAAACTTATGCTCCCAGCCGGGACTCACTCTACGCCGCCTGTGCCGATATTACTGGCTTTGGCCCTTTTGCCATTGACAAGATGACGTATAAACAATACCTCAATTCTAAGGACATCAAAGTTGGCAGTTATTCAAGGACTCCTTCTTTCTATAGTGGGCACTGGAGCCAAGGTACATTTAAGGACTCTGATACGCGCTTTGACCTTTCTAGACATCTAATTAAGAAAGGTTTTAAGCAGGTTGATTTTGCGACTACAGGTTGCGAATTCGTAGTAGGAGATGTTAAGATGGATAAGATCGAGGCCGTTTTCTGGGATGATATCCTTGTAGGGATTTATGTCGATGTTACATACGATCATTATGGAAACCATACGAGTAAGCTGCTTGAGCACTATATTGAGAAGTATGGAAATGGTAAGGGAAAAGAAGTATTGTTATGAGAGTACAAACTGGACTGAACAGCGTGCTAAGGCCAATACGGTAAGCGCTAAAACCGATAAAACCGAAGATCACCTGTGGTCCAATGGAAAGATCTCTATTCAGTATCATGAGCGAGAGTTTTACGAGATCATTGAGGGGAAGATTAATACGCGTTCCATGTTGAATTCCAAGTATTACTTGATTACTGGGGAGCGCTATCAGGAATTCATGACTGCTCTTGATACGGAGGTAAAAGCGTATTTCGCGGCCAAGGAGCAACAGAACTCAGATGCGCTGAGTAACTTCTAAAGAGGAATTTTATAGACACTCCTAACGTTCAGAAATAAGCAGCATAGGCATTCGTCCAGGAATGGTCCGTCAAGGGCTACGAGAAAGGCGAGCCCCAGCTTTTCCAGAACGAAATAATAACAATTGAATCATCAGCATATTATGAAGAAATACCTTCTTATAGCACTAGCAGCACTTGCTGTAGTAGCCTGCGAGAAAAACCCCGGAGAGGACGATAATACTCCTAAGGATTGCAGCCTTCACGGCTATGCACAGAAAGGGCAGTTTGTAAAGGGATCCCAGGTGACGGCCTTCGCCGTTGGCAAAGACCTGGTGGCCACCGGCGAGAGTTTCCCGGCCAATATCTCCGATGACCTTGGCTCATTCAGCATTTCAGGGAAAACGGCCGCTCCATATCTTGAGCTCCGAGCAGAGGGCTATTACTTCAACGAGATTGAGGGCATCGTTTCCTCCAGTCCTTTGTATCTGGAGGCATTCGTAAGATCAAACGAACCGGCGGCCAACGTAAACCTGATGACCACGGCCATTCGTCCCCGTATCAAGAAATATCTGCAGGAGGGGAAGGACTATGAGACAGCCCTGTTTATGTCGCAGACGGATTTCCTTATGTCGATGAATTTCCCGACCATCTCCATCAATTTTGATGAAATGGACATCACTGGCACCAAGGAGGAAGATGCCCTTCTGCTTGCATTTGCCTGCATGATTCAAAACGGCCGCAGCGCATCGGAGGTCACCACCCTTATTCAGGAGGTAGCTTCCGACCTGGAGTCCAAGGGCAAAATCAGCGAAACCGTTCTTAATAAGGTTAAAGCCAACATTGATAACATAAACCCCTTCCGGGTGATTCTGTGCCTGGCCAACTACTACAAGGAAAAGAATCTTTCCATAAACACAGTCCCTTGCTTCTATAAGTACCTGGACGCAAAGTTCAAAGAGCCATTCTTGATTGTTGACGATTATCTTATCCCTTCTGGCCCTATAACTGATTACCCCAGCACTGGAGCAATAGAGAGCCCTGAGCAGATTGAAACAGGCCTGAATGTTCTGGCCTCCATAGACTTTACTACAGAAGTCGATATCCAGGGCGCAACCGTCACCAAGGAGCAGGTTCTTGGCCCCGCCTACGCAATTAAGGTTCAGATTCCGGCCAATACCGACATGGAGGGCCGCACAGCTCACGTCATCTTCAAGGATGCTTCCGGGAATGTGCTGGCCCAGCGGGAATTCACCCAGGGTGGCAATGCTCAGTATCTGCTGATACAATACGGCACAAGCACCAAGAGTGAAATCACAATCGAGGATGGAAGTGAAGACAATCTGGTAAAAGAAGGAGCCGAAGTCTCCGTCAATGGTCAGTCATTCACGCTCCAGCCGATGGATTTGTTCTATGGACAGCTGGGAGTAGCGGTTCCCATGGCTGAACAGTATGTGGTATGCTGCCCGGCAAACACATTTGAACCGGCAGACCATATTGCCCGCGTTAAGGCGACATTACCGGCATCGAATAACGGCAAAGCTGTCGCTCCTCTCTATGGCGCCCTTGCCTCCTATCAGGGAATGGGAATCGGCAATCCGGCTCAGGTTGTCATGAAAGTGTGCTTGGTTAAATTCCGTTTCAAAGTGGCTGAGGGCTATGAAAACGCCTGGAGCCATGTTGATTTCACGCCCATTGCTGAAAATGAATACTTGGCTGGCACGGCCACCTTTGTCGCCAACGAGGAAGATAAGTACCTCTTCTCTGATCTGAATCCCAATACCGTGTTTGAGTCCGACAAGCAGCGCACCATCCGCGTCAATAATACCCAGACGCTAGAGAATTACGACTGTCTTACCTTTCCTCAGACTCTTTCCAATGGTCTCAAGATTACCGTTTACGGAAAAAATGATGAAGTTCTGACCACAAAGGAACTCTCCGGAGAACGGAAGCTGAGCGCTGGCCAGATGTTCTCATTCGGGTCAATAAAATGGACGAACTAGTTGAATTATGACAAAAAGCGGGGTCTCAGTTGAGGCTCCGTTTTTTCATGTTTCCCCGTCCACACTTCCGTGGACGTGGACAGGTTGGGGAGGGCTGCAAGAACCCTAAACATTTTTGTCAAATATTTAGATTTTCTGACAAATTTGTTTTATATTTGCGCCATGACACTGACGGAACACATCCTATCAACCATCGGCACCCATCCGGAAGGGATGGCCACAGCCCAGCTGATTGCATCTCTTCGGGACGGAACCCGCTTCCCGGAGGACAGTTCCCTCAATATCATCAACCGTCTGGTAAGAGAGGGGAGAATAAAAAAGGAAGATGGTCTTCTCTTCCCGGGAAGCGGGTTCAAACCGGTCTTCCACATCGTCCCGGATGAAAAGACGCGGAAGCTGTTCACTGATTTGAAGGCGGTCCTTCCGTTTGCGGCCATCAGCATCTGGCACACGGATGCCATCCTTTCCCTGATGCACGACATTCCCAACATCAGTCTCACCATCGTGGGTGCAGAACGCCTGGCGGCCGATTCCGTGGCCGACGCCTTGGAGAACCTCACCGGCTCACTGATCCTGCGCGATTCGGAGAAAAGCACGCTGACCCGCCTGGCGGCCGGAAGGGAACTTGTCGTTGTCACGCCGCAGGTAAGCCAGGCCCCCGTCGAAGTCTCGGACGGTGTCACGGTGCCCACCCTTGAAAAAATACTCGTCGATATCCTCTGTGACAATGCCCTCCACGCCCTCACCGGCTCGGAGGCTTATGCCATCTATGCTGCCGCATTTGACCGATATGCCGTCAGCCGTAAAACCCTCCTCCGCTACGGAGGCCGGAGGAACCGTACAGAAGCAGTCAATACCATCCTGAAGGAGATTGAAAAATGATACTGCCCGAAAGCCGAAACCTCGAATGGATAGAAAAGGCGGCGAAAGATAACAACGCCTCCAACCCCATACTGGTAGAAAAGGTCATCCGCGCCTTCTCTCTGCTGGAAGCCCTGGCCCGCTCCGGCTGCCCCTTCATCTTCAAGGGCGGCTACTCCCTGATGCTCCACTTTGGCAGCAGCAGGCGCTTGAGCATAGACGTGGACATCATCTGCCCGCCCGGAACCGACATCGAGAAATACTGGAGCATGTACGCCGGAGACTATGGCTTCACCCTGGTCGAGGCTGTGGACCGCATCTACCGCAGTGACGTCCCTAAGACCCACGCCAAATGCCATTACCAGGTCTCCTACAAGACCAGCTCGGATGTAGACACCATCCTGCTGGACGTCCTGACCGAAGACAACAACTACCACGCCGTAGAATCCCTTCCCATCAAGAGCCCCTTCCTCCTGACGGAAGGCCCCGACGTACTGGTGAAAGTCCCTTGCAAGGCCGACCTTCTGGGCGACAAACTCACCGCCTTCGCTCCGCACACCACCGGCATCCCTTTCTACAAGGGAACGCGCAACTGTTCCATGGAAATCATGAAGCAGATGTACGATATCGCTTCACTCCTGGACACCACCGACGACCTTACCTGGACCGCCGAGACATACCGCCGTCTGGGCGCACTGGAGATGGAATACCGCAGGATGGAAGGCCGGGATATCCGTTCCGTCGCAGAGGACACCATCGCCACCGCCCTGTGCATCAGCACCAATGGATACGGACACGAGGATGACTTCCGTTTCTACTCCGACGGCATCACCCGCGTCCGCAACTTCATCCACACCGAGCGCTACAACATGATCGGCGCCGTCCGCGACGCCGCTAAAGCCGCCTATGCGGCCGCCTGCGCCTTGAACAATATCACGGCCCCTGAGCGCTACAACCCCCAGGCCTTGGAAGAGTTGGCAACTGCCAAAATCCCCGCCTCATTCTCCTCCCGGCTGAACAATCTGAAAACCCAGAACCTGGAGGCCTTCTTCTACTGGCTCAAGACCTCCGAGCTGATGAAGTAGTCCCGCCTCAGACAATCCGTCCATACCCCCAGAATCGTCCACACCTCCGTGGACGTGGACACTACTCCAACAGGTATCACCAAAAAAGCCACCCTCCCGGATGGCTTCACTTGTATCAGAACAATCTTATACCCACTTTGGCGTACATCAGTGTCATGTTAGGAACTGCACTGTTTCCGTATGGATGAATGTACTGGACACCAAGGCCTACAAAGGGTCCGAACCTGTTTATCTTTGCACCCCAGCGTAACTCAAACTTTGGGGTTAGGTAACTCAAGTCTGATTTGTAAATTGTACTGCCGCACGATAAAACCGGTTCCAGGAATGACTTCCTGCCAAGATTGAAGGTATAACTTGCACCTAGTCCCAGCGTTCCGGTCTCATTGAAATTCTTGCTTGTCGTCATATTCATCATATTGACGTCCATTGTAACGGGGACAAAAAAGGCAACGTGCTCATTGAACCGGTATCCGAATGAAAAATCAAAAGACCGGTATGCAAAATCCTTTGTGGTAAAATTGGTATTGGGCGCTCCTCCGAAACTATAGCCCATCGACATATACCAATGATCCAGAGGATTGTTTTGGGCAAAGGAGGTTGTGACAAGACCAAGGGCCAAAGTCAGCACGGCAAGTACTTTCCTCATAAAATGCTTAGAAGTTATTGTTTACAAGGCCGATATTCATCAAGAATAATGCCATTTGTCACTTAGGATCCCACGCCCAGGTGCAACCCGACGGTGTTTGTCGATACCGTCGGCCCCAGGAACAGATGCAGATTCTTCCAGAAGCGGAAGCGGATGCCTGGCTGCAAGGTGGCGGCAAAGAGGACATCGCCCTTGCTATAGTCCGTTGTCTTCACGGTTTCGCCGGTCTCGGTGTTGGTCATATACCCGCCATTCATTTTGTACACATATCCGACGCCGATGGCAAAGTCGCAATAAAGGGCTACAATATCTTTCTGCCCCAAGTGGAAATACCGGCGCATATACAGACCGGTGGAAATACTATAGACACTGGCCGGAGCAGCATCAATCCAGGTTTTCCCTTGCCACACCATCAGGCCGAAGGTACGCTTATCGTCAATCCTAACACCTCCGGTAATAGCAGGGCCTTCGGTCACAAATCCAGCATACAAACGTACCGTAAATTCCGGCTTCCAGTTCTGGCGCCCTTCCTGGGAGAAAGCATACTTCCATCCCTCGGCCCAGACTTTGGCATCATCTGACATCGTCTGCGCCCTGGCCGAAAGCCCAATCAACAAGGCCAACTCAATCACCAAAAAGCGTTTCATATAGGAACAATCCATACCTCCTGGAATCTTGCATCAACTCTTCTTGCAAACCGTATAAATCAGCGTATAGTTGGCAAATACGACGGCTATCATAATCCATAATGGAATCGACGTCTCTTCATTAAACGACATCCAAATTGCACACAGGCCAACCAATGCAAGGGCAGAAGAATGCACAATCTTGAACTTCCTTTTGTCGTACTTACGGTAGTCTCCAATCTCTCCAATCTGATAATACCACTTCATGTACTTCTCGCCGCCAAAGAGCCAGACGAGGATTGATGCGACCAAGCAAATACAACCAATAATAAGTATAAACAGATCCATCTTTTTAATAACAAAGTGAGTTTTTATTGTGTATATTCTGGGGATATCACTTCTACGACATAATTGCCGCAAGACCAATCGCAATCAGAAAACCAACAGTAATGAAAGCGAATACAATCCCCATACCCTTTAAGCCCACTTTGAAATTGCCCACGGCCTGTTCATCCAACTGAGGATCATCCACGGGATGGCGCTTACGCTGAATAATAAGATGAATAGTGTTGGCGAGAATTAAGACACAATAAAGAGCCCCGATTATCCATTCGACAGCACTTTCATGAAATACGCCTCTAACTATCCAATACACAGCCAACAACATGAAAAATGCCATTGGGAACATCTGGATCCAAAACTGTTTCTTTGTAAGTCCTTTTTGTGCCATATCACCTACAAATATACACATTTCCTGCGACATAGCCGCCCTTCTTCCTATCCCTCCGCCCGCAGATAGCCATGCCGTACCAAATCCTCCCGACTCCGGACTTGGTTGGTGTAGCCGTCGGCAATGACAAAGAGGTTGTCTGCAACGGAGGAGATGGCGTCGTAGTTGTGGTCGGTGATAATGACGCCGTGGTCATTGGCGCGTTCTCGAATCATGGATTTAACGTCCTCGATGTTCACGGGGTCAACCTGCGTAAAGGGCTCGTCCAGAATGTAGAAAGGAGCGTCGTTGTGCAGCACCAGATAGAGTTCGGTCAGCCTGGCTTCGCCACCGGAGAGTTCATAGATGGGCGAATCGTAATGTCGGGAGAACTTGGGGAAGCGGTTGACAAAGGTCCAGTAGTTCACGCCATACAGGTCAAATGCCCGGTGCAGTTTCATTCCATCCGGAATCAGCCTGCCCTGCGGCAGATACTTGATGGAATGGCCGATAATCTGCCGGTTAACAGGCTTCTCATCGATACTCACCATCACATTCTCCACTCGTAGCCCGCCCATCAGTGCCCGGAACATACAGGACTTTCCGGCACCGTTCCGGCCCAGCAGACCGGTGACCATTCCCGTCTCGGAGGTGATATACCCGCCGGAGAGGACAGTTTTCTCCCCGAAACGGACCACCACGCTATCCACTATGAGCCGATGCTTATCCATGGAAGATAAGGACAGATGTTAACAGGATGGCGAGCGCCAGGATTCTTCCGGGACAAGGAGCTGCGCGTCGAGGCCGAGGGAGAGGAGGCGGTCCACGATGCAGGAGGCGATGAGGCGGTTCCAGGCGTATTCCCGGATCACTCCGTCGGGAGAGCGCTAGCCCGGCGTCTCGATGCCGTGGCCGTTATCGATGAGGATTATCATGGCTGGTCTTGTGTTTAGGTTTCTACTCCTAAGTTACACAAAATCAGCGAGAAAAACAATGCTGATCACCTTCATGTTGATATGATGAATCGTAAATCAGAGGAGGGAATCGAACATATCAGTAGATTGGATACTGAATGACGGGAATTGGTAGAAGTGGTACTCTTGGAAGATAAACAGCAATATGAGTGGAGATAATACTGAAAAGTAGACTGTATAGTGAACTGTAAAAGGAACTGTAAAGCAAACTGATATTATTTGTAACGACACATAATGAGGACATATTATATGAATTATATATAAGCAAAACGGCCACCTCTATTGTTGAGGTGACCGTAAAATAAAAGTAGGTTCAATTGGCTATGCATCAACCTTTTCTTTTAACCATTGGTTTAATTCATCGTCTTTGCCGTTCAATTGACGAACAAGTTTAAATACCATCGTGCATGGATTATGCGTGGCAAAACGATTGTCTGTATACTCTTTTGTTTTCTCTTCTGCCCAACGAATAGCGTGTTCTTCGGACCCATACTTTCTCATAATCTCGTAATTGTCCTCAGCGTTTTTTGCGTATACATACGGAGATCCTTTGTAAAGGGGAGAGTTATTGACGGCTTTTGAAATGGCCTTTTTATATTCAGACCTATTCATTGCTGTGACGCGATTATAGAAATGATACAGATACCATAATTCGAAAGCTTCATTACTCCAAGCAACAGAAATCCCATTCGAGGTTGCTTTTTGGATAGCCCCGTTGAACTTTACATCAGGGAAGGAATCTTTGTCAAAGACAGCCCATACCCGATCATATGGAATGGTGGCTTTATCGCGAAGCTCAATGGCTTTTTCAACAACTTGTTTTGTATTCGCTCCAGCCCCATCTACGTCCATATCTATAACAAATATGCCATTCTTTTTCTTCCCAATCGCACGAAAATAGTTTGGCTCGGTTTTAATACCCTCGCAAACTATGAGGATACGAAAAACAATTACTTTTGGCGTATGGGTAGCACTTTGTGGCTGAAATCTGCTCAGTCTTGCTTCATCCAGATTATGTTGCTTCTTCATATGAACTAATCTTGAATATAAGGGACAGCACCATATCGACCCGCGATATAATTCTTCTCGTAGTTACTGTCATTCCGCGGCTTTGTTCCATCTGGGAATACAATATCCATCATATTGTATAAATCTGTCTGTTCCTGAGAATCTTTCTCCGTAAACCAAATTTGATCTCGACGAAGAATCTTTGCAGATAATAAGTGGGTGTCGTGCGTGTTGAAAATCAACTGGGCATTCTGAGGATTTGTCTCAGGATTATTAAACAGTAGGATTAACTGTTGGGAGATTAAAGGATGCATAGCGGCATCCATTTCATCAATTACCAAAGTTCCTCCCTTTTGCAGAGCATCGAATAGAAGCCCAGAGAGATTGAAAACCTTTTGGGTGCCGGTAGATTCGAATTGTGTAAAAGGTCGACTTGTAGTCCCTATCACCTGCCCATCGTTGTTATATACACTATGTATAGAATCAACTTCAAGTTGTGTTCTACTATAATCCATACCACCTCGGTGGGTGACTACTCTTTCTTCCCTAGTTGCAATTTCCTGAAAGCCTAATTTAAGCCTGCGATAGAATTCCCTCATATCGACAGCCTTGTCGTTATTATTATGGAGAAGTTGTTTTGTGAAGTCCTCATATCTCCAAGCAGACATTCCCGACAAGACATCAATATCATTTTCAAACCAATAGATGACGCTCTTGGAAGTTTCGCCCTTCAATTGGGCGCAAAGGGACAGAAACAGACGATTCTTTTCTGTCTGATCTTCTTTGCCCACCCCCTCTGGAAAATGCGCTTCATCAACAGTGATACCTTCGCCATCTCTTATGAAAAGAACCTGCTCCTTAGTTTGTAGCACTTGAAAAAACCATTCAGATATGATTTCGGTCTCGTTATACTCAAAACCGTAACGAAACGATTTGTCATTAGCCGAGAAAACCACCTCAAAAAAGGATGGCTCCTTGGGACCATTCTCGTTGAGGATAAATGGATCGTAAAAACGTAATGAATCTGTAGGATTCAAGCGTACAGAATCAAGCAGCGTGAACCCCATCGCCTGGAACGCCTTCACAAAGTTTGATTTTCCGCTTGAGTTCGCGCCATAGATTGCAGCAGTTTTCAAATACTTCTTTTTCCCGGTGACGAAAACATTGTTCTCAAGGCCTTCGGACAGGCCTTGTGCAGTCATTGTAAATGTCCTCTTTGTATAAAATGACCGGAAGTTCCCTACTGTGAATTGGCATAACATAACATAGTACTTTATAAGTTTGGACAAATATAGCCATATTCTTTTAATATCCCAAAAATTTGAGGAATTTTCACAATTTGTGACAATTTGTCATATCGCGGTATATTTACAAACACTAAGATATGAAGTAGTATTGATTGACATATTGAAAGACTGACAATTTGTCAAATTTGAGGAAAATTCTCAAATTTGTATAACTATTGCTGACGGTACTTATGTCTTTAAGGAGACAAACCGGACCCGTCAGGTTGTAATCGCGGGATAATATTTAATAATTAAAAAACATGTATGTTTTAGTTAAAAACTTGAGCGGTACCGGCAATGAACGGTACAGTGATCCACATGGGTACTCTACGTGGAAAGAGTTTTGGAAGGCAAAAAAGGGCTATTGGCCCTCATGTTGTTCTGCCCGAGACTGCTTCAAACCAGCAGAAGTTGGAGCTCATGTGAAGAAGGTTTATGGTGGCAATGAGTGGTACATAGTTCCTCTATGTGCTGGTTGTAACCACAGAACCGATTCTTTCTATGTTGAAGAATCAATGCTTGTCCCTGTAAACGGATAGCATAATTCTTCTTTCTCTCTATGTATAAGCCGGGGCAACATGACCCCGGCTTATTCTCTTTCTACGATAAAAAGCCTGGTGTAATATTAATAATCATAAAAGGTAGGCGGTGATGCCGGTGACGTGGAGGTCGACGATGGCCTGTTGGCCTTCTTCGCTGAGGAGGAAGGCGCAGTCGGGGTGGGAGTCCATGAAGAAGTTTTCGGTGAGGACGGCGGGGGCGGTGGTATGGCGGAGGAGGTAGAAGTTTTCTTCGAGGTCGGGGTCGCCGTCGGTGTAGTCGGTGCGGAGGCGGTGGCCGGGGAGGTGGACCTGGGCGGCTTGGTAGAGGCAGGTGGCGAGGGCATCGGCCCGGGTGTTGCCACGGGTGGTGTAGGCGCACCAGCCGCGGGCGGAGAGCCAGCGGTCGCCTCGGCCGGCGGCGTTGCAGTGGATGGAGATGAGGAGGACGTTGTCTTTGCCCAGCTGGCGGCACCACTCGTTCACGCGGCGGCAGCGCTCCGGGAGGGAGATATCCTCCAGCTCCGGAACCAGAAGCCGGGCATCGAGGCCCAGGGCGATCAGGTGTTCCTGGATCTGTTTTGCAAGGAAGCGAGTGTATGCGTATTCGCGGAAGAAGCCGTCCGGGCTCCGCTTGCCGGGAGTGTCTTGGCCGTGGCCGTTGTCGAGGAGGATTGTCATAGTTACCGTCTTTGATTTGACGGCAAGGTGGATATAAAATGTGGAAATAACTATATCCAATAATTTCCACTATCTTTGTAGCGGATACTCCAAATACGGTGTGTTCATAAACGTAACTGCCTGGAAGAACACTTTACGTGTGCCTCCAGGCTTTTTGGGGGTCAATGTCAAAAGTAGGTTGTAAAAGTTATTCGTAGTACCTTTGTGGTGCTATGGTAACAAAGACATTATTGGAGACGGTATTTCCACCGATTATTACAGAGAACTTCGACATTGAGAAGATTCGTGTAGACGCAAAGTTTGAACAGATTCATGTGGATTTGGTTGAGAAGAAGACCATCCCCATAGAGTTCAGTAACCGCCATGTCATATCCCACGGATATACGGAGTCACGTAAGATTCAGGACTTTCCCATCCGTGGGAATGCGGTATTCCTATATGTGAAGCGCCGTAAATGGCTGGATGTGGACA
>Ga0310697_10001845_pt1 | contig 23623 bp, 10 predicted proteins | sample 172DNAGHGlowgp2_FD_203883 | JGI IMG/M metagenome (GOLD analysis project Ga0310697, IMG submission 203883) | Sheep rumen microbial communities from Palmerston North, Manawatu-Wanganui, New Zealand - 1728 DNA GHGlow gp2 (v2) (version 2) | ecosystem: Host-associated > Mammals > Digestive system >...
GGCAGCCACGGGCGCATGGGCCCAGGGTGACATCACCTTGAGCACCGCAGGCCAGAACCAGTGGACGTTTACTATGCCCGCACAAAAGGTGGAGCTGACCCCCACTTATTATCCCCGGGCCGTCTTCAGCCAGCTGCCCGCCGCCCTTGAAGGCGTCACCGCCGGCAACGCCGACGCCATCGTCAGCGCGGGGCAGAGCGCACAGGGCACAGTGAAGTATTTTGTCACCGCCGACGCCAACGCCACGGCACCGGCCATCGGTGACGGCGCGTGGAGTGACGGCCTGCCCACCGCCGCCGTCATCACGGGTGACGTCAGCGAGGGTGCCACCGCATACGTCTATTACTACATCGCGGGCAACGACGGCACGGAAGAGAACACTTACAGTAACTCTCTGGTGCAGGGACCGCTCTCTGTCACCCTGCTGAAGAACCTCTACACCGCCACCTTCACGTCGCAGAACGACATCACCATCCTGGGCGGCAAGGCCACTCTGGCCGTGGACGACCAGACAGCCTCCCTCGGCGATGCTGAGACCATCGGCAGCCTCAAGAAGCAGCAGAACGTCAGCATCGCTGCCGCAGCAGGCTACACCGTAGGCACTGTCACACTCAACGGCAACGACGCGGAGGCTACCTACAACGAGGGCAGCACCGTGGCTACATTCGCCATGCCGCAGGGCGACGTCACCGTGGCCTACACCCTGCAGCGCAGCATGAGTAGCGGCGTGGCAGTGCAGATGGGCGACGGCAGCGATGGGCTGAAATACAGCGTCAAGAAGGAGAACGGCATCTGGGTGCCTGAAGGAATGACCAGGGCGCAGCTGCTGGCCCTCTTCGCCGTCAGCGACAATCTGACGGGTGCGCCCAAGGCAGCGCTCACACTGGGCGAGGACTACGATGTGCAACTCTACAAGATAGACGAAAGCGGAGCACCCGTAGGCAGCCCCGTAGCGTCGGCTCAGTTCGACTTCGCCCCCGGCCGCTACGCCATGAAGGCCGTGACGCTGGGACGGAGCAGCATGTACAGCGGCGAGACAGCACTCTCTAATACATTCACGCTCGCAGCCGCCAACCTGCCCGGCGACATACCCATTCCTGGCGCAGACAGAGACGGCGTGGTGGATGCCAACGACGTGGACAACTTCATTGAATGGATGCTCTTCGGCGACCAGCCCGACGAAGATGACCCAACGTATAAGTTGCTCGACGTGAACGGCGACGGCAAGGTGTCCATTGCTGACGCACAGGCCATCATGAACATTGCCAACGGCTTGAACCCCGACGGCTCTGTTCCTTCCAACGCCCGCAGACTTAGCGCGAAGGCAAGTCAGGGAGCAGACAAAAAGTAAACTTAAAACGAGAAAAAATGAAAAAGCATATCATCCTATTGCTTACGCTCCTCTGCCAGGTACTGGGTGTGGCTGCTGAAGACAAGGTCTACATCAGCGACTTCAGCATCAAGGCGGGCGAGACGAAGCGTATCGCACTCTGCTTCGACACCGACCGGACAGACATCACGCGCCTGCAGGGAACGGTGATGATGCCGGCCGGCCTCACCGTGCAGAACCAGAGCGATGTGGCGGGCTCGTATATCTGGATAACTGGCAACGATGCACGCACGGGCGGGGCTCTCATGTCCTACAACTATTCAACGGGCGGTGTGATGATGACATACGGCACGTTCACAGCAGGCACAGGGGCCGTGGCCTACATCGACGTGATGGCCTCCAGCAGCCTGGCCGAGAACAGCACCATCACCATCAGCGGCTTCAAGGTGATGAACGATAAGAAAATATATACTGACGTGACATCAGAGAACTGCACCGTGACCCGCGACGCGAGCGGACAGGGCGGCGAGCAGAGTGGCGACGTGTCTTTCGCTTTCAGCCCGGCGAGCCTGACGCTGGATAAGGGCCAGACGGCCACTGTCGACGTGACGATGACCAACGACATGGCGATCACCGGTATGCAGGCCACGCTGACAGCCTCGGACGGACTGACCATCACCAGTGTCACCAAGGGTAGTCGCATCGTAGGCCTGTTCCGCTACAATGATACAAAGGGCGCCATGGCAAGCCTCGGCAGCATCAGCGGCAACGAGGGCACGGTGTTCACCGTAGGCCTGAAGGTCGACGACGACTTCACCGGCTCTTCTGCCACGCTCACCATCAGCGGCCTGAATGTGACAACTTCCAGCGCACAGGACTTCCCCGCCAGCGACATCACGCTGAACGTTGCAGTGCCTTTGCTGCTGACACTGGACGAGAAGCTGGACAACAGCCAGACGCTTACTGACAATGCCGGCGCGACGGCTAACGTCACCCTGACGCGCACGCTGCAGACGGGCAGCTACAACACGTTCAGCGTGCCCTTCGACATACCTGCCGACAAGTATGCCGACTACAAACTGAGTGGTGTAAAAAAGCTGACCGACTCTGAGTTCGACAGCTCTAATGGCGTGCTCTCGCTCACATTTGACAACGCGACGACTATCGAGGCCGGCAAGCCCTATCTGGTGAAAGTAAGTGAGAACGTCGTGAACCCAGTGTTCAACGGCGTGACCATCAGCAGCACGGCCACGACGACTGAGGCCGATGCCGTGGACTTCATCCCCACGCTGGGCGCAACGACCATCGCGGGCGACGTGAAGAGCATCCTCTTCCTCGGAGGTGGCAACAAGCTCTACAACCCCGATACCGAGAACTCGCAGATGAAGGGCTTCCGCGCCTACTTCCTGCTGAAGGGTGAGGCCGCTGCGGGAGTCCGTGCCTTCCGCATGAACTTCGGCGACGACGAGATTACGGGCATCACATCTATTGGACTGTTGGACAATTTGCAAACTGACAATTGCTACGACCTGAACGGGCGTAAAATTGTGAAACCGTCAAATGGACAGATGGCCAAGGGTGTGTACATCGTAAACGGAAAGAAAATCATCATCAAATAGGGATAGGAGAACATAGCCATGATAAAGAAAGCATATCAGAAACCCATGATGAAGGTGGAGGAAGTACAGGACTCACAAATCATCTGCTCTTCACTTACTGAAATAAAGACCACCGGCCTCGACGCAGGGGAGTCGCTTCACTACGGTGACGATAATAAGAGGAACGGCAGCGTCTGGGACGAATCCTGGTAAACCAAACCTGCGTAGAACAACCCCGAAACGCCTGCGGAGGCCACACGTGCCCCCGCAGGCGTTTTTGGATGTTTAGTGACAATCGATATTTGTAAAGAAAATCAGTTGAAATAGCATCAGTTTCAAAAATATTTCTTATCTTTGTCACCAAGTTTGCAATTACAATTCATATTAACTAAAACTAAAACTAACAACATGAAGTACAAATTACTAAGGTACTCCCTCTTGAGCCTGCTTGTCATGCTCTGTGGGAATGTGTTTGCCGATCAGGTTACAATGAAGTATTCTGGGTCGACAACTGCCAATATGGTTTGCGAAGGAAACGAAGCGGCCACGTTTGACCTCGACGCTACAGCCTGGTCTGTAACCGCCGACAAGGGAGCAGCTTCCAACTCCCCTGGTCTGAATAAGGCTGGTGATTTCCGCCTTTATTACCATGCCGATGGCAGCAACACCATCACGGTGTCATCGCTGACGGGGGCAACCATCAACAGCATTAGTATGACCTTTACTGGAGAAAGCTATAGCAATGTCTCTGTAACGGTCAACGGTACAAATGTGGCTAATGTCGATGGTACATTCGCTATCAATGCAACCTCGTTCGTGCTGGGCAATGCCAATACTTCGAATACGCAGGTTCGCATCAAGGAAGTGGTGATCAACTACACCTCGGGCGGCACTCCTGCCGACACTCGCGCAGAAACGACTGTTACCGTGGGTGAGGATCAGAACGGCACTGTGGGCAGCACGATGAACCTGCCTGCAGCCGTTGTGGTGGCTGGTGAAACTGCCATCGACGGTGCCGCCGTCACATGGTCCAGCAGCGACGAGACCATTGCCAAGGTAGACGGCACCACGCTGCAGCTGCTCGCACCAGGCACGGCCACCATCACCGCCCGCTTTGAGGGCGACAACAACTACAAGCCCTGTTCCGACAGCTTCAAGATGACCGTCATGGCAGCTCCCTACACCACCATCGGCGGTATGCTGCAGGACATCACGTCCACGAAGACCAATATCCAGTACAACTTCGAGAACCTGCTGGTGCGCTACGTATCGGGCAGATACACCTACGTTACTGACGGACAGGACAACATGCTGTTCTTCGGCAGTAACCTCGGACTCAACGCTGGCGACATCATCAGCGGTAACGTGAAGGGCCAGCTCTACACCTACAACAGCCTGCCCGAGCTGGCAGTCAGTGCCGACGACATCACCGTGACGGCGGTTTCCTCTGACAACGAGGTGCTTCCCACCGTCATCGAGCTGAACGCCCTGGCAAACAACATCAACAACTACGTCACTATCAAGAATGTCACCTTCGTAGAAGCAGGCTCGGGCAAGAACCTCTTCTTCAAGGTCGGCGACGAGCGGTTCACCGTCTTTAACCAGTTCGGGCTGAGCACTGAAGACTTGGTAGTCGACAAGGCTTACGACATCACCGGTTTCGGAAGCATTTACAATAATACCTTCCAGGTCTATCCCACTGAGTTGAAGGAGGCTGCTGCCGAGGAGCCTGCCGGATACCGCGATTTCGCCGTCAACCTGACCGATGCCGACATCTTCGCTACCGATGTGATTAAATTCGGCGTGAAGGTGGCTGCCGACGGTACCTATAGTGCTACTGCTTTCGACGATGCTACGGCCAACTTCACTGTGGATGCCGTACGCTTCAACGATGCTCAGCACGGTTGGGTGAACTGCGTGTTCACAATTCCCGTTCAGGGTCCGGTGCTCCTTAAACTCGGTGACTGCCAGTATGGTGCTCAAACCGGCACGATTACCGACGCAGAGGGTAACGTCACTGATTTGACCAAGCCTGCCAAGCAGTGCTGGGCTTCCAACAATCCCGATGCCAATGTCGTGGCTACCTATTATCGCGGCCTTACTCCCACTACACTGAAGGTGAAGTACGAAGGTTACTGCCCGTTCATCAGCGTGATGGCTATAGACCCCGCCGATTTGCCTGCTGAAGTCAGCAAAGCCACCATCACCTTTGCTGCTGGTGAAGCAACCGGTGATGTGCCTGCCGCCATCGAGGAAGAGGTGGGTGCCAAAATTACGCTGCCCACCAACTTCACACTCTACGTAGAGGGCAAGACGCTGACCGGATGGAGCGACGGCACGAACACGTTTGCTCCCGGTGCAGAATACACCATTCCCGAGGCCGACGCTACGCTGACCGCTGTGTTCACCGCGAATGAGGTGTCACTGGCCGACCGCACAGAGCCTGTCACCGTGAAGTGGAACTTCCGTCGCGACCAGGGTGCTCCCGCTGTAGGTTGGGAAGGCAAAACAGGACTGGTATGGGTGGCTCAGGCCACGGTCAATGGCAAGATTATCGATGTGGCACTGCCCTTCTCCACCTCTCCTGGTAAGTTCAACAACAAGAACAACACCGACTGGGTGCAGATCAACAACGGCACCAAGTTCACCGTGCCTTCCTGCAAGGGTGCCACCATCTCTATGGAGGCCTATAGCAACATCACCACCACTACCATCGACGGCCAGAGCGACTACACCCAGGGAAAGACCATCAGCTACACCATCGGCGGCAGTGCCGAGACCGTAGACGTGGTCATCGGCGACGGCTCTTACTACCGCTACATCCAGGTGGTGCTGCCCAAGATTGAACAGAGCCAGGAAGGCGGTGCGTCGTTCGACAACGTGGCCGGTACCGTCTCTTGGCAGGTGGGCAACGAGACCACCGCTACCATCACCGACGAGATAGCCGGCGGCGTGCAGAGCGCTCTCTGGAGCGCCGGCAGCGAGATGACCATCGCCGAGTCTACCTATTTCGAGTCTACTATGGTGAACTACAAGCCCAATAGTTCGAATGCAGGCAACGTAGAGGGTGTAATGGTGGAGTATCGCGTGAAGATGGCTCCCGGCCTCACCTTCAAGCCCACGAGCGTGAGCTATGACTGTGTGAAGGTGGGCACCGACGGTGCTACCTACTCCTGGGGCTATGTAGTAGACGAGACAGCAAGCACGATTACCGATGTAGATGCTGCCACCACACTGCGCAACAACGGCAGCAACAGTGCCACAGCCCAGCTCAACCACACGCTTGACATGAGCAATGCCGGCGAGGGCAATGTCTTCGCCATGCGCTTCTACATCTCGAAGACCGCCAACAACAAGAACATCTGCATAGGCAATGTGAAAATCAACGGTATCGTCAACGGTACTGTCCAGACCGTGACCATGTACTCGTTTGCTGCCACGGCTGCTCCTGCCGAAGGCGGTTCTGTGAGCATCTATCCTACAGGCGACACCTTCGAGGCCGGTGCCGAGCTGACGCTCACCGCCACGAGGAACTTCGGCTATAAGTTTGTGAACTGGACCGATGCGGGCGGTAATGAAGTGTCGCAGGAGGCAAGGTTCAAGTACACCGTGGAGGCCGATGCTTCGCTGACTGCCAACTTCGTGGCCGTGAACACCTATGAGCTGGTCCTTAACGTAGACGGCACCAATGACTATATGGTGACCGTGACACCTGCTCCCACCGTGGTCGACGGTAAGAATATGTACGAGGAAGGCACCGCCGTGGAGCTCAACGCCCGGCAGTATGAGGGTCTGGTGACCTTCACCAACTGGAGCGACGGCGAGACCGCGTCTGCGAAGACTGTCTCGATGAACGACAACATTGAGCTGACCGCCTACTATGCCGAGGCCGACATCATCGCCGGCTGGGACTTCTATCTTGCTGGCAACAACGGTCGCAAGGCCGACTTCTCGTCAGAGGAGAATACTGCTGCCGCCCTGTCGCTGGTGAAGACCGGTACGGAGGAGACCGCCGGCTGGCTCGACAAGAGCACCGTAGCCGCCGGAGGCTATGAGAGCTTTGCCGGAGCTGCCGTGAACTGGAACACAGGTGCCGAGAATGGCGACATCGGCTACTACCACTGGCAGACCAAGCTGAACGCCGCCGACTTCACCGACATCAACGTGCAGTTCTCGATGCTCTACAATTACAATGGCTATCAGACCTACAACGTGGAGTTCTCTACCGACGGAACCCAGTGGACCAAGGTGGGCAGTATCACCATGACAGGTGCTAAGTCGCCTGCCTCGTTCAGTGAGAAACTGCCCGCCGCTGCCAATAATCAGGGCGAGCTCTACATCCGCATGATTGCCGACAAGACCTCTCAGGTGGACGGCACTGCCTCCAAGAACGACGGCAACGCCCTCTCAATGTTCTTCGTCACCGGCACACCGAAGCTGGTGAACGACGGCGTGGCTCCCGTCCTGGTGTCTACCGTTCCTGAAAAGGGTGCTACCGGCGCATCGGCAACAGGCAAGATTGTGCTCACCTTCGACGAGCGCATCAAGGTGGCCGACAAGGCCAAGGCTACGCTGGGCAGCATCGAGCTGACTCCTGTCGTGAGCGGCAAGACCCTGACCTTCGAGTATAAGGGACTGGAGTATGCTACGGAGTACACCTTCCTGCTGCCTGCCAACACCGTGGGCGACCTCACCGACAACTACCTGAAGGACGACATTGCTCTGACCTTCACCACCATGACACGTCCTTCGGTGAAGAAGGGAGAATATGACGCGATTGTTGCCAACGCCGACCAGCTGGCCGCTGCCATCAAGGCTGCCAACGAGCGTGCCGACAAGACCGTACGCTTCCGCATCTTCCTGATGAACGGCACCTATCAGCTGCCCACTGGAGCGCAGAAGCACTACAAGCATACGAACAGCAGCACCGGACAGGTCTACTTCGACGGAGACCAGCCCGATCCTATCACCTATATCAACGCATCCAACATCTCGTTTATCGGTGAGAGCCGCGACGGTGTCGTCATCACCAACACCATTGGCTCCGGACTTGAGTTTGCCGGACAGTACGGCACCACAAGCATCTACGACGGTATCGGTCAGGGCGATGTGCTGCAGTTGGCAAGCAGCGTGCGAGGTACTTACTTCCAGGATGTGACCGTCAAGAGCGGTATCGCCGATGCCCGCGGCCGTAACCTCGCCGTGCAGGACAAGGGGTCGCAGACTATCTACAAGAACACCGTGCTTTGGGGCTATCAGGACACCTGGACCTCGAACAACGATCAGGGCTACTACTACTTCGAAGGCGGCGTGGTGCGCGGACGCACCGACTTCCTCTGCGGTAAGGGCGATGCCTTCTTCAATGCCGTGGACATCCAGATGTGCATGGACAAGGGCGGCTATATCGCTGTGCCTTCCAACAGCATCAAGTATGGCTACGTGTTCAAGAGCTGCACCATCAAGGGCGAGAACAATGCCCTCGACGGCAACTACACCCTCGGTCGCCCATGGGGCAAGGGTACGCCCATCGCCCTCTGGATCGACACCAAGATGGAGATCGTGCCCAGTGCAGTGGGGTGGAACGAGATGAGCGGCGGATGGCCGAAACGCTTTGCCGAATACAACTCTACGACCGCCAACGGCATGTCCATCGACCTGAGCGGGCGTAAGAAAATCTTCGCCGATACTCATGAGAACAATCCCGTGCTGACGGCCGAAGAGGCGCTCGAAGCCGGCAACCTGCACAATATGTACGGCGACTGGGATCCCACGCTGCTCACCGAGCAGGCTCCCGCTCCTCAGAACGTAGTCATCGATGCCAAGGCCGGCAAGCTGGAGTGGACCGACAGCAACTACGCCCTGCTCTGGGCCGTGGTGAAGAACGGCAAGGTGGCAGGCTTCACTACCGAACCCACCTACACCGTGGATGATGCCAGTGCTACCTGGGCCGTTCGTGCAGCCAACGAGATGGGTGGTCTCGGCGAGGCTACCATAGCCGTGAGCGGTTCCGTAGGCATCAAGACTGTGGAGCAGCCAGTGGTGGAGGACAACGCCATCTATAATCTACAGGGCATACGCGTGGAGAAAGCCGGCAAGGGACTCTATATCATCAACGGTAAGAAAGTGATTAAATAAGCCTCTTACAAATCTTTACGACATAGCCCGAATCCGCTATATGGATTCGGGCTGTTTTTTATGCGGTCTACTAAAAATTTTTATGAAATATCTTTGCTTTTCATTATTTTTTGCTATCTTTGCATGCGATATTGCGATTAAATGCTAATAACTATTAACAAATCAATTATAGTACTAACAAAATCAAAAGAACAAAGTATGAAAGACGCAATGAGACTATTGTGCAAGCTTTGCCTCTTAGCGGTGTTCTGCGTGCTCGCACCTCCCGAAGTGCTGGCCCAAACCTTGGCTAAGGGTACAGTTCTGGACTCAACGGGAGAGGCCGTCATTGGTGCTACCGTTGTGGAAAAAGGCAACCCGAAAAATGCCGCCGTAACTGACTTTGACGGTAACTTCAGCCTCAAGCTGCAAAAGGCCAGGCAGGTGGTCATCTCCTACGTGGGTATGAAGACTGCCGAGGTCGCTGCCAGTCAGAACATGAAGGTGGTCATGGAAGACGATAATGCTGCCCTGGAGGAAATCGTTGTCGTGGGCTATACCAGCAAGGCTCGTAAAGACCTGACAGGTTCGGTGGGTTCCATCCAGGGTAAGAAACTGGAGGCAGTGCCCGTGTCGTCAGCCGGTGAGGCGCTGCAAGGCAAGATTGCCGGTGTGCAGGTGACCACGGTCGACGGTCAGCCGGGTGCCGACATCAACATCCGCGTGCGCGGTGCAACCTCTGTGACGCAGAGCAACGAGCCGCTGTTCATCGTCGACGGATTCCAGGTGCCCAACATCAACGATATTCCTCCTTCGGACATTGCCTCTATCGATGTGCTCAAGGATGCCTCACTCACGGCCATCTACGGTGCCAAGGGTGGTAATGGCGTTATCATCGTGACCACCAAGTCGGCTCAGGCTGGTAAGGTGCAGGTGTCGTTCAACGGACGTCTGACCGTGGCACACATCTCGAAGAAGCTCGACTTGATGGATATATACCAGTTCGTGGAGTACTCTTGGGACCGAGCCGCTGGTGGCGTGAAGTCGTCGGATGCCTCTCCCCGCTACTACCGTTACAATTTCGGTAATCCTGCCGAAATGAGCCGTTATAGCAGCCTCTCGTCGGTCGACTGGCAGGACGAGGTGATGAACGAGACTCCCCTCAACTATTCGGCCAACGTGTCTATCGGTGGTGGTAACGAAAACACGAAGTTCAACCTCTCGGTCACACAGACCGACGACAAGGGTATCATAAGGGGATCGGGCGTGCGCCGCACCAACATCAACCTGAAGTTGAACACAAACGTGACCAACAACCTGAAGTTCACCTACAACCCCACCATCACCTACCGTCGCGACGAGGGTGCCGGTGGCGATGCCGTGGGAACGGGCGGTATCATCGACGTGCTGAAGTATATGCCCACGAGCGGCTATCGCCAGTTTGCCTCGTGGAACAAGAACTGGGAGGATGAAGACGTGGCCAATGCCTTTGCACTGACGAATCCCGCCAACGACATCAGCACCAACGTGCAGAAACGCCACTCCTACAACCTGAACAACCGCTTCTCGCTGGCGTGGAACCCCATTGAAGGCCTCACGCTGCGCACCGAGGGCAACTACTCGGTGACCTTCCGCGACACACAGCGCTACTACGGTCCCCTGACTGATATGGGTAAGAAGTATAACTCGCAGCCCGTGGCCGCACTTACCAACCGCACCACACAGTCGTATACCTGGACCAACACCGCCGCCTACGATATGAGCATCAAGGACATGCACAACCTGTCGTTCTTGCTTGGCCAGGAAATCTATAACAATCAGTATAAGGAGTACCTGCAGACCAATCGCTATTTCGACCGCACGGTCGATGCCACGACGGCCTTCAACAATATGCAGCTCGGTACGCCCTATATCTCAAACACGGTGCTCTCTACCGCCGACCGCACGGCTTCGTTCTTCGGTCAGGTGTCATACAACTACGACCATAAGTACCTGCTGTCGGCTACCTTCCGCGCTGACGGCTCCTCGAAGTTTGCAGAGGGCAACAAGTGGGGCTACTTCCCCTCAATCTCAGGTGCATGGGACATCAAGCGAGAGGAATTCCTGAAGGACGTGAAGTGGATTGACCAACTGAAGCTGCGCGCTGCCTTCGGTCTGGCCGGCAACAACAACATTGCCAGCGACCTGTGGCGCTATCTCTACGACGTTCAGGTTGAGGGAGGCCCCGGCTTCGGCGAGGCAACACAGTATGGCGAGATGTACTACTCAAAACCCAGCACTTATCCCAACACCGAGATTAAGTGGGAGACCACCATTACGCGCAACCTGGCACTCGACATGCAGTTCTTCGGAGGCAGGCTGACCGTTACTCCTGAGGTCTATTTCAATACCACCCGCGACCTGCTCTATCAGTCGACCATCGCCACCACATCGGGCTACACCAAGCAGATGCAGAACGTGGGTAAGGTGCAGAACAATGGTTTCGAGCTGACGGTGAACGGCGACATTCTGCGTGGAAAGGACTACGTGCTGAGCGGCAACCTGACCCTGGGTCACAACAAGATGAAGGTGAAGGAACTCAACGCTACCGACTCGCAGCTGTTCAATTACTCCAGCCGTTTCGCATCGTCGGGCAAGGACGACTACGTGCTCGAAGTGGGCAAGGAGGTAGGTCTGCTCTATGGCTACGTGTATGACGGAATCTATACGTTCGACGATTTCGTTCCCGCCTCTTACAACAAGAGTACGCCTGAGTGGAAACTCGTCGACGGCGTGCCCGAAATGACAACCGACGTGCTGGCCGCCTCTACCTCCGGCGATCCCAGCATGCCAGGCAAGATGAAGTTCAAAGACCTCAACAACGACGGAAAGATCACCACGGCCGACCGCACGGTGATAGGCAACACCAACCCCACGCTGCAGGGTGGCTTCGGACTGAGCGGTACGTGGAAAGACTTCGACTTCACGGCCAACTTCACATATATGCTCAACTTCGACATATATAATGGTACGGCCTACGCCCTCTCTTCGGCATCGGCAAACAGCCAGAGCTACACCAATGTGCTGGCCGACTTCGACCGTGGCACCCGGTGGGTCTATACCGTCAACGAGGGTAGCCATGACAGCTATCACGACGGTATTATGAACACCTATATGACGATGGATGCCTACAAGGAGGCCAATGCCGGCAAGACCACGTGGAACCCTGCTGATGTGGTGAGCAACACCATCAACTCGAACTTCGTCGAGGACGGCTCCTTCCTGCGCTGCTCGGATGTCACCATCGGCTACACGCTGCCCAAGGAGATCAGCAAGAAGCTGTATATGTCGAAGGCGCGTGTCTATGTCTCGGCATCCAATCTGTTCATCCTGACAGGCTATTCGGGCTACGACCCCGAGGTGGACATACAGTCGGGCCTTACCCCCTCAATGGACTACAACCGCTACCCGCGTAACCGTGCCTTCTCCTTTGGTCTTAACGTGACATTCTAATCCAATTTAAAAGAAAACAGAAACAATATGAAACTGAAAAATATATTCTTCAGCGGACTTAGCCTGTTGGCGCTCACTGCCTGCAACGACTATCTCGATGTAGATGCGCCATCGAAGTCTTTCCCTGTGAACATCTACGGCTCGGCCAAGGATGTTAACATGGCGTTGAATGGTGTCTACGCTGAGATACTGGCCAGCAACACATTCGGACAGGCATATACCTACAGCCTGGTGCTGAACAGCGATGTCGACTTCGCATCGAACAGCAACGCATCGGCACAGACCAACACGCCCAAGCGCTACGACCAGACATCGGCCAGTAGCACGGCCAACAGCGTGTGGAATGCCACCTACTCGGCCATTGAGACCACCAACGAGTTTATCTACTATCTGAGCAACAGCCCCATCTACAATGCCGAGGACGACAACTATGCCGAGCTGCAGCAGTATATGGGCGAGGCAAAGGTGATGCGCGCCATGCTCTACTATGAGCTGATGTGTTACTGGGGCGACGTGCCCTTCACGATGGAGCCTACCTCTGCCACGCAGAACTTCGTGCCTGCCATCACCTCGCGTGACGTAATCGCACGCAGCATTATGGAGGACCTACTGGCCATAGCACCCAGCATGAAGCCAGTGTCGAAGATTGCCGAGGGCGTGGAGCGCATCTCGCAGGAGGCCTGCTGGGCTATGATTGCCCGCATTGGCCTTCAGGCTGCCGGCTACTCGCTGCGTCATGCCAATGGCGACGACACCAGCTACGGCTATATGGGAACGCCCGCTACCGCTGAGCAGAACTGGTTCCTGACCACGGCTCGCGACTATGCCAAGAAGGTTATCGACGCTGGCACCCATACGCTGTCACTGCCCTATCAGGATGTGTTCCTCAACGAGTGCAATATGAAGGTTGTCAACAACGACGACGTCATCTTCGAGATACCCTTTGCCATCGAGGCATCGGGATCCATCGGTTTCCGTCAGGGTCCCAAGTTCGAGGCCAACGGCGGCTCGACCAACTTCCAGTGGGGTGAGTGCGGCGGCAACCAGCAGGTGGAGTGGTTCTATCGCTACAGCTTCAAGCCTGGTGATATGCGCCGCGATGCCGTGGTGGGATGGTGGTACTACACCTACGACGGTATTCCCAAGATTTGCAAGGGCTATAGCTACTACAACAACAAGTGGTCGAAACTGTTCAACACGACCAGCGCTTACAGCCGCATCTCGTCCAACAATACGGGTATCAACTATCCTTATCTGCGTTATGCCGACGTGCTGTTGATGTATGCCGAGGCCGACGTGAAGCTCACCAAGGCCGTCAATGCCGAGGCAATGCAGGCCCTGCAGAGCGTTCGCAACCGTGCCTATCTGGGCTCTGCCGTTGCAGCTCCTGCCGTGGCAGCAACCGACTCAGCCTCCTTTATGGACGAAATCCTGCAGGAGCGCAAGTGGGAGTTTGCAGGCGAGAATATGCGATGGAAGGACCTCGTGCGCAACAACAAGCTCAGCGAGACCCTCTACTTTACCTTTATGCGCTATTATGCCACTGCCTATGAAGTGGGTGGTATGTCGAATTCCGCACTCAATGACCTCATCGTGGCTCACGACGGCATTGACTACTTTGGCGGCAACGGCGACGTGTACACGATTGAGGAAATCGAGGCTGCCATTCCTGGTGACCTGGCTTACGGACAGACGGCTGGCAAGGCAAAGGGTTCGCTGCTGCCTCAGCGCATTGACTATTGCTGGATAGAGAACCCCAAGGACAATTCCTATTTTGCCAACCACGAGATGCCAACGCTCTATATCTTCAACCGCTACTCGAACAACCATCCTGCCAACAACATGACAAAGGTGGTGAATTTCTTCAAGCTGATGAAGAACAGCTTCCCTGGCTCGAAGGTGGCTGGCTATACGGCCATTACCGACCCGGAAGACCCCAACACCGAGATGCGCAATCTGAATATGAAGCGCGACGACAGCTACATCAGCTGGTTCTACGAGAACGACGGTTATCCCCGCAATCAGGTGCTCTACTCCTTCTACGGATTCATCCGTGGTGGCGAGCAGGCCAAAGAGAAAGTCTATCTCATTCGCAATGGACAGGAAGAGGACATTACCGACAAGCTCGACCAGATTCCCACCGACCTGCCTGTAGTGCGCTATCTGCTCCCTATTCCCCGAGAGGCAGTAACACGCTCTGAGGGTGTCTACAAGAATTACTATGGCTACAAATAATCTTTCAACCGATCAAACGATATGAAAAAACTGTTTTTATACACCTTCGCGGTGCTGTCGGCGTTTGGCCTGTATTCGTGCAGTGATGACGACAAGGTGAGCGGTGCCGATGAGGATACCAACCGCCTGATAAGCCCTACCTTCCGCACTAACAATACGGTCATCGGCGGTTCAAACGACCCTTACCTCTGCAAGGTGGTGGGCCTGAACAGCATTCAGCTTTACTGGTCAACCATCGAGGGAGCTTCCGGCTATCAGATCCGTGTCTCTACCAATCAGAGTGTGGCCACTGGCGATATGACCAACTGGGATGATCAAAGCTACTTAGAGCTGGACACCATCATTCAGAACCCCAAGGCCGACCAGATGCTGCTGACAGACCTGAAGTTCTCGACCACTTACCGCTTCATTATCCGTGCGCTTTCGCCGCAGGGCGAAGCCTTCCACTCCAAGTGGTACGGCACGGGCGACCTGCGCCATTGGTCCGACATGTGCTATATGACCACACAGGACCGCTATGCCGTGCCCTCGATTATCTATCAGAAGAGCAATGTCACCAAGGACGGCTGCACCATCCATCTGGATCGTAGCTATGCAAAGAGCGGCAACTATAACTACAAGGAAGAAGAGCTGGAGGTGTTCAATGAGTATTTCAACACCGACACCGACCCTTCAGGCAACAAGGTGTGGAGGGTGAACTATCTCGTGATTGAGCCGGCTGCTTCGAATGCCCAGGCAAAGGTGCCCGAGCAGTTCAAGAAGTATCAGCTTACCGACAGTGACTTCGATGCCGATGGCCTTGCTGCCATCAATGTGGCAGGACTCGACTCCAACTCGGTCTATAACTTCTACGTCTACGACCAGTCTATCGCCAGCCGGAAGGCATTCGTCTACGCTCAGTACAACCTCGACCAGTCGGTGCGAACCAAGGGCGACCCTGGCGACCCCATCCTGATTGCACCGGCCCTGCAGGACACCATTCACACCATTCTGGACAACGAGGAGATTGCAGTAGACCTGCCCATCGCGGCCACTCCCATCCAGCCTATCCTGGAGAACTTTATGAAGAGCAACGAGTATGCTGAGAACAAGGTGTTCTATCTGGAGGGTGGACAGACTTACTTCGTCATTGCCGGTCTTGAGGTGTACAAGGGCTTCAAACTGGCCACCAATCCCGAAGACCTTGCAGCCGGAAAGGGACGCGCCAAGGTGCTGCTCTATCATGCCGATATTCTGCGCCATCAGAGTCCCTCGCCTGCATTCTTCATGCTGGGACGCAGGCCTGAGGGCAGCGAGAACCCCATGATTACCATCGACATCGACAAGTTCATCCTCGAAGACATCGACTTTGCCATACCGCAAGCCGACAACTGTGCCGAGAGTGAGTATGATGCTGGCCTGACCAACAGCTACTTTATGAACATGTACCCGTCGGGCATGGGGGCGGTGGTCGAAGAAATCAACATCCAGAACTGCTCCTTCCAGGGACTCGTCGGCGGATTCTATCGTGTTCAGGCCAACTATGGCGTGCGCATCAAGAACTTCATCCTCGACAATGTCGACTTCTACAACGGTGGTTACTACAACACCAGCGGACGTCGCTACAACTGGTTCCACGCCAATCCCGAGAACAACTCCCGCATCAATATCTGGGAGCACTTCGTGATGAGGAACTGCACCATCTACGACAATCCTCTGGGCTATATGTTCAACCACAACAAGCAGCTGGACATCGACTGGCCTGAAGACCTGCACTACAACATCACGCTTGAGAACAACACGATTGTCAACTTCAACACCTGCAACGTGGGCAACAGCATGCTGTTCAACCTGCGCTGGATACCCGGCGGCTCTACCTTCACGCTGAAGCGCAACCTCTTCGTGCTGACCCGTGCCGATGGCGACGATGCCCGCACGATGGTTCAGGCCGGTTGCGATGTGCGCACCGTAAATGGCTCGGGCAAGGTGACGCTTGATTTCGAGGACAACTATTCCACCAACGACTTCCTCACCGAGGGCCAGATCTTCAGCAATGCCGCCAGCGCCTTTAGCTTCACGGGCAAGAACACCTTCGGCGCTATACCCGAGAGCGACGTGACCTGGGGCAGTGCAGGACGCGATGGACTGGTGGTGAAGGTGGCCGACATCAAGGCTTCCGACCTGATGGTTCAGCCCAATCCGCCCCACAAGCTCTCTGCCGATGGCGTGGCCAACCACTACGACCATCAGGAGGATGGCATCGACGGCACTGTGACCAACATCGACAAGGAAATCCGTGCCGACTATGTAGGCGGTATGGTCGACCTGCACTTCAAGAACTTCAGCAATGTGCTCGTAGAGAAGCAGGTCGGTGCTCCTAAGTGGCGCCAGCAGTAATAGCCTTTTCAGGAGAAATGGGGAGACGAGGCAACTCACTTCTCATTTCTCCTCTTTTTTTTATTTATTGTTTCATTTAAAAATTAGAAACACATGAAGAAAATTCTACCTGTTGTAGTTGCCGCTATGGCAGCTTTGTCTGTAAATGCCCAGGACTGGAATGCCTCCCAGACAGGCGTGCTTGCCAAGGGCACGACCCTTCTTGACAACGACTATGTCACCGTGGTCACCGCCGTGCAGGACACCGAGTCGGCCGTGATTAAGGACGAGGCCGACGCCCCCGATCCCAAGACCTATGCCGGCTTCACCTTCTCCCGCTATGTCAACATCCGTGTGGATGCTGCCCCTGCAACCGACAACGACTTTGAGGGCACGGCTCAGAGCGGTCTCACCCCGGCCGGTATCTCTCTCATCGTCACCGCCAAGCAGAACACCGACATGACCCTCTACTACAAGCATGGCGAGGGTAAGGCTGTGTCGTGCTACGACCAGAACACCAAGGAGAATGTAGCCATCGTCGAGACAGCCGTCAACGGTCTCGAGAACTACTACACCGGCATCTACAAGTTCGTTGGTGGTCACAAGTACACCATCTATGCCAAGGGCGGTACCACCGGCCTCAATGGCATCTCTACTGCTGCCGGCACCTACGTTGAGCCATCGAGCAAGGTCTATAGCTACTTAGATAAAGCCAACAGCGTGACCTATGCCGACGGTGCTGTGATGACCATCTCGGGCAATGCCAGCAAGAACTATGGCAATGGAACAAGTATGACCGTCAACGGTGCTACCTTCACCAGCATCAAGAACTCGAATGGTGCCCAGAACTCCTTCACCGCTGCCACTGGCAAGAAGATCTACCGTATGACCTTCTATGCCGTGCCCAACAACGATGGCGATGAGCCTAAGTTTGCCGAGTTCAATGGCACCACCTTGGAGATTCCCGTTACTTCCACGAAGGACGGCAACAATCCCACGCAGACCATTATGTGTGTGAACGGTGCCGAGACCGTGACCTTCACTTACGGTGGCAAGCAGGTCAACTTCCTTATCGACGTAGACTACTCTTCGACTGCCTACGATGCTCAGTACGACCCCGCTGGAGACCAGGCTGGCATTGCCAACACGAAGACTGCCGCCCTGCAGAGCGGCGTGATCTACAACCTGGCTGGCCAGAAGGTTTCCAGAGGCTATAAGGGCGTAGTGATTCAGGATGGCAAGAAGTCGCTGATGAAGTAATCACGCTCATCATTCTATCATAGGCAGGGGCAGTGCATTCGTGTAAGTGTATCTGTTCCTGCCTTTTGTTTACTCCTTTTTTTATATAAATAGACTATGAAGAAAACCTTATTATCTTTGCTGAGTGCCCTGGCTCTTTTGCCAGCCTTGGCCGACAACAATATCGCTCCTTGGGGATGGGCTACCTGCTCTGATGAGGCCGGAACGGCTTATAGCCTTACCGGCGGAAACTTCTCCGATGCGAAGACCGTAACGCTGAAAGCCCTTGGCAACGGCCAGACCGATGATGCCCAGATTAAGCAGGCTATAGCGCAGAACGACATCATCGTCTTCGACGGTTCCAATGGCGACTTCATCCTGGCTGAGTATGTCAAGCTGGCCTCTACGAAGAACAAAACCCTTATCGGCATCAACAATGCCCGCCTCTGCACCAAGTTCTTCCTCACCGAAGAGGACAATGCCTATCTGAAGAGCCAGAAACTCGACGGGCTGAGCAGCACCGACCAGTACACCGGTACACTGCCCGACGGCACCACGCTGACCTGCGACAAACGGGCCTTCTTCACCAAGAAAGCCGTCATGGAACTGCAATATCAAAAGACCCAGGTCTATACGCTGCCCAACAAGTCGGGTATTTTCGTCATAGATACTTCCAGTGAGAACATCATCATCCGCAACCTCTCGCTGATAGGACCGGGTGCCGTAGACATCGACGGTGCCGACCTCATCACCAATCAGGGCAAGCATGTGTGGATAGACCACTGCACGTTTGCTGATTCGCAGGACGGTGCTTTGGACAGTAAGGTGTGCGACTGGGCCACTTATACCTATAACTACTTCTACTACACCTCGCGCAGCTTTTCGCATGCCTATACCTGCGGCTGCGGCTGGGTGAGCAACCATGAGATGACGCTCCACCTCACCTTCGGCTGCAATGTCTGGGGTGCAGGATGCCAGCGCCGTCTGCCCCAGGCCGACGACTGCTATATACACCTTGTCAACAATTATCACAACTGCCCGGGCAACAGTGTAGGCATGACTATCAATAGCTATGCGAAGGCACTTGTGGAAGGCAACTATGCTGCTCCAGGAGTCAACAGTCCGCTTACCGGCAGTGGCGGCAACCGCTATGTGACCGTGCGTAACAACAGCTTCAACATTGCATCATCGGGCAAGGAAGTGACCGTGCCTTACCAGTATCCCATCATCCCCGCAGCCGAAGTGCCGGCTATGCTCACGGGCGAGGAGGGAGCCGGTGCCACCTTGGGCAATGATGCTGCTTATATCCTCTCCACCATCCCCACCGCTGACCGCACAGGTGGCACGGAGTCGGTCTATGTCTTCGTGAAGGATGATGCGCACATCGGCAACAGTATCACCGAAGTGGGAGGCCTCACCGTGACTTTCGACCCCAGCGTCACCGACTGGCGCAGCGGCGGCACCAGTTCGTCCGCCCAGACGGTCGATGGGGTAGAACTGACGGGCTTTTATACGCAGAGCAATGCCTCCAATGGTGCTCCTGTCATTATCGCCACGACGCTGCCCGGCACACTTACCATCTTTTTGGGCGGCGGTGTAGCTACCAGCAAGTCGGTCAACATGCAGGAAGGCGAGAACGGCCTCGCCGGCAAGGTGCTCAGCAGCGGAGCCATTATTGCCAGCGGCGACAACCCTGCCACCGAGATTGCTGCCTGGGACGCACTCGTCTATTCGCTCGATGCCAACAAGACCTATAAGTTTTTTGTAGGTGGAACGAAATGGCGTCTGGCCGCCATCCGTTATGTTGCTACTACGACAAACGTGTCATCAGCCCGGCTTGTACCATCGGCAGACAACACCTGCTATAATCTTCAGGGAAAGGAAGTGGCCACTCCTAAGAAAGGCGTTTACATTATTAATGGGAAGAAAATCTTAAAATAACAAGTCAGTATGAAGAAGTCTCTCTTCATTTTCATAGGTGCTTTGAGCTTCGCTTCCGTAGCCAAATCACAACAGTTCCTTCCTTATCAAGATCCGAAGCTGCCCGTTGAACAGCGCGTGGAAGACCTTGTGCAGCGGCTTACGCTCGATGAGAAAATCAGTCTGATGATGAACTCGTCGCCTGCTGTCGAGCGGCTGGGCATACCGCAGTTCGACTGGTGGAGCGAGGCCCTTCATGGGGTAGGGCGCAATGGCATCTCCACCGTGTTCCCCTCCTGCATCGGCATGGCCTGCTCGTTCGACGACGACCTTATCGAGCGCATCTATACTGCCGTGAGCGATGAGGCACGCGCCAAGAACACCCATCAGCGCAGGCTGGGACAGCCCGTCAAGCGCTATCAGGGTCTTTCGTTCTGGACTCCCAATATCAACATCTTCCGTGACCCCCGCTGGGGACGCGGGCAGGAAACCTACGGCGAAGATCCTTTCATGAACGCTCAGATGGGATTGAGAGTGGTGCGGGGACTGCAAGGCGAGAAGAGTGGTTCATACTATAAGCTTCATGCCTGTGCAAAGCACTTTGCCGTGCATAGCGGGCCGGAGAAGCTGCGCCACTCTTTCAATATTGAGAACTTGCCCCAGCGCGACTTGTGGGAGACCTACCTGCCTGCTTTCAAGACCCTTGTCCAGGAGGGCAACGTGCAGCAGGTGATGTGTGCCTACCAGCGCTTTGAGGGCGAGCCCTGCTGCGGCAGCAACCAACTGCTCCATGATATCCTGCGCAACGAATGGGGATTCAAGGGTCTCGTAGTGAGCGACTGCGGTGCCATCACCGATTTCTGGGGGGAGAAGCGTCATGGTGTATCGCCCGATGCCCCCGCAGCCTCTGCCAAGGCGGTGAAAAGCGGCACCGATGTGGAATGTGGCAAGAACTACCAGTCGCTTGCCGAAGCCGTGAGGCGCGGTGACATACGCGAAGAGGAACTCAATGTCTCCTTGCGCCGATTGCTGAAGGGGCGTTTCGAGCTGGGTGAGTTCGACCCCGATTCATTAGTTTCATGGACGCGCATCCCCCTCAGCGTCGTGGCTTCCAGGGAACATAAGCAACTGGCCCGTGAGATGGGACGCGAGCAGATGGTACTGCTCAAGAACAACGGCATCCTGCCCCTCTCCGCATCTAACTCAATAATGGTGATGGGTCCCAATGCCGCCGACAGCACGATGCTCTGGGGCATCTATTTCGGTAAGCCCTCCCATACCGTCACCCCCCTTGAAGGCCTGGAGACCCGTGCCGGACATGCCTTGCCCTTTGTGCAGGCCTGCGACATCACCAGTATGAAGGTGCGCAAGCAGCGCATCGGTCGCAGCACAGAGACTGCCGACGGCAGCACCACCCTGCAGATGGAGACCATCGGCGAATATACCTATACTATCCCTGAAATCCTCGACAGTGCAGCCAAGGCCGACATCATCGTCTTCGTGGGCGGCATATCGCCCAACCTGGAGAAGGAGCAGGCCAAGGTGGATGCACCCGGCTTCGACGGTGGCGACCGTACCACCATCGAGCTCCCTCAGGTGCAGCGCGACATCCTCCGCGCTCTTCATGAGGCCGGCAAGAAGATTGTCTTTGTATGCTGCAGCGGTTCGGCCGTGGCACTGACTCCGGAACAGGAGACCTGCGATGCCATCGTGCAGGCCTGGTATGCAGGCGAGCAGGGCGGTCATGCGCTGGCCGACGTGCTCTATGGCGACTACAGCCCCAGCGGCAAACTGGCCGTCACGTTCTATAAGGACGACACGCAGCTGCCTCCCTTCGACGACTATCACATGCAGGGGCGCACCTACCGTTATTTCCGTGGCGAACCCCTCTTCCCCTTCGGCTATGGTCTCAGCTACACCACGTTCCTGTTGAGTGACGAGCGTTGTGAGATGAAGGCCGATGGCTGTTGCGAGGTCAGCGTGAAGGTGAAGAACACTGGCTCCCGCGAGGGAACAGAGATTGTGCAGGTCTACCTCCGCCGTCCTGCCGACACCGAGGGGCCGCTCAAGACGTTGCGAGGCTACTGTCGCGTGAACCTCACTCCCGGTGAGGAGCGCACCGTGACCATATCCCTGCCCCGTCAGCGTTTCGAGACCTGGGACAGTCAGACCAACACCATGCGCGTCGTCCCTGACCGCTATGAGCTGATGGTCGGCACCTCCTGTGCCGACCGCGACCTGAAGGTGCTGCCCCTTACCATTCGCTAAGCGGAAGAGTATCTATCGGTGAAATATGTTCAATTTGCATTATGAAAGAGCAGACAAGAATTAGAGTTGGAATCCTGTATTTCGTCCTGACGCTCTGTTGTCAGGTGGTTTTGTCATCGTGCCACAGTGAAGCGCGAGACAGTCTTCCCGGCAACGGCAAGGTGTCGGAGATTGTAGAACGCGGCACCTTGCTTGTGGGAACCACAGGCGACTATCGCCCGCTATCGTTCCGCGAGGCTGACGGCACCTACTGGGGCTTCGGCATCGAGATGGCCCGTGAAATAGCCGGTCGCCTGGGGGTGGAGCCCGTGTTCGTGAGCACCTCCTGGCCTACGCTGACCGCCGACGTGCTGACTGAACCGCAGTTGTTCGACCTTGCCATCGGAGGCATCACCATCACCGACGCAAGGAAAGAGACCATGCTGATGAGCGAGGGCTATCTCGCCAACGGGAAGACCATCCTCTGCAGGAAGTCGGAAAGCAGCCGCTTCCTGTCCCTGGTCAGCATCGACAGCCCGGAGGTCACGGTGATGGTGAATCCCGGCGGACTGAACGAGAAGTTTGCCAAAGAGCATCTTACCCATGCCCGTGTTGTCGTACACCCGAAGAACGAGGAAATCCCCGCACTCATCGCAGAGGGAGCTGCCGACGTGATGATAACCGAGATTACCGAGGCCCCCTATTACGTGCAGACCGACTCCCGGCTGGCGGCCCCGTTGCTCAATGCGCCTTTCACTCATGGCGAGATAGGGGTGCTGATGCAGAAGGGGCAGGAGGACCTGTTGAGAGTGGTGAACAGCACTATCCGGCAGATGAAGCTCGACGGCACGTTGCGTCGTCTCCATGAGAAGTACGGACTGGTGTATGCCTATTGACAGGGCAGAATCATCCATTATCAAGCCCAAAAATACGTCAATTTTAGGCAAAAGAAATCCGCTAATCACTCACTCTCAGTGACTTAGCGGATTTCTCTTTTGTTGGGGTACCCGACAAACATCATTACGTCTTACGACAGAGCGGTGTTATTGTTGTAAAACAACGACTTGAAACACCTGAAGTCAGATATCACCGT
>Ga0310697_10001847_pt1 | contig 23608 bp, 16 predicted proteins | sample 172DNAGHGlowgp2_FD_203883 | JGI IMG/M metagenome (GOLD analysis project Ga0310697, IMG submission 203883) | Sheep rumen microbial communities from Palmerston North, Manawatu-Wanganui, New Zealand - 1728 DNA GHGlow gp2 (v2) (version 2) | ecosystem: Host-associated > Mammals > Digestive system >...
CCGTTTCATTGCCGCTCCCTGGTGGCTCAAGCTGGTGATCTTCATCATCCTCATCCAGCTCGTCCTCCAGTTCGCCAGCGCTACGGTCCAGCCCTTCCTCTACTCCCAGTTCTAGAAAGAAACTACTCTCAGCAACAAACGCGTCCAACCACGGTGATTGCCGTCGTTGGGCACGTTGTGTGACACGTCTGGTTATTTTCCTGTCACGTTTACTTGGACATAGCCAACCTCATGCCGAGCCAGGGATTTGACTCGGTGGGATCCATTTGATGGCGTCTGAATACGCGCAGTTCCCACCAGTTGTGACTGTAACATCCGCCGCGAGAGCAACGATTGGTACCCGTCGCTGGGCCTTGCGGATCAACCTGGGGATCCTCGGTATAGGGCTCGTAGTAGTCATTGAGCCATTCTTCCACATTGCCGCTCATATCATACAGGCCAATCTCGTTAGGCCATTTCATGGCTACAGGATGAGCGCCCCAAGTGAAGTTGTCGATAGCGGTATTGTGTGAATTCCAGCAAATGCTGTCGAGCTCCTCTTTTATGCCACCGGCATATTCATAGCCATTAGTCTTTTCGGCTCCGCGTGCTGCATACTCCCACTCAGCCTCGGTGGGCAGGCGGAAATTCTTGCCCGTCAACTGGTTCAGCTTGGCGATAAATGACTGGCAATCGGCCCATGTGATAAAGTGGACAGGTTGCTGGTTACTCTCGACATAATAGCTGGGATTGCTTCCCATCACTGCTGTCCATAGCTCTTGGGTCACCTCGGTCTGGCCGATGTAGTATTCCGACACAGTTACCTGGTGAACAGGGCGGCAATTTTCAACATAGTAATAAGCCTCGGGAGGAGCGCCCATCTCAAACGTACCGCTGGCAACATATACCATGTTGAACGTCACGCCGTTGACTGTGATGGTCTCAATGTCTCCGCTCTCAGGCTCTGCTGGGGGAGTCGTGGGATTGAGCAGCATGTTGATAAGGGTAGTCACATCGGTGATGCTCACAATGCCGTCCTGGTTCACGTCGCCGGGTTGATACGTCTCTTGTGCCATTGATTGATAAGGAAAGAACAAGATGAATAACAATGGCAGCACTTTTCCGATTTCAGTTAACTTTTTCATAAGTAATCATCGTGGGTCCTAAGAATTCACTTCAGAGCCGCATTAATGGCAGAACCCATTAAACCCGCAAATCCGGCTCTTTGCTGTTTTTGCAAATATACATCATTTAGTCGATAAACGTAATATTGCGCCCTTGTTTTAACACTTGTTAATAAAATGGGGTATATTGGTAATAAATTGTTCGCATATGCTTACAGGAAATTAAAGATAGTTGCAATGGCGAAACCCGTTAAATAACCCTAATATCCCTCAAGGTGTTGTGCTGTTATGGGAAAAATTGTACCTTTGCAGTTTGAAAATTAAATAAAACAACAATATAAAACAGAACAATGGCAAAACAGGAAGACGTTTTCAAGAAAATCGTATCGCATGCCAAGGAATATGGCTTTGTGTTTCCCTCGAGTGAAATCTATGATGGCTTGGGCGCAGTGTATGACTATGCACAGAATGGCGTAGAGCTGAAAAACAATATCAAGCGTTACTGGTGGGAGGCCATGACGCTGCTGCACGAGAATATCGTGGGCATCGACAGTGCCATCTTCATGCATCCCACGATCTGGAAGGCTTCGGGCCACGTTGACGCATTCAACGACCCCTTGATTGATAACCGCGACAGCAAGAAGCGCTATCGTGCCGACGTCCTCATCGAGGATGAGCTGGCCAAGATCGAGGAGAAGATGAACAAGGAGTGCGAGAAGGCAGCCAAGCGTTTCGGCGACAAGTTCGACGAGGCGATGTTCCGCCAGACCAATCCCCGTGTGCTTGACAACCAGAAGAAGTATGACGAGCTGCATGCCCGCTACGAGAAGGCAATGAACGACAACGACCTCGCCGAGCTCAAGCAGATCATCGTGGACTATGAGATTGTGGACCCCGTCAGTGGTACCCGTAACTGGACCGACGTGCGTCAGTTCAACCTCATGTTCAAGACCCAGATGGGCAGCAGTGCCGACTCGACGATGGACGTCTATCTGCGTCCCGAGACAGCACAGGGTATCTTCGTGAACTTCCTGAATGTGCAGAAGACAGGCCGCATGCGCATCCCCTTCGGCATCGCCCAGATTGGCAAGGCCTTCCGCAACGAGATTGTTGCACGCCAGTTCATCTTCCGTATGCGCGAGTTCGAGCAGATGGAGATGCAATTCTTTGTACGCCCCGGCGAGGAGTTGAAGTGGTTTGATTATTGGCGTGAGCAGCGCTTGCGCTGGCACAAGGCCCTTGGCCTGGGTGACGAGAAGTATCGCTTCCACGACCATGAGAAGCTGGCCCACTATGCCAACGCCGCCACCGACATCGAGTTCCAGATGCCGTTCGGTTTCAAGGAGGTGGAGGGCATCCACAGCCGCACCGACTTTGACTTGAGCCAGCACGCCAAGTTCTCGGGCAAGAAGATTCAGTACTTCGACGCCGAGTTGAACGAGAGTTATACCCCCTACGTCATCGAGACCTCGATCGGCGTGGACCGCATGTTCCTCTCGGTGATGTGTTCCAGCTACGAGGAGCAGCAGCTTGAGGGTGGTGACACTCGCGTGGTTCTCCACCTGCCCAAGGCTCTGGCTCCCATCAAGTGTGCTATCCTGCCGCTCGTCCGCAAGGACGGCATGCCCGAGAAGGCTCACGAGATCATGAACATGTTGAAGTTTGACTTTGCCTGCCACTACGAGGACAAGGACACCGTGGGCAAGCGCTACCGCCGCCAGGATGCCATCGGCACCCCCTATTGCATCACCATCGACGGCCAGACCCTCGAGGATAACACCGTCACCCTGCGTGACCGTGACACCATGCAGCAGGAGCGCGTCGCCATCGCCGACCTGCCCGCCATCCTCGCCCGCGAGTGCAGCCTGAACAACGTCCTGCGCAAACTCATGTAATATAATAGGCTTTAGGCTTTAGGTATTAGGCTTTAGCAGTCGATACCTAACGCCTAAAACCAAACGCCTAAAGAGAGCAATGAAAAAGTTTTTCTATACCGTCATAATGGCGATCGTAGCCGTCACGATGCTTGACTCTTGTCTGGGAAAGACGATCGAGGACGAGTATAAGGACTGGCGTGAGGATAACGACGCTTGGTTCCAGAAGCAGATGTCATCCGGGCAATATACGGTTCTCACTGCTGCTTGGGACCCTTCGGCCAAGACGCTCATCCGTTGGCACAACGACACCATGCTGACCAAGGGCAACCTCAAGCCCCTGATCACGTCAACTGTTGACGTGAAATACCATGTGAGTCTGTATAACGGTACGCCCATCGATTCGTCCTACTACTTGACGTCTCCAGCCGATAGTATCTATCGTTCTATACTTAACCAGAACGTCGAGGGATGGATGATTGCCTTGACCCATATGCACGTGGGTGACAGTTGCACTGTCATTATTCCTTATCAGCAGGGTTATGGCTCCAATAAGAAATCTGATGTCCTTGTGCCCTACAGCACACTGGTTTTCAATCTGAAACTGGTCGACATCTACAAGTACAAGGCTAACTGATCGACAGTCATCCTTCCTGAAGATAAAAATCCCTTGAGCTAGGCCCAAGGGATTTTTTGTTCGTCTGTGCCGTGGCTTTGTCACGGCCGATCACTTATCGCAGCGACAACTGGTAGTTATAGTACTTCTCGTTGCCAGTGATGTCCTCGACCACCTTGATGAACGGTGGCATTTCCACTTCGTCTCCTTCCTTGACGCCCTCAAGTTCCAGAATCTGCATACCCAGCTTGGGCTCAATATACGTGTCCAGCTCAAAGTAGCGGTTCTTCCAGACAAAGCACTTGCGCATCTTGCTGATGGGCTTGCGGTTGGGGTCGGCCAGCTGCAGCAGGTCGACGTACTGCTGGGCAGTGATGCGGCGCTCGGTCTCGATCTGCTTGTCGCTGCTCACGGTCTTCTTGATGGTCTGGAAATAGACGTAGCTGCCCTGCCAGCCGCGTTTGCGGACGCGCATCTCGGTGCCTGGCTCGCTCAGCAGGTAGGTCTGGGTGATTTCGCTCTCGGTATATTCGGGAATATCGTCAATGACCTTGACAATGTACTTGCGCTCCTGCTCGATGGGGCTGGGAACGCCCAGTACGGTCGAGATCTCGTTCAGCACCTGACGCAGCTTGTCGTCAAAGTCCATGTGGTTGCCGATCACACGCAGGTGGGGATGACCCGTCCAGGCACTCAGCACCTTGCGGTCAAGCTCACGTGCCAGCTCTACGTCCTCGCTGCGGAACTTGTTGTTCTCGTTGGTGTAGAACTGCTCGGCACCTGCGGCAGCGGTTACCATGTGCAGGATGGCCTCGTAGCGGGCGTCGCGCAGCTTCACGGTGTTGGTACCCATTTCCTCGGTCAGGGCTTCCCAAATCTCGGGTGAGACATAGGCGCTGATATCCATCGTGCCGCGGTCACACACGATGAGCACGGGCTTGCTGCACTGCGAAGCCATTTTGGAGAAGTGGTCCTCGAGTGCGAGCTGGATGTTAAGGGTTGATTTCTCGGCCTCGAAGAAGAGCGCCTTGTTGTGCGTCAGGTAATTGATGCCAGCACTGCTGAACATCGTCGGTACCTCGGGGATGGCAAACACCTGGAATCCCAGACCGCTGAAGTGCTCAATGATCCTTGCCATGGCCGTTGTCTTGCCAGCACACGGTCCACCTGTCAACACAATCTTTGTAATTTTATTGGTGATTTTATCAGTCATTGTCTAGTATGGGTTTATATTACAAAAGAAGGACAAATTTACAAACATTCTTCTATCCCCACAACCTTTTCACCTATAAAAGATGTGAAAAACGTCCAATCTACATGATGAGGTCCCATCACTAGCGACACGGTCCTCTGTGCCGTGACACAGTCACGGCTTCACCGTGGCCTTTTTGTTGGTCAAGATGACTAGCAGCGACGCCCCCAGGCCGTAATAGACGGCATCCCCAGGCAGTGAAATAAAGTTGGCGAGCAGCATTGCGGCGACACCGATGGGCATTGACAGCAACACGCGTCGTGGGGAGAAACGGCCGGGCATCCACAGGGCAAAGCACAGTGGGAATAGGATGGCGACGGCTCGCAAGCCCAGCGACAGGAAGCCCAGGTCATTGATGAAGGTGCCGTGGAAGGTAATTGCCGCCAGGAACGCCATCGTGAGGATGCCCACGATTGACAGGCGCGTCTGTGCCAGTTGCGACAAGGGCGATGTGGTCATACCCATGCGTCGTTTGATGTTGCCATAGACATCTCGTACCAGAATTGTCGCCGCGCCCAGCGATAACCCGCTACCGCACCCCAGAATATTGATGAGCATTGTTCCCAGCATCAGGCCGCCCAACCAAGCCGGCAGATGCTTGAGCACGAAGGCCGGGAACGCCTGTGCCGAATCACCGATGACGCCCACCCCGGCTGGCAATGTCTCGCCCGCAGCCTGTAATGCTGACAGCTCATCGGCTGTGACATAATGGCTTCGCATATAGATGCCTACCAGTGTGCACGCCGCTCCGATGATGGGCATGAATAGCGCACACAGCACGGCGCCATTGCGCGCCTTGCGTGTGCTGGCTGCCGACCAGATGCACTGAGCGTAACTCTGGGTGCAGACCACGCCCAACACAAGTGACAAACAGCCGCCCATATCCTTGAAGAATCCGCGGGCGAAAGGACTGCCATAGCGATGATGGATGCTCTCTACGTCAGTCAGTCCGTTCAGTTGGGCAAGGGTGGGGGATTGATAGGCTGTGTCCACGCCTTCACGTAATCCTGTCATGCCTCCAGCGATGTGCCACACGACGATGCCGGCAGCAACCGAGCACAGGTATAGCAGCACCAGCTTGATGATACCGCCCACGCCGGCGCTGCGGATGCCGCCAAACAGTACCAGTAGCATGATGAGCACTGCACCGACGATGCTCGCCCATATTGTGGATATACCGAACAGGCTCCCGATCATCGCCGATGACGACAATACCTGGGAAACGATACTGATAAAGATGCCGATGAGAAAGAGCAACGAGCCGACGGTCTCAGCCTTGCGGCCGTATTCACGGCTCACCACCTCGAGCAGCGTCGTGCATCCGCTGCGACGTAGCGGGCCGGCATAGAACAGTCCCAGCACGAGGGCGCCAATACCTGCACCGATGGTAAACCACCATGCCGATACACCATAGCTGAACGCCAGTTGTGCAGTGCCGATGGTGCTCTGCCCGCCGGCTAGGGTGCCTAGCAACGCGCCACACACCATCCAGCTGCCGCTCGTGCCGCCAGTGGTAAAGCTGCGTGCATCCTTGACTTTGCGTCCTGAAAGCCAGCTCACTGCAACCAGCAGCAAGATAGTCAATAGGACCCCTATGAGGTGTATCGTGGATACCATTTGTTATCAGACAATTACTTGTGTTTCTATAGCGTGGTGTTTCTCGCTTTTTGACAATTCAGACCGCAAAGATAAGCCAAAAATTCACCGAATTGGTGAATTGTTAATAATTATGTGCCCAAAATATTTGTTCTTTTTTAAAATAAGTGTAATTTTGTAAGTTGAAAATTGCGCCTCGCTTAAGGCGCAAGATAGCAATGGAATAATAACTAAAAATTTGATTTAATATGATGAGATTAACTACTCTTTTTACGTTGTTTATTCTCTCGATAGCTGTGGCCTTGGCTGGGCCGCATCGCTACTCGAGTAACATCCAGGGTGATGTGAATGCCGATGGTGAGGTCAACATCGCCGACGTCAATGTCCTGGTTGATGACATCCTGCGCCACATCGGTAACACGAAGTGTGACCTGAATGAGGATGGTGAAATCAACATCGCCGACATCAATGTGCTGATCGACCTGATCCTCAACGGACCGCAGATGACGATTGTTGACACGGGCATGTATATGGGTATTATCGGTTATAACCAGACGCTCGAGTCCAAGGACATCGCGCTGCTGGATTCGACGACGGTGGACGAGTTTGACAACTTTGTCCTCGGACTGAACACCCAGCCTGGACGACTGTTGTATTACTCGGTGGACAAGGCTATCAATGACCTGAATGCTGCCCCGCTTCCCGAGAATCTCCAGAATGTCGCTATCGTGACCTTCACCGAGGGCATTGATCAGGGCTCCCTGATGATGACCGACAAGTATGAGACCGAGGCCGAGTATGCACAGGCTCTTAAGAATCGCATCAGTGATGAGCGCGTCTATGGCCGTCCCATCAAGGCTTACACCGTGGGCCTGCTTAACCCGACTGTAAAAGATGAGACCCAATTCCGTGCCAACCTCTATTCATTGGCCAGTGATTCTACCAAGGCCATGGAGGTGAACAACATGACCGATGTCAATGCCAAGTTCCAGGCAATTGCCGATGATCTGGTGGCTCGCAACATCTCCGAGACGCTGACACTGGTATTCCCGGGCGTGGGTACTGGCACCCGCATCCGCTTTACGCTTGATGATGTCACTGAGGAGACCGTTAATGACTCCCAAGTTTACATCGAGGGTACGTTCTCGCTCAAGACCCGCAGCTTGACCAATATCACCTATCAGGGTATGACCTGCACCGCTGGCGACAGTGTTGCTGCTTCGAGCGTTGACGGCTTGTTCGTGTCGCTTGTCTTCAGCGGCATTCAGTTAGATAGCGAGGGACGCATCGAGAAGGACAAGATTCAGGAGTGGTATTGGGTAGAAGACCAGAACACTTGGGCACTCAGCACCGAGTTCTCGGTAGACCGCATCCCCGAGGTGGAGAGCACCTACTCCAGCGCTCTGGTAATGCTCTTGCTCGACTGCAGTTCTGTTCTTGTGGACGACTTTAGCGAGTTGCAGGCTGCTGCCAACAGCTTCATCAATCGTATGCAGAATTACAACGTCGCTCCCGATACGATCCCTGGTCAGTACATCGTGAATGGCGTGACCTTCCAGATGGTTGACGTCGAGGGCGGAACCTTCCAGATGGGTGTTGAAAATGAGTATTATGAGGCTGGTGTAGCCAACATTGATGAGTTGCCCGCACATGAGGTGACTGTTTCTTCCTTCTCTATTGCCGAGACCGAGGTGACTCAGGAACTGTGGCATGCTGTGATGGGCACGAACCCCAGCAACTTTACCGATGATCCGCAGCGTCCTGTCGAGAATGTCAGCTGGGAAGATTGCCAGGAGTTTATCGCACGACTCAATGCTCTGACCGGTAAGAACTTCCGTCTGCCCACCGAGGCTGAGTGGGAATTTGCTGCTCAAGGCGGTAACATGGGCAGTGATACCTTCTATGCAGGTAGCGATGACATCAACCCCGTTGCATGGTATTACAGCAACAGTTATGTTCTTGGAAGCGACAATCCCGATTACGGAACCCATGCCGTTGCTACCAAGGAAGCCAATGAACTTGGTCTGTTCGACATGACTGGTAACGTGTTTGAGTGGTGCAGCGACTGGTATGGTGCTTACAATAACGAGCCCCAGACCGATCCTGCCGGTCCCGAAGTGGGCACCGAGCGCGTGATCCGTGGTGGTAGCTGGATCAGCATCCGCCGCGATAGCCGCAATACCTCACGCGACAGCGAGGCTCCCGAGAATCGCAGCTTCAACGTGGGCTTGCGTCTCGCCCTCTAACACTTATTACTGAAACAAACGATGCACCCGGTGGTTACTTCATCGGGTGCATCGTTAAAATAAGGGTACACTATGATATTTATCATCGTCATTACTGCGCTGCTCCCGGTAGCGATTCTCGCCTGGTGGATTTTCAGGAAAGACTCAGCCCGTCCTGAGCCCCTGGGTCAACTCATGACGGCGCTATTCTATGGCGTGGGTTCGGCCTTCGTTTCGATGCTGTTGGCTACCCCCTTGACCCTGATGCTGGGCTTTGATTCTATTGAGCAGATGAACACGATAGGGGATGCCATTTCCGTATCGTTGTTATCGGCAGCGATTCCCGAAGAGGTTGCCAAGCTCACGATGCTCTGGCTCTTCCTGCGCAAGAACCGCTATTATGACGAGTATCTCGATGGTATCGTCTATGCCGCATGCGTGGGACTGGGCTTTGCCGGAGCCGAAAATATCCTCTATCTGCTCCAGAGCGAGGATTGGGTGGTTACTGGCGTCGTCCGTGGTCTGACTGCTGTGCCTGCCCACTTTGCCATCGCCTGCGCCATGGGTTACTTCTACAGCAAGCGCCACTTCGGCGATAAGAGCAACCTCACCGCAGCCTGTGTGTTGGGTGTTCCCATCATTATCCATTGGGTTTATGACGCCCTGGCCTTCAGTGAGGGTATATACCCCGCCTTGTCGGTAGTCATCAATATCCTGTTTGTCCTGCTCATCTGGCGCGTTTACAAGAGCACAATGCGCCGCATCAGCACGATGCAGCAGCTGGACCAACAACGTATGACGCCGCCCCCTATCCCCGGCAGCACCACGCCCACACCGATGCCACCTCCACTCCCTGGAAGTGACAATATCAATAACAACACTCCTCTGGCTTGATGCCGGAGGAGTGTTGTCGTTGTTATAGTGACTATAGTAAAAATAGCCTTTATTGTTCGTTCTTCTTCACCAGACGCTCATACTCGGGGTTGCCCTCACGCAGCAGGCGTTGGTAACGCTCTTGGTCGTTCAGTATCTCATAGGCCGCCTGCACGTCGTGGTTACGGTGGTTGATGATGATGCTATAGGCACCCGGGTCGCCATACACGTCGCGGGCTATCAGGCCCTTGGCAATGGCTTTGAGCAACTGCTCGCTGGTACGGAACTTCTCCTCGTCAAACTTCACGCTGTCCTGCTCGCCCATGGCGATGAGGTCACGCATCATTTCATCGGTCACGATGAACCCTTCATCAAAGTCCTTTACCGACTTGAATTGCTTGGAGATGGTCTTGCGGTTCTTGTCCACATACCTGATGGCAAACTGGTTGATGATGCCCTTGGCGCTTAGGTCACGATAATAGGTAGAATACTCGCTCGTGTCAACGGGTACAAACACATCGGGCATCACACCTCCGCCGCCATAGATGGTGCGGCCGTTGATGCGCGTGGTGTAGCGCAGTGAGTCGTTGAACTGGATGCTGTCAAGGCTGTAATATTCGCCTTCGTTGTAGCGGTCCATCAACTCTTTCTCATAGGCCTTCTTGTCACCACGGTTGTAGGGTTTCTGGATGCAGCGGCCACTGGGAGTGTAGTAACGGGCAACCGTCAGGCGCATCATGGAACCGTCATCAAACTTGAACGGCCTCTGCACCAAGCCCTTGCCGAAGGTCCTGCGGCCCACAACGATGGCGCGGTCCCAGTCTTGCATCGCTCCGGCAAAAATCTCGGCTGCCGATGCCGAATACTGGTTGACGACTACGACCATCGGCAGGTCACGATATTCGCCCCATCCGTTGGCGTTGGCCTCGTTGCGAGGCGAGTTGTCGCCCTCGGTATAGACCATCAGCTGTCCGCGCTCCAGGAACTCGTTGCACATGTCGATGGCGGCATTCAGATAACCGCCTCCGTTGTCGCTCAGGTCCATGATGAGTTGCTTCATTCCCTGCTTCTTTAGATCCTTCAGGGCATCCATCATCTCCTCGTGGGTTTTGGCGCCGAAGCGGGAGATGCGCAGGTAGGCAGTCTGCTCGTCGAGCATGTAGCTGGCGTCAATACTGTGCACGGGGATGTTGTCGCGCGTGATGCGGAAGGTAATCAGTTCTTTTACACCCGGGCGTAGTATCTGGATGGTGACATTGGTGCCCTTCTTACCGCGCAGGCGCTTCATGATATCGCTGTTTTTCATCTTTACGCCGGCGATGAGCGTGTCATTGACATAGATGATGCGGTCGCCCGCCAGCACGCCTACGCGCTCGCTGGGGCCACCAGGAACGGTCTGGATGACGTACAGCGTGTCCTTGTTCATGTTGTACTGGATACCAATGCCGCTGAATTCGCCCTGCAGTGGCTCCTCAAGTTCCTTGGTCTCCTTGGCATCGGTGTAGGACGAGTGGGGGTCCAGGTTCTCGAGCATACCTTTGATGGCGTCTTCTACCAGTTTGTCCTCATTGATGGTGTCAACATACAGGCTGGAAATCGCATATTCGGCATTCAATAGCTTCTGCATCGCTTGGGGCATTGACCGTTGGGCTGTGGCAGTGAATGACAGCACCAAGCCCATGGCCATGGCAAATAATAGCTTCTTCATTATTGTCGTGTTATAGTCGTTGGATCTAACCTTTTTAATCTTTTATTTCTCATGATTGGGAAATAAACTAAAATCAGCACCCTCAGGCAGGTAGACACTCACGTCCTGGCCAAACCTGAAAAGTTCACGCACGATGCTGCTGCTGATGTGGCTGTACTCGGGCAACGTATAGAGCAGGATGGTCTCGATGCCTGTCAGGTCGCGGTTTACCTCGGCCAGGTGCTTCTCGTTCTCGAAGTCCTGGATCAGTCGCACACCGCGCACGATGAACTGGGCGCCCATATCTCGTGCTACATCGACTGTCATGCCCGTGTAGGTGATGACTTCTACCTGCGGATCATCCTTAAATACGCTTTCAATCCACGCCTGGCGTTGCTCCATGGTCATGAACGACCGCTTGTCGGCATTCACGCCGATAGCGATGACAAAGCGGTCAAACAGGGGTAATGCCCGCCTCACGATGGACTCGTGGCCACGGGTGAAAGGGTCAAAGGATCCGGGGAACAGCGCCACGCGTTTCCCTTCGTTTTCAATGCACTGTGATGTCTTCATCGTCTTCATTTACGAGGTTGTCAATAATAAAAGTCTGGCGCTCCATGGTGTTCTTGCCCATGAAGAAGGCGAGCATCTGCTTCACCGAGTCCTCCTTGCGCAATGACACGCGGTCAAGACGCATGTCAGGACCGATAAAGTCTCTGAACTCGTCAGGGGAAATCTCACCCAGACCTTTGAATCGGGTAATCTCGGCATTCTCGCCCAGCTTGTTGAGCGCTGTTAGGCGCTCCTCGTCACTGTAGCAGTAGTAGGTCTCCACCTTCTGCGGCTTGGCCTCTCGCTTGCTGGTGCGGTTCTTGCGCTTGGCGTCCTTCTTGTTCAGCACGCGGAACAGCGGAGTCTGCAGGATGTACAGGTGACCCGTCTTGATCAACTCGGGGCAGAACTGCAGGAAGTAGGTCAGCAACAGCAGTCGGATGTGCATACCGTCAACATCGGCATCGGTGGCGATGATGACCTTGTTGTAGCGCAGGCCCTCGATACCGTCCTCGATGTTGAGCGCGGCCTGCAGCATGGCAAACTCGGCATTGGTAATGACCTTCTTGGGATCAAGACCGAAGGTGTTGAGTGGCTTACCACGCAGCGAGAATACAGCCTGGGTCTCCACGTCGCGGATTTTGGTAATCGAGCCGCTTGCGCTCAGACCCTCGGTGATGAAGATGCTGGTCTCGTCGCGGCGGTCGTTGCCCTTGGGTGCACGTGCGTCGTTGAAATGGACGCGGCAGTCGCGCAGTTTGTCATTGTGCAATGCAGCCTTCTTGACATTCTCGCGCACCTGCTTGCTCACGCCGGCGATAGCCTTGCGCTCGCGCTCGTTGTCCTGGATTTTCTTCAAGAGCACCTCGGCAGTCTCGGGAGCCTTGTGCAAGTAGTCGTCAAGCTCCTTCTTGATGAAGTCGTTGATGTACTTGTAGATGGTGGGGCCATCTTTCCACATGATGCTGCTGCCCAGCTTAATCTTGGTCTGTGACTCGAACACGGGCTCCTCGACCTTGATGCTGATGGCAGCGACAATACCATTGCGGATGTCACTATACTCGAAGTTCTTGCCGTAGAACTCCTTGATAGTCCTTGACAGCGCCTCACGGAAAGCACTCTGGTGGGTACCGCCCTGGGTCGTGTGCTGGCCGTTGACAAAGGAGTAGAACTCCTCGCCAAGTTGGGCGGCATGGGTGATGACCACCTCGATGTCGTCGCCCGTGAAGTGCATCAACGGGTAGAGCGGGTCATTGGTCATGTTTTCCTTCACGAGGTCGCTCAAGCCATTGCGCGAGTGATACTTCTTGCCGTTGAACGTGAGCGTCAAGCCCGTGTTCAGGTAGGAGTAGTTCTTGACCATCTGTTCGATGATTTCCTCGCGGAAGGAGTAGTTCTTGAAGATGCTGGCATCGGGCTTGAAGCGCACCAGCGTACCGTTCTCCTCGCCATCGTTGGCTGCAATGATGCCGCTTTCCTCTTTGGCAATACCCTCATTGTAGAGGACCGACGAGCATTGACCATTGCGCACGCTGCGGATGTAGAACTCGGTGGACAGGGCGTTGACCGCCTTGATGCCCACACCGTTCAGTCCGACGGAGCGCTTGTAGGTCTGCGTGTCATACTTTGCACCGGTGTTCATCTTGGATGAAGCGGCCTTGACCTGGTCCAGAGGAATACCACGGCCATAGTCACGTATGGTCACTGCTCCCTCTGCCACGTCGATATCAATATTCGGCTTGGCGTATCCGGTGTTAAACTCGTCGATACTATTGTCGATGACTTCCTTGATAAGGACATAGATACCGTCATCGTTCTGTGAACCATCACCCAGCTTGCCGATGTACATGCCGGGACGCAGGCGGATATGTTCGCGCGGCGATAGCGTGATCAACTCATCATAGCCACCGAAGTCGCTCGTTCCCGATTGCTGCTGGCTCGCCTCAATGGCGGTTTCCTCTATTTGATTGTTTTTGTCTTGTGACATACTTCTGCTTTAATCTGTATTTTAACTTGCAAAATTACAAAAAATCCCGCAAACACCGTGCCACAACCCCATAACAATAAGGTTTATTAACAAGTGATTTGAAAATAAAACATGGTCGGACAAGATTTTGACTGTAACGACGTTATTATAGAGAATAAGTGCATATATAACCGTCTGGCAGCAATGAAAAAAATCAACGCTATCATATTGTGGCTGATGGCCGTGACCTTAGGACTGTCGCTCGCCTCGTGTGACACGATGTCGTCGCTGGAGTACAACATCCACAACGTGACCAGTGACACAGTGACCATCACTTTCTATAAAGAGTTGATGAGCTCGCCTTATCAGGGCTATGAGATCAGGGAGAATGACAGCGTGACGACCTATTACACTGCTGATAGCTGCAATGTCGCAATTTTGGCGCCCAATCAGCACCTGACGATTCAGCGGGAGTGGCATGGCTTGTATCGTGAAGAACTGGTGGTCCATGCCTGGAGGTATATCTCGTCAATCAAGTTAGGTGACACCGAGGTTAATTCCTCGATTTGGGATAACGAGGCGGCATGGCACCATCGCACCAAGGGCGGCGGCAACTTTGAGAAAGAGGAATTCCATTACTACGACCTGTGGTTCAAGTGAGATAATCATCAAGATGTGTTAAAATAGTTAGCGAGGGCTCGCCATCATCGGCGGGCCCTCGCTGGAGATGCAAAGTATTAGATTATCTCAGTTCACTTGAGCACCTTGACAGTCGAAACCGTTCCGTCGCTGTAATGCGTCACGACGATGTTCAGTCCATCAAACGGCTTGCTCGACTGCATGCCCAGCGTGTTGACATAGGTCACATCAACCACCTGGCGGTCGGCGAGGGTGCTATCCACTGCAGTCACGATTTGCGGGTCACCAGCGTTGAGCGTTAACGGCAGTACATACTCAACGATGTAATACTTGCCGTCGGCTGCTGGATTGCCGTCACGTGTGCCTCCACCGTTGTCGTTGCCTGGAATATTGGCGGTGCGGGTGTAGTAGGCCCTGACGGTGAACGTCATGGGCAGGGATTCGATGACGCCGGTCTCCTCGTCATTTTCACGCAACTTCTGGGCGCCGAAGGTTGCCATCACCTCATAGGATCCTGGTATGGTCCAGTTAGGATAGAAACTCTGCAGGTCGGAATTGTTGCCCAGATAGTACTGGTTGTTCTTATTGTTCAACGAGCTCAGGCTGTACTGGCTATAATCCAGCTCCTCAAAGAGGAATTCACCATTCTCGGTGAGGCGCTCCTCACGGTTCTTGCCGGCATTGCCGGTACTGCTCTCGTAGTATCGCTCATTGAGCAGGCTTGGATTCACCTGGCGCCATACGCGCACCTTGTACAAGTCATAGTCCATGGTGGGATCCTCATCGCTCGTGGGAATGGTTAGTTGGTCGATATCCAGCAGGACGGTGTAATGGGTGTAAACCTTGCCGTCTTCGGTCCAGGGCTGACCACCTTTATACTCGCTACTCATCTCGATGTACTGAACTATAGCGCTCATGTCGGTGTTGACCTTGGACTGCTGACCAGCGCCATAGGTGTTGTCCTGACTGATAAGACCATTGGCATAGATCACCGGGATGAAGATGTCATCGCTCGAGCTGATACCTGCGTTGTTGACCAGGCTCATCCATGCGGTGGCACCGTCGGCTACAGTCACGCTGTTGCCGCTGTTCCCTTGCTGGGTATAGTCATTGCCATTGTGGTCGGCTATAGCCACGACATCCCAGTTGGATTCGTTCTGGCGGTTGAGTTCATAGCGCGTGATGGCATTCTCTCCCACAACTTGAATCATTATAGTGCTGTTCTCATCGCCTACAGGCAGACTGTGGTCTGTGTCATTGTCAATGTCGCTGACCTGATAGGCAATGGCATCCATGGCAAGGGCCTCGCTCTTAAAGACAAGAACCGGCTCCTGGTTACTGTGGATTGTGCTCGCGTCGGCTGCAGCATATCCGCTGACGGTTACCGTATAGGTCCGGTCACCGATGGTCACGGTGAACGATCCGCTGTGGGGACCTTCATCAGTGGGGCTGTAAGTCACTGTCAGATCAAGCGTGTCGCCAGGCTGGATCTCGCCAGTGCCGGTGACTGAGAACTCGGCGGGCAGGCCGGTCAAGTCAATGACGGGAATGAAAGGCTCGGTGCCGTTGTTAGTAATCGTCACCATCTGGTCATACTGCTTGCCGATGGACATATAGTTGAACTGCAATTCAGTAGGACTTACGATGCCCGACACAATAGCCTCGTACCACTCAAACGTTACCGTGGGCAGGTAGTCGGTTGTAAAACTGGAAGATGTGTAGGTGGCGTAGCCGGGGCGGATGTTGAGCAGGGTATCCACCCTGAAGAATGTGTAACCCCAGACACCCCTCTCGTTGGTCACATCGATGAGCAGGTCGCCACCGTCATAGATGAACTCGTTGTCCTCGTCAAAGTTGATGGTCCATCGCGTGGCAGATGCGTCAGGAGAATTGGGCATGACTACCGTCTTGACAGGTGTGAGATCAGCCGATACGAATGCAGGGCTGTTTTCATCAAATCCCTGAGATCCGCTGGGCAGATTGGCCATCTTGAAGGTCACCGAACCATCATAGAAATTGATACCAGTATAATGTCTAGTGTGTTCATTCTGAACAATTGTGCCATGGGTGGGATAGAAAGTCATTGATTTGAGCCTCTTGCCTGCCATGTCTTCCCCTTGGAACAATCGTGCCGGGTAGATCATCTGGTTGTGCTGGTCCTCATCGTGGTAGGTTCCCACATGGGGTAGCGTGCGGGCAATATATCTCCCGTCGCCGATCGTGGTGCTGTTGGTGAAGAAAGCTGCGGCAGTAATGGTGATGGTCACAGGTTCGGCATTAGGACTGGTCAAGGTGATTGTTGTCGATTGCTCGCCCTGTTCGGTCGGGGAGTAGGTGATGACAAGTTCACCACCATCGCCCAGGTTGGTTGTATTGATGCTGAACACACCCATATTGTCATTGAGTGTGGCGGTGATGTCTCCAGTGAGGTTGATGCCGCTTACGTTTACCGTTTGGGTATAGACGGCGTCCGGTTGGCCGTCAAAGCTGACCACAGTGGGGGTAGCCTTGATGGTGGCAACGCGTCCCAGGATGTACTGGATACCAGCCAGTGCATTGATCTTGCCATTACCGAAGCGGTCGGCATGCGGGCCCAAGTCGGTCCAGTAGTCATGGGTCGCGGTCTGCTTCATGATTTCCTTGACCTCACTGGTGTTCAGGGTCTTTCCTGCCTCTTGAGCGGCCTGGAGCCACAGGGCTACAATACCTGCAGCCACGGGAGTGGACATGGAGGTTCCCTGCATGGCGCCATAAGGATTGGTCGTGCTGGCATTCACGCGGTCGTCGGCATAATCGCCATCAATGTAGCTGTCGGTACCGGTGTGGTAGTGGTTGACACCAGCCACAGTCCTGGCGCCAGGAGCGGTGATCCAGGGGTACATGGCTCCGGTGGGTGTCTGGTCGGGAGTGCCATAGCTCGAGAAATAGGCGATGTCACCGATGACGTAGCTTCCATAGTTATGGGTCGTGCCTTCATAGTCGACAATCTTGTTCTTAGTCGAGTGGGCTCCGACAGGGATAACCCCAGGGATGGTGGCATTATCACCCATGCCGCCATTGTCGGTGCCTGCCACCCAGTTATAGCCAGGAGTGGTCACATAGTCTGTGAAATAGCCGCTGTTGCCGCCCCAGACATCAATGATGGTTGTACCATTGGCGGGATAGAAGTCAACGGCTAGTGCATACTTGCTCACGCCATTGGTGTGTTGCTTTGTTGTCAGCGAACTGGCACTCAATTGAATCTCTGACTTGCCATTTGAGGATCCCCTGTAGGCGGTTAGTGTGCCGGTATAGTACTCGCTGACATTGACTTCAACTCCACCTGATGTGGGATTGACAGCAGTCGTTTGCAATATTTCGCCAGTACCGGTATCTATCACATAGATTTGGCAATTCAAGGTGGTTCCGTTAGTGCTGCGGGTCCATGCGGTGGCAATCGTTCCGTTATAACGATAATCGCCGCTGGTGGATCTTGAATAAAGGTATTGCAGGATTGTGCGTAGTGGGTTTGCACTGCTGGCTGTACCCATCAAGTGACAGCCGCCATTCTGTCCTGCAAGAGCACTGCCCGAGGTGTTACCTGCCGAGAACAGGCAGATGCGGTTAGGATTGCTGTCACCGAAGTATTGTGAAATAATAGAGGCCCAAGTGCCGCTGCCGTCATGAGGGCTAGTGTGAGAACCCCAACTGTTGCTGACAACCAGAGGCTTGTTCACCGAATTGGCATAACTGACAATGTAGTTGAACGCATTTGAAATGTAGGTGGTACTCAATGATTTGAGACCTGCAAGATACAGGTCCGCTCCTGGTGCCATACCTCCGTAGGTAGCATTGGCATGGTCATCGGTTACAGTGACATTAGAGCCATTGATGATGACACTCGAGCCGCCTGCTGCCGTACTGGTGTGCGTACCGTGGTCCTCTGATGAGTTGTCGGTGGTGGGTGATGTCGAAGTGATGTTCGAGTACTCCCTCCCTGAGCTGCCGTTGTAGACGTAGGCGCGCTTGATGCGTGAGTTGCCGTTCTTGTCCTTGAATGCAATATGCTGGAAGTCGATACCCGTGTCGATGATTCCAAGGACGATGCCTGTGCCGTCATATTTCTTGTCCAGTCCTGCAGCGATGGCATCGGCCGACAGGTTGAGTACGTCATCAACATTGGTGTCTTCACGGGCCTTGTCGGTGAACGGCTCCATCGGGGTTGCTACTTCGATTTTGGTCACGACTTCAAGGGCTGCCACTTCATGGATCTTGTCAATAGGAATAAGTGTCGTGTATATTCCGTTGCCAAACGAGCACTGGATCTCGACGCCCAAGTTCTTAAGGTCGCTCAGACCGGCATCGTTGCTGATGATAATGAATGACGAGATGAATACCTTGCCGTCGATGGTGTCGGGAAAGCAGAAGGGAAGATCATATTCACTCGGAGCTTTGTCGGGTGGGAATTCGGGAGTGGCATTTTTGGTGCCGGGTTTCTCTAAAAAGTCAACTCGCCCCTCAAGCTGATCAATCAGCATCTGAGTGGGAATGGACATTTTCTCGACGTTGGGAATATCTTGAGCCAGTGCAGTCATGCCGATGGCGATAAGACCCATCAACAGCACTAAGCGTAAGTTATTTACTATTGTTTTCATACTTGATAGTATCATTTAATTGTCTTTATGCTGTTGTTATCGTTTCTCTTGATTGATGGTGAGCCCATGCGGGTCATCAAGTGTCTTGGATTCTCCGTCATGCGTGTGGTTGACCACCTTGGGCTTGTTCATCGTAGCAGAATTGGCAGCCGAAATGACAATCTTGGCGATATCAACCGAATAACTGGAATTGCTGGGCGCGCTGAAGGTTATGGTCCCGCCAGCACTCACGTTGACCGACCAAGTGTAAGAAGAGCCGCTGGTGAACGTGTGGCTAACATTGTTGACCAACAAAACACCGGCGCCATCGTTGCCAGTATCTGATGTGACAGTTACATAAACCCGGTTACCTGTAAAGGTGCTGGGCATTGTATAGGTGAAACTGGTGCTCCTGTTTAGATATGCACAGACATTACCAGGTTGATATATTTTTACGTTGGTCAACCCCCAGCCGTTATGACCGGTGATTTCTGCCGAAGTGGGGTCGCTAGTAGTACACTTACTGAAGTCGATGCTGGCATAGAAGGGCGCGTCATAGGTGACCTGAACGGTTACCGGTTCGGCATCAGGGCTTATCAGGGTAATCGTACCCGTGATAGTAGCATAAATATTACTCTTGGGGGTGATGGTCACCGTGATATCGCCAGCCATGGCTTCTTCCATCGAAATGCTGGTGGGGCTAACGCTGAAATTAGCGTCACCGATGATGGTGATGGGTCCAGCCAGGTCAGTACCGTGGACACTGAACGTGCCGCTGGTAGCGCCGTTGCTGATGTTGACCGTGGTGGTATTGGCAATAATCATGGGTGGTGCCGACCTGTGGCTGATGGCCACCGTGCGGGTTGTTGTGCCCGAGGTGATGGTCAGCGTGCCGTTGCCGCTGTGATTGCTGCCCGTGAAGGTGACGGTCACCATAGTGCCGTTATTCACTTGATCAGCGGCCAGAGTAGAGGGATTGACCTCGAACGGGCCTGTCGTCGTCAATGTCGCTGGCTGGGTCAGGTAGTAGCCGCTCACCAGTGTCTCTACACTCGTCTCGGCTCCCATGTCGATGTCGTGGTCGGGAGTGAGAATGACCGGTATGTTGGGGTCGGGGAGCAGGATGTTGGCATCCATGCTGGCAGAGTACTCATATCTGTCAGGATGAAGGTTGCCTGCCGTGGACTCATAGAAGTCGTCGGTAAATTCTACTGTTGTCAGGTCAATAGATTCATTGCGCTGACAAGTGATGGTGTTGCCGGTGGGTTGCTCGGCACTCCATGAGTTGTCAATGAAGTAACTGACTGCAGGGGTGATCACCGCAGTTGAGGCATTGAACACAGTCTTGAGGTTGATGCGGGCACATTCAACTTGGTTGCCCTTGTCGTCGATGCGCTTCACCGAGATGATGTTGTCACCCTCGTAGAGCATGTCTGCTGTCAACTGGTACGGGCTGTCAGGTTGGCTGAACCTCAATGTGTTGACGTAATGGTTCTGCTCGTTGTCGATGACAAAGGTGCTCTTGTTGTCGACAAGGACGAGCTTGAGTCGCTGGGACGGCGAACCGGTGGGTTGGGCTTGACCTAGCACCCATCCCGCAATAAGCAAGATGGTTAACAATAGTTTTTTAGGGACGTAATTCATAAAATAATATTTAGTAAACAGTAGTTAGTGTCGGCAGTCATTGTGACCCGATGTATCAGGTTTTTTAGGAAAAGAAGTGACAAAGGTAAGAATTAATGACGATGAATTAAAGAAAAAAATCAATAATTCAATCAATACAACAAACAACAGAGAACAAACTTATAAAAAAGGTAAGGTGCTTGTCCAGATACTCGTGGGCAAACACCTTATGATTCCTTTAATTCATTGATTTTACAACTTGGCAGCGATAGCTGCTGCGATGGCTTGCATTTCTTCGGCGGGAAGGCTCAGCTTGTTGCCGAATCTCATGTCCTTCTCGGTCTGCAACGGCACGAGGTGGATGTGGCAATGGGGCACCTCCATACCGAGCACAGCGACACCGATGCGCTTGCAGGGAACGGCCTGCTCCAGCGCCATGGCGACCTTGCGGGCAAAGGCCCACAGACCCAAGTATTCTTCCTCGTCGAGGTCAAACATATAGTTTACCTCATGCTTCGGAATCACCAGCGTGTGGCCCTTAGCCATCGGGTTGATGTCCAGAAAAGCATAGTAGCGGTCGTCTTCGGCTACCTTGTAGCTGGGAATTTCACCAGCAGCGATTTTACTGAATATAGTTGCCATGTCTGTAAATTATACCTCAATTTTCATGATTTCAAACTTGAGCAAACCAGCAGGTGCATGTACTTCAACCTTGTCGCCCACTTTGTGGCCCAGCAGACCCTTAGCAATAGGAGTCGTGATGGAGATCTTGCCTTCGCGCAGGTCAGCCTCGGTCTCGGTAACAATGGTATAGGTCATTTGTGCTTTGCTTTTCAGGTTGCGGATGGTTACCTTGGTCAGCAATTGTACCTCATCGGTGGAAATTTTACTCTCGTCGATGATGCGTGCCGATGCGATCAAGCTCTTGAGCTCAGCAATCTTAGCTTCAAGCATGCCCTGACGCTCCTTGGCGGCATCATATTCTGCATTTTCTGAAAGGTCGCCTTTGTCCCTAGCCTCTACGATGGCACGTACAACCTCGGGACGCTCCACGTTTTCAAGATGGGAAAGTTCCGCCATCTTTTTGTCGTAACCTTCCTGTGTCATGTAAGTAATAGCCATGCTAAATACTGTGTTTTAAATTTTTAAAGTCTCAAAAAATGAGAAGAATCTCAACGATAAGCTGGTGAGATCCCTCGCGGTTAATATTTGGTTTATCGCTGCAAAGATAGTTATTTTTTTTGTTTGTGATGTTGAAATGTTAATAAAATCGCGCCTTTTTTGTGAAATTTAACCGATGGCGGTAATTGCGCTGTGGTTTTCGGTGATGATTTATCTCGTGCAGTGGTTAACGGTGCCACAAGGCGATAATCTGCCGCACGGCGATGGCCAGACTCACGGCAGTGATGATGATGGCAATGGGCAGGCTGCCTGTCTCCATTGCTGCCATCACGCCAGCGGCAACAGCAAGTGTCCAGAGCAGGTTGTAAAGGCTGGCGCGTGTGACGCTCAGGCGATACATCTTGAAGTAAACGATCGCCACGATGCCCGTGTAGAGCAGATAAGACACCAGGAAAGCGATACCTAGGCCTGTGAGTCCCCACCAGCGGTAGAAGACGATGTTCAGCACTAGGTTGATGATGGCACTGGCGACCTCGGTCCACAGGTAGGTCTTGCCGTCTCCCTTGGCTAGGATGGTAAAGGCCAAGCACCATGACAGGGTGCGCAGCACGGTACCGATCATGCCCCACGAGACAAAGGTGAGGATGACGTTGAACTCGGGTGTGTACAAGAGCCAGACCACAAATTCACGCAGCAGGATGAATAGTGCCACGACGGGTGCCATAACACTGATGGCGACATTGATCTCCTGGGAGACAAATGCACGCAGCCTCAGGCGGCTTTCGGCAACTTGGGCTAGGCGAGGGTAGTACTCCATGCCAAGGGCGGTAAGGATCAAGCCTGTGTATTTGTTGATCAGGGTATAGCCTGCCTGGTAGAATCCCACCTGCTCGGTGCCGGCGTTAACGTTGAGCCAGGCGTTGAAGGCGTAGCTTGCCAGAATGCTGGCAAAGTTGCCAAGCGTCATATAGATACCCAACTTGACGAACCCCTTGCCCATGTCAAAGGTTTCGCTCCGGTTCACTTGCGCTGCTGGGTATTCGCGGTTGCGGAAGAACCACGCGAAGGTGGCAAGCGCAACAGCATAGGCAATGATCGAGGGCACGATACTGCGCTCCCTGAGCAAGTAAAACAGCGGTATCGATACTGCCAGGCCAGTGATAGTACCCCATAGGGTCACACTTGCCAACCGTTTTAGATGGGCGGTGCCTTGCAAGACCGCATACTCGCCGTTGGTTAGCGCCTGCAACAGCACGGCTACACTCAGTGCGACAAAGCCCCAGATGTGGGTCCCGTCGCCGAAGGTCACCTGGCTCAATAGTGGTGCCATGACGAGCGTGAGCAACGCTCCAGCGAGTCCCAGCCACAATGACCACTTGCGCACAACGGCAATCATGCGAGATACCAGGCCCTTGTCATATCCTGCCAACGCTTGTGAGATGTCTCTCACGCTGCTTGAACGGATGCCCAGGTTGGTGCCTGTGGTGATCATCTCCAGCGCATTGTTGAACAGTCCGAACAATCCTATGCCCACGGGGCCGATCCACAAGGCGACAAGCTTGGTGCGCACGATGGAGCACAGGATACCCATGACTTGGACCCCGCCGAAGAGGCCCATCGCCTTCATCGCCATCCGTGATATGTTGCCTCGTTTGCCGGACATCACCACATTATTAAAAAATTATAGATTGATTTCAAATGTGTTATAGACGATGCCGCGACCACCCAAGCGGCACTTCTGTCTGACGAGACCCTCGTTCAGGTAGCGGCCATGATCCTCGTTGCTGATGCCGAAGTCAAAGTAACGGTAGCCCGAGTGCGTGCTCTCCTGGATCAGATAGTCAAACAGCAGGGTCAGCGCCTTGCT
>Ga0310697_10001850_pt1 | contig 23593 bp, 20 predicted proteins | sample 172DNAGHGlowgp2_FD_203883 | JGI IMG/M metagenome (GOLD analysis project Ga0310697, IMG submission 203883) | Sheep rumen microbial communities from Palmerston North, Manawatu-Wanganui, New Zealand - 1728 DNA GHGlow gp2 (v2) (version 2) | ecosystem: Host-associated > Mammals > Digestive system >...
CCATGCCGTTGTGATGCAGATGACCGGCGGAACGCAGATTACAGAGGCGCTTCTGTCCGATCTGGCGGCTCCATCTGATTCCAAGACGAACGCCGAGGGAATCGGCGCGGGCGCGTTTCGTTCGCCGGGCGTCCCTGGCGCGGCTGTCTTGGAGTCCGACATCGGCCTCAACCGCATACCCCGCGCTTATGTGAGCAGCGCAGGTGCTGTCGGCGGATCGGCCGAAGGGCCTAATCAGGGCGGAAACCCGTACTATACAAGTAGCCGCAGTGCCAGTTCGGGTTCCGACGTTCCCGCTGGTGGCGGCGGTGGCGGCGAGGGCCATTCTGGCCCATACGATCGCCAATAGGCTGTTCGTCCTATAATTTGTTCTTAAGAGAAAGGTTGCAATGATGAAAAAAGCAGTTTTGGGTTTCGGCGCTACGGTTGCCTGCCTGGCGACGTCCGCCCTTGCCGCTGGTGGAAGCGAGGCGGATAAGCCTCAGGGTTTCCGCTTTTTCAACCAGCACTTGACGGTCAAGCCCTATGTCGCGGTGTCGTACACGTATGACTCTAACTTTGACACGACCCATAAGGCGGAAGGCGACAGCATCTTCTGCTTGAACCCGGGCTTGGACTTCATTTGGATGGCCGACCGCTGGTCGCTTGCAGGAAACGTGTGGTACCGTTGGAACTCATATGCCAGGAACAACGGCGACATGGGCGAGAGCAGCTATGGCGAGTCCTTGTCGTACAAGTGGGCGACATCGAAGTCCAACGAGAAGGGCTGGTCGCTGGTGGCGGGCGAACGCTACAGCTACATCAGCCAGTCCGACGACCTCAACTCCACCACCGGGCGTGGCATCTGGCGCGACCGCCAGAGCTTCGACATCAATGGTGTGCTTGAGCGCCGCTTCACCGAGCGCTGGCACGCCGACCTGATGGGGCAGTACAACTGGCTCGACTACAAGAACGACACGGGCAAGTACGCGCCGCTCTATGGTTGGTCCCAGTGGGCGATTGGCGCGGAGGCCGGATATGCGGCGTCTCCGTGGACGGATCTCATCATCGCCGGCGGCTATGCCGACTATACCCAGCATGGAGGGCAGGGTTATCGCCGCTACAGCAACGACAGCCATGTGTGGTCGGTGCAGGGTGGTATTGCCACCCGCGCGACGGAGAAGATTTCGTATCGCTTGCTCATGGGTGCGTCTTGGCTGGACTACGGCGGCTACGACAACGCGGACGTCGGCTGGACGTACTCGCTGTCCGCTAATTGGCGCATTACCCGCCAGTTGCAGTGGTCGGTGCTCGGTAACAGCTTCTATCAGCCGTCTGAGCGGACGGTCGGACAGGCCGTCAAGGTGTATGCCTTGTCAACGGGCCTCTCCTACCTGACTCTTGGCGACAGGGTGACGCTGTCCGGAAACATTGCGTTCCGCCACGAAGAGAATGTCTATAGCGATCGTTATCTCGCACATGGCAACGATTACGACGAAGATATTCTGTCCGTGCGTCTCGGCGCGAACTACGTCATGAACCGTTGGGTGTCTCTCTTCGCCAACTTCGTTTGGGAAGAGGAGTGGTGCGAAAGCCATACCAACTACGATTACCATCGCTTCCGCGGTACGCTTGGCGTTCGGTTCCACTACTGATAAGGTGGTGGGATCGGATGTTCCAGAAGCTGATTACCAAATACGGGCTGGCAACGCATCTCGCGTTGCTAGCTTCTTTGCCTTGTGCGTTGCATCCGTTCCTTTCGTCGCGCGGGCTTGGTGTCACTATCCTCTGGCTTAGCGGACTTGCCGCTCTTTGGCTGCTTGTCGAACCGTCGATCCTCAAAGGGGAGCACCTCTCAAGCGCACGGGCTCGCGTTCGCCGCGATATCGTGCGTAATCCAATGTTTTGGTTTTTCCTAGTGGCGACCGTATATGCCGCGCTCCGCTGGTTAAATGCAGGAGTCGCGATGCAATATGATACGGAGCAGGCCGCCTGGATCGTAGCGAAGCCTGCGGTTGACATGCTTCCCGCCTCGGCTGGCGACGCCGGCTTTGTCCCGTTTGCGGTTGTCGTCGGCGTTGGCGTGCTTTCCATAGGACTGCTCCATGGGCTAGGGCTTCTGGCGCGTATTGCGTTCGGCTTGTCCACGGGTTTCTTGTTCGGAATCTTCGGGCTTGTTTGCGCGGTACTGACCTGCTTTGAGTTCGGGCATTTCGTGCAGCTTGCGCAGGCGGGATTCCTAATGCGACCTCCCGTGGCGCCGGCACCATTCGCCGGAACTCCATTCGGGTTGGCGCTTGCGCTGTCGCTTGTCGCCGGGCTTCAGGCGGAAGGACGCAAATGGTCTGCGGCTCGTCCGTTTTTCTGTCTTGCTGTCGCCGGGAACATGGCTGGGCTGATTTTCTTCTCGCCTTCCATTCTGGCGATAGGGTACTTGGTCGTGATTGGCCTTTTCTTGGCGTTTGCGCTTGTCCACCTGTCGCGCGTTGGGGCGCTTGGTGGCGTGGCCTATAGTCTTACGTTGATCGTGTTTGGCGTCGCCTTGGCGGTTTGCCTTCTGCTTGCCTTGGCTCCAGAGGCTGTAGTAAAGACGAAGAAGGAAGGAATGAATCTCGCTGTCGCGTTTCCTGACGCGTACCAGCAGGTCTCGGCTCTTATGAAGAAGCTAGCCCGTTCCATGTGGAACCAGGCGCCTTGGCGCGGCGTGGGCGTAGGCGCGTTCAACCTTCAGGCGCAGTTTTTGGCGGACAAGGCCGACTGGGAGATTTTGTCACCCGGCGTGTCTGCGGCGTTGAGCGGATACTGGACGGTGCTCGCGGAGCGTGGCATCTTGGGGTGTATCCTTTTGGCCAGCATGGGTTGCCTGTTCGTGTTCTATTGGGTGCGCAATCTTGTTCATGCGGTTGTCTTTGTTCGCACGCGTGATGACGCGGACATGTTTATTTTCGCGTGCACGCCAATGGCATGGTTCGCGCCGTTCGCCTTGGGAATTATCTGCACTGAAGCTTTCTTCTCTCCTGTTTTCTCCTGTAGCGTCACGCTGTTCGCCGTAGTGGCAGTAGTTGGCCTGTCGGCGGCATCGTTTCCTCGGGCCCCACAGCTGCGGGTAGCGGCTTCGGACAAGGCAGACTGATTTATGGCAAGCAACAGTTCATCGTCCTCCACATACGGGCAGAAGCCTCTCTATTACGGGTCGTCGCAAAAGTCGCCGCTATACTACGGCTCGACGCAGAAGTCGCCGCTGTACTACGGTTCGTCGCGTCCGCCATACTACGGAGGCGGGTCTCAGCCTTACTACTATGGAGGGGCGTACGGAGGGAACGCTGCATCGCAGGACGCCGATTCGCTCGTCGGTACCATCACCTTGGGGCGTGTGCTGCGTGTCATTTCCCAGCGGTGGATTTCTGTCCTCGTCTTTCTGCTTATCGGCCTTGTCGCCGCGTTCGCAGTCTATCGAATCTCCCCGACGATTTACGAGGCTAAGAGCGAGTTTACGATGGACATGAGGCGGCCGCAGAACTCCGGCAACGCGCTAGGCCAGCCAGACATACCGGACTACGGAAACACCTACGAGGAGGTGTTCAACACGCGCCTCTCCGATTGGCGGTCCGACAAGATCGTGACGAAGATCGTGCAGCAGTACCGCGCGAACTACCCTGCTTCCACCGTGACCGACAGCGAGCTGATGGAGACGCTCCAAAGCTCGCAGCTCGAGCTTGTCCGCCATTCGCGCCTGATCACGATCGCGGTGCGCTCCACTCGCGCCGACCTCGCCGCGTCGCTCGCGAACGCGTATGCGCAGGCGATCGAGTCGTTCACGGACGACGAGAACAAGCTCCGTTGCGACAAGGCCGTGTCGCTGATCCATGAACAGGTGGAGAAGCAGAAGCGTGCGGACGACGACCTGCAGAAGGAGTTGCTCTCGTTCCGAACGGAGCACAAGATCGACAATCTCACCGCCGAGCGCGAGATACTCGTCCAGTCCATCCAGGCAACGACGGCCAACATCCTCTCGATGCGCTCGCAGGTTACGGCCGCCGCGGAATGGGAGAAGGTTCTTCAGGCCGCTCAGGACAAGCCAGAGGACTTTGGCGCCCTGCCTACCGACGTTCCGCGCTCGTCGGAGATCGGCCAGGCATACAGCAGGATGCAGCAGACCAAGATGGAGCTTGACTCCCTGCTTGGAAGGTATACAAAGAGCCATCCCGAGGTGCGTGCCAAGGAAACCCAGCTGAAGACGGAAAAGCAGGATTTCGTGGACGCCGTAAGCCGTGCGCTTGCAACCGCGCACGGCAACCTCGCCGCCTACAAGAACCAGCTGGCAGTGTACGAGAAGACGAGCGAGAAACTGCGTGGCGAGGCCACCGCCATCGAGCAGAAGATCGTCTATGCAGACGCCGGGCTCAAGGAGCTGGAGCAGAAGAAGAAGGTGTCTAACGAAATATACCTGAACCTGCTCAAGAAGGAGCACGAGGCGCGTATCGCCGCCGAGCAGAACAACGAGATCGTGCGCGTCGGCAGGCCTGCCTTCGTCCCGAAGGTTCCGATCCTTCCGAACGCCATCGTGATCTTTGCCGCAGGCGCTGCCCTGTCGCTGGCGCTCGGGCTTGTGTTCGTCCTTGTGCTTGACCATCTCGAGGATACGATCGTATCCCTGGCGGATATCGAGGGACGCCTTTCGCTCAAGGTGCTGGCTGTCCTTCCGCACGTCCGCCGCAAGAAGCGCGAGCAGGTGGCGAAGTTCATTTCCGAAAACAAGTACTCCCAGTTCGCGGAAGCGGTGGCCGGCCTCCGCAACCTGCTCGATTCGCCGCGCTACCAGCCGATCTCGCAGGTGCTGCTGCTCATGTCCACCCAGCCAGGCGAGGGCAAGACGATCACGTCCTGCTCGCTGGCCATATCTAGCGCCCAGGCAGGAAAGAATACGCTGCTCGTAGATTTCGACTTGCGCCGTCCGCGCCTGGCCCGCGTATGGGGACTTCAGATAGATCAGGACCATTCGTTCTCGCATTACCTCTCGGCGCAGCCCGGAAGGGACTTCCAGTCGCTCGTCAATAAAAGCGGAGTCGAGCATCTCGATGTCATCGGTTCGCTTCCTCCTGACAACGTCAACCCCGCCTCGATCATGGGTTCGCAGATCGTGCCGGACTTCTTCCAGTGGGCGCGCGAGCACTACGACCGGATCGTCATCGACTCGCCTCCGTTCGGCATCGTGGGCGACGTTATGACGCTCGCGTCTCTCGTGGACTCCGTGATGATCATGTGCTGCCCCGACCGGACGCACTTCAAGCCGATCCAGCACGCCGCCCGCTCGCTGGGCGAATCCGGCGCCACCGTGATCGGCATCGTCGTCAATGACGTTGAGATGGGGTCGGCAAGCAGCGCGTTCGCGCCATCCGGCCACCACGGCTACGGCTACGGTTACGGCGGCTATGGCAGGTATCGCGCCTACGGCGGATACAGCCCCTACGCGCCGAGCAAGTCTGCGGAAGAAGACAAGGCCGCCGCTTCCGGCGCCGGCGAAGGATCCAAGCCTCCGGAGGGCGAGGGTGGCTCTGGTGTCGCCACCGCGCCGAGCACAGCGATATCCAAGCCGGAAGAGGACGAGTCTTCCAGCTCGGAGTTTACGGACGAGGCTTGATGGAACTGTCCCTCCCAGCAGCGGTTGGCCCATTGTCAGGGCGCGTCGCCGTTCCGGGGGACAAGTCCCTTGCCCACCGCGCCGCCTTGTTCGCGGCGTTTGCTGACGGGGTGTCGGAGGTCGGCAACTATCCAGACAGCGGCGTTACGCGCGTAATGCGCAGCGCATTGGCCTCGTTGGGCTTCCCTTCCACGCTGGAGAGTGGCGTGTTGCGCATTGTCGGCAAACGGCAGGGGTTCCCGTCGTTTAAACCCGAATCCGTCGTCTATTGCGGCAATTCCGGCACTACGTTCCGTCTCCTTGCCGGGGTCCTTGCCGCTACCGGTACGGCGGCGACCATTGACGGAAGCGAGGGGCTTCGGCGGCGTCCGATGGAGAGGATTGCCGAGCCGCTGCGCCTCATGGGCGCAGACGTGAAAACGACCGAGGGCCATGCTCCGCTCGTGTTCAGGCCAGCGCACCTGCACGGCATAGACTACACTTTGCCGGTCGCTTCCTCGCAGGTCTTGAGTTGCCTCCAGCTGGCGGCGCTTGGAGCGGAGGGCGTGAGCACGTTCCGCGTTCCGGGGCCGGTGCGCGATCATACGACGCGCATGTTGCGCGTGATGGGAGCGCGGATAGAGGAGGATGGCCTCGCGACGCGAGTCTATCCCTTGAGGTCCTTGGAGTCCTTGAATCCGTTGATAGGTGTTCTTCCTGGCGACATCTCATCGGCCGCTTTTCTCTTTGTGGCGGCAGCCATCGTTCCGGGATCCCGCATCACAGTCACGAACGTGGGACTGAATCCCACCAGAACGGGCATCTTGGACGTCCTTTCTGAGATGGGGGCGTCCATCGCCATCTCGAACACTCGCGATACGTTTGGGGAGCCTTCTGGCGACGTTACGCTCTCGGCCTCCCCGCTCCACGGGATCGAGATAGGCGGAAGTCTGGTGGTGCGTAGCATCGACGAGTTTCCCGCCATCGCCGTCGCCGCCGCGTTTGCGGAGGGTGCGACGACCGTTCGCGATGCCGAGGAGCTGCGCTACAAGGAGTCCGACCGGATCGCCGCGATCGTAGCTCAGCTGCGGGCGCTGGGGACGGACGTGGAGGAGACGCCAGACGGATTCACGGTTCGCGGCGGCACGGTTCGCGGCGGCGTGGCCCGGGCTAACGGCGACCACCGCCTTGCCATGTCCATGGCGCTCTGCGGTCTTCGCGCCCCCGCGCCCGTCACCGTATGCGGGGCCGAGATACTTAACGAATCCTTCCCGGAATTTATGCCAAAACTCGCCGAGCTCCATTGCGGCGAGGCCGCGGTTTTGGTAAAATAGCGCCTCACAATTTCAGGAGGCTATATGGGCGGTTTTTGCGGCGTAATTTCTAAAGAGGACTGCGTGGCTGATCTCTTCTTCGGGACAGACTACCATTCGCACCTCGGTACGCAGCGCGGCGGCATGGTGGTGTCGAACGAAAAAGGGTTCCAGCGCGCGATCCACAACATCCAGAACGCGCCGTTCCGGTCGAAGTTCGAGAACGACTTCGCCAAGTTCGCGGGAAAGTCCGGCCTCGGCGTCATCTCGGATACGGATCCACAGCCCCTGATCGTCGCGTCCCATCTAGGCACGTACGCCATCGTGACAGTGGGCCTCATCGGCAACATCGACGCGCTCATGGCGGAGATGTACGCCACGCGCCGAGTGCAATTCCAGTATTCGACCACGTCCGGCGTCGTCAGCCCGACTGCCGTGGTGGCCGCACTGATCGACTCGCAGGACAACTTCACGGACGGAGTGCGTTACGCCCAGGAGAAGATCGAAGGCAGCTGCTCGCTCATGATTCTCACGGAGAACGGCCGCTTCTTCGCCGCGCGCGACCGCTGGGGCCGCACTCCCATCATCTTTGGCAAGAAGGACGGCGCGCTCATCGCGACGCAGGAGACGTGCATCTTCCCGAATCTGGGATACACCTACATGCGCGACCTCGGGCCAGGCGAGATGGTGGAGGCCACGCCGGACGGCCTCACCACGTTGCTTGAACCGGGCGAGGACACGGCCATCTGCTCGTTCCTGTGGGTCTACTACGGCTATCCCGCCTCGTCCTACGAGGGGCGAAACGTTGAGATGGCCCGCTATCGCTGCGGCGGCGCGCTCGCCCGGCGTAACCCGGTCGAGGCCGACAGCGTCGGCGGCGTGCCGGACTCCGGCGTGGCGCACGCCCTCGGCTATTCGCAGGAGGCGGGCGTCCGCTACGCGCGCCCGTTCGTCAAGTACACGCCCACCTGGCCGCGCTCCTTCATGCCGCCGGACCAGAAGCAGCGCGACCTCATCGCGCACATGAAGCTTATACCGATTCCCGGCCTCATCAGGGACAAGCGGCTGGTGTTCTGCGACGACTCGATCGTGCGCGGCACGCAGCTCCGCCAGCAGGCCAAGCGCCTATGGGACGACGGCGCGAAGGCCATCCACATGCGTATCGCCTGCCCGCCGCTCCTCTACGGATGCAAGTTCATCAACTTCTCGCGCTCGAAATCGGTCTACGACCTGGCAACCCGACGCTACATCCGCGACGTGGAGGGCGACGATCCGGCAGCGGTGGAAAAGTATCAGGATCCGGACGGCGCGCCTTACAAGGCGATGGTGGAGAAGATACGCAGCGATCTCGGCCTCACGAGTCTCGCCTTCCAGAGGCTCGACGACCTCATTGCCGCCATCGGCCTTCCCAAGGAGAAGCTCTGCACATACTGCTGGACGGGAAAGGACGTCTCCGAGAAGAAGTGCGCCGGCTGCGCGAACTGCCCGCACAAGAAATGAGGAGGGATGCCCATGGTCACGACAAACCCAACGATGAAAGACCACCGGTCGCTCTTCCGCCAGCTCCTGGCGGGAATGTACGACGCGGTGCTGATCACCGACCCCAACGGCCATCTTCTCAACCTCAACTCCCGCGCGAAGGAGTACTTTCGCTACGACTCGGACGACATCCTGGACAGCCCCGTAGGCCGCTTCATACCCGGCGTGACCCCTGCCATCGTCCAGCGCATCCGCAACGGCCTCGACCAGGCTCGCCACATGATGCTGGACGCCAACTGTCTCCGCAAGGACGGCACCGTGTTCCCCGCCGAGGTGACGGTCTCGCTCATTGACCTGATGAACATCGGCGATCTCGTCTTCACTGTGCGCAGCACCGAACGCCGTCGTCGTCAGCTGGATGCGTTCCGCACCAAGGAAAACGTCTGCTCCATCGCGCAGTCCGCCCTATTCGCCTGCTCGCCCGACGGCCGTTTCCGTTGGGCAAACTCTGCGTGCCTCGACATGTTCGGCTACGAGTCCGAGGATGGCCTCCTTAAGCTCGCCTTCACCGACCTGATGCCCGACGAGCCACTTCCAGAGCTGTTCGCCCGCGCTCTTGACGGCGAGCGCTCCGCAACGCGCATCGTCGCCGAGGAAGGTGATGCGGGTGCGAAGAAAGACATTGAAATACAGCTGGCGCCGGATCTGCACGGCAAGAAGATCGTCGGCGTCGTCGGTTCCATAATTCGGGTGTGACGATGCATAACGGTCCCAATCTAGAACGCCGCGTCGTCGGCAAGCCCGACGCGGGCAAGTCCCTTCAGGACTTCCTCGCGGCGTGGCTGGGCGCCTCCCGCCGCGCGGCCAAGGCCGTTATCGACGGGCGTAGCGCGTGGGTGAACCGCCGGTGCGTCTGGATCGCCCACCACACGCTCAAGGCGGGCGACGTGGTCGAGCTCTCTCGCGCCGCCATCTCTGCCGCGCGCCGCCAGGCCGCCGGCCCAAAGCGCGCCATAGCGCCAGAGGCTCGCACGCACGTGCGCGTGCTGGCGGAATTCGGCGACTTCCTCGTGGTGGACAAGCCAGCGGGGCTTCTTTCCGCCGACGATCAGCGCAGCGTGGAGACTATCCTGCGCGAGCAGCTGCACGATCCCGACATCAGGGCCGTCCACCGCCTTGACCGCGACACGACCGGCTGCCTTCTCTTCGCGCGTTCCGTCGAGGCGCACGATGCCGCGGTGGAGCTGTTCAAGACCCATCTTGTCCGGAAGGAATACCGCGCGATCGTCGTAGGGCGCTTCGCGCATCCGCACGTGACGATCGATGCGCCGCTGGATGGCCTGCCGGCAGTCTCGCACGTGACGCGCGAGGCCGTGGGAGAGGACGCTTCATTCCTGCGCGTCCGCATCGAGACGGGGCGTACAAACCAGATTCGCCGCCACCTGTCATCCATTCGCCATCCGGTCATCGGCGACCGCATGTTCGGGCTCAAGAGCGCGCGCGACCCGCGCCTCATGTCCGTTTCGCGCCAGATGCTCCATGCCGCCGCGCTCGAACTTCCGCATCCAACCGCCAAGGGTGAGACCATCAAGGCGCATTCCCCGCTCCCCGCCGATTTCCGTGCGACGCTGAAGCTCTTCGGCATGGGCAAGCGATAGCTAAAAGGAAAACGACCGCATGAACCTTGAAGATTCTAGAAGCATGGTAGAGGATGCGCTGGCGGCGTTGCTGCCGACGGCGGAGGGCGAGGCGTCCGCGCTGCACGCCGCGATGCGATGGGCCGTGGAGGGCGGCGGCAAGCGCATACGGCCGCTCGTCTGTATCGCTTCGGCGGAGGCGGTGGGTGGGACGGCGGCGGACGCATTGATGCCCGCATGCGCGATCGAGCTGTTGCATTCGTACACGCTCGTGCACGACGATCTGCCGGCGATGGACAACGATACGGAGCGGCGCGGCAAGCCCAGCGTGTGGGCGAAGTTCGGCGAAGCGACTGCGATACTCGCTGGCGACGCCTTGCAGTCGCTCGCGTTCGTGGCCGTCGCCCAAGGCACGGAGCGGTGCCCCGGCGTCCGCACGGCGCTCGTCTCGATACTTGGCGAGGCCGCGGTGGGCGTGGTGCGCGGACAGGCGGCCGAGCTTGCCGGCTCCAAGGACATCGACTACGTCTACGGACACAAGACGGCCGACCTCTTTATCGCCGCCGCCGCCCTCGGCGCGACTGCTGGCGGCGGCACGGCGGCGCAGGTGGCGCGTCTGCGAGGTTTCGCCAGGCACCTCGGCCTCGCCTTCCAGCACGAGGACGATCTTCTCGACGGCAATTCGCCCCTCGGCCCCGCCGAGGCCGAGAAGCGCGTGCGCGCCCACACCGATGCGGCGCTCGCCGCGCTTGCCGGCCTCCCAGGCGACACCGCCTTCCTCGCATCCCTCGCCACCCGTCTCGCCACTCGCACGGCCTAGCCATGATGTGATACAATCGTTGCTATGGACATGTACTACTTTACCGTGTTTGCCGCGTTCGCGTTCGCCTTAGGGTGTTGCGTGGCGAGCTTCCTGAACGTCTGCATCTGGCGCTTGCCGCGCGACGAGTCCGTGGTGCGGCCGGGGTCGCACTGCCCGAAATGCAACGCGCCTATACGCTGGTGGCAGAACATCCCCGTCGTCAGCTGGCTTGCCCTGCGCGGACGGTGCGCGAACTGCCACGAGCCGATCTCCGCACGCTACATTACGGTGGAACTGATCGGCGGAACTATGTTCCTGCTCGCGTACCTCCAGTGGGCCGCACCCTTCCTTCTGCGTTCCGTGCCGCCGATGGGGCTCGTGCCGCGCGCGGATATCTGGATGCTGCCTGTGAGCTGGCTGGTGATAGCGGGGCTTATACTTGGTTCCTTCATAGACCTCGACCACTTCTACCTGCCGGACCGCGTCACTATCGGCGGGATGGTGTTGGGCGTGCCGCTCAGCTTCCTTGTCCCGGAGCTGCAGGGGATGCAGGGAGGCGAGGGATGGAGCGCGAACGTTTCCGCGCTCTGCTGGTCGGTCGGCGGGCTCGCGTTCGGCTTCTTCTTCCTGTGGGGGCTAGGATGGATATTCACGAAGATACTCAAGAAGGACGCTATGGGGTTCGGCGACGTGAAGCTCCTTGGGGCGGTCGGCGCGTTCTTCGGGCCGTGGGCGGTCCTCTTCACCATCATCGTCTCCTCGCTTTTCGGGTCGCTCGTGGGGTTGCTGATGATCGTGCGCGGCAAGGCTCGGCTCGGCGGTTGCACAGCGGTTCCGTATGGTCCCTTCCTTGCGCTCGGCACGTTGGCGTGGATGTACTGGGGGCCAACGCTGGTCTCTTGGTACGTGGGCAGCCTCAATGCAGTCGGTCGCTGACACCTTTACGCGCGTGGCGGAAGGCTACGACCGCCTCAACAGGATCCTCTCGCTCGGGTTGGACGTCCTATGGCGCCGTAGCGCGCTGGCAGCGCTCGCCGGCGGCCTGCCGAAAGGCGGTAGCGGAGTATTGGACATTCTCGATCTCGCCACCGGCACAGCGGACTTCGCGATCGCGGCCGCGCATCGCTTCCCCGAGGCGCACGTCATAGGGCTAGACCTTACGCCGGCGATGCTGGAGATCGGCGCGCGGAAGGTTGAGAAAGCGGGACTGGCACGGAGAATCGATCTCATGCCCGGCGATGCTACGGCCTTGCCGTTCGCGGCCGCATCCTTCGACGCTGCGCTCTGCGCGTTCGGGTTCCGCAACTTCCCGGACATGCTCGCGTCACTCTCCGAGGTCGCACGCATATTAAGGAATGGTGGACAGCTTGTGGCGCTGGAGTTCTTCCGCCCGCGTTCTGCCCTGCTCGGCGCGTTCACGTCCGGATGGCTGAAAACCGTCTCGGCGCTGTTCGCGAAAGGTCGTGCCGCCGACTACGCCTATCTGCGCACGTCGATCGCCAGGACGTGTTCGGCCGGCGAGTTCGCGGCAATGGCGCGAGAGGTGGGGTTGACGCCGGCGATGAAGAAATTCTTTTTCCCGGCCTGCACATGCCTGATCCTGAAAAAATGTGATAAAATACAAGACCGATTGGGCAAACGATGAGACTGATTTGGAAAGTAACGATGCTTGCCGCCGTACCGCTGCTCGTGCTTGGGCAGGACGCGGACAACGACGACGATGACGACACGACGCCGAAGGCGCGCGCGGCGGCGGGGCTTGGTCCGTACGAGACTATCCTGAAGAGGATGCCGTTCGGTCCCTTGCCGCCCAATTTCAACCCGGATGCGCCGCCTGGGACGGCCGCAGGCCCTGCGGGAGCGGAAAATGAAGAGGCCCAGCTCACCGAGGACGAGCAGCAGATCGTGTCCTCGGTGCGGGTGTCGATCCTAAATGTCACTCCGTCCGGCGCGGTGGCGGTCGGCTTCACAGACTCTTCCGCGCAGCCTCCCGCGAACTACTACATGAAGGTGGGCGAGAAGCGCGACGTGTGGGAGGTCAAGGAGGCGGATCCCGCCGAGCAGACCGTGGTGCTGGTGAAGAACGGAGTGGAGGCGACGCTGAAGGTCGGCGAGGGGGTGGCCGGAGGCGACAAGAGGGCGAAAGGCACCGTCGCCCGCACAATGCCGTCGTCGCCGCGCGGAATTATGCGTACGGCAGGTGGAGGCCCGGCGGATGGCAGGCCGCACCTCACGGGCATGGATAGGCTGCGCGCGCGGCGGATGCGGTCCGCCGAAGACTTGAAAGCTGAGGAAGACAGGCGCGAGGCTGCTGCGGCCGAGGCGCGCAAGAACGCGGCGCAGGCGGCGGCGGAGCGCGAGCAGCAGCGAGAGGCTCTTATGCAGATTCAGGAGGAGCTGCGGCGCCAGCGCGAGGAACGTGAACAGCGCGAGCGCGCCGCGCAGGAGGCGCAGGAGAAGCAGCAGAGCGTGCCAGCCGTGGAATAGCGGCTACTGCCTGGAGGTGCCAACGTGAAACGGACCACGCTTGAGATGTTTCGAGAAGAGCTTCTGCGTACGGGAGGATACGTGTCCTCGCCTGAGCGGATGGCGCCGAAGCCGCGTGCGCCGGGCAGATGGACGACGATAAGCTTCTCGTGGAGCGTGTTTAGCGTCTTCCCCAGATGCGCCATCAGCGAGAACCTGCGGATGCTGAATACCGACAAGTGGGCGCACTTCTGCTTCGCGTCGCTGCGAAAGGCCGAGGCATTAGGGACGAAGGTCACGTTCGACGGGTGGGAGAACCGCCGTGACTACCAGGGGCCGGTCGTGTACCTGTGCAACCACATGTCTACGTTCGAGACAATCCTCCTGCCGTTTACGCTGCTTACGTTCGGTCCGTTCAACGTGGTCGTGAAGGCGTCGCTCTCGCACCTGCCGGGCCTTGAGCGCGCGGCGGAACACATGGGGCTCGTGCCGATCGGAAGAAAATCGCCGCGCGAGGATCTGATGACGATCTTCAGGGTGGGCGTCGACAGGATTGCGCAGGGGAACTCGTTTCTTATCTTCGCGCAGGGCACGCGACAGCCCGTGTTCGCGCGCAAGGGCTGGAGTTCCATTGGCGCGAAGCTCGCCGAGAAGGCCGGCGTGCCGGTGATGCCGATCGCCGTGAAGACGGACGTCCAGCCTACGCGACCTGACGGCAAGGGCTGGCTCAAGGATTTCGGCACCGTAGATCCCGCGAAGGAAATTCGCGTGCGCTGCGGTCCCGTGCTCACCGGCACGTCGCGCGAAATGCACGCCGCGTCCTTCGACTGGATCCGGGCCCAACTCGACGAGTGGGGGCTTCCTACCGAGGGGTGAAGGTCGGCCATGGGGGGCGTCATCCCATTCTCGCGGAAATATGGTATAATCACCGGCGCAAACACAAGGAGACATGCAATGCCATTCATCAACGACGACTTTCTTTTGACGACAAAGGCCGCGAAGGAGCTGTACCACGGCTACGCGGAGAAGATGCCCATCATCGACTACCATTGCCACCTGCCGCCGGCGGAGATCGCCGCCGACAAACGCTGGGAGAACATCGCGCAGGTGTGGCTGGGCGGCGACCACTACAAGTGGCGCCAGATGCGCTCGAACGGCATTGACGAGAAGTTCATCACAGGCGACGCCAGCTGGCACGACAAGTTCCTCGCCTTTGCGGAGACGATGGAGGTGCTGCTCAAGAACCCGCTCTTCGACTGGTCTCACCTCGAGCTCGCGCGCTACTTCGGCGTCACCGACCGCCTCTCGAGCAAGACAGCGGAGCGTATCTGGAAGAAGTGCAACGCGACGCTCTCCAAGCCCGGCTTCTCTGCGCAGGGCCTGATGAAGAAGTCAAACGTCAAGGTGGTGTGCACCACCGACGACCCCGTGGACTCCCTTGAATACCACATCGCGATCGCGAAGAAGCCGTTCGGCACGAAGATCCTCCCGGCGTGGCGCAGCGACAAGGCGAGCAAGGTTGAGGACATCAAGGCTTGGAACGGGTGGATGGACCTCCTCTCTAAGGCCGCGAAGATGCCCGTGAAGACGTGGGACGACTTCCTTGAGGCGATGGCGAAAAGGCACGCGTTCTTCGCCAAGTGCGGCTGCGTGATCTCCGACTACGGCGTCACCGAGATCTTCGCCGCGCCATACACCGAGGCGGAGGTGCGCCGCGTGTTCAAGAAGGCGCGCGGAGGTAAGGCCCTCACGCCCGAGGAGGCGCTTAAGCTCAAGAGCGCCTGGCTCTACGAGGGGCTGGCGGCTGACGCCAAGGCCGGTTGGGCGGCGCAGCTGCACTACTGCTGCCTGCGCAACGCAAACACGAAGATGCTCAAGCGGCTCGGCCCCGACACCGGCTTCGACTGCATAGGAGAGTGGAGCGTCGCAGAGTCGCTCGCTCGCCTCTTCGACCGCCTGGAGCTGGCCGGCTCGCTCCCGCGCACGATCCTCTACTCCCTCAACCCGAAGGACAACGAGATGCTCGCCACGCTTATGGGCAGCTTCCAGCACGGTCCGGAGAAGGGCCGCATGCAGCTGGGCGCGGCCTGGTGGTTCCTAGATCAGAAGGACGGCATGCGCAAGCAGCTGGAGGCGCTCGGCGCGCTCGGCTGCCTCGGCAACTTCGTCGGCATGCTCACGGACTCGCGCTCGTTCCTCAGCTACACGCGCCACGAGTACTTCCGCCGCATCCTCTGCCAGATGCTCGGCAAGGAGATCGAGGCCGGCGAGCTCCCGCGCGACATCAAGTGGATCGGCGGCCTAGTGAGCGACATTTGCTACAATAACGCGAACAGGTACTTCTTCGGTCAAGACTGAATGGCTGGGCGCGCGACGTCGAACGTCGAAATGTCGTCTCTGATGTCGCTCGCCGAATGTCGAATGTCTTGCCCCTGGAAATAGCCAGCCATGGAAGAACAAGATGACAGCACCGCCATCAGCCTGGCCGAGGAGCGGCTGAGGCTTGAGCGAGAGGCTTTGGCCGTCGAGCGCGAACGTCTCGCGGCCGCCCGCCAGCACGCCGAGGACGAGGCGCGCCTCGCGCAGACGCGCAGACGCCCGCTTTTGGCGTTCGCCGCCGTGGCCTTGCTTGCGGCGCTTAGCTTCGCGGGCGGACTGCTCGCCGGCATCTCGATCATGGAAGGGCGGCAGCAGCGCCTTGCGGAGGCACGCCTTGCGCACGCGCTCTCCAAGCTGAGCATCGACCCCGTTTCAATTACCACCAACTCGGTTCACCTCTCCGGCGCGAAGGCGGGCCAGGCGCACCGCAACGTCGAGGTGATGGTGATACAATAGAACCAAGATTCGAGAGTTTAACGTCGCTATGTCGAATGCCGAAATGTCGTTCAGGATGTCCGTCGCCGAATGTCGAATGTCCCACTCACAAAGAGTCAGAGAACCGAATGCTTGAAGTGCTGGAAAAATTCGTGAAACCTCCTGCGCATCTGGTAGGGTCACGCGTCCCGCGTGACCGCGGACGCGCGGGACGCGCGTCCCTACCTGGTTTTGCGGTTGCCTTGATTTGCCTTCCCCTCGCCGCATTTCAGCCGTCCTTCGAGATGTCGGCGTCGGCCACGAACCTCATCGTGACGGAACGGACGGCGATCACTTTTCGCCTGCGGCTGGCGGGGCTGGACGATCCGTTCGCGGAGCAGCCGCCGTTCCTTAACCAGCGGCCTCCGCACATGGAGGCCTCGTTCCTGACGCCCGACTGGTCGCCGGGAGCGCTCGCGGCAGTCGATTCGAAGCAGCTTTTCGACGGCGGCTCGCGCCGTCGCCGCGACGCGTCGGCGTTCACGCTGAACAACTATGAGTCGAAGGACATCTTCTCGTCTATGGGCGATCCGTTCGGCATGTTGGACGACGATTTCTTCGGTCGTTCGATGCTCGGTCCCAGAAAGATGCTCTTCCCGTTCTCGTCGAGGCGGATGAGGGTGGACGGGAAGAACGTCTGGGAGTTCACGGTGACCACCGCGCCGTACAGGGCTGCCGCGCCGGGGACGGTGACGATTCCGCCGGTGCGCATTACCATTCCTCTCATTGTCGCAGTGCGCGAGGAACGCGACCGCTTCGGGCGGCGCACGTACGTGCCGGAGCTGCGCGAGACGCGCCTCTCGACGAAGCCGCTGACGATCGCCGTCGGCGGCCCGCCCGCGAACGGGCGTCCGGCTGCGTTCTGCGGAGCGATCAGCTCGAACCTCGCCGTGCGCGCGTCGCTCGATACTAGCGTCTGCACCGCAGGCGATCCGATCATCTTCACGCTCGACGTCTCTGGCGCGGCCGATCTCGCCTCGGTGTGCCCTCCAGCCCTCGGCAAGCTCGTGACGGGTGACGTGTTCCGCGTGGACGATGCGTCCGTCAAGACGGACACCTTTGCCGACTCTCGCCGCTTCACGTGGCGCGTTCGAACGGTCAAGGCCGGGACGGTGGAGTTCCCGTCCATACCCGTCGCCTACTACGATCTTGGGAAGCGCGCCTATGTGACCGTGAACACGGAAAAAATCCCCATCCAGGTCAAGGCTGGAGCGCAGGCTACGCTGGGGGCGCTGGACGAGACGGGCGACGAGACGGACAGGCTTCCGATGCCGGACGGCATCGATCTTGATCCGCATGGCGCGGCGGCGCGTCCGTTCCTGCCCCATCTCGCGCTTTCGCTCTTGCTGTTCATCGTGCCGCCGTTCCTCTTCCTCGTCATTCGGCTCGCGCCGCCCGTGCGCCGCCGCGTGGCGGCGCGCAACGCGGCGTACCGCAAGGCGACGGCCTTCGCCCGGTGCCGCAAGGCGCTGCGCGGACGCGACGCGGACCGTCGCCGGGCTGCGATCCGCAAGTTCTTTGCCGTGCGCTATGCCATGAACGGCGCGGCGGTCACGGCGTCCGACGCCGAACGTCTCATGGCGTCGGACTACACGCCGGAGGAGATCGCCATCGTGACCTCGGCGCTCGCAGAGCTGGACCGCACGGAATTCTCGGCGCGCAAGACCGTAGTGTCGCTGCTCCTGCTCGCCGCCGTCCTAGGCGGCGCGAGCGCGTCCATCGCAGCTACTGCTTCGCCCGATTTCACCTACCGGCGTGCTTCCGTGCTTGCCACGCGAGCGGCGGACGAGGCCGGATTCCGCGCGGCGGCGGACGCCTACCGCGATTGCCTTGATGCCGGTTCTGCGAATCCAGTTCTCTTCACCGATCTTGGCACGTGCGCCCTGCTGGCTGGAGATGCGAAGGGCGCGGCCGCGGCGTTCTCGCGGGCCGAGCGCTGGGGCGGCGAGACGCCGTCCACGCGTCGCGGCCTTCTGGCGGCGCGCGCGCGTCTGCTGCAGGATCCCCGCGCGGAACTGCCGCTCGCCCGGCTCTTCTTCCGTCCGCACGTGATGTTCTCCACCGATGCGCGTCTTCTCGCGGCTGCCGTTCTTTGGGCGTTCGTGTGGCTCGCCGCGCTGCTTCCGCCTGGCGGCTGGCGCCGGTTCCTGCTGTTCTGGGGAATCGCTATCTTTGCGGTAGTCGCGATCTCGGCGGCCGTCTCCATCGCCGAGGAGCATCTTGAGAAGATCGTGATCATAGGCTCGCTAGAGAAGGGAGGGACGATCCATGCGCAGGCTTAGCGTTTTGGCAGTTGCCGCATGCATGGCGCTTGCGGCAGGTGCGCAGCTCTTGAACTTGAACTTCTTCCAGAAGGGGCCGTCCGTGAACACGGACGTGACTGGCAGGGCGCGTCTCGAGCCGTCGCCCGTGGTGGTGGGGCAGCCGTGCGCGATCGTGCTGGAGCTGGAGGTTGACAGCAGCATCGGCATCGAGAACCTACAGGTGGGCGGACTGCCGGAGGCGGACGACGGGAAGGTGGTGTACGGGGAAGGGTTCGAGAACCTTGCGGACGGCAAGTCTGCGAAGTCCGGGCGAACGGTGAAGCGGTTACGCCTGCCGGTACGGTTTCTTGCGTCCGTCACGCAGGAGGTGTCGATGGTCGTGCAGGGCATGGCGACGGTGCGCAGGCAGCAGGGCGGCATGAGCTTCTCGTCGTCGTCGAGCTTCGGTACGCGGATCGCGCCGTTCCGCGTCGAGGTGCAGCCGCTGCCGCTGGACAAGCGTCCGGCGGGGTTCTCCGGCGCGGTGGGGACGCACTTCGAGATGACGCAGAAGCTGGAGCCTGACCATGTGCGTCCTGGCGACCTGGTGACGGCCACGTACACCCTGACGTACGACGGCTACTGCCCATCGAACGTGTGGCCCTCAGTGGATCGTCTTACGAAGGAGTTCAGGGCGTACGACCCGAAGGAGGTCTCGCGCACGGGGAACAAGGTCGTATGGACCCAGGTGCTGGTGCCGCAGACCGCTACGGCTACAAACTCCGCGCTCGTCTCGATGTCCTACTACAATCCGCGCACTAGACGCTACGAGGTGGCGCGGGCGCGCGCGAAGCCGCTCACGTTCGTCTCCAGCGAGGCGGCGTCAACGGAGAACACGTCTGTCGTAGTTACTGCGGAAGCCGCTCCGGCGGCGGAGCGCGCGGAAGCCGCGCGGGGGGACGGACCGATTACGCTGCGCATAGCGCCGTCCGACACGTCGCCGATCGTGGCCGTACTGCCGTCCGACACGCCATACGTCGAGCAAGTGAGCACCAACGGCTGGCGTCGCCTGGAGTCGTCACGCGCAATCGGCTGGACCCGCTGAGCGCAAGTCGGCTTTCTTTCCTTCACTTGCCCGCAGGGCACATGGTGCAGTGACGGCAATCAAGGTTTATCGGCAACGGCGGCGGCTCGCCGCGACGGCGGGCTGACGCCTCGCCAAGGCGGTTTATGAGGGCGAGCAGCAGGCCGAGAGTGATGAAACCTCCAGCAGGAAGGATCGCGAGGACCATTGTGTTCGAATGTATGTTCTTGATGGCTATGTCGCCCCAGATCGTGAGCGATCCCGCGCCGGCGATCTCGCGCACGGCGGCGATCAGCGCGAGCGCGAGCGTGAATCCGATGCCCGTGCCGAGGCCGTCTGCCAGCGAGTCGATCACGCCGTTCTTGCAGGCGAACGCTTCGGCGCGGCCGAGGATGATGCAGTTCACGACGATGAGCGGGATGAAGATGCCAAGCGACTCGGATAGCGCCGGCAGGTACGCCTGCATCAGCAGGTCCACGGCGGTCACGAACGTCGCCACGATCACGATGTAGCACGGGATGTGCACGGCGCCTGGGATCAGCTTGCGAAGGGCGGAGATGATGCCGTTGGAGCAGACGAGCACGAACGTCGCCGCCATGCCCATGCCCAGCGCGTTCTCAAGCGACGTCGTGACCGCCAGTGTGGGGCACAAGCCCAAGACGAGACGGAACGTCGGGTTGTTCTTGAAGATGCCAGACCAGAATGCAAGCCATGTTTTCATGGGCGGCATTATATCATTTGCCGGCGCTGGGCGCAACGGATCAGGCGCGCTTCTCTCCGGCGGCGGACTGCGCAGCCTTCTTGACGGCCGTCGCGAGCGTCGCGTTCACGCCGGCAGCCGAGGCGATTTCCTCGTCTGTGGCGCGCGCGATTCCGTACACCGAATGGAACTTCTTCAGAAGCGCCATCTTCTTCGCGGGGCCGATGCCTGGAATGGCGTCGAGGACAGACTCGCGAATCGTCCGCTCCCGGAGGCTACGGTGGTATGTGATCGCGAAGCGGTGCGCCTCGTCGCGCAGGCGCGTCGCCACGAAGAGCGCCTGCGAGTCGCGCGGGAGGAAGATGTCGCCGCGCTCGTCGTCCGTCACGAGGATCTCCATGCGCTCGGCGAGGCCGACGGTAGGGATGTCCGTGATGCCCAGCTCCGCAAAGACTGCGCGCGCGGCGCGCAGCTGGGTGACGCCGCCGTCGCAGATGTAGAGGTCGGCGCGCGGACTCTTTGCCGTCAACGTCGATTCCGGCCCGTAGCGGCGGCGCGTCACCTCCGCCATCGCGCGCGGGTCGTCGGCCCCCTCGAAGGACTCGATCCGGAAGTGCCGGTACCAGCGGCGATCGGGCAGTCCGTCGATCGCCACCACTAGCGACGCCACGTTGTGCGTGCCGAAGAGGTTGGAGATGTCCACGCACTCGATCACGCGCGGCGGCTTGGGAAGCCCGAGCGCCGCAGCCAGCTCGGCGAGCCCTTGGCGGGCGTCCTCGCGGCGCATCTCGGGCGACTTCCGCACGAAGTGGGCCTTCGTCATCTCCTTGAGTGCGGCCACCGTGTCGCGCAGGCGCGCGGCCTTCTGGAAGTCCTCCTTCGCGGCGGCGGCCTTCATCTCCTCGGTCACCTCCGCGATCACCTCCGGGCGCTCGCCCTTCAGGAAGGCGCACGCCTCGTCGAAGCGCGCGCGGTAGTCCGCCATCGATATCTTGCCGAGGCATGGAGCGGAGCAGAAGCGGATCACGTCCGCGTGGCAGTGCGTGTGCGCCTCCTCGTCTGGCGCGAGCGCCGCGCATCCGCGCAGTCCCCAGCGCTTCTCCACGAAGTCCTTCGCCGCGCGCACCACGGGCGAGGACGGGAACGGGCCGAAGTAGAGCGCGCCGTCTTCGCGCACGATGCGGCATGTGCGGAACGCGGGGAACGGCTCGTCGGGGTCCGCGCGCAGCGCCAGGTAGCGCTTGTCGTCGCGCATCAGGATGTTGAAGTGCGGCTTGTACTTCTTGATGAGCGACGCCTCGGTGAGGAGAGCCTCCGCGTCGTTCTTCACCGTCATGAACTCGAGGTCCGCGACGGAATTGACCATCGAGCGCACCTTCGGCGCGAGGTCGGCGCTCCGGCGGAAGTAGGAGAGGACGCGCCGGCGAAGGTTCTTTGCCTTCCCCACGTAGATTATGACGCCCCGGCGATCCCTCATAAGGTAGCAGCCGGGGCGCGTCGGAACGGTCCTGAGCCGTTCTCGGAGGACGTCGTTCACGCGAGATTACGCTTTTTCGTCCGCCTTAGCCTGCTCGAGCTTGGGCTTGTTGTCGTCGGACAGGAGCTGTTCGCCTTCCTGCGTGCCCTTCTTGAACTCGCCCTTCGCCTTGCCGAGCGCGCGAGCCAGCTCCGGCAGCTTCTTGCTGCCGAACACGAGCACGATCACCACCAGAAGCAGTACTATTTGCCAAGGTCCTGAAAACATTCTTTTTCTCCTTTGAAATTTTTTGTGAATACTTTACCGAAAAAACGCCGCGAAATCAAGCGGAAATGTTGTTCGCCGTTCGTTCCAGCAGATCGGCCACCTTCGCGGCGGCGTCCGGCACGGACATGGCCTTCATGGCTGACGCCTTGTTCGCCAGCACCTCGGGATGGTCGATCTTGTGCAGGATGTAGTTCGCGAGCGCGCGGGGGGTGAGCGAATCCTGTATGCCCTCGTCCGCCGCGCCGGCCTGCACGAACGCCTGCGCGTTGAAGTGCTGGTGGTTGCGCAACGCGCTCGGGAGCGGGATGAAGAACGCGGGCTTGCCTACGCGGGCGAGCTCGAAGCAAGTGGACGCGCCGGCGCGCGACACGACGATGTCTGCCGTCGCGAACGCCCTGCCCATCTCGTTCTCGAACGCCCTCACGCGAGCCGTCAGGTGCGCCGCCTCGTAGCGCTGGCGCACCATCTCCTCGTCGGCCGCGCCGGTCTGGTGGATGACGAACAGCTTCCTCCTGAGCCCGCGCTTCGCGATCCCGTCCTGAACAAGCACGAGCGCCTGCGCCGCCAGTTCGTTCACGCGGTGCGCCCCCTGGCTTCCGCCCGTCACGAACACGCAGAACGCGTCGGTGGGCGCTTCGTCCAGGCGCGGCTGGTCGGCTATCTCCGCGCGCACGGGAAGCCCGGTCATCTCCACCTTGCGTCCTTTCAGGTAGTCGGCCGTGATGGCGAAGGACACCGCGACGGTCTTCGCGTGGCGCGCCAGCCAGTCAACCGCCCTGCCGGGCACGGTGTTCGCCTCGTGCAGCACCACAGGCACGTGCCGCAGCGATGCCGCCACGACGGGCTCGAAGCTTGCGTACGAACCCATCGCCAGCAAGACGTCGGGCGCGAACTTCTTGATCTCGTGCCGGCAACGAAAGAGAGATAAGAGGTTGGCGAATGCGTTCTTCGCCGTCAGCGGACGAGCCCCCGTCGAGAATATCGGGCCGTCCCACGACTTCATGACTGAGCCTTCGATGGCTCGTCCCGAGGCCCATACCACCACCTCGTGCCCTCGCTCACGCAACTCTTGCGCAACGGCGAGCCCCGGGAAGGAATGTCCTCCCGTGCCGCCGCACGCCACTATGAACTTCTTTGCCATGCGCGAATTATACCACAACATCTACCATGTGCGGCGCACAGGTATGCCGGCGGCTGCCAGCTCGCCCTTGATCTGCGCGATCGTCCAGTCGCCCGTGTGGACCATGCCCGCCACGATGGCCGCGTCCGCGCGCGCCACGTTGAACGCGTCCGCGAGGTGCGACGGCTTTCCCGCGCCGCCGGAGGCGACCACCGGCACCGGCACAGCCTCGGCGATCAGCCTCGTCACCGTCAGCTCGAAACCGGCGCGAGTCCCGTCGGCGTCCACGCTGTTGACCACGATCTCGCCCGCTCCCAGCTCCACCGCGCGCCTCGCCCATTCCACGGCGTCCATCCCCGTGAACTCGCGGAACCCGCGCGTGGTGACCTCGTATCCGCTCGGGCACGCCGGGTTTCCGCTCCGTACGGGATCCATGCCCAGCACGACGCACTGCGCGCCGAACTCCTTCGCGCCCTCCCCTATGATCGCGGGGTTTCGCACGGCGAGCGAGTTTACGCTCACCTTCTCCGCGCCCGCCAGAATCACGCGCTCC
>Ga0310697_10001851_pt1 | contig 23571 bp, 23 predicted proteins | sample 172DNAGHGlowgp2_FD_203883 | JGI IMG/M metagenome (GOLD analysis project Ga0310697, IMG submission 203883) | Sheep rumen microbial communities from Palmerston North, Manawatu-Wanganui, New Zealand - 1728 DNA GHGlow gp2 (v2) (version 2) | ecosystem: Host-associated > Mammals > Digestive system >...
TCGCCTGAAATAAACGGAAAGAGCCTGCATTTTCGGCAGGCTCTTTGTATGTCCGAATGCCGCGGCGACGCCTGTGACGCGACGAACGGCAGCAGACACGAGCCCCTGCAAGTTCGGAAATTCCGGAAAAAGCAGTTGACAACGGCAAAAACGCACGCTATACAAGGAAGGAACTGTTTTAGGGAGGTGTTATGAATGGCAGATTTTTACGAATCGTTTCTGTTTTTACATGATCATCCCGTGTTCTGCAACAACTTTCAGGATTGTCTCGACATCTCGACCTATCGCAAAGACCCCGAGGAAGGGAAAACGGAGCGCGGGACCGGGATCTGGCTGGAATGCGGACCGTATGAGGAAGAATACATGGTGCACGATATCCGGCTTGACAGCGAGGGAGACACGTTCGAGGAAGCGATCATTGAGCTTGCGGAGCATGTTCGCGAGGTGTACGGCGTGCCCACCGAGAAAGAGGTCATGAAATGCCGCCGCGACTATTTCAACCGCCGCAGCGAAGCGCTGCTGATCGGCTTTGACTGGGACGACAGCGACGAGACCGAAGAGGATGAAGACTGACAACTGTAAAAAGAGGGACCGTCGTTTGAGGGTCCCTCTTTGACGCTTCGCTTTGTTTTCGGATCAGTCGCCCTGTCCGAGCGCGATCGAGATCCTCTTGTTCTTTCCTTTTGCCTGGTATTGCTGCATCTTGTTCTCGTGAAAAGCCAGCAGGACCATTTCGATATCGTTGTTGCTGATCGGACCGTGATGGTCGCACATGACCAGAAAATACGTTTTGTTCACGATATGATAGGGGTCGAGCTCCCGGAACGATCCCTTCGGAACGCCTTCAAAGACGCCTTCTTCAAGGTACAGATCCCCAAGCCCCAGCGCATGACCGAATTCGTGCTTTGTGACGTCGCGCACCTCGTCGGAATCTTCAAAATCCTCGCAGTTCACATAGATGATCTTGCGGGACGTCACCGACCACTTTCCGAGGCCCGCAATGATGAACGAACGTTTTTCGTCGATCGTCTGTTTCATGGGGTTATTCGGGTGATTCTGAACAAGGCGATTCAGAGATTTGGCTACGGGAAGTACAATGACAGAATCGTAAAGCTTCTGCCCGAATGTCAGGGAGATCCGGACGGTAAGCGGCTGTCCGCCGAAGACCGTGTAATCGCCTTCCCAGTCTTTGATGCCGCGGATCACCGCGTTTTCGAACGACTGCGGATCCTTGAGCTCCTCTGTGAACGCAAAGTTGACGTCCGCGCTGAGCCGGAGAATGTTTCTGCCGTTTTCATAAGAAAGCACCGCGTCGATCGGCGTCCGGAGTCCGGTCCGGTTGATGCTGAAGATCTTACCGTCAAACCCGCGCAGCGGACCGGTCCCGCCCTTGCCCGGGGCTTCCGCCTGCAGCGTCCGGTCATAGCGTTCCCTGCAGAATTCGTTCAAAAAACTGCGCGCCTCCGGAATGCCGTGCGTGGACGCCGTCTCGATCAGGGAAAGCGCATATTCCGTCCGATCCTTTGCGTCGGTTTTGTATTTCCGATTCAGGATACCGACCCCGACCAGATACATGGCTTCCGGATCTTTTGCGCGAAAGGCTTTCAGAATATAATCGAGGCCTTCCTTCTGCTTCGCGGGATCCGATTCGCGGATCAGAAGCTTGCCGGCTTCCCGATATTGTTCCGCAGTCCACTGTTCCTCCATTTTGCCTCCTGGTATCCGCACCGATTTTTTATCATCATATCACGGAACGTGTCGACTGACAAGACGCGCATGTTCATTGACGCAGACGCCGATCCCGCGTATAATAGAAACAATAAACGAAACAAGGAGAAAAAAACCATGCCCTGTACAACCGTATTGGTCGGCAGAAACGCCGCAAACAACCATTCCACCATGATCGCGCGCACCGACGACGGACGCTTCGACGTGAAGAAGCTTGTCGTCGTAGAGCCGAAGGATCAGAAGAAAACGTATACGTCCGTGATCGGACGTCTCACGATCAGACTGCCGGAAAATCCGATGCGCTATACGGCATGCCCGAGCGTCGACCCGAAGGAAGGCGTATGGGCTGCGACCGGCGTCAATGCGGCGAACGTCGGCATGACGGCGACCGAAACGATCACCTCGAACCCGCGCGTGCTTGCGGCGGATCCGCTCGTGCGGTATCAGAAAGCAAAGACGAAGAAGGAGAAGGACGTCCCGGGCGGCATCGGCGAGGAGGACATCGTCGTGCTCGTGCTGCCGTATATCCGCACCGCGCGCGAGGGCGTGCTGCGGCTTGCGGCGCTTCTCGAACAGTACGGCACTTATGAGTCCAACGGCATCGCGTTCAACGACGAAAACGAGATCTGGTGGATGGAAACGATCGGCGGACATCACTGGATGGCAAAGCGCGTGCCGGACGACGTCGTGGTCGTCATGCCCAACCAGTTCGGCATGGACAGCTTCGATTTCGACGACGCATTCGGGGAACAAAAGGCGCACCTCTGCTCGAAGGACCTTCGGGAGTTTATCAAGACCTATCATCTCGACTGCAATCAGAACGGCAGGTTCAATCCGCGGCTTGTATTCGGCTCGCATTCCGATCAGGACCACGTCTACAACACGCCGCGTGCGTGGTACATGGGACGGTATCTGGCGCCGAGACAGTATCGCTGGGACGGACCGGACGCCGACTTCACGCCCGAAAGCGACGACATCCCCTGGAGCTTTGTTCCGGATCGCAAGATCGCGGTCGAGGAGGTCAAGGAACTGCTTTCCTCGAACTACAAGGGAACGCCGTACGATCCGTACCTGAACCACGACACGGGCGTGCGCGGAAAGTACCGCTCGATCGGCATCAACCGCACCGGCGTGACCTCGGTGATCGAGATCCGTCCGGATGCGCCGGACTGCTGCAAGGGACTTGAATGGATCTGCTTCGGATCGACGACGTTCGACGCGCTGCTTCCGGTCTATCCGAACGTAAAGAAGATGCCGAAATACCTCAGCGACGTCGCGCTCGACGCTTCGACCGAGAATTTCTACTGGGGCAGCCGTCTGATCGGCGCGCTGGCGGATCACAGTTATAACCAGTGCGTGCAGATCGTCACGCGCTACCAGAATGCGGTCATGACCGAGGGACGGAAGCTCGTCCTCGCATACGACCGGAAGATCGCGGAGACCGGCGACGCGTCGCTGTGCGCAGAGGCGAACGAGAAGCTTGCGACGATGGCAAAGGAGCAGACCGACAAGGCGCTGACTGCAGTGCTGCACGAATCCAGCGTCACCATGAAGAACGGCTATAACCGCGCGGACAACTGAGACAAGGGGCTGCTGCGGCTTTGACCGCTTCCCTTGCGTTCAGCGTCGCTTTGTTCGCCGGAAGGCAGGAGGCGCGTCCGGATCTCGATTGACAGGAGGACGGCGTTAGTATACAATCGCAAAAGAACGGTTGGCGCGGGATGCAGTGCCGTAAACACTGACATTTCAAAAAAATATGTTATGAGAGTGGACTTTTCGTGGATCATCGGCGTTATATAAGTAGGTCCATGAAATAAAGGGGAATTATGGCGCATTCCATCATGGATTTCATCGAGGAGAACTATGAGGTGCTCCTGATCTTTGCCGTGAAGCTGAACGGGAATTGGGCGGACGGTGAAGACGTCCTGCAGACGGTTGCAGTGAAGATCTGTGCGAAACAAGATGAACTGAAGGATCTTGCGTATTGCAAGTCTTATCTGATGACGTGCATTCGCAATGCGACGTTCAGCCTGAAGCGTGCGAAAGCGCGGCAGCATACAGCTGACGTGGCTTTTGAACAACTGAAAGAAGTCCTCCCCGATTCCCGATCGGATCAGGACTTTGAAGTCGTAGAGTGGATCGGGTCTCTGGAACGGCATTTGATCTGCTATGACGAAGGATTGCGCAAAGCGTTCATCGCCTACTATGTCGATCAGGAACCGTTAGAGAAGGTTGCTGCGTCGCTCGGATTGACCAAACGGCAGACGACCAAGAAGTTCGAGAGCATGCGCAATTATCTGAAGCATCATCATAAGCATCTGTTTGTACAGCTGAACGTTTTGCTGACTATGTGAGAAAGGAACAATGCCGATGAAAATGACAAGATTGGAATGGCGATACCTGCAGCGAATTGCGTTGGATCATCCATACTATGACACGCACAAGCTTCCTTTGACCGAAAAGGAGGCGAAGGCGATCGTTGAAGCAAACAACAGGATGACCGGCAGGGAATTCGTCGATTCAATCTACGCAAAGCTCGGCATGACCCGTCAGCAAGAGGAAAAGAAACACTTTGCGTGGCTGCGCAATATGGGCGAACTGTTCACCGTCCCGCCGATCCGCAAAATTGCAATTGCGGTTCTTGTAGTGGTGCTGATGACCGTATTCTTTGCAGCGACGCCGACCGGTCGTGCGATCGCGGAGAGCGTGATTCAGTATATTGCAACGCTGTTTGAGGATGGTAGGATTGTTGTGAATCAGAACAATAATGAAACGGCAATGATTCTTTTGGATACGGCGCCGGATCACAAAAAAGACATTATACAGGAACAGGGAAACAGCAATGTGTATGTAGATTCGTTTGAAGAATTATCAACGATAATAGGCGTCCGACCGACGGTTCTGCCTTTTCCGCACACAGAGCTGAAATATGAATATGACGAATCCAACGACATTCTGCAGTTGTGTGCAGAATATGAAACGCCGAAGGGGACGATTATCACCTATCAGATTTGGAATATGAAGGATTTGGAAGCAACCACATCAACAGGGTTTATGGTCTATGATGCCGATCCATCTATTTACTATTCTTTTGAAGATAACGGATCGGTAAATGTTATGAAGCTTTATGATGACTCTGTTTTGGTGATCATTGCCGAAGGCAACTATACATTGGATGAAATCATAGGTTTCTTAATGGCCGGATGAAAGAGAGGCGGGCACTTTCAAAACGCCCGCCATCTCACATGGATCAGATAGTGTATGTTTTCTCGGCTGAGTATGTTACACCGTCTGCTGTATAGGTCAGAATCAGATGATAGGTACCGGAGGAAAGCGTTACGTTATGACTCAGGTTGATGGTCGTGTTGGTAGATGTGGTACTGACGGAAGCAATCTGTGTATAAGAGACATTATACAGCGTAAGTGTAGCACTGACGGATACACCTGTGGGATTACCTATTTTTGCCCACATTCTGTACATCGATCCGGAGACATGCGTAAGACCGAAGGTCGCTGCAATAAATGCTCTCTCCGGCGGCGTTTCTGCAGAACCATCTGCAAATGTTGGCATAGTTACCATCATGCACATCAACAGTGCAAGTGCGATACATAGGACTTTCCTTTTCATAATGACCTCCATAGTATTGAATTTGGGTTACCCCAAAATATATAACGCTGCATGATAGAAAAAAGTCCTTTCTGTCACAAGATCAGACATAATATATTTTATGAAGCGATCATCCATGTCGGGCATATGGATACGGGAAAACGGCTTTTCCGGCGTAATGACGATTGAGACCGCAGGGATCAGGGCGAAATCATTTACCTTGCTGCCGCGCATCGTGAAATTGCAGCACATTCAACGCTGCCGACAACAAATAATATATTTTTTCACAACGGACTTTTCATGCCTTTCCAGCGTTTTATGGAATAGATAAAAATGAGGGACCGTTATGGGAAGGACGTTTGTAAAAATACTGAGAGTGTCAAGGGGACGGTTCTGTTGACAACATTTGGAACACAGGGGGATGGTTCCTCTGTGTTGACAAATTCGAATATAAAACAAGGGGATTGTGTCAAGAGAACCGTCCCCGTGACACCCAAATAAGGAGATTCGGATACAATGAATAAAAGAATTGTAATTGTATTATGCTGTATATTGACATGTTTATTATTTAGTTGTAATTTCGTGACTAAATGCGGAATTGAGCCGCCAGCAGCGTATAATGGTGATAACATGGATTTATACACGGTTGCTGCGTTCAGCATACTTGGTGCTGATTCACCTTCTACCAAGATTCGCATTATTGAAAAAGATCAATATAATCGAGTTCTATTTGAGGTTAGATTTTGGGAGGAAGGTATCCATTCCTTTTATTTTCAAAAGCCATTAGAGCATGCGCAACTGTATGCGTATGCAGTTTCTCAAAAGTCGGATGTAGATCATGTGTATTATTATGAGGATGAATGTTGGACGGTATTTGAAAAGGCGGAAGACTTTACGGAAGCAGAAGTGATCGCGCTAAAGGAGAGAAACGATTGGGACAAGCCGATAGAAGAATCCCGTTTATCATCAAGAAGTATCATTAGACGAGGCCAAGCTAAAATAGATAGTGACTGGCTCTATGAAAATGGAGCGGCAGTCTTAAACACAAAGAACAGTATTACTTCCGGTATTATACTTAATGAAGGTGACTATTTGCATAGTTCTTGGCTTGATTTAGACGTCAATGGAAAATCACTTTTTATAATATGGATTGTCCATAAGGATGTCATCGCAGATAATCAACCGAACGAACATCGGTGTACTGCTTTCTTTGTAATGATCAACAAGGACGGATCATACGACATAACGACATATAAGGCTGAAATCAATCATTTAAGACAGTATTGGATAGAGTTGAAGGACTTCAAGGCAATCAATCACTGGCGGGGTGTCGAGTGTCAAGGGGACGGTTCTCTTGACACACTACGATCCTGGGTGTCGGAGGGACGGTTCTCTTGACGGTTGTCAAGGGGACAGTTCTGTTGACAACCCGTAATTCAACAGATCATTAAGCATATCATTAAGAGCGCAGAGCAGGGCACGCAACTAATCCGCGTGCCCTGTTTTTATTCCGGCGTCAATATCTGCGTCTTGTGCAGCGGCAGGAGGGTGCGCTGCGGCCGGTCTTGATCGCCTGCATGATCTCGAGGCATTCGCCGAAGCGCTGATAGTGTACGATCTCGCGCTCGCGCAAGAAGTACAGCGGCTCGATGATCTGGCTGTTGTTCGTCATGTTCATCAGGTGCTCATAGGTCGCACGCGCCTTCTGCTCGGCTGCCATGTCCTCACTTAGATCCGCGATCGGATCGCCGGTGCAGGCGATGTACGCGCTTGTGAAGGGCACGCCGTTCGGGTCGGCGGGGAAGACGCCGGTGCCGTGCATCGTGTAGTAGCCGTCGAGCCCCGCAGCGGAGAGTTCCTCAAGGCTTGCGCCTTGCATGCACTGCGTGATCATCGTCGCGATCATCTCCCAGTGGGCGATCTCCTCCGTACCGATGTCCGTCAGGGTCGCGCGGATGCGGTCGTCGGGCATCGAGTAGCGCTGCGTGAGGTAGCGGAGCCCCGCGCCGAGCTCAGAGTCCGGGCCGCCGTACTGCGCCATCAGCAGCTTTGCCATCTTCGGGTCGGGTCTGGTGATGCGAACGGGGTATTCCAGTCGTTTTTCATAGATCCACATATTGCTTACCTCCTCAATTCTGCCACGGCCATTTCTGGTAGACCCAGCTTCCGGCGTCGTGCGTGCTGTTGCCGAAGTTCTCGAGCGGACCGAAACGTTCGGTGTATTCGTTGCACAGCCGGTCGAGCGTCACCGCGTAGCTGTTGAAGTCGTTCGTTGCGTCGAGATCATCGGGATGCGTATCGAGATAGAGCTGCAGCTCGACGCAGGCAAAGCGTACCTCGCCGATCCGCTGCAGAAGCTCCTGTTCCGTATAGTTCGTCATAGTCATACCTCCCGGTTTCTGCAGGTCGGATATTCGGAGACAAGCTCCGGGAAAAGCGTGCCGTGCGATAAGGCTTCGCAGGGGCAGAAGCCTGCGCGGTACGCCTGATTCGGGAAATAAACGGTCGCAAGCGCGCAGCCGCCCGTCATGCCGCAGGAATTGCCCGCAGAGACGGTGCCCGCAGGAACGACGTTGTCGACCGTGGTGGGATCGACAGCGGGAATGCGGTCCGCAAAACAGCACCCGCCGTTTGCATAGGATTGTTGCATGGTCTTTCCTCCTTGGTTCTTTACTGCCATGGTATGAAAACCGTCGAAAAAGCGTGATTCTATTTCGCGGCGCCTCCGCATAATCTGTTCAAACGAAACGGAGGTCGGCTGCAGAATGTCGATGGAGCTTCAAACGACAGAAAGGAGCAGGGGAATGCGTATGCTGTTTTCGGAACTGAAATGCAGGGAGGTCATCAACGTCTGTACGGGGGAGCGTTACGGGAACGTCTGCGATCTGGTGTTCGACCCGTGCTCCGGCGAGGTGCAGGCGATCGTTGTGCCCGGCGCGCCGCGGCTGTTCGGACTCTTAAAAGGCAAGGAGGGTACGGTGATCCCGTTTTCGAAGATCAAAAAGCTCGGCGAGGATGTGATCCTGGTCGAGCTGCCGTGAAAGCATGAACAATCCGTAAATTCGGTTTCGGAACAGACCGGTTTTCGCTCCGGTATGCTATACTATCTTTAAGTATGGCATCAAAGGAGGACAAGCCTATGAAGTGCCGGTATTGCGGAGGAACGGACAGCAAGGTCATCGACTCGCGCCCAAACGAGGACGGCAGCGCGATCCGTCGGCGCAGAGAGTGCATCCGCTGCGGGCGCAGGTTCACAACGTGGGAGCGCATCGAGGAGAACCCGGTCATGGTCGTGAAGCGCGACGGGCGGCGCGAGCCGTTCGAGCGCGAGAAGGTCGCGGTCGGCATCCGCAAGGCGTGCGAGAAACGCCCGATCCCCGCGGACGTGCAGAACCGCCTGGTCGACGAGATCTGCCGCGAGATCAATAACTCTTTGGATTCCGAGATCTCGACGAAGGAGATCGGCGAGATGGTCATGAAGAAGCTCAAGGATGTGGACGAGGTCGCGTATGTGCGCTTTGCGTCCGTCTATCGCGAGTTCAAGGACACACAGACGTTCCTGCAGGAGCTGCAGCGTCTTCTGGATGAGAAATGACGCGCAAAGAATTCTCTGAGATCTATCGTTCGATCGTTCCCGCACACGCGTATCGGGAAAAGAACGGCGTCGGTATCTATACGATCCCGGCGTTTTCGGCGTACCCGGGCATCGACCACGGCTTTTCTGCGCGTACCGGCGGCGTCTCGACCGGCTGCTTTTCCTCGCTGAACCTGAGCTTCACACGCCCCGAACAGCGCGAGAACGTGATGGAAAACTACCGCATCTTCTGCGAAGCGGCGGACATCCCGCTGGACAGCATGGTCATGGATACCTATGAGCACGGCACGACGGTGCTGTGCGTGAACCGCTTCGACTGCCGCAGAGGGTATGACCGCGAGTCGCTGCCGTACTGTGACGGGCTCGTGACCGACGACCCGGAGGTCACGCTGATCACCGGGCATGCCGACTGCATGGCGTTTTATTTCTACGACCCCGTGAAGAAGGGGATCGGGCTCTGCCACGCGGGGTGGCGCGGCGCGCTGGACCGCATCGGCGCGGAGGTCATCAAAACGATGCAGACCGCCTGCGGTTCGGACCCGAAGGACATCGTGTGCGGCGTGGGCCCCTCGATCTGCCCGAAGTGCTTCGAGGTCGGAGACGACGTTGCGGAAAGCTTTGTAATCGCGTTCCCGCAGTGTGATCTGCTCGGTGAAAATGCGAAAGGCAAGGCGACGGTCGACCTCTGGCAGGTTGCGGCGGCGCAGTTTCTGGAGTGCGGGATCCTGCCGGAGCACATCCACCTGATGGGCGTCTGCACGTTTGAGGACGAGCGTCTGTACTCGCATCGGCGCGACAAGGGAAAGACCGGCGGCATGGCGGCGTTTTTAAGACTGCTCCCCGAAAAAGGAAATGGTTGACAAGCGGCGGGGAAAAGAGTACAATTCATAGGATTTCATTCCGATATATGAGGAGAAACAATATGGCAAAGAATGTCTACGGCAAAAAGAAAACCACTCGCAACATCCTGATCGGCGTGATCGCGGTCCTCGTGATCGCGGCGGCGATCTTTCTGATCGTCGCGCTGCAGAAGGACGGCGCGGGCATGAACTGCTTCCAGCGGAACGCGACGGCAGTCAGCGCGGACGGCGTGAAGGCGAGCGTTGCGGAATACAGAGTGATGTACGACATGGTCGCGTCGAACTATGCCAACTCGACGTTGACCGATGAAAACATCCGCAGCCTGCAGGAATACACCGCGCGCCAGGTGCTGATGATGAAGGTCTATGAAAAGGAAGCGAAGGCGCTCGGTCTGACGCTGACCGAGGAGCAGATCACAGAGAGCGAAAAGAGCGCGGACGATCAGATCGCTTCGATTGAACAGTATTATGCGAACAGCATGATCCAGAGCGGCAGCTATTCCAAGGCGGCGCTGGACAAGCAGCTTGACAACCATTATCAGCAGCTCGGCATGAGCAAGAGCGCATACCGCGCTTTCGTTCTGCAGAGCATTCAGAGCGACTATTACCGTCAGGCGCTCGAAGCGTACTATGCGGAGAACGGCAGCGGCATCGACGAAGCCGAGCTGGTCGATTTCTATCGCAAGAGCGTGGAAGAAACCATGACGACGAAGGACGAGGACGGCACGGAAAAGCCGACCTATCTCGAAGGTCAGTTCTGGTATAACATGACGATGGCGCAGTACGGGTATTCCACGCCGATGCGGTACGTGCCGGAAGGCTTCATCTATGTCGATTTCATCAAGCTGGAAAAGAGCACGGCGGAGGAGATCACGCAGATCGTCACCGAGGTCATTGGCGGAACCCGCGATTTCGACGAGCTGATGAATTCCGATGAGAACAAGGATACCTTCAGAAACATCATGAAGGCGCCGTATCCGATCGCCGAGAACGATCATTCCGGCCTGTATGTGTCGGACGACGTGTTTGCGATCGCAAATGCGCTGGAGATCGGTCAGATCGGTACCTTCGCAGAGGAACCCAAGACCGCAGAGGACGGCACGACGACCATCACGGCATATCTGTTCCGCCGCGCTGAGGGCAATATCTGCTACGACGGCGATCACGGCGTGATCAAACTCGAATACTTCGAGGGTCTGAAGGAAGCCGAGGAGGAGGAGTACCGTCTGGAGCAGTGGCTGTCCGACATCAAGTTCGAGGATGCGGTCTACGCATATAAGGGAGCGCTCGGATGAAACAGCATACGATTCGGATCATCTGCTGGGTCATGGCGGGACTGATGTTGTTCGGCGTCGTCGCCGCGATCCTCGGTATCTTTGGCTGAACAGGAAAACGCCTTCTTCGGAGGGCGTTTTTGCGTGTTTTGCGCAGGAAAAAAACGGACGGGATATACATATATATATTTTTTTGACGGAATGCTTGCAAATGCCAAAAGAGTATGGTATGATATAGCAGAAAATATGACGATACTGTGAACAGGTATCGCCACAAATGAGGTTTCGTATCAGTTTGGTCTGCCGATCGGGGAACCGGTCGCAGCCGGCTGAACGGCCCGCACAATTTAGCAGGAGGAAAGAACCTATGAAGAAACTGTTGGCAATGCTCCTTTCCCTCGTGATGGTGTTCGCGCTCGTGTCTGTAACGGCTGCGGATGACGCGGATTTCACGCTTGTGATCAAGGGCGGCGATGTGAACGAGAACATGGAAAAGATCGAGGACGAGAATCTTCTTGCAGTCGATCTTACGCTGAACGGAACCGTCGAAGATACGCTCCTTACGCTGACCTTCGATCTGACCTTTGATCCCGCGCAGGTCGCCTTTGTCGAGATGGAGAAGGACGACGCCTTCAACATGGCGGTCGTCAACGACACCGAGGAAGGCATGCTTCGCTTCTCCTTCACGACGGAAGGCGTCGAAGCTCCGGAGAATGCGCCTGTCGCAACGCTGTATTTCAAGGTCGCGGAAGACTTGGAAGCAGGCACCGAGATCGCGTTTGCGCTTCTGAAAGGCGCGGTTGCGGAGACCTATGCGGACGATCCGAAAGTTGTCACCCCGCATGACATTGCCGCAGATTTTGCACCGTTCGTCGTTTCCGACACGATTCTGTTCAACGGCGTTGTGAAGTTCAACGAGGGCGAAGTCCAGTACAAGGGCCAGACCCCGTATGTGATCTGGGACCATGCCGCGGGCATCCATGAGCCGGCGTTTACCGTGTACGAGGAGGACGGCGAGACCGTCATCGCACCGGAGAATTACGATTTCGAGTACAAAGAGAACACGATGCCCGGCACCGGCTACCTGTTCGTCTATTTCAAGGGCGCGTACTCGGGCGAAGCAAAACTTTCCTTCAAGATCTATCTGCCGGCGACGACCAATACCACCATTGAGAACGTCGCAGACGGTATCAAGCTCACCTGGGAGCCCGTCGAAGATGCGGCAGGTTACGTTATCTACCGCCGTGCATGGAGCACCACGACCGACGGTTGGACCGCGTTTGCACGCTGGGACAACACGACCGACACGACCTATCTCGACGGTCACGACGATGCGCATAAGACCTATGCGGGAACCCGCTATCAGTACGGCGTCAAGGCGTATTTTGCCCGCCGCACCGACCCGGTTGCAGGCGTTGAGATCGGCGGCAACGTCAACAACGATTCCGGCAACTATAACCTCGGCGAGGTCGGTCCGCTGAAGACCACCGTCCGCATCACCACCCGTAAGCTGACGTCCGTCACCCCGGGCAAGAAGCAGGTGACGATCAAGTGGGAAGCGACCAAGAACTTCACCGGCATCCAGGTACAGTATGCGGAGAACTCCGCGTTCACGAAGAACTCCAAGAACTATAAGATCGAGTTCGCAGTGGATGAAAACGGCAACGTCGTCAGCCCCGTCGTCAGCCAGGACGTCATCAAGGATCTGACCTCCGGCAAGACGTACTATGTCCGTATTCGTTCCTACATCATCTATGCGGGAATGAACTACTACGGCGAATGGTCCAACGTCATGAACGCCAAAGTCAAATAAGATACAAGCATGGAAAGCCCCGCGGATGCGGGGCTTTTTCCGTATCCCGGATTGACGGACGGACAGCGATACGGTACAATAAAGCATATGACGATAAAGGGGAATGCAAAATGATCGGATTCGGGATTTTCGGCTCGCTGCTGTTTCTCATCATGCTTGCCGTACTGGAATTGAACAAGAACACGCTGCCGGGCTTCGCGCTGCTGCTTGCCGTGACGATCGGCTTTGCAGTGCTGTTTATCAAGGTGCTGCACGGCGGCAAATGGTACTGGAAGCTGCTCGGTTGGCTCGGCTGGATCGGCGCGTTCGCGGCGATCCTGCTGATCACATGGCCGCCGGTGAAGCGGGTCCCCGCCTATGAGGGCAGAACGCCGGTCTATACGGAAGCGGTATCGCTCGAAAAGGGCGACGTGCGCGGCGTGCTGATCGACGGGGGCAGGGTCGAACTCTATGCGGGCATTCCGTATGCAAAGCCGCCGGTGGGCGACCTTCGCTGGCGCGAACCGCAGGATCCGGACGCGTGGGAAGGCGTGCTCGACGCGGATCACTTTGCGCCGATGTGCATGCAGCCGGTGGAGATCCCGATTTACAGCAGCCTGAAGCAGATCATCGGCTACCATGAATACAGTATCTCGCTCTCGGACAACTATCGCCCTGCGGTCAGCGAGGACGGGCTGTACGTCAACGTCTGGAAGCCCGCGGGAAAGGTCGAGGGGCTGCCGGTGCTCGTCTTTATCCACGGCGGCACGCTGCAGACCGGACAGCCGTGGTACAGTGACTATGCCGGCACGGGACTTGCACGCGAGGGCGTGGTCGTGGTAAATCTCGGCTATCGGCTCGGTGTGTTCGGCTACCTTGCCGACGAAGGACTTCGCGCGGAATCGGAACACGGTACGACCGGCAATTACGGGCTTCTGGACCAGATCAAGGCGCTTGAATGGGTGCGCGACAACGTCGCTGCGTTCGGCGGCGATCCGGACAACGTCACGCTTGCGGGCGAATCCGCAGGCGCCGCAAGCGTCAGCGCGATCTGCACATCGCCGAGAGCTTCGGGGCTGTTCCGGAGGGTCCTGCTGGAAAGCTCGACCGTCGCTTCGGTCGAACCGCCGCATTCGTTCCGTACGTTCGAAGATGCGATCGCTTCCGGCAAGGAGCTGAAGGCCAGATACGGTGTGGGGACGCCTGCCGAGCTGCGCGCGCTCGACGCGGAAACGATCGTAAACGAAGCGTACACGCAGCATTTCATGACGGTCGACGGCTACGCGCTCACGGAGACGCCGTACGAATCCTATCAAAAGGGCGTGCACAACGAGCAGGCGATCCTGCACGGGTACAACTCCGAGGAGAGCGGACCGTTCCTGATCTTCGGCAATGCAAGCATGAAGAATTTCGAGCAGAAGATCCGCGCGTATTTCAAGGAGTATGCCGATGATGTGCTGGCAATCTATGCTCCGGCGACCGACGACGAGGCAAAGACCATGTGGGCGGAGATTTACGGTGCGATCTTCTTCAACTACCCGCACTATTGTCTGAATCGCCTTGCTGTCAAAAACGGCATTCCGGTGTGGGAGTACTGCTTCAGCAGGCAAAACGGCAGGCTCGGACCGTGGCACAGCGGAGAAATGATCTATGTATACGGCAATCTGCCCGAAAAATCCGGCTTATTCGATGAGACGGACTATGCGCTTGAAAAGACGATGACCGGCTATGTTCTGAATTATATGAAGACCGGCGATCCGAACGGCGACGGACTGCCTGTGTGGGAGAACAATTCGGATTCCGCGCGGCTCATCGGGTTCGGCGATCAAACGAAGATGACCGATGAAAAGTATCTTGCGCTCTATGCGATCATGGACCGTATGACCGGGTGGGAAGAATAAGCGCATTTTACGGGATTAAAATATTTTTGCAATTCCAAAAATTTCTGTTGACAAACCGCGAACAAACCGCTATAATATCATCTGTTCGCGGGAATAGCTCATTTGGTAGAGCGCAGCCTTGCCAAGGCTGAGGTGGCGGGTTCGAGCCCCGTTTCCCGCTCCACCATATGCCTCCTTAGCTCAGCTGGCTAGAGCACCTGACTCTTAATCAGGGTGTCCAGGGTTCGAATCCCTGAGGGGGTACCAGAGAAAGGACTTACTTCGGTAAGTCCTTTTTTGCTGTCCGAAGCGAAGAAACGTATTCTCCGGATTTGCGGATCGGACGCTCCGAATTCTCCTTGACAAGTCCGCCTGCGCAAAGTAAAGTATTATAAAGTATTATGAGGCAGGTTTCTGACGGATGAACTGGTATCTGGGATTTGCGGCCATTCTGTGCATTCTTTTCGCTGCGGCGGCCGCGGCAATTGCAATTTCGCTCGGAAAGCATCGGGGAAGCAGGGTGCTTACGCCGCTCAATATCATATTCGGCGGCGTTTTTCTTTCCGTATTCGTTTGTCTGCTTCCGATCTACAGCGAGATCCTGTCGGGCACGACGGACCGCACGCTGAAGACGATCGCCTTTTCGCTGCACAATACATTTCAGGCGTTCACGATCGACACGGACCGCGAGATCATCATGGAAAGCATACGGTGCCCGAAGGAGTGGCTTTCCGAGTTTTACTCGGTCTATCTGTCCGTCGCGTTCGTGGTCGCACCGATCCTGACATTCGGATTCGTTTTGTCGTTCTTCAAGAACGCGTCCGCGTTCGCGAAGTATCTTCTGCATTTCTTCAGCGACGTTTATGTATTCTCTGAGCTCAATGAAAAATCGCTTTCGCTCGGCGCCGACATCAAGCGGAATCACAAACGCGCGCTGATCGTATACACGGACGTCTTCGAGAATAACGAGGAGGTCTCGTACGAACTGGTCGAACGCGCGCGGGAGATCAAGGCGATCCTGTTCAAAAAGGACGTGCTTGCCGTCAACTTCGGCGCGCATTGCAAACGGTCGCAGATCATCTTCTATACGATCAGCGGGGACGAGACCGAGAACATCGACCAGTCGCTGAGACTGATCGAGCGCTACCGGGGGAGAGAAAACACCCGTTTGTTCGTCTTTTCTTCGCGGATCGACGGCGAGCTGCTGCTGACCAGAGCGGACAAGGGAAAGCTCAAGGTCCGCCGGGTGAACGAAGTGCGTTCGCTGGTGAACCGCATCCTGTATGAGAGAGGCGAGAAGCTGTTTGAGAATGCCAAGCCGATGCCGAACGGAGACAGGAAGATCGCCGCGGTGATCGTCGGGCTCGGTCGTTACGGAACCGAAATGCTGAAGGCACTGACCTGGTACTGCCAGATGGACGGTTACCATGTCGAGATCGACGTGTTCGACGCAGACGAGACCGCGGAGGACCGGTTCAGCGCGATCGCTCCGGAGCTGATGTCGGAGCAGTATAACGGCGTGACGATCCCGGAGGAGGCGGAGTATACGATCCGCATCCATTCCGGCGTCGGCGTCGGGACAAAGACCTTTGCGGACGCGATCGCAGAATGTACCGACACAACGTACGCATTCATCTCGCTCGGATCGGACGAACGGAATATCGAAGCGGCAGTAGAACTCCGGATGCTCTTTGAGCGCATGCGGATCAAGCCGGTGATCCAGTCGGTCATCTACAGCTCCGACGAGCGTGCGGCGCTGGAGGGCATAACAAACTATCGCGGACAGGCTTACGACATCGGATTTATCGGCGACAGAAAGACCTCTTATTCCGAGGCGGTGATCATGAATTCCGAGCTGGAGGCATTCGCGCTGCGCCGTCACCTGAAATGGGGGAAGGAGGAGGAATTCTGGCAGTACGAGTACAACTACAATTCCTCCGTGGCGTCCGCGATCCATCTCCGCGCGCGCATCGCGTGCGGCGTCCCCGGCGCCGATAAAAAGGAGGAAGATCTGACCGATGCGGAACGACAGACGATCGAGCGCCTCGAGCACCGCAGATGGAACGCGTACATGCGCTCCGAAGGTTATGTCTTCAGCGGCTCGTCCGACAAGCGCAGCCGCAACGATCTTGCGAAGATGCATCACGATCTCGTCGATTATTCTTCGCTGACCGACGAAGAAAAGAGGAAGGACAGCCGCGTCGGGACAAACTGACGGGAGCGTTTGCAAAAAGGAGACGCCAAACGGACGGCGGACCGGAATCGGGAATATGAAAAAGTGACGAAGGGAGTATGTGGAAATGGCGGGAATCCAACCAAGCGGGCTTCTGAACAAGATCATCAGACAGGCTCTGCAGTACGGCGGATCTGGGGAGACGCAGTTGACAGCCGAACGTTTTTTGCTTGCCGTGATCGACGCGATCATTGGAAATGCGCCGTTCAGGCTTGATATCGACTGCAGGTCCGAGCTTTTGAACATCCTGGTCGGGGATTTCTTCAACGACACTTTATTTGCGTATACCAAGAACTATCTGGAAATGCACATCGAAGAAAGGAAGGAAGCATCCTTCGACGACATTATGTATATGAAACGTCGTATGGAGATCGCAGAGGAACGGGCAAGCGAAGCGGGAAAGAAGGAGGTGACTCCGGAGATCCTCCTGCAGTGCATTATGGACAAGCCGAGCGAAAGCATCCGCAGATGCATCGAAACCGTCAAAAACGGCGACGGCTCCGGAAGCAGGAAAAGCGAACAAGCCGCGTCCGGCAACAGCTTCCGGGCTGAAGGGTTTAAAAAACAGGAGCCGGGCGAGCCGGCAAAATTCAGCGTTGCGGAGTTCAAAAGCGAACGAACCGAACAGGAGGATCCGCTTGAAAAGATCGAAGAAAAACAGGAACCGGCGGATCCGAAAGCCGCAGTTGCGCAGCTGACGGAAAAAGTGAGAAAGGTTTACGATACCCTGACGCAAACGGTCTTCGGTCAGGAAAATGCGATCAGCGTTTTCGCGACCGGCTATTTCCAGGCGGAGCTGCTTGCGCTGACCGACAAAAAACGGTCCCGTCCCAGGGCGACCTTCCTGTTTGCTGGCCCTCCGGGCGTCGGCAAGACGTTCCTCGCCGAAACGGCGGCGGAGGCGCTGAAAGAGATCGAAGCGGACGATGAGATCCAGTTCAAACGCTTCGATATGAGCGAGTATTCCGATAAGGAAGCCAACATTGAATTCTGCGGCTCCGACAAGGTCTATAAGGACGGAAAAGCGGGCAATGTGACGTCGTTCGTTGCGAAGTACCCCAAATGCGTGATCCTGTTCGACGAGATCGAGAAGGCGCACATCAACGTCATCCATCTGTTCCTGCAGATCCTGGACGCAGGCCATATCCGCGACAACTATACCGATAAAGAGGTCTCGTTCAAGGATTCGATCCTGATCTTCACGACAAACGCCGGGAAACAGCTTTATGAGAATTCCGACGTCACGGATTTCTCCGGCGTCACGCGCAAGGTCATCCTGAGAGCGCTGAGCACAGATGTAAATCCGTCGACGGGCATACCGTGTTTCCCTGCGGCGATCTGTTCCCGCTTCGCGTCCGGCAACGTGGTCATGTTCAACCACGTCACGGCGCATAACCTGCGGGAGATCGCAAAGAAGGAAGTCCAAAAGCACGCACGGGATTTTGAGGAGAACGTTGGGATCAAGGTCGAGATCGACGAGGCGGTCTATACGTCGTTGCTCTTTGCCGAGGGCGGCGCCGCCGACGCGAGAATGATCACAAGCAGAGCCGGAACGTTTTTTGACGACGAGCTGTTCGAGCTGTTCCGCCTGCTTGATTCCGAATGCGCCGAAACGGAGATCCGGGATCTCGAAAAGATCCATATCGGCGTTGAACTGCCACGGGACAACAAGGAGATCCGCGATCTGTTTGAACGCAGGGACGCGTTTGAAGTCCTCGTGTTCGGATCGGATCAGGTTTGCACCGGCTGCGCCGAGGCAAGCCCCGAGACCGGATTCATCCACGTACAGGACATCGGACCTGCGCAAAAGCTTCTGCACGATCACGACGTCAGTCATGTGTTCATCGACATCACATACGGACAGATCGGCGACAAGCGGTATCTGAACATTGAGGATATCGATTCCAAAGCGAGGGACTTTTTCTGGTTTGTGAGAGAGAAGCATCCCGAGCTGCCGATCTATCTGCTGCAGATGCCGGAGAGAAAGCTGAACGCAGAGGAAAAGCTTTCCTTCCTCCGGCAGGGCGTCAGAGGGTTCGTCACGCTTTCGAAGGACAAGGCCGCGTTCGCCGCGGAGATCCGGAAGATCAACGAACAGCTGCACCAGCAAAAGAGCATGGAAACGCTTGCAAAAGCAAACAAGCTCGTGTCTTTTGAAACGGCGCAGTCGATCACAGACGACGGAAAGACGGCGGAGATCACACTGTTCGATTTTGATATGTCGGTGGCGATCGACGCCGAGGATTCCGAAAACATTCTGCGCAATGTTTCCAAGCCGAACGTGACCTTTGATCAGGTCATCGGCGCCGCGGATGCGAAGAAAGAACTTCGGTATTTTGTCGACTATCTCAAAAACCCCAAGAAGTATATGGGGACGGGCGTCGGCACGCCGAAGGGCGTTCTGCTCTACGGCCCGCCGGGTACGGGCAAAACGATGCTCGCAAAGGCGATGGCGAACGAATCGGACGTTACGTTTGTTTTCGCGGAAGGAAACCAGTTCATCAACAGGTATCAGGGCGTCGGACGCGACAGAGTCAAGGAGATATTCCGTACGGCGCGGAAATACGCGCCCTCGATCCTGTTCATCGACGAATTCGACGCGATCGCAAAGCCGCGTACCGGAGAGGAGAACAGCGCCGATCGGGAAACGACGCTGACGGCGTTCCTGACGGAGATGGACGGATTCAAGAACGATACGACAAAGCCGGTGTTCGTGCTTGCCGCAACAAACTTCGGTGTGGATCCCTCAAGCGAAAAGAGCCTCGATCCCGCGCTGCTGCGCCGGTTTGACAGAAGACTGTTCATCGGTCTCCCCACAAAGGAGGACCGTATCCGGTACATCCGGGAGAAGCTCAGGGAAAACGCCGTGTTCGCCCTGTCGGAGGAGAAGATCGCGAGCATCGCGATCCGTTCGACCGGGATGAGCCTTGCGCAGCTGGAATCCGTGATCGAGCTTTCCTTGCGTACGGCGATCCGGGACGGCAACCTGAAGGTCACCGACGAGATCTTCGACGAAGCGTTCGAGACCTTCGTCGGAGGAGAATCGAAGCAGTGGGACGAATCCCTGCTGAAACGCATCGCGCGGCATGAAGCGGGACATACGTTCCTTTGCTGGGAGAGCGGGGAGGTGCCCTCGTACGTCACGATCGTCGCAAGAGGCGATCACGGCGGATATATGCGCCATGACGACGAGGAAGGCAAGATGCTCTATACGAAGGACGAGCTCCTGAAAAAGATCCGCACCGCACTCGGCGGCCGTGCGGCGGAGATCGTCTATTACGGAGACAGGGAGGGCATCTCGACCGGCGCAAGCGGCGACCTGGCGTCTGCAACCAGACTGGCGAAGATGATGCTCTGCTCCTGCGGCATGGACGAGGAGCTCGGTCTTGCCGCGTTCGATGCAAGCGACATGCAGTCCGGAGCGCTGTCCCTCGAAATGCGCAAAGCGGTGAACAGGATCCTGGACATCGAGATGAAGAACGCGGTCCGGCTGATCGGTGAAAACAGAGCCAGCATCGACGCGCTCGTGGAGAAGCTCCTTGTGGAGAACCACCTGACGGGAGAGGAGATCAAGGCGGTCCTGGAGCAGGTGCGCGTATGAACAGCACGACGCATATCCGTCCGGCAGCGGCAGCGGATCTTCGGGAGGAACACGAATGAACAGATTGATCGCAAGGATCGGCGCTGCGATCGTGACGGTCACGGTATTGCTGTTTGCGCTGTGTATGATCGTCGAATTCACGTTCGGCTCGTATCTGGTGTGCATGTTTCTGCCGCTGGGATATCTCATGACGGCGGTTGGTTTTCAGCAGGAGAGTGAACAGGACCGGCGTGTAGCGGCGACCGTGGGCGTCGTGCTTGCCGCGGTCTATGCGACGTTGATTTTGCTCGTGTATTATGCGCAGACGACGACCGTGCGGACAGAGACCCTGAACGAACAGGCGGCGACGGTTCTCGATTATCGGCGGGGCGGGCTGTTGTTCAATTACGACCTTTTAGGCTACGGTATGATGGCGCTGTCCACGTTTTTCATCGGGCTGTCGATGAGGGCGGAGCGCAAGGCGGACAAGTGGCTCAAGGCGTTGCTGCTGATCCACGGCGTGTTCTTTCTGAGCTTCTTCGTGCTGCCGATGACCGGCATGTTCGGCACCATGGCGGACGGCGGCGCCGGAAACGGCGGGACGGTTGCGCTTCTTTGCTGGTGTGCGTATTTCCTCCCGATCGGTATTCTGTCCTTTTTACACTTCCGGAAAGCGTGAGGTGATCCCATGACAAACGGCTTTGCAAACATTCGTCCGGCGCGGGCGGAGGACCTTAACAGGATCGCGGAGATCGAGATCTTCAATTACCGGCTGAACTTTTATCCGATCTTCCGGAGCGACGCGTATTATTTCGGCGAAAAGACCGTCCCGAATCTGACAGCGTTCTATTCGGGGGAACCCGGTGTGATCGAAAACACCGTCGTGTATGACGACGGCGTCGTGAAGGGCTTTGTTCGCGTGAAGGACGGGGAGATCCAAAAGCTGTTCGTCGAACCGGTGCTGCAGAATCGCGGGATCGGCGACGCGCTGTTCCGATACGCCGCGGATACGCTCGGCGGCAGGCGCCTCTGGGTGCTCGAGAAGAACCCGCGCGCGATCCGCTTCTACGAACGGCACGGATTTCATCTGACGGAACAGAAGAAACGCGTGGACGACACGAACGAGTTTCTGATCCGGATGGAGCGGTAACAAATAAGCAAGCCTTGCCGGGCTTGCTTTTTTCATACGAAAAATCAGGACAGCAGCTCCTTTGCGAGCGTCTTCGCATTTTCGGAATAGACGGAAAAGGTCTCGTCCTTCGGTTCGTCGGGATTTTTGAGATACCAGCTGACGATCATGATCCATTCGTCAAGGACGGCAAGCCGTACGTCGCGGTCAAAGACGCAGCGATCGGGCTTTTCGTGCAGGGCTTCATAGATACGATCGCAGAACAGCGTCTTATGCGCATCGTTCATGCGGTACGGATACACCGCGTGCTCGCCGCTGTGCGCCAAAAATCGCCCGACGTCGAGTGCGTAGGGCATGAAGCCGCCGTACTCCCAGTCGATCAGATAAACGCGTTTTCCATCGTCAATACAGTTGATCGGCACAAGATCGCCGTTCGCAAGCGTGAGCGGCATCTCTTTCATGCAGTCGAGAAACAGCGTGTACGCGCGGTGCAGCAGCGGTTCTCCCTCAAGGCAAGCGAGCCTTTTGGCGCGGTATACGATCTCCTTTTCGACGATCGTACGATCATAACCGGATCCGAGCGGAAACGCGTTCATGATCTCAGCAACGGAAGCCGCGGCGCGGGAGACGCTGCCGTCCGTCATCTCTTTGAGATCGTTCCCTTCGATGAATTCCGTGACCATCGAATCGCCGGAAAAACCGATCAGGCGCGGCACGGGCAGATCTGCACGGAACAGGGCATAGACCGCTTTTTCGGCGGCGCAGCGATCGGGTCTGTCGAAATGCTTCAGTACGAATACGCCGCGCGGATGGACGATTTTGAATACATCGTAGCGCTTGTGCTCCTCTCCGAAATCGTCGCAGAACCGGTATGCAAAAAACGCACCGGGTCCGACGGCCGCATTGACGGCGCCGGCGTACGCGGATGCGTCTTCGGATTTTTCAAGACGGATGCTCATTGTTTGCCTTCGGAAGCGTTTTCGGGCTTGTCGTCATCGCCCTTGCAGATGACGATCGGCTCCTGCGCGGGCTTCTGTTTGCCGAGACGATACAGATCAACGCCGGGGTCATAGGGATCGACCGGAAGGGGCTTGATCACATTGGTTTTCCGGAGGATCAGGAACACGATCAGCCAGACGACGATCAGGATGCTGACGACCTGCGAGAACGACAGCGGACCGAAGCCGCCGCGAATCGCGTCGCCGCGGAAGAATTCGATGATAAAGCGGAAGATTGCATAGGGGAACAGATACAGGTAAATCATGCGGCCGCGGCGTTCGTCCTTCTTTTCCCGCAGGAACAGAACGAGCAGTACGGCGAACAGAATGAAATTGAACGCCGATTCAAAGAGCTGCACAGGGAGCCGGTTGTCCCAGAAATGCGAACAGAACGCGCTGTCTTCCATCTTGATGCCGTAGCAGCACGGATGCCATACGATCTCGCCGAAGTCGTTATAGTCGCGTCCGAGATAGCAGCCGATGCGCGCGATCGCATGAAACAGCGGCGTGGTGACGGCAACGATGTCCCGCCCGAGCCGCCTTTTCGGCAGGAAAAACTTCGACAGGATCCAGAAGGTCAGAAAGTATCCCAAAAGTCCGCCGTAAAACACGATGCCGGACTGCGTGAAGCAGCCGACGAAGGAGACCGTTTCACCGCGTGCGTAAAGATAGGTCGCGTAGGAGATCGCGCCGAACAGCTTCGCGCCGCCTAAAAGCCCCAGAAGCGAGGCGATCATGATGAACAGCTGCCGCACCCAGTTTTGCTCGCGCCGGACACAGAGCAGCAGCGCGACGCCGAACACGGCGATAATGCCGATCGCCGCCATGACCGAGTAGGTAGCCACATGATCCCAAAGAAATTGTACAAACGTATCCATACGATTATTATAACGGT